>Ga0315291_10000080_pt1 | contig 104245 bp, 94 predicted proteins | sample YL17G12_20_MG_FD_203070 | JGI IMG/M metagenome (GOLD analysis project Ga0315291, IMG submission 203070) | Sediment microbial communities from Yellowstone Lake, YNP, Wyoming, USA - YL17G12_20 | ecosystem: Environmental > Aquatic > Freshwater > Lake > Sediment | place: USA: Wyoming | collected... | reverse complement strand
TCGACTGCCACGTCCGCTCAAGTTCTTCGCGGTGGGAGCGGAGATAATCTTTCCCTCGCTCGAGCAAATCCTGGAAACCGATTTCGTCTTCGGCCAGCGTGCCCTGCGGATCGAGAAGGATCACCTTGCCAAGATCCGGGAGGTCGTTTCGAATCTTCATGACTTTGTGTACCTGCGCGCCGGAAACGACCACCATTCTGCAGCCGGAATGAGCAAGACGGAACTTCAGATCGGACCGTTCTTCGAGTTTGACGGAGAGCGGGACATTGACCGCACCGATGTAGAGCATGCCGAGTTCAGCAATGACCCAATCGTTTCTTCCTTCAGAGATCAGCCCGATGCGATCTCCTCGCTTGATTCCAAGGGTGAGCAAACCGGCTGCGCAGCGATGAACTGATTCCTGAATCTCACGGTAAGTAGATCCGTTGTAGGATCCTTCCTTCTTCTCCCACATCATAATGCTCTTCGAAAAGCGTTGGACGCTGTCTTCAAAGAGCCGTGGAATTGTTCGTGGGGCTGGGGTAGTCATAACGGCTCCTACTTTCGTTTATCGGTTGGTCACGGTAGGAAGGGATTGCGTAGCTGCGATTCTTGAGAGCCGGTTGAAAAGGGTAGCCACCAAGTCACGAAGACACCAAGTTGTATGAAAACTTCAATTCTATTCTTCTTTTTCTTCGCGCCTTGGTGCCTTTGTGGCAAATAATGGGTTTTCGTCCGGGCTTCTTGAGACTTTTCAAAATCCATACCACACGCGGAGAAGGGTCTTTGCAGTACAATCATTCGATCCTGCTGAATCAATGCCTTCGGAGATTTCTTACTTATCACAAATGAGAGCGCACTGATCAGTTTTGGCAAGACGAAAGGCTCAGAGAACGACTGACGAGGTCTCAGGTCATCCGTGCAGCTTCATTTAGCGACCGGCGCTTTCTCGGCTTTGCCGCTTGTCGTATTCTTCTCGTGTGAGCAGTTTCAACTGCGACAGGTTCTTCGACTGCACCTGTGTGTTCAGTGTCTGAAGTTGAGCACCGACCATTTTCCCAAACGAACCCTGCGCATTCTTCATCTCCTTCTCGAGCACACCGACGCGATCAAGCTGTGATTCCGTCGGCCTGCCGCCAAAGCTGCTCACGGCACCGTAGAGATCAATGATGCGTTCTCTCAAACGCTCCTCACCCGTGAACATCGACCCCGTGCGCGAGGCAACCAGCGTCTTGTGCAAGCTGTCCAATACAGCAGCATACGATTGCAGCGCACGCGCGGTATTATCTGCAGAGTCGATCTTTGCGGCGCGGTCATTTGCCTGGCTGCGCATATCGGCCACTGCCTCGGAAGTATATGCCAGATCGGCTTGCATGTCATACAGCTTCATCACCGTCTTATGGCGAAGTTGACGGTCGGCTTTTGAGTAGGGCTCCCGCGGATCAGGCACCAGCGCAAAGGATCCGGTATATGTCTGGTTCTGCTTGATGATTTTGTAAGTGTACTTCCCTTCGGGAACCATCGGACCGAAGAGCGCTCTTCCCGCCAGCGTGGGCGACGGCGCGACCCTCGGCGGTTTCATCCGCATAGCCCAGTTCACGCGATTCACCCCCTTCCTCTTCCCACCCGGCAGCGTGGTGAGAAGCTTCCCCTCAGGACTGTAGATCTCGACTTTCAAATCGCCAAAGATGTGTCTATCCTTGAGATAGTACGTGATCGTTGCTGCTTCAGGAGGGTTGTCGCCGACGAACTCCTGACTCCCGGGAAAGCTCTGCTCGCTCACGGGAACTCTGATCTCGAATGGACGCATGGAAAAAATGAAGAGATCGCTGTTCAACACCTGCGGAGTGATCGTCCGGAGCGGCGAAATATCATCGATGATCATTATCCCGCGTCCGTGGGTCGCCAGAATGAGATCCCCCTCGCGAGGGTGAACCGCCAGGTCGTAGATCGGGACATTCGGAAGGTTGCCGGTAAACTGCGCCCACTGCTTCCCACCGTCAACGGAAACGAAGAGACCCAACTCCGTTCCGAGAAAGAGCAGGTTGGGGTTCACGAGGTCATCGCGAATCACTCGCGCGAATCCTTTGACCTCACTCGTTGCGAGGGATGTCCAGGTCTGACCGAAGTCCGTCGTCTTGAGCACGTAAGAGCTCATATCCCCCGTCTGATGGCCGCTGAAAGCTGCATAAGCTGTTCCAACCTGATGCGCGCTTGCGTGCACGTTCATGCACCACGTGCTTGCAGGAAGGTTTGGGATGTTCTTGACAACATTCTTCCACGTCTTTCCTCCGTCCCGCGTGACCTGGAGGTTTCCATCATCTGTACCGGCCCAAACGACCTTCACATCACGCGGTGACTCGGAGATTGTGAAGATCGTGCAATGGTTTTCCGCGGTCGAGTTGTCGATCGTCAATCCGCCTGATTCCTCCTGCTTCTGCTTTTCAGGATCGTTGGCCGTAAGGTCGGGTGAGATCCGTTGCCACGATTCGCCCTTGTCCGTGGAGCGGAAGAGGAACTGAGCCCCCAGGTAGAGCGCTCCGCTCTTGACACCGAAGACGATCGGCGTATTCCAGTTCCACCGGTATTTTGGGTCTCCCGCACCCGGATAGGGGCGAATCTCCTTTGTCTGGCCGGTCGATTTGTGTTTTCGCATCATGTTGCCACCCTGGTATTGCCAATACACGATGTCGCGATCTCCTGGATCGGGGAATGCATTGAATCCATCACCGCTGCCGACATTTCTCCAGTCCTTGTTCTTAATGCCGCCAGGGCCCTGCGACGGACCCATCCACGATCCATTGTCCTGGAGACCGCCGTAAACATTGTACGGTCGCTCCATATCGTAGGCGACGTGATAGAACTGGGAGACGGGCAAGTTCCCAAAGAACTGCCAGTTGGAGCCTCGATCGAACGTGGCATACACGCCGCCGTCCGTGCCGATGAGGATATGGCTGGGCTGCTTGGGATCGATCCAAATGGCATGCAGATCGGAGTGCATGCCCCCGACGGTTGCCCACGACTTTGCGCTATCAGAACTCATTCCGAGTATCAACCCCGGCTTGTAGACGCGGTTATGATCCTGAGGATCGACCGCTATCAATGAGAAGTAGAACGGACGCATCAGCACGAGCGGGTATGTGCTCATCAGCGTCCAGCTTTCTCCGTGATCAGTGGAACGATAGGCACCGCTCTTCTTTGCCTCGACTGTCGCATACACAACGCTTGGCTTCGATGGAGCGACAGCGATGGCGATTCTTCCAAGCTCGCCTTCAGGCAGGCCGGTTGCCAGTTTCTTCCAGGTCTTACCGCCATCGGCGCTCTTGTAGAGACCGCTACCCGGTCCGCCCGAGGTAAACGCCCAAGGCTTGCGCCGGAACTCCCACATCGCAGCATAGATCGTGTTGGGGTCCTGGGGATCCATCGCTATGTCAGCGCAGCCTGTTCGTTCGTTTACCGAGAGCACGTTCTCCCATGTTTTTCCACCGTCGCTCGTCCGATAGACTCCGCGCTCCTTGCTGTCACTCCACAGCTTTCCCAGCACAGCTACATAGACAGTGTCTGGAGATTGGGGATTAATGATGATTTTGTTGATGCGCTCGGAATTCGGAAGCCCAAGATGCGTCCATGTTTCCCCGGCATCGGTTGTCTTGTAGATTCCGGTTCCAACCGACACGCTGTTGCGCACCCAAGGCTCGCCTGTCCCGACCCAGACGGTATCCGGCCTGGCTTGATCAATAGCTATACCACCTATTGATTGCGTGTGCTTGTCAAACACCGGCTTGAATGTCACGCCCGCGTTCGTCGACTTCCACACTCCGCCGCTCGCTGCACCGACATAGATGATGCGAGGGTCGGCGTCAACAACAGCCAGCGCAGAGATACGTCCGCTCATCGCCGCAGGACCGATGTGCCGAGCCTCGATCGCGCCAAAGGTGCGCGAATCAATCGCGATTTGTTCCTGGGAAAAGAGCGAAGCGTTCGGGAAGAGGAGAATCAAGAGGAAAGTAATCGTCGAGAGGGGTTTCATACTCCATGCTCCTTTCGAAATGTATCGAAGGATCCTCAGAGTGCACTTATGAAGCTATCGTTCCTTTCCATCACAGGGGAAGGGCAAGCCTGCCCGCCGCGTCTTTTGGCGGGGATGGGGTCATCTGCTCTCGTGACTGTTCGTGATATGCTCGTAGATTGCCTGGAGAACGCCATCAGGGTTTTGCAGAAACTCAACAACCGAAAATCGTAAGACCTTGAGTCCGTTACTTCTCAAGTACTCATCCCGCCGCGCGTCCCGGCGCCTGCCCGTGTCTGTGTAATGTTGACTTCCGTCGAGTTCCACGTCAAGCTTCGCTTTGATACACAGGAAGTCGAGGATGTATGGGCCAAATGGAGCTTGCCTTCTGAATTTCACTCCCAGTTGGTTGCTTCGCAGCAATGACCAGAGCTTCCTTTCGGCGTCTGTCATCTCGCGTCGCAGTCTCCTGGCCATCGCGACCGACGAATGAGGGTATTTGAGAAAGTGCTTGCCCATTGAAAAAACGATCTAATCCTTCTTATGACCTCACTCCTTCGACTTCGTTCCTCTCGACTGCGTCGAGCCTCACTTCGCTCAGGACAGAGCCTAACCCTCTCCTACAAGGAGAGGGAACTTTGAGCCAATTGTGAAGCTATTGTTCCTTCCCCTCCAGGGGAAGGCTAGGATGGGGTCATTACAAATGAACTGACTCTGTCCACCCTGCTCCTTACGCGACCTCACTCCTTCGACTTCGTTCCTCTCGACTGCGTCGAGCCTCACTTCGCTCAGGACAGAGCCTACCCCTCTCGTGAAGGAGAGGGAACACAAGAGGGGGAACACAATGGGATTACTTTTTCGCTGCCGGCTTCACGAAAAGTGAATCAGGGATCTCTTTGTTGACGATGACCGTGTCTATCACCATCTGCCCGATCGCCTGCCCCCGCACCTTCGTCTCGACGGAGAACGCCATCATCACGCCGTTCACCTGCTTGTAGCTGCCGGGCAGCGACTCGACCTCGATTTCTTGCCCTTGCTGCGTCACTTTTCCCTTTTGCTTGATTTCAAGGTAGGAAGCGCCGTCGAGGTAGATGTCTCTTATCTTGTCATTCTTCGTCGTCACCTTGATGTGATAGGAATCCGTTCCCTCAACATCTTCTTTTCCGACGAGCTCGACTTTGTGCCCCTTCTCTTTCCAATCGACGAGAAATCCATCAAGGTCCGCCTGCTCCTCCAATTGTTTCGTCATTTCCTCCGGACTATCCTGGGGATCTGGCGAACCCATCATTGGCATGATCATCCATCCGCTCTTGCCATCGAATGCTTGAACGATCTTCTGCCCCTGAATCGTCACTTCCGTTCGCAACTTGTTGGGCTTCTTCTGGTATCCCAAGAATGCCAGTTCCATCCCCATTCTCGACATCTTGCCTTCGGCATAGAGTGTCTGGATGGCTTTGATGTTTTCAAGCCCTCCTCGAGCCACATAATGTTTCTGCAGCACGTCATCGAGCGTTTGCGCGCTGGCACCGGCAAGAACGAACAGAAGGAAAACCGAAATCGCGAGCCCGGCTTTACGAATCGACATGACCTTGTTCTCCTTACAATGATTGAAGAGTGATAGAAACCGGTTTCTTTAAGTGGCCAAAGCTAACCTTTAATGCACGAGAATACAAATCGTGCTAAGACCGGCAGTGCAATGCGAGGTCGCCCGTCACCCCCCTGTCCGAATCCGTTCGATCTCATCAGCCAAGTGTCCCCAGTCCACGTAGGCCTGTTCGAGCTTTTCCCGTACTTCCTGATGCTCGGTCAAGATCCTTTTCGCCTCCGTCCCGTTCTTATACGTCTGAGGGTCCGCCATCATCGTCTCGAGCTCCGTCTTGCGTAACTCCAGTCGCTCGATGTCTCTCTCAACGGCTTCGATTCGCTCTCTGAACGGTTTGAGTTTATGATACACTCTTTGGCGCTGTTCGGCTTCCATTCGCTTGCGCTCTTTCTCACTCACAGCGTCGGAGCTCCCCGCTCTACGCGTTGGAGATTCCCTCCCACCCTCCTGTGCCTCCTTCTCCAGCTTTCTCTTGTAGATGTAATCGCTCAGGTTGCCGTGATAGGTCTTGACGCTACCACTGTGCACGTCCAGAACTTTGTTGACCAGAGGATCGAGAAACGCGCGATCGTGAGAAACGATGAGATAAGTTCCTTCGTAAGCAGCAAGTGCTTCCTGGAGGACCTTTTTCGATTTCATATCGAGGTGATTGGTGGGTTCGTCCATGATCAGGAAGTTGGACGGCCGAAGCAGCATCTTCGCCAAGGCGAGACGACTCTTCTCTCCGCCGGAGAGGATGGAGACGCGCTTGAAGACATCGTCCCCGTGGAAGAGAAACGAGCCCAGAATGGTGCGAAGCTTCTTCCGGATTTCCCCTTCCGCAACTTCGTCCACGATCTGCAGCGCCTCCTTCGTAAGATCGAGCTCCTCCGCCTGATGCTGTCCAAAATACGAGAGCGTGACGTTGTGGCCGAGGATACGCTCCCCGGCGTTGAAGGGCTCAACTCCGGCGAGGATCCGCGAGAGCGTCGATTTCCCCGCACCGTTCACACCGACGACGGCAATGCGATCCCCACGTTCGATCTTGTAGTCCAGCCGTTCGAATACGCGCTTGTCTCCATAGCTCTTGGAGATCCCCTTGAGCTCGATGACTACTCGCCCGCTCGGCTGCGGCTGGGGGAATTCGAAGTGAATTTCCTCTTCCTCCGGCTCGATCTCAATCAGCTCCATCTTTTCGAGCTGCTTGATGCGGCTCTGGACTTGACTCGCCTTCGTCGCTTTGTAGCGGAACCGGTCGATGAACTGCCGGGTGTGCTTGACCTGTTCCTGCTGGTTCTTGTAGGCATTGACCTGGAGATCCCTGCGCTTTGCTCGTTCCTGTTCAAAAAAGGAGTAATTGCCGGCATAGTTTTCCATCCTGCCGAGGCTCAGTGCAAAGATCTTGGCGCAGAGATTATCGAGGAACGCGCGATCGTGGGAGACGAGAATGACGGCTCCGTGGTAGTTCCGGAGGTACTCCTCGAGCCATTGGAGCGATTCGAGGTCCAGGTGGTTCGTCGGCTCGTCGAGGAGCAACAGCGAGGGCTCTCGCAAGAGCAGCTTGGCAAGCTCGATCCGCATTTGCCAGCCGCCGCTGAATTCTTCGGTCCTCCGCTCGAAGTCCTCAACGGAAAACCCCAATCCCATCAGGACCCGCTCGACCTTCGATCGCATGCGGAACGCATCGAGATCTTCAAGCTTATGCTGGAGCTCGCCGAAGATCTCGAGCGTCTCTCTGTAATCCGTACTCTCCGGACCGAGCGCCCCGAGGTTTGCCTGGGCTTCTTCGAGTTCCCGCTGGACTTCCAGCACATCCTCAAATGCCGATTCAGCTTCCTTGTAGAGAGTCTTGCCGGCGGCAGCTACCCCGTCCTGCGGCAAATATCCTGTGGTCACATACTTTGCTTTGCTCAATGCGCCGGAATCGTGTGCAACCTGGCCGCAGATGATTTTCAGCAGGGTCGTTTTCCCGGTACCGTTGGCTCCGACAAGTCCAATCCGGTCGTGCGGACTGATGACGCAGGAGAGGTCCTTAAAGAGTACGCGACCTCCGAACTGGATTGATATGTGATCGAGGGAGAGCAGGGGGAGTATGTGAGTATTGAGTAGAGAAAAATTTCAGAGTCCGCTGGCCTTCAACGGTACATCCCTGCGTGGATAGCAGCCGTCGGATTCTACCACAGTGAACTGGGCAGCGCATCCCTGTCGAAATACATTTGGTAGGGATAATCCTCCTCGGCGCCGTAGAATGGGCGGAACTTCGAACCAATGCGCCCGGCACCGGGTGGCGCCACACGGTAGACATTCGGCTCGTTCTCGGCGACAAGCCACGTGTTGAGCTCGTCATCCGACTCGGGGAGTCTGAACTCCGCCTCGTGATGATCCGCATCCAGTACGAGCACCGACGGTCCACGCACAACAGCAACCCGGTGTGGGTGCTGTCTATCGACCGGCAGCATACGCAGTCGCAGGGGAATCGTCATCTCCACCCGATCCCCGGGATTCCACGTGCGCTCGATGGTGGCCCACGTCCCCGGAATACACTTGACGTCCACGCCGACTCCGTTCACCTTGACCGCAACGTCTCGGGACCACCCCGGCACTCGGAAGTGCAGCGAGAAATTCACGCTTTGCTTCATCTGAAACGTCAGCGTGCTCGTCTCCGCTTCCGGATACTTAGTCTCCTGCACCAGCTTGACCTCCCCCTCCCGGTGATTCCAGGTCACCTCCGAAGGCACGTACAGATTGACGAAGAGGCTGGACGCGTCCTTGAAGTAGATGATGTCGTGGTAGTCGGCGACGTCCTGGATGTATGTCCCGGAACAGCACGTGTACCTCTCCCACAAGTAGACTTTCATCCCCCCGCCGACGCGATAGTCAGAGTAATAGAAGTTCCTCCCTCCCGTTGTAATGGGAAGAGCCGCGCCGATTCCGTTGTACAGCAACTGCTCGATCCAGTCGCCGTACCGCGCCTCGCCCGTGAACCGCATCAGGTACTTTGACAGCTTGAACGCCGCCCACGAGCCGCAAACCGTCTCAAAGGTGTTGTATCTGCTTTCCAGGGCTTTGCCAAGACCGCCGTTTGGACTCATGAAAGTCTCGGCCGGTCCGTATCCTCCGGTGGCGTAACACTGGAAGTTCTGCAAGTAGTCGTAGGCATTCTTGATGATACGCAGATAGGCCGGATCCTCCGTAGCGGCGTAGGCCATCGCGGCGCTGCTGAAGCAATTGACGTGACTGTAAGCGTGGACGCCGTGCGCGTCCACTGGCGCTGCCGCGTTGGCAAACTTGTTCCAGTATGGATGATACAACCAAACCTCGGCAAAGGTCTTGAATTTTGGATTTCCCGTGAGCTGATAGGCGCGATAGAGATTCTCGGAGAGTGTGTACCACTCACTCGGCCGCCCCTGGTAAACGCCGTCCGGCCTGGCTCTGGCGGGAACGTTCTCGCGGCTGAATGTCCTGCTGGCCCAGTCGGTGATTCTCTCCAGCAGGGGGATCGAGTCAGGGAAGTCGGCATACAATTGAAGGTCAACGAGTCCGCACACCATTTTGTCATACGTATAATGTCGCAGGCCGCATTCGCCGTCCGGCTTTATCGTCTTGCCCCATTCCGTCGCGAGGCGCACAGCCTTGTCTCGCATCGCGCTGTCCCCCGTGGCCCGGTACATCCGAGCCATTCCGCTCAGCCACTGACCGAGAACGGTGGCACTGTTTCGGCTGCACCATCCTCCCAGCGTTTGCCCTGGCGCTGGAAGTCCTGCCGCTTCGCGAAAACCTTTCAGGATATCATCATCCGGTACCGAGAAGTAGTACTCCCTTGCGGATTGATATTGTTGCAGGAACCGGCTGTTGAGAAGCTTCACGCCGCGATATTCAAAGGGATCGAGAAGGATCTTGGCGGTTGAGTCTCGGGAGCGGAGAGGAAAGGCTGACAGCTTTGTCGCGTTGGACAGTGTGTAGGCCACCGCAGGCACGGCCTTCAGAAAGTCGCGTCGAAGCATTCTGTTCATAGTCCACCTTTGGGAATTGGAGCTGAGCGTGCAGCGATTCAAGGAAGCGCGCGAAGCGAAAATGGTAGAGACCCGGTCAAGAACATTGTCTTTGCCACTCCCGCATGTATAATTCTATCGAAAGAGCGGGATCCCGTTCCCGCCTTACGGGATGCCGCTTCCGTGATATGTTCAACGTAGCGGCAAGAGTCGCGAAGACACTGAGCCAAAGGCTCATCAGCCTCAGGCTGAAAAGGAGAAGTTCTTGATTATGTTACATTTTACAGAACTTGGTGGCTTCGTGTCTTCGTGGCCCCACTTTTTGACTGGATTCCTGGTATGCGGACCGAAATCTCGCTTTTTCTTCGAGGATAGTCAATGGAGGCGCATTAGAACCCGTCTCAAAAATGGTTGTCACTCCCGAACGCTTCAATCGGGAGTCCAGAACGCGCCGACTGGATTCCCCGCCAGACCGCGTGGCGGGTCCCGTTGTACGGGATCCCGTAAAGCGGGACTGGCCGCTTAAGACGAGCGGGAATGACAATTCCTCCTTCAGAGGTGTTTTTGAGATGGCTTCTAGTCTTTCGCAGGAAGTGATGGAGATCGAAAAGCTGATCAATTATGAATTGAGAATTCTTCATCGAACGATGCGGAAACTCTTGCCAACAGATGAGGGCAGATTGCTACTAGTGCTTCTTCCAGAGAGTCATCTTGTCTTTTTCCAAATGCTTCGATGATGCATCTCGTCCTTGTTTGAGTAATCACTCCATCATCTCCAGATGCGTATTTTTACATAGCTATCGTTATGCCATCTTATCTGCAATGGTGTTTTCGCATCATCAATCGATTCATCACTCACATCTTTGCCGGTGCCATAATTAATTTGGGCGTAAGGATTCTTGTTCACATTTAATACAACAAGCAAGCGACTGCCCTTGCCGAGCTGACGACTCACCATTCGGGTTTTATCAAATGGAACTGATTCCACTTTGTCGGGCGTTAACAGTTTCCTGACGCTCATGTCTTTTGCATAACTGGCGCGTCCCAAGAAGTAAGACAAGTGAAACAACTCGCCATTGGGCATGAGCTCATACAGCACCACACCGATGTCCATGTCCTTTTTATTGACGCTTGCCTTGATCTCACCCCAGAATGTGCCGTTAATTTCAACTGGCTCAGCGAATGGCTCACTGATGAAAGAGAATCCATTCGAAAGGTCAGGCTTCTTGCCGACAATGGAATCGGGATAGTAGTCATTGTTGTTCGTTGTCTTTCTGTCAGCAAAGTCCACCTCTTGGTAGAGAAATCCCGGTTTGGATGGTTTTTCCTCAGACAGTTGGTAATGGTCGCCTGCCTTTGCGTCCGTCAGATACAAAGTCAGCGTCTCATTACTCATTTTTTCCAGCGATGGCGCGTGTTTCCAGGTGTTAGATCCCATCACCTGATAGTTGATTTTGTCCTGTAGTAACGCAGGTTTCTCTCCATCGCGCATTACATAGTCCATCCATTGAAAGGTGATCTCCGGCGTATCGAACTGTGCCACCGAGTCAATGGCGTAACCTCTCAGAACCGGGTCCTTACGCGATCTCTGCGCCCCGAAATGATCATAGGGTCCAATCAGTAAGTAATGGTTGGCATTCCTGTTGTATTTGTAGTGCTCCTTAAGGTAGTGCAAGGCGGATATCTGCCCGTCATCAAAGTATCCAGTGATTGATAAGACCGGGATGTTGATCCTGGCGAATTCGTCTTTGTAGGGCACCATCCCCTGCCAATACTTGTCGTAACCTGGGTGTTGCAACCAACGCTGCAGAAATTTATTGGGTGTGCCGTCTACGTTATCGATCTCGCGATAGGATTTCCCGCTGGCGTACCAATTGTTCTGCAGAGATTCCCAGCGCTGTGGATCAGAATAGGTTTTCTCGTCGAGATATTTGTTGTTGGTGACATAAAACGCCCAGCCATAGTTGGCATTGAGAAACACATTGTTTTCCATCGGCAAACCAAGGCCAGGTATTGCCGCGACGTAGGGCACGATAGTCTTTAGCGCCGGATGCAAGTTCTTTGTTGCCGCCCACTGCGTGAAGCCGTTGTAACTGCCGCCATACATGCCGACGCGCCCGTCGCTCCAGGGCTGTTTACTGATCCAATCGATCACCGTGCGGGCATCCTCGCCATCGTGTTCGTAAGGCATCGGCGTGTCCGGACTGCGTCCCTTGCCGCGGCTGTACGCCACCACGCCAACGTAGGCGTGGGCCGCCATCCTTCTCGCTTCGGTGAAGCTCCAGTCGTCGTTGGCATAGATGGTGAAGGAGAGCAGGGTCGGCAGGGGCGCCTTCGCCGACTTCGTCCGCACCACCATCGCGGCAACGTGAGCCCCGTCCGGCGTCTTAATGAGGATGTCTTTGTTGGCGATGTAGCGCTTGGCATCGTCCTCGGCAATAAGGACACTGGTTAGCGGCATCATCACCTGAAAGGCTTTGTAGAGATGGTACTTTCTGATTAAGTCCAAGGCATCAGTCAGCGTGATGCCGTCCTTGCCCTTTTGTCTCTCCACCGCCGAACGCAGGTCGTTGCGCATTCGGCTCAGGTCACCACCGAACCAATACAGAGCCTCGCTGGCGCCCTTGTCGTCCAGGTGGTCGAATACCTCACGGAACTCCTGCTTGAACGCCTCGTCGAAAGAGAGTCCGCTTGTGGCCTGCTTCGCCCTAGCCTTCGCGAGTATCTCGAACGGCAGGAGGGGTGCGGCGGTGGCGGGGCTTGTCGCCCGCCGCAACTCAGTCAGACTGCGAAGAGTCGCAACCGCTTCCGGGTACTGGCTGGCGACGATTTGCAGACGAAATAGAGTGTTGAGGTACCGATTACGATCAGGCTCCTCATAGATCGCAATCGCCTGCTTCGCAAGTCCCGGCATGGCTTTGGCTAGCTCTACAGTGTCTGTAGCCGCGAGTTTATCAAAGTCTAGTTGTTGAGCTGATGCATGGGAGAGGACGATCATGCAGAAAAAAATAAGACAAAGGAGTATTCTCATTGGAATTGAGCCCTTCTGAAATTTCCTTTCTCGCTGAAATGAGCGCCTGCGTCACTTTCTGAGTGCTGGATCGCAGCCAACTTTGCCAACAAACGCCTTTTCTCTGTCACTGTCAACAGCAACAACACCAAACTCGAGTTCCTTTCTTACCGCGCGTCTAAGATCAACAATGATGTCTGGAGTAACAGATCCGTACAGTATTGTCTTCAAGAGTTCGATTACCTCAGGAGTGTCACAAGTGCATGCCAGCTCATTGAAACACTTTCGAACTTCTTGTGTGGACACGGAGACCTTGACAATATCAGCCTCCTTGACGTTGGGATATTTGTAATTGCTCAGCATCGCATCCGCGATGTCAAGTGCCTTGAGGCAAGCGATTCGCTTCAAGATCCAACGTTCTTGCTTGAGTCGTTCGGTCTCTTTCAACGTGGATTCAAACTGCTTTAGCTGCTTGCTGATCGCAGGTTGCAGCAGATAGTTGTAAAGAATGACGTTGACAAGGGTCAAGCCTCCGATCACCACAGTTGCGATCGCAACAATGTCGGATATTTTGAGATTCATAATTTGTGCTCCTTTGGACGGAGATTGATTAGACCGCCCACATCTCGCCTAACGTGCGCGGGCACTATGCCGCGCCACACTCCACGCTTTTAATGATTGAGTGTGGCGTGGAACGAGTACAACTCATGGTGTCGATACCAATTGAGCGAGCGTCGTAATGCATGCTGTTAGGCGCCGGCACAACTAAACGCTATTGGGTTCGACGGATGCAGCCGCCCTCACTCCCCTTTGTGCTTCATTGATCTTTTTGAAAATCCTTACGAGCTCATTGGCCTTGATGGAACACGCGGGATTGGCAAGGATTGTCTGAACAAGGAGTCTCGCGTTGTGCATATACCATTCTTGCTTCTGTGAGAAGTCAATGGGCGCGAACAGATTTGCACACTCTTCTTCGATTACTGCGAGAGACGCACCTTTGGCTTGCTGAGCTGCTTTCTCTAATGCGAGCCTGACCGCATTACTGCCGGTAAAATTCCCGAACTGTTGTTCGTAAGCCCATTTGAAGAAAGGGGCTACAATCTCTTTGTAGTCGGACTGCGGAAGAAGCAGAGTGCGAAGAAGTAGTAACTGAAGTAGTCGTTCGCCTGCGTAGACTAGTGCAGATTCACCCGACCGGACTACATCAGATGTCTTGGCGAGAATGAGGGCACGCTGACCGACGGGAAGATTAAGAAAGTCGCCTGCGCTCATTTCCTCAAGCGCAGAGCAGAGCTCGTGGAGCTTTCCGTGTGCGAGAATCTCCGAAAGAGGTCTAGTTGGCACGAATGCCGTTGACAATCTTTGTATAAAGTTCTGAGCAGACAAGGTTCTCTTGTCTTTTGTAACCAGACAATCGAGAATCAGATCATCAACCTGTGGAGGAATGCTCTCATTAAGAGTTGACAAAGCTTGATATTGTGCAAAGGGGACGGGTTTTCCAGCTAAAGTTTCATAGAAAGTCACAGCAAGAGAGTAGATGTCCGTGCGATAGTCCAGTTCCTCACCCGCCTGTTGTTCAGGTGACATATAGCCTGGTGTCCCGATCACATATCCTTCTTCAGTAAGATGTTTGGTATCTTCCCGTGTCAGCGCAATTCCGAAATCGGCAACATAAGCGGCCTCCTTGTTGTGTGCGATGATTAGATTCTCCGGCTTGATATCTCGATGAATGACTCCCAATGCGTGCGAGTGGTCGAGCGCTGATGCAATTTGCGTGAACCAGGCTCTTGCAGTGCCAAGCGGTGTTGGCCCATCGTTTTCAATTACTCGTCGAAGATTGACTCCATTTATGAACTGGAAGATGATTAAGAACTTTCCGGGCGAAAAATCGATGTCATAGATAGAGGGAATGTTTGGATGCGACAACTTTGCCAAGATGCGCGCCTCTCTACGAAACCTCTCTTGGTCGGTCTCAGGGAATTTTGTCGCCAGAGGGTTTAGCACTTTGATTGCGACATCGCGTTCAAGGACATTGTCTCTTCCCTTGATAACTTTCGCAAATCCACCCGTTCCGTGTGCGGAAGGCTCTAAAGAGAATCTGGTATCCATTGTTTTGATGTCCTTTCAGATATGCTAGTTGTGCTGGCGCCTAACGTTTCGCCGCACCACGCAGTGGTTTTTGGTGCTAAGAAAAATTTCCATCGTTCAAACTGAGCTTACCAACCCGCACCAAAAACCATTGAGCGACCACTTTAATGCTTGTCAACAATGGGAGCGTCGTGGTGCGGCGTGTTAGCTGCCGTTTTTGCACGATACAGTTACTGGCTTGAGAAATGTTCATCATCTTGTGTGAAAGACCGTCTCCAGGAATCTAAGAACCACCGGCCAAGATTTAGCCTGAGCTTTGGCGTTGCCTTCCGGAGTCCCTCCGGTTGTCAAGCGACCTCCGGCAACTGACGTAGATCCTGCTGGAAGGTACAGCTTTCCGATAAGATGGCCGGCACGATCAAAAGTAAGATGTTCGTCTGTGAAGGGATGTTGGTAGTCCTTGAGACGATGCATCACCAATTCGGAAAGTGTGAACGACGGCCACATTCGGTCGTCTTTTCCCGAAATCAACAGAATGGGGCCGTTGATTCGCTCGACGGGGATTTGTACTTGATCAAGATTCTTAGTCTTTTGCAGCCTGTATTGATAGTTGATTGCCGGGCTGATCGGAAATCCCTTCGGAGGCACAAACGTGGGGTCGAAATCTCCAGCAATAAAGGGAACGGGCCTACCACCGACTGACCATGATGATCTGTTTGGTGCATTGCACACACAAGACCATACGACTCCGCTTGGCACGTAGCCAACGATTCCGCGAACCCGTCTGTCGAGTGACCCAAGAAGGAGCGATGCCTCGGCACCTTTCGAAGTTCCCAGAATGACGATTCCGTTCGAATCCACGTTGGGTAAGCCAAGAAGTTTGGTGATCGCTTTCTGAAAATACTCCATCGGAATCTCGTCGAGTGAGGAGGGAAGGTCTCCGATGCCAAAGTATGCCAGGGCAAAAGTTGAATAGCCGTGGGAAGCCAGCACAGCTGCGACGTCCTCTCCGCTGATGCCACCCTCCGATCCTCCAATCACCAAAATCGCACAGGATGGACCCTTAGCAAGGGGCCTAAAAATCGTTCCGACGAGTGATGCGTCGTTGACCCGGCTCCATTGCACATCAGGTGTCATAAATCTTCGAATGACAGTGCTGGAGTCAACGATTCTGCTCTCGATTTCTAGACTGAACCGAAACACCAAGGAATCCAATCGCGTGACGTTGAATCTAGCCTTATCATAAAGTTCACCCGCAACGTTCATAGACCAAATCAGTCCCATTGCATCAATTCCAGAATACGAAGCATTCGATGGCGCTTGCTGCTCAGCACCAACGTTGCCGGCACTGTCGGCATAAAAGCCAGCGTAGGACTGCCAGAGTTTATTTTCGTTGTCGATGGTGGATGCGCGGATTGTGATTGCTTGCCCAGGCTGAACCTTTGATACACTGATACGGAGTGGTTCATCCACAAGGCCATCCAATGGTGTAACCCTCAGTTTCTGTGCGGTTGTATGTGGTGTAGTCAAAGCAAACATAATCAGAACGACGGCGCAGCGAGTAATTGTCAAAAGGCTTGATGGCATCGTCTCAATCCTCAGAGTGAAAAAATGGCAGCTAACTCGTGGAATAACGCACTATCGCGTTTTTATTCTTTATAGCTGCTGTCGACAGTCAAATGCAGCGCGAGAACAGCTTTTCCCCGGCTCGGGCTGAAGAGCGTACGGTGCGGAGGAAAGACACGTACCTATGCTGGTTAGCCAGGGAAGAATCTCTATTAAGCTAAAGAATTGCGCGCCGACTGTCAATTCTCCTCTCAATCCCGGCGACAGATAGTACGCCTCTGCAAACAAACGCGCAATACCGAAAACTCGGTATTTCTGGGTGCCGCTTTGTTGAAATGCAATGGAATTGCGTTATCTGTTACATATGCCAAGCCATGTGTGCAAGCGCGTTACATATGGGCGTTGCCACCGCCATTCTCTGACTTTGCACCGATTGCGTCGGGACTGGAACTGACTGCGGTTGTTTAGGCGCGAGGAAAAAACGGTGGTCACCTAGAGCCAAGTCGAGCGGTGTACCACGCTCGGTACAGTTCTTCCCGACTACGTCGGGACTCGAACTGACTGATGTTTTCTGGCGCCTCGCGGCAAGACAAATCCCAGTCACGTCGAGCGAAGTCGAGACGCGTTATAGGCCGCCTGGGTACAGTTCTCGACGGGCCTGCCCGACTGTCGAGAACGTCGTGCGGTCAGGCGGGACAGATTTGCTCGACCTCCTTCGGGTCGGGCAGTCTACCCGACCTACAACCTTCTTTGGCCTCATCTGTGCCTTTGTCCGCAACGCGAACCCCTTTGCACGGCCACGAAACCGCTTTTCTCGACCGCGAGATGGCATTTCTCGACCCGAAGATCGCTTCGCACGACCTCAAGCTGTCATTGCGTCAGCTCAAGATGACATTGCTTCAGTCGAAGACCTCATTTCTTCGCCTTCGGAGGTCATTTCTACACCTCAACTGTCCACTTCTTCGACTTAACGTCTCATTTCTTCAAAAAAATTCTCATTTCTTGCAACGAAGATGTCATTTCTTCACACTCACGTCCCATTTCTTGGAATGAAGACCTCATTTCTTCACTCGCACGTCTCATTTCCTGCAACTCAGGCGGCGAGCAGCAAAAGAGGTTAGTCACCCCGAGCGCCTGCGCCGTGTCGTTTGGCGGGGAGTCGAGGGGTGTACCAGGCCGGGTACGGTTCTCGACTTCGTCCCGCCTACAAAACAGGCAGGACTGCGCTCGAACTGACTGGGGTTGTATAAGCTCGAACGCAAAAGAACACAGTCACCCCGAGCGCAGCTTCTACGGTTTACCCCTGCGCGAAGTCGAGGGGTGTACCGAGCCGGGTACAGTTCTTCCCGACTACGTCGGGACTCGAACTGACTGAGTTTGTTTGACTTGAACCAAGAAAAACCCAGTCACACCGAGCGGAGTCGAGGGGTGTACCAAGCCGGGTAGAGTTCTTCCCGACTATATCGGGACTCGAACTGACTTGGTTTTTTTTGATGTTCGCGAGAAAACGAACACAGCCACCCCGGGCGCAGCGTATGCGGTCAATCCTTGGCACGAAATCTGCGCCGGCTTGTCCGCCATTTTTCTAGTTTTTTGAGTCCCGCTGTTCCACGTCTTCTGTGTCCCGCTGTCTCTCAAGCGGGATCAAGCGGGATTGGCGGAAGACTCATGAGCCTTTGGCTCAGAAGAATCTGCTTTATTCAATCAGATTTCGTCGTGAACTCAGTCGAACGATTCTTCGTCCCGGCCTGGGCAGCAGCGGGACTCAGAATGACTTGTAGGACAGCCTCAACACTATCTCAGCAATTCAGAAATCAAAATATTACATTTCTGGGCGCTTTTCTGGGTTTAGTCGAGACACTATCACAAAGGACGTATGAGGATTCGAGTACTCGTCACCGGCGGGACATTCGACAAAGAGTACAACGAGCTTGACGGCAAGCTCTTCTTCAAGGACACGCATGTCCACGAGATGCTGAAGCTCGGACGCTGCAAAGTGGATGTCGACATCCGCACGCTGATGATGGTGGACAGCCTGGAGATGACGGATGAAGACCGGCAGATCATCCTCGGACATTGCCTCAAGGCCAAAGAGGAGAAGATCCTCATCACTCACGGGACCGATACCATGCAGATCACGGCGAAGGTGCTGGGCGAGGCGATCCGGGACAAGACGATCGTGCTCACCGGCGCCATGGTGCCGTACAAATTCGGCAGCTCCGACGGACTGTTCAACCTCGGAAGCGCCCTGGCCTTCGTCCAGACTCTGCCCCGCGGCGTGTACATCGCGATGAACGGAAAATGTTTCCGCTGGGACAACGTACGCAAGAACAAGAAGACGGGAGAGTTTGAGGAGATACGCTGAGAGCGGCAGACCTTCCGAAGGTTCTCTGAGATTGCTCCGAGACCTTCGGAAGGTTCAATCCGAAGAAACCTTCGAAGGTTCTGAGAGATTACTCCGAGACCTAATAGTCCCCTCTCGCGCGTACGAATGCGCGGTGAGAGAGGGGACCATAGGGGTGTGTGCCCTTAGACTTCTGATTCCGGTGGTTAATCTACCTTTCAATATTGTCAGTGGCCAAAAGAACACACCCCTCAATCCCCTCTCGCCACCACTCTTGCCACCGCGATAGAGGGGACTTGTCACCAGATGATAGGCTTGCGCTTCAGGCATTCATCACAGAAATAGAGACAACTGACGCTAAGCCGCCACCTTGCCCCGGACTGCTGGGTGAGAGATCCCTGGAATCTTTCACAAGGATGCGTTGTTTAGCCAACGAGACTTTTGAACCATTCGATCCGCATGCCATCATCTGAACGAGATCTCATCAAACAAGCACAGCAAGGAGACGAGCGCGCGTTTACCAGGCTTGTCAAGACCTACGAATCGCTTGTCTACAGCTTCGCGTTCAAAGTCTGCCGCGATAAGGAACACGCGGACGAGACGTGGCAGGACACCTTCGTCAATGTCTATCGCAAGCTTCATCAATTCGACAGCAAGTCCAAGTTCAGCACCTGGCTTTACGCTATCGTCGCCAACAGCTGCCGGATGAAGCGCCGGAAGCGCAAGCTCGATCAAGCCTCCATTCCGATTGAGTCACCGCACGGATTTCACGAAGACCCCATACTGGACGACGAAGGACGCGTTGTGCAGACGATCCCGTCGTGGAAGGAGACACCGCTTGACTCCGTGATGGATAAGGAGTGGAAGACGATTCTGGACAAAGCGATTCAGAAGCTCCCGTTCGACAACCGTGTCGTGTTTATCCTGCGTGACGTGGAGGGACTCTCGGCCGAGGAAACCGGCAAAATCTTGAAGCTCTCCGTCCCGGCGGTCAAATCGCGCCTCCGCCGTGCGCGCGTCTTCCTTCGTGAACGCCTCAACCCATATATGACACCATGAAAACCAAGAGGATGAAATGCACGGATGTGGTTGACCACATCTGCGACGAGCTGGACACCAGACTGAGCTCGGCGAAGTGCCGGGAAATCAAGAAGCATCTCGCGAAGTGCCCGAACTGCACCGCCTATCTGGACAGCCTGAAGAAAACGATCAGGTTGTATTCCACGTATCCCCATCCCCGCGTCCCGAGGAAAACCCGCAAAAAGCTCTTCGCTGTGTTGAAACTGCAGGAGTAGTCCACTCCCCCTGAACCCTTGCCCCGATTCGAGCATCTCACCTGATGAGAGTAAACTCAGGATTGTGCTCACCACCTTTCAGAGGAGATAGCTATGAAAAAGAATATGGGAACTGTCGATCGCGTGATTCGTATCCTGCTCGCCGTCGTCGTCGCCATTCTTTACTTCACGAACCAGATTTCCGGCACGCTCGCAATCATCCTTGGGCTGTTCGCAGTCATTTTCGTGCTGACAAGCTTCATCGGCTTCTGCCCGTTGTATGTCCCCTTCAAGCTTTCCACGAGGAAGGCTGAGAAGACTGCCTAGAAGCCATCTCAAAAATCGGTGTCACTCCCGAATGTCTCTGTCGGGAGTCCAGAATGCGCTGTCTGGATTCCCCGCCAGACCGCGTGGCGGGCTGGCCGCTTAAAGCTTGCGGGAATGACAACTGTTTTTCGAAGATGGTTTTGAGATGGCTGGTAGAAAGTGAGTCGAAATGCCACTGATCAAAATCTTACCGCCAAGATCGCCTAGGAAATGAGACTGTTTTTACTTCTCGTCCTTTGTGCTTTGGCGGTTGAGAATGGTTTTCGCCTCATGATCCAGGGCAAGGTTTTCACGGAGTGATTCGGGCAGTTCGATTCGTACATCAGTTGCGGTGGGCAGCTCAATGCGATCGTACTGCCCTGAAATTCCCCCCTCCCATTGATATGCATCGGGTTCATCGACATACTGCAAAATGCCGCGATGTCGCGAGGCACACTCAGGAACAGCTTGATTTTCAGCTCTGCAAATCAGCCTACCGGCAGATCAGGCACCATCTGGAGCGCTGCCCCAATTGCACGGCATACCTCGACAGTCTTAAAAAGGCCGTCTTTCTGTGTCGGCGCTACCCCGATCCTCGCGTTCCAAGCAGGACGCGGCAGAAGTTGTTCGCTGTTCTCAAACTCGCGCGTTGACGCAGGATCCGGAGACTCCTCGATCACTATTCCAACAAATGACAACTCCGCGAAAAGAGTCTTGGAGTCGTCAGCTCTCAGTCTCGTCGACTTGTTGAATTGCCGGGAGTCATCAGTGAACCTTTTTCCCATTTTTTCACTATTTTCATTCAAGTTGACCGGTTACAGAAAGGGGGTTGCGCCAGCTTGTCCGCCTTCCTGCCCCGATGTTCTTTATCGGGGCGGCGGAAAAAACCCCGCAAATATTGTGTTGAAATTCATCGCCACGCCCCAAAGGAGGTTGTGCAAAAAGTGGTGACACAGGGGCGTCACGAACCCCCGCCTGCCAGACGCGAGTCTAGAAATGGGCGGGCAGGATTTCGTGACGCTAAGATGCCGAAAACAAATCGTTTTGAGTGTCACGGTGTGCCTGCCCCGCATCTTTTGGCGGGGGACCGTGACACCCCTTCGGTTCTTTTTGGACAGCCTCGATTCATCGCCACGCCATAAAGGACGTGGCTAAAGCTCCGACCTTTGCCGCTTTACGGCATCCCGTACAACGGGACAGGTCGGGGACACAAAAAAAACCAACACAAACTCAAGAAGGGCTTCAGCCCTTTCTCAAAAGGCGGTCAACTTGAGTATTTTTGCATCACGAGAGACTCACGCCACGAGGATGAAGAAATGGAAGACGCCCTGCTCATCAACCGACTGCAATTCGCCTTCACCATCATGTATCACTACCTCTTCCCGCAACTCACGATGGGACTCGGGCTCCTTCTTGTCATCCTGAAGGGACTGTCACTGTGGAAGAAGGATGAACGATACAACATCAGCGCGCGGTTCTGGGCGAAGATCTTCGCCATCAATTTCGCTATGGGGGTGGTCACCGGCATTCCCATGGAATTTCAGTTCGGCACGAACTGGGCGAAGTTCTCGACGTTCGCAGGCGGGGTCATCGGACAAACGCTGGCGATGGAGGGTGTTTTTGCCTTTTTCCTTGAATCGAGCTTCCTTGGCCTGTTTCTCTTTGGTGAAAAGAAGCTCGGCCAGGTTGGTCATTTCGTAGCCGCCTTCCTCGTGTTCTTTGGCTCGTGGCTCTCCGGCTACTTCATCATTGCGACGAACGCTTGGATGCAACACCCCGTTGCGTACGCGGTAGCTTCCAACGGGTCCGTTCACGTCAATGATTACTGGGGATTGCTTTTCAATCCATGGATCGGCTGGCAGTACTCGCACAACATGATCGGTGCTGTGATCACCGCGGCGTTTGTGATGGCATCGGTTGGCGCGTACTACCTGCTGGCGCATCGCGATGAGGAGTCTGGGAAGATTTTCGTGCGCGTTGGCGTGATCGCCGGTGTGATTGCTTCGCTGCTTGTCGCTTTTCCTACGGGTGACGGGCAAGTCAAGAACGTGTATGAACATCAGCCCGTGACGTTTGCAGGGATGGAAGGGCTTTTTGAGACCAAAGAAGGGGCTGAGCTCATACTAATCGGTCAGCCGGACATGGAAAAACTGAGGATGGACAATCCGCTCTACGTCCCGAAGCTCCTGAGCTTCCTGACGCATTTCCGCTGGATGGCGGAAGTCAAAGGACTGCAGGCTTTTCCCCGTGACCAATGGCCGACGAACATTCCGCTCCTCTATTATAGCTATCACGTGATGGTCGGACTCGGGACGATCTTCATCGCCATCATGCTTCTCTCGCTTTATCTCCTCTGGCGGCGAAAGCTCTATTCCACGCGCTGGACACTCTGGATTCTGATGCTCGCGTTTCCGTTCCCCTATATCGCCAACACCGCAGGCTGGATGACAGCGGAGCTTGGCCGGCAGCCGTGGCTTGTGTATGGACTGATGAGGACTGCGGCGGGAGTCTCCCCCACGGTGTCGGCAGGAAACAGCTTGTTTACGCTTCTGGGGTTCTTGGGTTTGTATTTTGTCATCGGAGTGCTGTTCCTTCTCCTTGTCATCAAGAAGATTAATCAAGGGCCGGAAGGAGTTGCATCTTTGCACTAGCACGGTGATGAAAAACAAAGCAGGATGTCATTCTGAATCCCGCTGAGTTTGAGCGGGATGAAGAATCTGAACAAAGAATCGAGATTCTTCGGTCGCTTCCTGCCCGACTACGTCGGTCAGGCGGGCGCTCCCTCAGAATGACGATGAAGGCGTTTTCCAGCATCCCGCGAGTTAAATGCAATGCAGCTTGAAATCACAGAACACCACAACACGAAAGGAGAATCAAGATGAAAGGAAATGAGAAACTACTCAAGTCACTCAACCACTTGCTCGCTGATGAACTGACTGCCATAAGCCAGTATATGGTGCACTCCGAGATGTGCGAGAGCTGGGGATACGACAAGCTGCACAATGCAATCGAGAAACAGGCCAAGGATGAGATGCACCATGCTGAGTGGCTTATCCAGCGAATTCTCTTCTTGGATGGTACTCCGGAAGTGTCCAAGCTCAATCCCATGAAGATCGGTAAGTCAGTTCTGGACATGGTTGGAAACGACCAGGAAGCAGAGTTGGCAGCGGTTCGTGCATATAACAAAGCCATTGTTTTGGCTCACGAAGTCGCCGATCAGGCCACAGCTGACCTGTTGACCCAGATACTCAAGATGGAAGAGGGACATGTCGACTGGGCCGAAATCCAACGCTCGCAAATTGAGCAGATGGGTCTCGAGAACTACCTGGCGAAACAAACCCAGGGCGCTTCAAGCTGACTGCTGAATGCTGCTCGTGCACGAGCACATATCAGAACCCATATTGAAAGAAGGGAATTAGTCGGAAGGGATTAGGCAGTACAGAGGAGAACCTCCTCTCGAGAAAGAGCATCGGGACAGGCCCCGACGAAAAGCGTCGGGGTAAATCGTCGCAAGTTGTGTTTGTGTCGAGAAGTGCTGCTTCGAACTTGCGCGGGACTGACGTCAGATGAGGAGTAGCTACCAAATACAAAGAAACTCATCGGTAACTTCTGACACCACCAGTAGAAGTGACGCAGTCAAAGGTCTTTGCTCTTTGTGCTCCGAGACTTAACGGTCCCCTCTCGTGTGCAGGAACGCGCGGTGAGAGAGGGGACAACAGGGGTGTGTGCTTTTTGCGGAAGTGTGTCAGTTATGAAGAAGAGGATTCTCCCGTATAACCCAAAGTTGAAGCAACTCGCACGAATCTTGCGAAAGCACAGCACACTGGCTGAGATCCTCTTGTGGAATGCCCTCAAAGGAAAGCAGATGCTTGGCTATGATTTCCACAGACAAAAGCCGATTGACCATTTCGTGGTGGATTTCTACTGCCCAATGCTGAAATTGGTTCTGGAGATTGATGGTGTGACGCATGACGGAAAGGAGAAAGAAGACGACATCCGGCAGAAGACATTGGAATCCTTTGGACTCTCTGTTCTCCGATTCAGGGATGAAGAGGTAAAACGAGATCTTGATGGAGTCCTGAATTCCGTGCGAGAGAGGATTGAGAACGAGATTCAGAGATCCAACGGCACACACCCCTAAATCCCCTCTCGCTTTCACTGCTGCCATCGCTCCAGAGGGGACTTTGTCACGCAACGATGACTTTGCTCATGAAGAACTCGGAAACGGAATGAACTTAAGTTGACCGCTCTTTGGAAGAGATTGAAACCCCGAGTTTTATGGTTCTCTGTTGCAGCACTCTAATAAGGAGATTGAGAGTATATGGAGACGCTCTGGTTTATCTTGGTCGCTTTTATGCTGACGATGTATGTCATCCTCGATGGCTTTGATCTCGGCGCGGGCATCATTCACCTCATCGTCGGAAAGAGTGAGGCGGACCGCCGGCTCATTCTCAACGCCATCGGTCCCTTCTGGGATGGCAACGAGGTGTGGATTCTTGCAGCCGGCGGCACGCTGTACTTCGCCTTCCCTCTCGTCTACGCATCGAGCTTCAGCGGATTCTATCTCCCGCTCATCATGGTCCTTTGGCTCTTGATCTTGCGAGGACTCGGCATCGAATTCCGCCATCAGGTCCACCACCCGATGTGGAAGAGGTTTTGGGATTCTGTCTTCTCCCTCGGAAGCATTCTGCTTGCGATTTTCTTCGGTGCAGCGCTGGGCAACGTTGTCCGGGGGGTGCCGTTAAACAATGAAGGATATTTCTTCGAGCCGCTCTGGACGACATTCACGGTCGTGCCTGAATCCGGCATCCTCGATTGGTTTACCGTTATCATGGGCCTCGTCGCATTCTTCACGCTGACAGCCCACGGTGCGAACTACATCGCTCTGAAGACTGAAGGAGAGATTCAGGCTCGGTCCCGCTCCATCGCAGCCAAAGCCTGGTGGGGCGTTCTCCTCACATCCATGATTGCTCTCATGGCAACGTCCTCCATACGGCCCGAGATATGGGCGAACTTTTCTGCTCATCCGTGGGGGTACGTCTTCCCTGTCGTTGGCTTGCTGAGCCTCTTCGGCATGATCTATTACAACAGTCTCGGCAAAGATGCGATGGCATTCCTTTCTTCCTCGGCGTTCATTGCAGGAATGCTCGCGGGTACTGCGTTCGGCCTCTATCCCAATTTGCTCCCCGCGTCAACCGATCCGTCGTATAGTCTGACCGTCCACGACACGGCAGCCCAAGCTTACGGGCTCAAGGTCGGCCTGGTCTGGTGGATCGTGGGGATGGTGCTCGCAGGTGGGTATTTCGTCTACATCTACCGTGCCTTCAGGGGGAAGGTGGTTCTGCGGGCGGAAGACGCAGGCTATTGAATGGCCCGCGGCAAATAGCCGAGCCTTTTTCAGGGTCTCTGCATCTCATGGAGTGGACTCCTCATACGAGGAATGCAGTAGAAAACGGTCCGGCAGTTGAGGTCATGTGATCGAAAGGAAATGGTTTTATGACAAAAGAGGTTTTCTTGAAGCAGGTACACGGCATCACGCTCGCCGCCAGGGGGAACTCGAATCACTGGGTGATGATGGATGGATCCCCCGAGTTCGGCGGAAGCCTGGCTGGTTCATCACCGAAGGAACTGCTTCTGATGGCCCTCGCGGGCTGCACGTCAATGGATGTGATCCCGATTTTGAAAAAGAGGCGTGCGCCGATTGAAGGTTATGAAGTGCGCGTGACGGGAAACGAGCGAGAAGAGCATCCGCGGATCTTCACCGACATTCACCTTGAGTACGTTTTTTACGGTGAGGGTATCGATCCTGCTGACGTGGAGCGAGCGATCAAGCTTTCACGAACCAAGTATTGCGCGGTCAGCGCCATCGTGGGTGCAAGCGCAACGATCACGCACTCCTACCGCATTGAGTCGCCGACAAAAGCCATTGCCCGCGCTGAAGTCGCGGATTGATTTCCAGCTCAGGAGACGTGCGAGAACAAGGATTCTCTGACGCGGATCTTGATACGTTCGTCGCCGAACTCGAGGCTCTTTCAGTACAACGCGATCAGTAAACGGTCGAACAAGCTTCGCGACCTCAAACAACGCATGGATCGACTCGTTCCCATACACCTCATCGTCCGCTCCATCCCGCCTTCTATCGGCGACGACCTGCTGCACACCTGGGGGTACGATCTCGTCGCCGAATACATCCAGATCGTCCGGAAAGCAGAGCTCCCTCCAGCCGAGCCCGTGCTCGAACTTGCAACAGGCTCAGGCCGTATGTCCGCCGTACTGACGCGGCTCGGCTTCAGCGTCATCACAGGGGACCTCAGCAACGAAGAGTATGGGAGAACACTGGAGCGAGTCACGCCGGCACATTCGGATAAGCTCCAGTATCTCCTTCTGGACATGGAGAAGTTGCCATTTCGCGATCATTCAGTAAGGTCAATTGTCTGTCTCAATACGCTGCATGAGCTTCGGGATCCGCGCACATGCTTGTCAGAGATGATTCGGGTGCACGATCCAGACGGAACGTTGGTCGTGGGCGATTTCAGCAAAACGGGTTTTACCACGATGCAGCGACTTCACCGAGCGGTGTATGGGAATGACCACACCGGAGGATTCTTAAAAATGGCAGACGCACGTCCCCTTCTTGCGAACGCCTACCATGTGATCCGCGAAGTTGTAACGCCACTGAATATCAGTTATATTGCCTCGCGTAACCGACGCTAGTTCAGACCTCATCAGACTCTCTCGCGCAACTGTTCTCTTCGAGACATTATGTATAAGCTTGAACGCATCCTCTGCTCTACGGACTTTTCAGCGGCCTCGGTCGAAGCCATTCGTCTCGCATCATTCCTGGCCAACCATGCCAACAGTCAGCTGACGCTCGTTTACGTCGACGAGTATGAGAAATCTCCGCTTGGATTCTTCGAACATGACGAACACTCCATCTCTCAGCACCGAGAGGCCGTTTCAGGTTTCGCGCAGGCGAAGTTCGCCGAAATCATCAAGCAGGAACGGCTGTCAACCGAGCGAACTGCCACGCTCGTCCGATTCGGCACAGCCTATCATGAGATCATCGACGTTGCCGAAGAGAACCGGTATTCGCTCGTCGTGATCGCCACGGAGGGTCTGGGGCGGTCATCCCCTCATCTCATCGGCAGAACGGCAGAGCGTGTGGTGCGCCTCTGCCGTGCACCGGTCCTCACCGTCCGCCCGCGGCAACACGCGGACGCGTGGAAGATCAAAACGATTCTCTGTCCGACGGACTTCTCCGAATACAGCAATTTCGCCATTCCGTACGCGGTTTCATTGGCCCGGAACTATCACGCAAGGATCATCCTGCTTCACGTGACGGAACTTGCCGTTCAGCATCCCGAGGCGTTGATTCAGAAATTCCCCGACCCCCGTTTCTATCACGACGATGCCGACAAGATCCAGATTGAAAAGATCGTCGGTAGGGACGTTGAGCCGGAGAATACCATCGTTCGGCTCGCAGAAGAGGATCAGGTCGACCTGGTCGTGATTGGAACGCACGGGGCCCGCGGCATGCGGCGCGTCCAAATTGGTAACGTGGTCGAGGAGGTCGTTCGCCGAACGGCCGTTCCGGTCCTGACCATCACGCACCCGATTCACAAAGCGGTGTTCCCGCGCCGGTTCATGGAGGACTACACGGAGACAAAGAACTGATTGTCTGCCGGAACACACGCACTGATACTGCTCATCATTGGATATTTGAGAATCCATCTCTATCTTAGCCCGCGCTCCAACTCGCCTTCGTCGAGATCCTCATTTCCTTTGCTGTCTTAACGTAGGAGAAACCACTCTGTCCACCTCAGCACTCGATCAACTCTGTATCAATACGCTTCGCACGCTTGCGATGGATGCTGTTCAGAAGGCAAAATCGGGCCATCCCGGCATGCCTATGGGCGCGGCCCCGATGGCATTTGTGCTCTGGACAAAGCATCTCAAACACAATCCCACCAACCCCCGCTGGCACAACAGAGACCGGTTCGTCCTCTCTGCAGGCCACGGATCGATGCTGCTTTACTCACTGTTGCACCTAACCGGCTATGACCTGTCACTCGATGATCTGAAGAACTTCCGGCAGTGGGGAAGTAAGACTCCAGGTCATCCGGAGTATCACCTGACGCCTGGTGTGGAGACGACCACCGGCCCTCTGGGTCAAGGTTTCACGAACGGCGTTGGAATGGCTATTGCGGAGTGCTATCTGGCAGCGCGCTACAACCGGCCGAATTTCGAGGTCGTCAAGTACCGCATTTACGGGATAGTCAGCGACGGCGATCTGATGGAGGGAGTCTCATCAGAGGCGGCTTCGCTTGCCGGACATCTGAAACTCGGCAACATCATCTATCTGTATGACGACAACCGCATCAGCATTGATGGAAGGACTCAGCTGGCGTTCACGGAAGACGTCGTCAAGCGATTCGAAGCATACGGCTGGCACGTGCAGGTTGTTGAGGATGGCAATGACCTTGATGCAATCAACGCAGCGATCAAAGCTGCCCAGGAAGAAACGGCCCGCCCGTCCCTGATCAAGGTCCACACGCACATCGGTTACGGGAGCCCGAACAAGCAGGACTCTGCGGAAGCGCACGGTGCGCCCCTGGGCGAGGATGAGGTCAGGCTGACAAAGAGGAACCTCGGATGGGATCCGGAAAAGCACTTCGATGTCCCCGATGACGTGCTCAACTACCTCCGCCGCTCGGTCGAGCAAGGAAAGAAATGGGAATCACTCTGGAAAACGATGTTTGAAGGATATCGACGCGCCCACGCTGATCTCGCTCTCGAGTTCGAAAATCTCAAGCAGGGAAATTTTGGAGATGAGTGGAAGAAGGCTCTCCCGACGTTCGGAGCCGACACGGGCGCTATGGCGACGAGAGAAGCGTCTGGAAAAATCCTGAACGCGATCGCTCCTCATCTTTTGACGCTCATCGGCGGTTCGGCCGACCTGACGCCATCGAATAACACGTTCTTGAAAAACTACCCTGAGTTCCAGGCAAACGTGTACACGGGTCGCAATTTCCATTTTGGTGTGCGAGAACACGCTATGGGTTCGATCCTCAACGGCCTTGCGCTCACCGAAGGCATGATTCCTTACGGCGGGACGTTCCTCATTTTCTCAGAATACATGCGTCCGCCCATTCGACTCGCGGCTCTTATGGGTGTTCGGCCCATCTACGTGTTCACACACGATAGCATCGGGCTTGGCGAGGATGGACCGACGCACCAGCCGATCGAGCAACTTGCGTCGCTTCGTTCCATCCCCAATCTCACGGTGCTCCGGCCGGCAGATGCGAATGAAGTGGTGCACGCCTGGAGATTCGCGATTGAGCATAAGAGCGGGCCGGTGGCACTCATCCTCGCGCGACAGAAGGTACCACTCATCGACCGAGCGAAGTATGCCTCAGCAGAACACCTTGTCAAAGGTGCCTACGTGCTCGCGGAAAGCTCGAAAGAACCCGCCGTAATTCTGATTGGCACAGGTTCGGAGGTGCAGTTTGTCATCGGTGCGTATGAGCAGCTCGCGAAAGAAGGCATCGCTGCCCGCGTGGTGAGCATGCCGTCGTGGGAGTTGTTCGAACGGCAATCGCAGGAGTTCCGCAATTCTGTTCTCACGCCTTCGATCAAGAATCGGCTCGCTGTTGAGGCTGGCTCGCCGATGGGGTGGCAGAAGTACGTTGGGGATGGAGGAAGCATCATCGGTATCAGCAAGTTTGGAGCTTCAGCTCCTTACGAGGCGGTGTACAGGGAGTACGGCTTCACGGTTGAGAATGTGCTGAAGAAGGCAAGAGAGCTGCTCGCGCGGTAGATGACCCCATCCTAACCTTCCCCTGGAGGGGAAGGGGCGAATGTTGAAGAAGGCAAAAGAGATCATCGGTCGATTTCCCCTTCCGGAACAATCACACCCTGATCGATTATGAACCAAACATTCTCGGAACGACCTGTTCATAGTGTTGCATTCAGGCGACGGCGCGCCGTGAATTGGCTCACGCTCGGCTTTACCTACGCGACGATGTACATGGGGCGCTACAATCTCTCGTTTGCAAACAAAGCGCTCTCCGACACGTACGGTTGGGACAAAACGCAGATTGGCTCCATCATTACGGTTGCGCTGACGATCTACGGCGTCTCGGCGTTGTTCAACGGCCCAATCGCTGATCGCATCGGCGGGCGAAAGGCGATGCTCATCGGAGTCTTCGGTGCCGTGGTTTTCAATATCGCGTTTGGCCTGGGAGCTTATATCGGATTCCTCGGAACCGGCACGTTACTCATTGGATATTTTGCGACAGCCTGGGCGCTGAATATGTATTTCCAGTCGTACAGCGCTCTGGCGCTCATCAAAGTGAATTCAGCTTGGTTTCACGTTCGCGAACGGGGCGTGTTCTCCGCGATCTTCGGCTCGATGATCCAAAGCGGGCGGGCGCTCATTTTTGTCGTGGGCGGCATTGCTGTGGCGCTGCTCCCGTGGCAGTGGGTGTTCTTCATCCCTGCAGGAGTCATGTTTGCCATGGGATTCCTGACGTACAAGTTTGTGCGGGACACACCAGAAGAAACGGGTCATCCTGCCTTCGACACGGCGGATGCGTCAAGCGGCGACACCGACAAAGTCGATTTCAAGTATCTGGCAAGAAAAGTGTTCACGAATCCAATCACGCTCACAATTGCAGCTTCGGAATTCTGCACGGGATTTGTGCGACACGGATTTGAGCAATGGTTCCCACGCTACATGCAGGAAGCTCAGCATCTCGCGCTGGACTCCAAGGTCTTTCAACAAGGTGCGCTTGTGGTGGTGGTGGCAGGAATTATCGGCGCATTTGCAGCCGGGACAATTTCGGACTGGGTGTTCAAATCCAGAAGGCCGCCGGTTGCATTTATCGGCTATTTCCTTCAGCTGATCTGTCTGGCCATCATCTGGCGATCACCCGGACTGGGGTGGATCATCGGCGCGTTCGTCGTGAACTCGTTCGCGATCAGCATGGTTCACTCAATGCTTTCGGGGACAGCGTCAATGGACTTCGGGGGACGAAAAGCAGCGGCAAGCGCTACGGGGATGTTCGATGGTATGCAGTATATTGGTGGTGCTGCTGTGGGTTCAGGTATGGGATGGATGCTCGAACGGTGGGGCTGGGGCGTGTGGGGACCGAGTATGATCGGCTTCTCGCTTATCGGAGCAATCCTGATGATTAAACTCTGGAACGTCGTGCCGAAAGGAAAAACGGCGCACTGAAAGCTGTCAGCTCTCGCCTTGAGCTGCTACCTGCCTACTTCATACTTTCTACTCCCCTACTTCAAACTCCCCTTCTTACTACTTCACTACTCTCGCAACCTAAAGGTTGCGGCTACTCATTTTCCACAGTCTTGCCGTCACCCGCTCAAGCTCGTTTCCAATCAGCATCGGATCGAGCGTTTTCTCCGGCTCGTTTTCGAACACCGCGTACGGGATTTTGAAGCCTTTCACCTCGACGGCATTCGGGTCCTTCGCTTCGAGCTTTTCCCAGTCATTGGTCTTGTAATAGAACTCCATCTTCTCGTCGGGCAGCGAGTGGTACAGGATGGAATCTTCCTGACCTTTGCGCGCCCTGCGACGGTTCTTGCGCACGGATTCCTCGTACGAAACTCTGATGTACATCAAGCACGCGTGACGGAGAATCTCCTCGTGCAGGTAGCTGAGCGCTTCGTGGATCCCGTTCTCTCCACCTCGTGCAAATTCGATCAGGGTGGTTTTCTTATCGTGATATTTCGGATCACGTGCGATCTTCTTTCGATACTCCAAATTCATCCGTTCGATGTAGAGGTTCCAGATGAAATGTTCTTTGAAATAGTATTTCTCGTCGGTCCAGATGCGCGGCTTGCCGTGTCTCGCGAGAATGTCGTCGATCTCAAACGTCTCCCAAACATAGACGAAATCATCCAGCTCCTCAAATTCAGCGATGTGGAATCTCTCCAATCGCTCTTTCGCATCCGCGTTCTTGAGGAAGTCGATGACTTCAGACTTGCCTGCAGCAGGCCGGCCTGTTATGATGAGAATGGGGAAATTGTGATTCATAGGTTCTCCGGCAAGAATCTACTTGATTTGCTTGATGCGACCTTCAACGGGCGAGATCACGATCTTCGCCGCACGGATCTTCTTCTCAACGGCATTGAAGACCGTCTCATTCAAATACGTCAGCTGTGGTGGGTCAATCCCAAGGTAGCGTTTGGCTTCACCCATGAGATAATCGCTCGCCGCTCCGGTGTAGGCTGCATTGTCGTCGACGGGCTTGCCGTTCACAAGCAGTTTCACGATCTGGACACTTCTTGGCGCATCCCGCTTCCACTCGCATTGAATACCGGATACCTGTATCGCAGGCTTCTTCTCAATGTCGAACTTGACAATCTCCCGAAGTTGCTTTCCCGTCACCTTGAACGTGGTCAGGATATTCCTGAACGGGAGCACTTCAAACAGATCTTGCTTCGTCATCGGTCCGGGCGAGAGCTTTTTCCGGATGCCGTGATTGTTCATAAACGCTACGTCCGCGTTTGCCGCCTCACGCTGCGCGTCGGAAATGAAATTGCCGACGCCCGTTTCCCACCCATCCATGTTCCACGCGTCTTTCAGTGTTCCGATGATCTCGCTGTATTCTTTGTCGATTTCCGCCTTGAAGGAATCCACGAGCGCGGAGACGACGGTCTTCGGCCTGCTCGGGTCGTACCACAATTGGTGGAGACCACCGTCCCACGCAGTCACGTGATCATTCTCCACAGTCAAATCCAGAACACCGAGGTTCTCGCAGTTGGAGCCGGTCTGTACGATGATCACGCCGTTGACAAACTTTGGCTTCTTCAGGCGGGTGTGTGAGTGACCGCCGATAATCACATCGAGACCCTTCAGGCTCATCGCCATGAGCGAATCATCCGCAACTCCTTGATGAGTGATCGCAATGATCAGGTCAGTCTGAGGATCCAGCAGCTCAACGAGTTTCCTTGCGGCATCGATTGGCGGCAGCAGTTTGATCCCCTTCGAGCCGTTCTGATTGACGTAATTGTAGAAGTCGCTCGACATCAATCCAAATATTCCAATCTTTAATCCGTTCTTTTCCATGATTGCATACTGCTGCTTGGTGAGTGGCATTCCGCTGCCTTCATCAACCATATTTGCCTGCACGACCGGGAACTTCGCCACGGCAGCCAGCTTCAGGAAGTTTGCGTACGAAATATCAAAATCGTGATTGCCGGGGGTCCATCCTCCGTACCCGATCAGATTCATCATTTCCACAAGCGCTCCCCCTTCTGCGCCTTTGAACACGCGATCGGTGATCGGATTACCCGTCATAAGATCGCCCGCGTCAAGAATGAGCGTCGCTGTTCTGGTCTTTCGTATGCTATCGACCGCAAAGGCAAGCTCATTGAATCCTCCGACAAGGGGTTTGGGGCTTTCTCTAACCCAGAAGGCTTCGTGAGGCAGAAAGCTCGCGTGCATATCGTTAGTATGGAGAATCGTTATGTGCTTTGGCTGCGAGGCGAGTGGCAGAACAAAGAGCAGAGGTCCCGCATAGGCGAGAAGAATCCTCTTGAACAACTTGGAACATTTCGAAGCCATAGGAGGCAGGGACCCGAGTATGTGAATGGATTGCTTTTTTGTGCATAGAAGATAACCAGAAAATTGTTATTTTGGAACAACAGTTTCGTCCCTATGGCGAAAGTCTTTACTCATCACATGATCAAGAAGTCGAGAGATATGAAACGCCTTGTCGCTCTTGTCGTAGGTCTCATTCTCTTCACCGTTGTCTCGCTCGAGTCAGCCCAGCGCCCCAAGCTCGTCATCTACATCACCATCGACCAGATGAAAGCGGAGTATCTGGATCGGTTCAGAAATGAATTCATCGGCGGATTCAAGCGACTCGCGACCGAAGGAACGGTCTTCACGAATGCAGACCTGAACTATGCCCCCAGCGAAACGGGTCCGGGCCATGCAACGCTTGGCACCGGGACCTATCCATGCAAAAGCGGAATTCTTGCTAACAGGTGGCTCGATCCGAAAACCCGCAAGGATGTCTACTCTGTCGAAGACTCAACAGCTGAGAGAATTGATGGCGAAGGCGGCGGCATGTCGCCAAAAAACTTGCTCGTGACAGCACTCGGCGACTGGTTGAAGCGGGCTTCACCGGATTCAAAGGTGATAGGAGCATCGATAAAAGACAGGCCTCCTATTCTTACTGGAGGTCAGCACCCCGACTTCGCATTCTGGTACGACCGCAGGTCGGGACATATGGTCACATCGGGCTACTATACGCGTAGCATTCCCGAGTGGGTGAAGTCATTCAACACCAAGAATTGGATCCAGCAGAACGTGCCGGAAGCGTGGACAAAGCTGTTCCCCGAGTCTGTCTACACACAGTTTGGTCCGGATGAGTTGGAAGGTGAGATGAAATGGGGAGGTTCGACAGCGTTCCCTCATCGATTCCAAGCCAACAGCAAGAAAGACCAGTTCCTCACCAGTCCTTACGGCGATATGATGATCCTCGACTTTGCCTGTGAGGCGGTTCGATCCGAGAAACTGGGGCAACGAGGTGTCGTCGATCTGCTCTTGATCAGCCTCTCGTGCACTGACTACATCGGGTCCGCGTTCGGACCGAACAGCCATGAGATAATGGATCAGATCATTCGACTTGATCGTTCTGTTGGATCGTTCATTAGTGATATGGAGAAAGTGGTCGGACGAGGGAACTTGCTCGTCGTGCTGAGCGCAGATCACGCGGTGCAGCCGTTGCCAGAGTTCCGGACAACTCTTGAACACAAATTTGGTCGCCGGATTCTACTACAAAGAGACATCAATCCAAAGGTTGACGAGCTTGATCAGACAATGCAGAGGGAGTTCAACACAACGGAACGCATCATCCAGTTGAATGCCTTCTTGAACTATGCCGCGGCCGCGAGCGCGAATGTCGACTCCGTGGCTCTTGAGCACCGTGTGAAAGAAGGGCTATTGAAAATTGACGGCGTCGCTGACGTGTATTTCCGGCGCGAACTGATGAACGGGAAAAACCCTGATCGGCCATATCTCGGGAAGTATCAGCGTGGCTACTTCCCGCCCCGTGGCAAGGATTTCCTTATTCGTCCGTGCGAGTATTGCCTCATCACTTCCTCGGAAACCGGGACCTCGCACGGTTCGCCCTACCGGTACGACACGCACGTTCCCATGGTGTTCTGGGGAAAGGGCATCAAGAGCGGGAAGGTCTCACGAGAAGTCCACACGGTGGACATCGCACCGACAATTGCCCAATACCTTGGGCTCTCCTATCCAGCCAGTGTCGACGGCAAGCCGCTCAGAGAGATCGTGAAGTGAGAGATGGGCTGAAACCCTTTCTGAGGTTTTCATAGGGTTCCCAAGTTTCCCCGATCCTTATGGTTGTTGCATGAATTCTTTCCACATCGGATGATTGATCACAAACGGCGCAGATGACGTGACGCTCCTGACGGAGCTCGACAATTCTGTCTTGTCCAAAACTACAAACCTCTCGTCCCTAACGGGACTCGCGAAGCTATACGAAATCAGCTTGATCTGGTCACTCCGTAGGAGCCAAATATTTCTAGATTATCCATACAAAGAATGAATGAGCCCCAGCGGGGCGGAATGTAAGTCCTGTACGCAGTCTAAACCATTCTGAATGTGGAAGAAGCTTTTGTAGCTGCTGCTAAACTTTTCTAAGAACCGGACAACTTCAGCAATGACCTGCCGACGTGGTCCGTCGTGGTTCCTGACAATGGAGATAACCGATGAGGAAGGGCAGGAAAGATTTCGACGAGAGAGGAACAGCTTTCGGTCAAGGCGGTGCGGTTATCCGTTAGACTCTCGAGTGTTCAGCGGAGAGTCCTTGCTTTTCGTACTGCTCCTTCATTCCTTTTTCGTCTCGTCGATTTTCTCTCCCCCGTCATTGAGGGTGATGCCGAGGTTTTTCAAGCCAGCGAGGTGATCCTTCGGGACAAGAGACTCTTCCTTTTTTTGTTTCGCGCGGTGTCGAATGTCCCTCATCACGTACCATCCAATCACCACGCAACAGATGAGGATGACCAAACCAAGGACAATATTCGCTGCAATCAGCCAGAATGTCTCTGAATTCAGCAAACCGTCCATGATCCTTGCTCTTTCAAACGGTTGACAATTCCTGCAGTGCAGGAGGCTTTCCCCAACAGATCATGGTGCAATCTCCGTACCGCTGTGCATCCCACCGATAAAGATAACGATACTCTTGATGCAATGCCAGTTAGCTTACTGTCTTCAACGTCAGAACTGACCAGGGTCTCGATAGGTGTTGGAATAGCCAACAAATATGTTGCAGGACGCGACAGCAACCTGGATGGAGGTGCATAGTTATAATATTTGTACGATTCAAGCTGACTGTTCCACGAACGAGGAGATCAGTTTTCTTCGCACGTTTTACAGAACGCCGTTGCGCTTGCAGGCTGGGAGTTCAGCGGATCAGGAGATGCGCCGAGCCAACTTGCTGCGAAAGAACAGCGAAAGAAGACACACTGGCGCATTTCGATACTAGTTAGTATAATTGCTCTCAGAAGGAATCGATCCTCCCATCATCCTCATTCAGCAGAATATCATCAAAGGAGGAAACTCTATGGCATATACATACGAGCAATTGAGCAAGATGACCGTCGTACAGATCCGTGCGATCGCCGATGGCATTGAGCACGAAGAACTGAAGGGTCACAGCACGATGCACAAAGAGCAGCTGCTACCGCTGCTCTGCAAGGCGCTGGGGGTTGAGATCCCTCACCACCACGTCGTCGGCATCAACAAGACGGAGCTTAAAGCGAAGATCCACGCCTTAAAGAGAGACCGGGCAACCGCGGTGGAGAAGAAAGACTACAAGAAGTTGGAGACAATCCGGGGGGAGATACACAAGCTAAAGAGACAACTGAGGAAATCGATGGTGTAAGCGATCAAGTATGTAAGTATCTGAGTATATGAGTATGTGAGTATCTGAGTATATGAGTATGTGAGTATGTAAGTAGTTAAGAGCGTTGCGTTGGCTATGCTATTCCAGTGCGGCTTCGGCCATAGCAAGGACGTTTTCGGGGGGTACATTCGGAAGGAGCGCCTCGTGACTCGGGCTTACGATCAGCTGTGGGCCGAGCAACCTCTTGATCCGCCTTACTTCTGCTTTCACTTCACTGGCACCTGCGTTGACGAACAGGTCCTGTGTGTCAATCCCACCTAAGAAGGCAATCCGGCCTTTAAAGTCACGTGCGAGGGTCTCCGCATTCATATTGAAGGCCTTTGCCTGCAGGGGATGGAGACATTCAACGCCCGCATCGATGAGACGGTTGATCACCCTGTGGATCGACCCGCACGAGTGCAGAATCACCTGATAACCGTGGCGGTGTGCTTGTTCGGTAAATCTGCAGAACCACGGATAGACAAACTCCTCGAACAACTCGGGGGCAAGAATGAGATCACGCTGTGTTCCGAAATCATTCCCGAAAAAGAAGCCGTCGATCAAATCGCCAGCCCTTTCGAACAATCGGTTGTTCGCCTCATAGTAGAACCGGCAAACACGGTCCGTCACGGCGTGAACGACCTCCGGGTTCGTGTACATCTTCGTCATATACGCTTCCATGCCGAAGAGATCCATGACATCATGGAAGAACGGCGTCCAGAAGCCGCTCGCACGGTAGTAGTCGCCGGCGTTGCGCAGCAGTTCGAGACACTCTGTAAGGTTCACGTATTCCAGACTCGGCCAGTCATACGCGTCCTCTATCTCAGCAATGCTCTCACATTCTGCGAGCGGCCCCGCTTCACCCAGCGATTTCTTGTACCGCCAGATATCGAAGATTCCTTTACCTTCGGGATGTTGATAGGTAGATTTGATGTAGAGGGGTGTAATCCATCGGAAGTCGTCTCCGACTTTTCGCTGCAACTCCTCAAGGCTCGAGGTTCCGAAGTACTTGTGGTAAATCGGCAATGTATCGTCATGTGGATTGCCGAGCCAGAACCCGCAGCGATCGGCCGGCTCACCGCTGATGATGCGCCGTATGCGTTCTCGACTTGTCATCGGATAGCCTCAGCGAGAAGGTACTGAAGAACTCACATTTCCGCAATTATGGTCCATAGGATTTTGGCAAAAGCGAGAAGATCAGGAGTCACATCGAGCGGTCCCGAGCACAGAAGAGGGACGAAATGCGCTCGAGGCTTGCTTGCTCATTGCAGGTTTCGACTACGCTCAACCTGACTTAGGTTGTTGTGGATGGGTCACGATACGTTGCGCTTGAATCTCGCACGACTACTTTCTACATTGGCGTATCCGCAACACCGCAGAACGCTCTGAACCGCAACGCCTACGGTCAAGGAGCATGACCCCTACTCCTCTCTCATTCTTCTATTACGAAGAGCGTCACGATGGATCTTCATCCGATTGACCTCGCGATCATCGCACTCTATATGCTCGTCACGGTCGCCTTGGGCTTCCTGATGAAGACGCGGGCGTTGAAAAAACTCGATTCCTACTTCCTTGCGGACCGCAGTGTTCGCTGGTGGATGCTGGGACTCTCGGGATGTTCCAGCTACATCGACATCGGCGGGACGATGGTGATCATCGGCGTGATGTTCTACGTCGGCCTGAAATCGGTCTGGGTCGTCCACATTTTCTGGGGCTTTTTCATGATGGCCTTTTACATGGCGTTTCAGGCGAAGTACATCCGCCGCTCCGGTGTGATGACGCTTGCGGAATGGAATGAAACACGCTTCGGCAAGACGCGCGAGGCCGAATACGTCCGGCTGGCAACAGCAACATTTCTGCTGGTGCTGATGATTTTCAATCTGATCTACCTTGCCGTGGGAACAGGAAAGTTCGCAGAGGAATTTCTCCCTCTCAGCCGCGCACAATCGACATTCATCGTTTTTGCTGTGGTGGGCATCTATGTGACCGTGGGCGGTTTCTTTGGCGTTGTGTTGACTGATATCTTTCAAACCACGCTCATTGCCATCGGCGCTGTCATCCTCACCGTGATGGTGTTCCAGATTCCGGAGGGTACGGCATTCCTCGCCTTGAAAGACCCCGAATGGAGTTCGCTCACACCAACCTGGAGCCTTTGGCCATCCTTCCTTCAGCAGACTCCCGAGAGTCATCAACACTACTACTGGCACGGCCCCATTCTCCTCGCCGGATTCACGTGGCTTGTCTTCAAGCTCCTCGCGGGGCCTGTGGTTTGGGACTTCGCGTTCTTCCTGACCACCAAGAATCCCCGGGAGGCCTCGCTTGCCGCTGGTATGTGGACCGTTGGCCACACGTTACGATGGTTCATTGCTGGATCGTTCATGTTCCTCGGAATCTACTATCTCGGTTCCGCCGCTGATTTCGATGCCGAGAAAATCATGCCCCTCGTCGTGAAGAAGCTCCCGATGGGTCTTGCGGGTATTTTTATGGCTGTGCTGCTTGCGGCCTTGATGTCGACGATCAGCGCGATGATCAACGTGACAAGCTCCGTCATCATCAACGATTTTCTCAAACGCTACTTCGCGAAAAATCTTGGTGAAAAACAGCTTGTTCGACTCGGTATGGTCGCCTCTGTTGTCGCCGTGCTCCTGGCATTCTCCTTCAGCTTCCTCTATAATGAGATCGTTTCCATCTGGGAGCTGATGATCTTCGTTATCCTGACGATGATCCTTCTCCCCGGAACCATGCGATGGCATTGGTGGCGATTTGGCTCAAAGGCTTTTGTGTGGAGCATGGTGGGAACGGGATGCATTGCAATCGTTCAGAAGCTGGTGTTCACATCGTGGCCTGTCCATACGGCTGTCGGGTTCACGATGATCGCGTCATTCGCGCTCACAGTGATCGCGACGTTCCTGGCCAAACCGACGGACATGGAGACGCTTGTCAAGTTCTACGCGAGAGTCCGGCCGTTCGGATTCTGGAAGCCGGTGCGATTGGAAGCGGAACGGCGGGGACTTGTTCCGCCAAACGACAAGATGCCTCGCATGGACATTCTGAATGCGCTTGTTGCGTCACTCTTCCAGCTCTGCCTCGGCATTATTCCATGGTATATGTTCTTGAGAAAGTGGTCTCAAGCGCTCTTGTGGCTTGGGATCTGTTTGGCGACTGTCGTCGTGCTTTATCACACGTGGTACAAGAACCTGCCTTCGCCGGAGGAAACCTAAGTAAGATGTCCGACTTCTACCTCAGCATTCAAGTGAGAAGTCGGACATCTACGGGAGAGCAGAAAAGCGTGAACGCCCTTCGCGGAAAACAGGCCGATTCGCAGCCCGACCCTTAAGTCGGGCTTATATCTCCCAGAGGTGATCACATGATCAACCGCTCGTTATGGCTCGTGGCGGCCCTCATTCTCATACACACTGGCTTCGTGCCTCTCTTGGCACAGTCCAAGGACTTCACCGCCAAAGGAGATATCCGCGGAGTGTGGATTCATCCCTCATACTTCGGAACGGAGAAAGATCAGGCCATCGCCAAGATCTGTGCAACATTGGACGAGTACGCTCACGCCGGAATCAAGACGTTGATTGTGCTCGTCAAGTCAACTTCCGGTCTGGTGTACTACAGAAGTGCAATCGCACCTGTGGACTCTGCTTGGAAGTGGGACTTCTTTGGTGTGTTTCTGCAGGAAGCCCATAGTCGCAAGATGATCGTGCATCCATGGTTCTGCGTTTTCACAGAGGGGGCACGTGCCGGAGAGGTGAACGCTCACCCTGAGTGGCTGATCCGCAGCACGAACCAGGAACCGACCGGAGTCGTTAACCCCGCTCTCCGTGATGTGCGGCAGTATGAAATCAGCCTGATGACGGAACTTGTTCGGAGGTATCCGGTGGAATGGATCCATTTGGATTACATCCGCTACCCGTGCGATCCGACAGAGGTCTTCTTCAGTTTCGATGAACAGACACGCAAGCTCTTTGAAGGATATGCTGGTGAGGATCCTTTGGAGATCAAACACAAGAATTCCGGAAACGTCACGTGGAACGAATGGATTGAATGGAATGCCGAACACGTCACACGGTTTGTGCGAGAGTTGAAGCAAGCTCTGAGGGTCGCGAAGCGCCCGGTGAAGATCTCCGCCGCCGTGTTCCCTGATGCCGTGAATGCAAAAGTACTGATCGGGCAAGACTGGGGAGGCTGGGCCAAAGAGGGACTCGTGGATATGTTCTGTCCGATGCTCTACACGAATCGCAACGGCTTGTTTGAGAAATACTTGCGTCGAGCAGTTGATATCGCGCAGGGGCATTCGCAAGTGTGCGCCGGAATCGGCATCGGGACCGCGCACAACCAGAACAAGCCGTCCGGCCTGCTTGAGCAGTTGAAGATCAGTCGGAACCTGCAAGCTGACGGCGTGATCTTCTTTTCAGCTGCGAGCCTGAAGGATGAGTTCCTTGGAGAACTGAAGAAAATCAAATAGGGACGGAAGGGCAAATCCTATGGTCAAATTCGTTTTCTTCACTCTGGCACTGTTTGCAGCCGGCGCTCTCTCCCCAGCAATGTATGCGCAAGAGACGCCATTTCGCCCTCCGGCAATCCCTTTGGTGACTTGCGATCCTTATTTCAGCATCTGGTCCTTCGCCGACCATCCCGCCGACGATTGGCCCAGGCACTGGACCGGTGCGCACCACGCGCTGTGCAGCGTCATCCGCATCGACGGAAATTGTTTCCGCTTGTTGGGAAGATCCCCGCAGAACATCCCGACGATGTACCTGAAAACGCTCACGGTTCTCCCAACACGCACGATCTATGAATTCGAGGGCGCAGGCGTTCACGCGACGCTGACATTCCTCACACCCCTTCTGCCCCACGATCTCAACCTCATCGGTCGACCTGTTTCGTACATTTCGTGGCAGGTCAAGTCAATCGACGGAAAGGATCACGCTGTCTCCGTCTATTTCGATAATTCTGCCGAACTGGTGGTGAACACATCGGATCAGAAGGTCAGCTGGTCCCGTTTTCAGCATGACGATCTTGACATCCTCAGGATAGGATCTCAAGAGCAGTCTATTCTTCAGAAATCAGGAGACGATTTGCGGATCGATTGGGGGTATCTCTACCTCGTCTCGCCAAAATCGCAGCGCGCGAGCTGCGTCATGACCGGGCATCAGCAGGCCAGAAACGCGTTCGCCCAATCCGGCACGCTATCAACGGCGGACGACCTGCGAGCGCCGCGTCCAGCTCACGATGATTGGCCTGTGCTCGCATATACCTTTGACCTCGGGAGCGTCGGCTCTCAGCCCATCGAGCGTTTTCTCGTGCTCGCTTACGATGACGAGTTCTCCATCCAGTATTTTTACCGCAATCTCCGCCCCTACTGGAGAGCCGCAGGAATGACAACCGAGGAGTTGCTGTGCACGGCTGTTCAGGAATACGGAAGCCTCTCTTTGCGGTGCAGGCAGTTTGACGAGGAGCTTATGGCCGATATGCGCAAAGTTGGCGGAGATCAGTATGCGCAACTTGCTGCACTCGCGTACCGGCAAGCCCTCGCCGCGCAGAAGCTCACAGCGGACATTGACGGCACCCCGTTACTCTTTCCCAAGGAGAATTTCAGCAACGGCTGCATCGCCACGGTTGATGTCATCTATCCAGCGGCACCGATCCTCCTTCTCTTCAACATCGATCTGATGAAAGCCACCGTGACCCCCGTGTTTCAGTATGCTTCGATGAAGCGCTGGCGATTCCCATTTGCTCCCCACGATTTAGGGACGTATCCCCATGCAAACGGCCAGGTGTACGGGGGCGGAGAAGCGAGCGAAGAAAACCAAATGCCGGTGGAAGAGTCCGGAAACATGCTGATTCTGGCATACGCTATCGCACGGGTGGAGGGTACAGCGGAATATGCCTCGCGGTACTGGTCATCGTTGGAACAATGGGCTCGCTACCTGAAGGAAAAAGGATTGGATCCGGAGAACCAGCTCTGCACGGATGACTTCGCAGGTCACCTTGCCCACAATGTGAATCTCTCGCTCAAAGCCATCATTGCGCTCGGATCATACTCCAAGCTGTGCCGCATGTTGGGAAAGGAAAAGGAGGCGGACGAGTATTGGAAGACTGCAACTCAATTCGCTCGTCAATGGGAAGAAATGGCAAGCGACGGAGATCATTATCGCCTGGCGTTCGACAAAGCTCAAACGTGGAGCCAGAAGTACAACCTGGTGTGGGACAGAGTGCTTGATCTCAATTTGTTCCCAAAGGACATTGCCCGAAAGGAAATCCAGTACTACAAATCCAGACAGAACCAGTTTGGCCTTCCTCTGGATAATCGGAAGGACTACACGAAACTCGATTGGCTTGTGTGGTCAGCAACCCTTGCCGAGAGCAAGGGAGATTTCGAAGGCATGATTTCGAAAGCATACGCCTTCGCGAACCAAACGCCGGACCGAGTTCCGCTCACTGACTGGTATGACACAAAGTCGGCGAAGCAGGTCGGGTTCCAGGCCCGCTCCGTCGTTGGAGGCGTGTTCATCAAGATGCTCTCAGATAGAGAGATCTGGAAAAAGTGGACCGACCGCAAATCAAAGTGATGACAGGTGACCGTCAGCCCAGAGGATGACGATCACGTCAAGATGTGAACGGAATACACTTCAGGAGAACTGTTATGGAAACAGCAGATCGTGTTCAGAAGAAAATCTGGACCTATCTCCTCCTCACGTTCGGACTCAGCTCCATCTTCTATTACCTGATGATTGCTGCCGGCTCCATCAGAGCTGCAGGAGGGCTGTACGTGCTGGGCATTATGTGGTGTCCCGGTGTCTCAGCGCTTATCACACAGCTGTTTTTCGAGAAAAGCCTGAAAGGCCTCGGATGGGGGTGGGGAAAAACACGCTATCAAGTACTCAGTTATGTCATTCCGGTTGCGTATGCCTTCGTGGCATATAGCATCGTATGGCTTACTGGACTCGGCGGTTTTTACAGTCGAGAATTTGTCGATAAGATGGCCGGGCAGCTGGGCATGGCGGGGGCGTCACCGGGCGTCGTCATGATGGTGTTTGTAGCTTTTGCGGCGACAGTGGGAATGATTCGCAGCTGCATTGGTGCGATGGGCGAAGAAATCGGTTGGCGCGGCTTTCTCGTGCCTCAGCTCGCAAAAGTCACAACCTTCACAAGAACAGCCGTGGTGAGTGGGGTAATCTGGTCACTCTGGCATTACCCGCTCATAATCTTTGGCGACTACAACAAAGGAGCTCCTGTCTGGTATTCGATGCTCTGCTTTACCGTCATGGTCGTGGGGATCAGTTTTGTCTTCGCGTGGATGCGCTTGAAGTCCGGCAGTCTCTGGACAGGAATGTTTCTCCACGCCAGCCACAATCTGTTCATTCAAGGAATCTTCACTCCGCTTACATTTGATACCGGAAACACGAGGTACTTCATCGATGAATTTGGGGCAGCGTTGGCGATTATCTCTGTCGCTGTCGCCTTCATGGTGTGGAAGAAGCGATCTCAATTGCCTGATACAAGGTTCGTTGCTCCGACAAATGCTATCGCTCACACTGCAACCGAGTCCAAAGAAGATCGATGATTAGGATCACCGCGTTCGAACGCGAGCTCACGAGACTGCTGCCGGAGACCGAGCGCCTTCTGAGAGCCGCAAATCTCTCCGTGCATCCGCGTGTAACGCAAGTTACGCTTCATGGCTCGCGCGGACTTCGAGGCGGATTTCGCCCTGATTCTGACATCGACCTCTCCCTCCTTGTCCGCACGGGACAGATGCCCATCGGACCTGTCCTCGACCGCCTACTCAGAGAAGTCGTCGAGACAACGTTGGAGAACTGAGAGCAGTGTCGAACCTGATCTGGCTGCCGTTTTCGATCTCAGAGAGTGCGGGCTGAAGTGCTTCTGTGTCAGCACATTTGATGAACCTCTTTGCAACAACGGAGGTGCAGATTGCTTCGGCTTGTACAAGATCCAAAGAGGATTCAAAGGCTTCGTCCCTCCTGTCGGCTTGGCTATTAGAAAGCTGTATCCATGTCTCATGATTTGGCAATGCCCGGCCAACGGTGACCTGAGCGCGGCATGAGAAAGCGTCATTTGACTAGAAGCCCGGACGAAAACCCATTATTTGCCACAAAGGCACCAAGGCGCGAAGAAAAAGAAGAATAGAATTGAAGTTTTCATACAACTTGGTGTCTTCGTGACTTGGTGGCTACCCTTTTCAACCGGCTCTCTAGTGGCACTTATTTCTCTACACTTGTGTCGGGTTCATGCTCTGCGACACGATCGATGGCCCTGTAAGGTAGATGCACACAGAGAACAAAGGACGACAGCTCTGGAAATTCGGCGCGCTTGCCGGGCTTGTGTTCCTGCTTCCCCCCTGTGCTATCTGGGGATTCTGGATCAGCACATTTTCATCATACCCTGAAAAGAGCCCGGCTGAGAAAGTAACCATCTTCTTGAGTCATTTCCCCAGCGCTCTTCAAAACACCCGGGTCTTGACGGTCATTGCCCTCGTTTCTTGTATCCTTGCTGTCGTACTGAGCACGCTGAGCTTGAAGCAGTCCACCGGCATTCTTAAATCTATCGGCGTGCTGACACTCATTGCCGCGGCTTTCATCGGCTTGCTGAGTTTTTTTACGCTCCTCTGAGAAATTCCGGAATTACTTTCCCCCTCTTCGCTGGAGGTCCTCACTATGACAGGTTCTCGATCTCTTCGACTGGCGACTGCTCTTCTTTTCCTCCCCGCCTTCACCCATCTCTTCGCCCAGAATCCCCCGTTGCGAGGATTCGACGCGTACGTTGTCAAGGCACTACGCGATTGGGGTTGTCCCGGTTTGGCCATCGCTGTGGTCAAGAATGACAGCGTCGTCTTTGCCAAGGGATACGGCGAACGAAAGCTCGACAGCAAGCTCCCTGTTGACGAACGGACGATCTTCGGAATCGCTTCCTGCACAAAAGCGTTCACAGCAGCATCCCTCGCCATGCTCGTCGATGAGGGAAAGATCCAGTGGGATGATCCGGTCACGAAATACTTGGCGGGCTTCGAGCTCTACGATCCATACGTGACCAGGGAAATTCGTGTGCGGGATCTGTTGTGCCATCGCAGCGGACTTCCGGCATTTGGAGGCGACCTGATCTGGTGGGGGTCCACACGAAACAGAGATGAGATCCTGCGACGCGTGCGGTTTGTGAAGCAAGCGTCGAGTCTCCGTAGTCACTACGCATACCAGAACATCATGTTCATTGCCGCCGGTGCGATCATACCCGCGGTGACCGGAAAGAGCTGGAGCGACTTCGTCACTGAACGAATCCTGATGCCGCTGGGCATGAATTCAAGTTCCGCCAACATGCCGGCGCTCGAAGCGGTCACCAATATCGCGACGCCCCATATAAGGATCGACGGAACGACCCAACCCATTGCGTGGCGGAACGTGGACAACGGTGCCGGAGCGGTGGGGGTAAACTCGAATGTTCTTGATCTAGCCCAATGGGTCCGGATGCAGCTTAGCCGAGGGACGTACCAGGGCAAACAGCTCTTCAGTGCTGGCGCGTCAGAGGAGATGTGGTCGCCGCAAACGATCATCCCGGTCGCTCCTCCGACTGCGCCACTTCCTGCCTCCCTGAACCCCCACTTCTCTGCATACGGCCTGGGATGGGGACTGACGGAATATCGTGGTCGGATGCTGGTGCGGCACTATGGAGAGACTGACGGCATGTCATCCGTCGTGGCCCTGTTACCGGAGGAGAACATCGGTGTGGTCATTCTCACCAATCTTCATACGACCAGTCTCCATACGGCGCTTTCGTATCGAATTTTCGACGCCTATCTTGGCGTGAAACCTGAGGATTGGAGCGCCTTGTACTTGAAGATCAGGTACGATGATGAGGAGAAGGCGCGAGCCGAGGAGAAGCGGCTTCAGGGACTGCGCGTGAATACATCCCATCCGTCGCTACCGCTCAGCAAGTATACCGGGACATATGAGAACGCCGCCTATGGTACTGCGAGCGTCGCAGAGGAGAACCAGAAGCTTGTCGTGCGATTGGACGCCTCGCCCACTTATGTTGGAGATCTTGAACACTGGCACTTTGACACATTCCTCTCGCGGTGGCGCGACCCTGTTGCGGAAAAGACGTTTGTTTCATTTTCGCTGAATGTCGAAGGCGAAGTACAGGAAATGAAACTCAAGGTTGCAGATTTCATCGATTTTGGAGAATATCTTTTCAAACGGATGAAAAAGGAGTAATGGCGAGAGGATATCATCGTTCCACTTGGTTCGCCAAGAGTGTTGCGCTATGCTTCGCTACGTTCACGTGACAACACAGGAAGATGTTGGGCAGGTGAGGGAGCTCTTCACGGAGTATCAAGCCTCGCTGGGGATTGACCTCTGCTTTCAGGACTTCGACAAAGAGCTTGCCGGGCTGCCAGGGCAATACGCCTCGCCAACCGGATGCTTGCTTCTTGCTTACTGGGAATCGCAACCGGCCGGGTGTGTCGCCCTGCGGAAAATTGATGAGGCCACCTGCGAGATGAAGCGGCTTTATGTGCGCCCTGCATTTAGGGGCAAGAGTATCGGCCGGAACCTTGCTGAGACAATCATCCAGGAGGCCCGCACCATCGGCTATTCCCGGATGCGACTTGATACACTCCCGACCATGAAAGAGGCGATAGCGCTTTACCGTTCGTTGGGCTTTCAAGTCATGGAGCCGTACCGGTACAATCCGATCGAGGGCATCCTGTTCATGGAACTCGAATTGAAACAACAAAGTGGAGGCTGGCAGGTTTGAGTTTTGGATTTTAGGTTTTCAGTTCTGAGTTCAGAGTTCTGGGTTCGGGGTTCAGACTCCACTTCCCACTGCATGCTGTCTAATTCTCACGCCTCTCGTGTCACCTCTTACCCCAAAAGTCTCTCCGCCGCCCATCCCACCTACTTGCCCCTTTCCATCCCTTTTCCTACATTGGCGAACAGCTAAGTGCGCTTGTCCTGAGATCGTGTTCTTGACCAGAATCGACCTCATGAGAATAGATAGATGAGAGTTTTTCTGCTCTCTCAAGCCAAGAATGTTCAGAACAAGAACCTTCGATTCTCATCTCCACCTCTAACCGCCTTATCATCACGAAAGGGATGCCCAGATGGCCGCCGTCACGCTCACGGTCAACGGCAAGAGACAGATCGTTGACGTCAGTCCCGACACGCCGCTCCTGTGGGTGCTTCGGGACACGCTCAGTCTTACGGGAACGAAATATGGCTGCGGCATAGGCCAATGCGGTTCGTGCACGGTCCATGTTGACGGGGAAGCGACCCGGTCATGTGCGACCCCGGTCAGTTATTGCGAAGGGAAAAGGATAACCACTATCGAAGGGCTCTCCGCCGATCTGAGTCATCCTCTGCAGAAGGCGTGGATCGAAGAGGATGTCCCGCAGTGCGGCTACTGCCAGTCGGGGCAGATCATTGCCGCCGCAGCATTGCTTGCCGAAAAGCCTCGTCCGACAGACAAGGAAATCGATGAGATTATGAAAAATATTCTCTGCCGGTGCGGGACTTACCCGCGCATCCGCCGCGCCATACACAGAGCCGCGGGGCAGGAAGGAGGTAAGCGATGAATACCTCGACAACATATTCCCGACGCGACTTCATCAAGGTCACATCCGTCGCCGGCGCAGGACTCGTCCTGGCGTTCACTCTTCCGTCGAAAAACGAGCTGCTTGAGTCTTCTGCTGCCGAAGGCGCTACCTTCATGCCGAACGCTTGGCTGCGAATTGACACGGACGGTATTGTGACCGTAACCGTTGCTCGGTCAGAGATGGGACAGGGTGTGCTTACATCGATGCCCATGATCGTCGCTGAGGAACTTGACGCGGATTGGAAGAACATTCGGATTGAACAGGCGAATGCCCATCCGACAAAATATGGGAGCATGTCAACGGGGGTCAGTTTCAGCGTTCGTGGTTCATGGCAAACGCTCCGGACGGCGGGTGCGACAGCCCGCAAACTGCTCATCGCTGCTGCAGCCCAGACCTGGGGTGTCGACGAATCATCTTGCCGCGCCGAGAACGGCGTTGTCGTCCATTCGACCGGTAAAAAGCTCTCATACGGTGAGCTGGCGACGGCTGCCGCAAAGCTTCCTGTTCCAACTCAGATCCGGCTGAAGGATCCAAAGGATTTCAAGATCCTTGGCAAGCGGATGCCGAAGCTCGACACACCGTCGAAGGTCAATGGAAGCGCGAAGTTTGGTGTCGATATCCGCGTGCCGGGCATGGTCTTTGCGTCAATCGAGAAGTGTCCCGTGTTCGGTGGAAAAGTTGCCAGCTTTGATGCATCCAAGGCCAAGGCGGTTCCAGGAGTGCGCGATGTCGTCCAGCTCGATGTCGGCATCGCCGTCGTTGCGAACTCAACATGGGCGGCCTTCGAGGGCCGGAAGGCACTGGACGTGAAGTGGGATGAAGGCCAATACGCAAACCAGAGCAGCGCATCGATCTGGCAATCATTTGAGGAAGCAGCAAAATCCCGCGGCTCCATCGAGGATTACGAGGGCAACGCTGAAGCGGCCTATGCCTCGGCGACAACAAGAGTTGAAGCGGTGTACTATGCTCCGCTCATTGCCCACGCGACACTGGAACCGATGAACTGCCTCGCAGACGTGCGCGCTGACCGATGCGAGATTTGGGCACCAACTCAAGCCCCGCAACAATCACAGGGTGAAGCCACGCGCATCCTTGGGCTTCCAATGGACAAAGTGAAGGTCAACGTTACACTTTTAGGTGGCGGATTTGGCCGCCGCCTGCAAACGGATTTTGTTGCCGACGCGGTGAAAGTCTCGAAGGCCGTCGGAGCGCCCGCGCAAGTGGTGTGGACGCGCGAGGACGATATGCGACACGATTGGTACCGCCCGTGCACATACAATGTCTTCAAAGCCGGACTCGACAAAGACGGTTGGCCGGTTGCGTGGCTGCATCGCATCGTCGGACCGAGCTCGCGAGGACTGGCTGTTGGCGGCTCCACACCGCCGTATGCCATCCCCAACTTCCAGATCGATTCGCACATCAAGGAGACCGGCGTCCCGATCGGCGCGTGGCGTTCCGTTGGTCCTTCTCAGAACGGCTTTCTTGTCGAAAGCTTTATCGATGAGCTTGCTCACGCTGCGAAGAAGGATCCATTGGAGTACCGACGCAAGCTGCTCCACAAGTCGCCCAGACTCCGCCGCGCGCTCGAGGTCGCTGCAGAGAAAGCCGGTTGGCCCGCCCGATCGCCGCAGGCGGGCGGGGGCAAGCCGCTGCCTGCTGGACATGGACTCGGCATCGCAGCAGTTGAGAGCTTCGGCAGCTCCGTGGCGGAAGTCGTTGAGGCTTCTGTTGACAAGAATGCCACCGTGCAAATCCACCGCATCGTCGTCGCTGTGGATTGCGGACCGGTCGTGAATCCTGATACGCTCGAGGCCCAGGTGGAGGGCGGGATTGTGTACTCTCTCAGCTCAGTCTTGAAAGACGAGATCACGGTCGAGAAGGGGCGCGTCGCTCAGGGCAACTACGACGACTATCGGATCCTCACGATCGAGGATATGCCGAAGGTAGAGGTGCACATTATTCCAAGCACAGAGTCGGTCGGTGGCATTGGCGAGCCTGGATTGCCGCCGGTTGCCCCGGCACTCTGTAATGCCATTTTCGCAGCTACGGGCAAGCGCATCAGGCGGTTGCCCATCAAGCCCGCGGACCTGAAGTAGTCTTGATTTGATTTCAAGCCTCGGGCCATCGCCTGAAACTTCCTTTTCCCGATTCGTCATCGCACTTGCTGAAGAAAGCTTGTGCGCGAACGACTTTGACCTGTGTGACTCCGCACTATGACGCGGACATCATCTGAAGAATCCCGTCATGACTTCTAAAGATCAGCCCATCAAGGCACTCATGCCTGAGAACATCAGGATTGAGCATCGCGCCGACGGACTGACGCTTTCCTACCGTTGGTTCTCGGCAAAGTTCATTTTCCTTGCTCTTTTTTGTCTGTTCTGGGATGGCTTTCTCGTATTCTGGTACGGCATAGCGCTCTCGCAGGATGCTCCGTGGATCATGCTGGTATTCCCTCTTCTTCATCTTGCCGTCGGTGTGTTCCTCACGTACTTCACCGTCGCGGGAATCTACAACCGGACGATCATTACCGTGGGGCAAGGAAAGCTCAGCATCCAGCATGGTCCCCTTCCCTGGCCTGGCAGTCGTGTGCTGCAAGCATCTGAGATTAGCCAGCTTTATTGCGAGGAAACCACCTCTCGCGGGAGGAACGGCCCTCAGACCTCATACCGACTCAGCGCCGTCACCAGCGACAACAAGAAGATCAACCTTCTTACCGGATTCGACTCGCCTGACTCCGCCCGCTTTCTTGAGCGTCAGGTAGAGGAGTGGCTCGGGATTCGTGACAGGCGGGCCGAAGGCGAGATGCCGAAGTGATCGCGTTTCTGGCACTTCGTTTAGCTACGCCTGGAAGTCTGCCCGACAAACTTGTGGAACTTCACGATCAACAATCACAGGATGTCCACGATGGCGACAGACATGTTGAAGATCGGAACATCAGCACCGGCATTCCGGAGTCTCCCCGGAACGGACGGGAAGAGCTACTCACTTGACGATTTCACCGACAAGAAAATCGTCGTGATCGTCTTCTCATGTAATCACTGCCCCTACGTGCAGGCGTATGAGGAGAGAATGATCGCGTTCCAGCGGGAGTACGGCACCAAAGCCGTCCAGCTCATCGCTATCAACTCCAACGAAACCGCAAATTATCCGGAAGATAATTTTGATGAGATGGTGAGGCGGGCGAAGAAGAAAGGATTTAACTTTCCGTATCTTCGCGATGATGACCAGTCCGTCGCGACGGCGTACGGAGCAACGCATACGCCTGAGTTCTTCGTTTTTGACGAGCAGCGTAAGCTTCGCTACCACGGGAAGATGGACGACAACTATCAAAATCCGTCGGCTGTGAAAGTCAGCTATCTCCGCAATGCTGTCGGCGCTGTTCTTGCAGGGAAAGAGGTCAAAGAACCCGAGACCCATTCCATCGGGTGCACGATCAAGTGGAAATAAGTCAGTCTCGCTGGAGTTTTCAGCAACGTTGAAACGAGAAGTCACCTTTTGAACATTCATCTTGGGAACTGAAGATAAGAATCTGCGTGTAGGATCTACGATCCTAACGATAGGGTATGTTGCACTGCTTGCCGCTTCGATCGCCATCGTTTCAAAGGAAGCAGATCCGTCCTCCGCAGTTGGACGGCATCTTTGGGCGGGCGCGCTCGCGAACGCCGCCCTCGCTCTTGTGGAAATCCTGGTTGTTCTTATTGCTTTGCGAAAGGGAGAGAAGTGGGCCTGGTGGGCCGCGGCGTTACCGCTGATTTGCTACGGGCTGCCAATCCTCATTCTTGATTCCATTTTCGTTTCTCCGGAAAGGCTCGTCGAAACGCTGGCACCCCAAGTGCTTGGGTTGATCACGGCAGGAACCGGACTTGTTCTCGCAGCACGAGATGTGTTCTTTCGACGCATGAAGTAACCCGTGTCGATGATCATCGGGGCGGAAAATCATTTCGAATGTCCAGACTAATTGATCAAAATATCTGGGCGGTCACGGACCATTCCGTGACCGGAGGCGGGTTAGATCATGGGCATGAGAGGACGACTGTCCTACGCATCTGAGACGCTGTATTTCGTTACCACGACCGTGGCGAAGCATTCTCGGGTGTTTGTGAAGGACAAATACTGCGACATCTTGATCAACAATATCAAACACTATCAAAGACGCTACCAATCCCGTATTCTTGGTTATGCTATCATGCCCAGTCACTTCCACTGGGTCGTGAACGTCGACCCTGAACTCGGCCTGGTATCAGACGTGATGAGAGACATCAAGAAGTACAGTGCGTGGGATATCTTGGAAGCCCTAGAAGTCGAGAAAGAAGACAAGCTGATGCAGTTGTTCGCGCGAGAGGCTCAACGCTTCAATGACCAGAGAAGAAAGTTTTGGATCAAGCGATTCGATGACGAGGTGATCCGCAATGCGGGAATGCTGAGAACAAAATTGGAGTACATTCATAACAACCCGGTCAAGGCTGGATTGGTCACAAACCCAGAAGACTACAAGTACTCAAGCGCAAGAAACCATGTACTCGATGATCATTCGGTGATCGAGGTAGACACCGATTGGTGATGGCGATATTTCTGGCACGGTATGGACCGTGCCAGCCAAGTCGTTCCGAATCATGAAAACCCCATCCGAATACCCGGACTACATCGCTCGATTCTACGACATCATCTATTCCCAGTTGAGGACAATCGACCGGGAGTACTTCCTCGGGAAAATCCTTGAAACGCGAGGACCCGTCCTAGAAATTGGGGTAGGAACCGGTCGGTTCTTTCTCGAAGCTTTGAACAGAGGCGCAGATATCGACGGGATCGATAATAGCGCCAGCATGCTCGCGAAACTGAAGGAGAAACTGGATCAGAGGCATCACAACCGGATCGTTCTTCAAGACGCAAGAGCTATGAATCTCCCGCGGAAGTACGATCTCATTGTCGCGCCGTTCCGCGTGTTCTCTCACCTAATCGATATGCAAGATCAGATTCAGGTATTGAACAACATCTATGTCCACCTCAACAGGAACGGCAGGTTTATCTTCGATCTGTACGTTCCTGATCTGAATATTCTTCTTCATGGGATTAAGGAGCAGGTGGATTTCGAAGGAGAATACCAGCCGGGAAAGAAGCTGAGGCGTGTCGTTTCAGCCAAGCCGGATCTTATCAAGCAGGTGAGTCTTGTGACAATGACATTTACCTGGGAAGAGGACGATCATGTGAGGACAGAGACCTGGCAGACACCAATGCGCTTCTATTTCCGCTGTGAGCTCGAACACCTCGTCCATCGATCAAAGCTAACGTTGAAGCATATCTACGGAGACTATCAGGAAAACGAATTGCATTCACACTCAAAGGACTTTGTGATAGAATGCGAGAGGAACGAATGAGCGGGGCGGTACCAATGAAATATCAATGGGAGCCTGCAAGCCTGACATCCAAGCCACACTTCTAGCCCATCAATGAAAGAACTCCAGGAAATCATCAACGCGTATGAATCGATCAAACAGGCAGAGGCACCTGCCCTCCTCGCGACGATCGTGAAGGTGAAGGGATCGACGTACCGCCGTCCCGGCGCCCGGATGCTCATCCGTGAAGATGGCACGACCGTCGGAGCCATCAGCAGCGGCTGCCTCGAGGCCGATGTCGTGGAACGGTCGAAGAAGATTCTGGAAACCTCCGAGCCCATCACCGTCGTGTACGATATGACCTCATCAGACAACGACGTCTGGGGACTCAACCTCGGCTGCAACGGCATCATCCATATTCTTCTTGAACCGGTTGGCATCAGTGTCGCCTCTTCGCATCTCACCTTCATTGCAGATTGCCTGCGAAACCAGAAGCTTGGGGTGATTGCCACCGTCTTTCGCGTCGATGGTGAATTCAAAGGAAAGGTTGGATCCCGCATGCTGGTGCAGGAAAACGGCTCTGTGGCGGAGGACATCAGGAACCCTGTCCTCTCCGCGGCTCTGTTAGAGGATTGCCAGAACGCGGTGCGGACAAAGCAATCGAGCGTCAAGGAGTATCGATTCCTTGAAGGTGTTGTAGAGGCTTTCATTGAAGTGATCCATCCACCGATCCCTCTGCTCATCTTTGGCGGGGGTCCCGATGCTGTTCCCGTTGCTCGCTTCGCGAAGGAACTTGGCTGGCATGTTACGGTTGTCGACCACCGCCCCGCCCATGCGACAAAGGAACGATTCTCCACAAGTGACACTCTGATCCTCGCCCGCCCCGAGGAGGTCGCCGAGAAGGTCCAACTCAAATCGCACGCGGCTGCGATCATCATGACCCACAACTTCTCTCACGACCTTCAACTGCTGCAAACGCTTCTTCCCTCCCCGGTACGATATCTGGGTGTCCTCGGCCCCTCTCAGCGGACATCCCTTCTGCTTGAGAAACTGCGTGACACAGGATTCACGCCGACGGAAAAACAACTCGCCCGGCTACACACTCCGGTTGGCTTGAACATCGGAGCCGAATCGCCGGAAGAAATTGCTCTCTCGATCCTTTCCGAAATTCAAGCGTTCTTCTCGGGGAGGACGGGCGGATACCTGAGAGATCATAGCGGCCCCATCCACGGTTCTCCTCCCGACTCCTAGCATCCGGCATCTGCCCGGGTAAAGGCGTGGGCCGGCTCACCTTTCTCGAATGACAATTGCGGATTGCTGTACGCAGCCGCTCTGAAGTACCCGCCCTGTTGTTCAATTCAAGACACCCGCATCGGCCGTTGGTGCCTTTCTTCTTGCCGTTTCCCACTTCAACACGTACATTGAACGTCGCTAACCATCATTCCACCCGCGATGATCAACCGATTTCCATCCTCACTTCAGCACCTTATGGCTCAGAAAGGCGATTCTATGCATCCGTTGACGAAGATAACACTCTCATTCCTCGGACTTTCCCTTGCCGCGACCTCGGCTGGAATCAGCCAGGAACGCGATCGAAGCAAGATCCCGGATCGCTACAAATGGGATCTGACCACCATCTACCCCACCGATGACGCCTGGCGGAAAGCGAAAGAACAACTCGTCGCGGAAATCCCGGAGATCGAAAGCTTCAAAGGCACATTGGGGAAGTCGGCTCAGCAGCTCGTGGCGTGCCTCGATCTCGCGAGTACACTCACGAAAGAGCTCAACCGGCTGTCCACCTACGCCAGCATGAGCTCGGACCAGGATACACGGGAGTCCAAGTATCTGGCCATGCAGCAGGAGATGAGCCAGATCTTCGCGACGTTCGGAGCTAAGGCGGCGTTCATCGAGCCGGAAATTCTGAAGGTGGACAAAGCGACCGTCGAGTCCTTCCTCAAGCAAGAAAAGAAGCTCTCGATCTATGAGCATTACCTGGATGATATCTTGCGGCGACAGGCTCATACTGGCACCGAAGGCGAGGAGAAGATCATTGCCGATGCAGGCTTGATGTCCGACGCTGCACAGAGTATCTATGACATCTTCACAGATGCGGATTTCCCCTCTCCCGAGGTGATCTTGAGTGACGGGCAAAGCGTCAGACTCACCAAAGCCGCATTTGCGCTGCAACGCACACTCCCCAATCGAGAAGATCGCAAGAAGGTATTCGCAGCGTTCTTCGGGAAGCTCAACGAGTTTCAGCGGACCTTTGGGACGGAGTTAAATGCAGAAGTGCGAAAGAACATGTTCTACACTCGAGCTCGAAAGTACAGCTCGAGCATCGAGGCCGCGCTGGACGCCAGCAACATCCCCGTGCAAGTCTATCACAACCTCGTCAAAAGCGTCAACGACAACCTCAGCACATTCCACCGGTATCTGAACCTGCGCAAACGGATCCTTGGACTCACGGAGCTCCACTACTACGATCTCTATGCACCGCTGCTGAGCACTGTCGACCTCATGTATCCCGTAGAAGAAGCACAGGGGCAAATCCTCGCGTCTCTCGCACCGCTTGGCGATGACTATCTCGCTGTCACAAACAAAGCGTTTAACGAACGGTGGATTGATCTGTTCCCGACGGATGGCAAGCGCTCCGGCGCTTATTCCAACGGATCGGCGTACGACGCTCATCCGTATATGCTCCTGAACTACAACAACAAGTACGACGACATGAGCACGCTGGCACACGAGCTCGGCCACACGATGCAAAGCTACTACTCGAACAAGAACCAGCCCTACCCGACGTCGCAATATCCGATCTTCGTCGCAGAGGTTGCCTCCACGTTCAACGAGGCGCTGCTCATCGACTACATGCTGGAATCGATCTCGGACGATCGGGTACGACTGTCTCTCCTCGGCAACTACCTGGAGGGGATCAAAGGCACGATCTTCCGCCAGACGCAGTTTGCGGAGTTCGAGCTCCGGATGCACGAAAAAGCCGAGAGGGGCGAATCCCTCACCGGGGACGCGCTCAATGAGCTGTACATGGAAATCACCAAGAAGTACTATGGACATGACAAAGGGGTGTGTATCGTCGATGACGAGATCAAGGCAGAGTGGGCCTACATCCCCCACTTCTATTACAACTTCTACGTTTATCAGTACGCAACGTCATTCACGGCATCTGCAGCTCTGTCCGAGCAAGTGCTCGCAGGTGACAAAGCCGCAACCAAACGCTTCCTGGAGTTTCTCTCCTCCGGCAGCTCTGGCTATCCAATCAGCCTGCTGAAGAAGGCCGGTGTCGACATGACGACGTCGGAGCCCTTCGATCTCACGATGAAGAAAATGAACCGCGTGATGAATGAGATGGAGAAAATTCTGGAACGTATAAAAAACAAGTGATGCTCGTCGTATAGAGAGCGTTTGGCAGCAGCGGAACAGCCAGAGGCTTCAGCCTCATAGAGGGAGGAACAGAACAATGTACCAAACAATACAAGATTTCGTTGACGATTGGAAATACGAAAACGAAGCGACGCTGAAAGTACTCAGAGCCCTGACCGACGCGTCCTTTGGTCAAAAGGTGACCGCAGAGGGCCGATCGCTTGGCTATCTCGCTTGGCATATCGTTCTGGCGCTCGGCGAGATGGGCGGAAAAACCGGCTTGATCGTCAAGGCGCCGGCAGAAGACGCACCCCAGCCCGGAAAGGCGGCTGAGATCGCAGCCGCGTACGAGACAGCATCGCAATCAATTACCGATGACGTTCAATTGAAATGGACGGACAGCTCGCTCCGCGACGAGATTGATATGTACGGCGACAAATGGAAACGCGGCTACGCGCTTGCATCAATGGTGAAGCACCAAATCCACCATCGTGCACAAATGACCGTCCTGATGCGGCAGGCGGGGCTCAAAGTGCCGGGCATCTACGGGCCGTCACGCGAGGAGTGGTCGCAGTTTGGCATGCCGCCACAAAAGTAGAGCCTATGTCAAGCACATCGATTGCTGTCATCCTCCTTGCCGCGGGCAGCTCGACGCGTCTCGGTACTTCAAAGCAGTTGCTGAGTTACCGCGGTCGAAGTCTGCTGCGCCATGTGGCAGAGACTGCGCTTGCCTCGAGTGTCACGGAAGTGCACGTGGTGGTGGGCTTTGAAGCAGAACGAATGAAGGCCGAGCTCGTCGGGCTCGACGTCCATCTTGCTGATAATCCCAACTGGAACGAAGGAATAGCGTCGTCCATTCGTGCCGGCATCTCCGCCCTACCGCAATCTGTCGATGCCGCACTGCTTATCCTCTGCGACCAACCTTTGATCACAGCGCAGGTTCTCAACGAGATGATCAATGCTTACGCCGCGAGGGGCAAGCCGATCGTCGCCTGCGAATATGGCGGCACGGTTGGTGTGCCCGTGTTGTTTGCCCGCTCCTTCTTTCCGGAGCTGCTTCGCCTCCAAGGAGACCGGGGAGCGAAGCAGTTGATCACGCAGAACCTCGATCAGGTCACGGTCATTCCATTTCCGGGCGGCAGCGTTGATATCGATACTCTCGCCGACAAGGAACAGTTCTTCGCTTCAAAGGAGTAGATTTGGCTGATCCATCCTCCATTCACCGACCCTGGACCTCCATCTGCCGAAAACGCTGCAACAATTGGGCTCAGGTCAAGTATCTTTAAGGTGAACAGTTTGACAGGAGAATCGTATGGATGAAATGAAATCTTCCCGCATGACCTGGCAGGTCGTCATCGGTGCCACAGTCTTTCTTCTGGGGATTGTGTTCTTGCTGGACAATTTTGACCTGATCGATGTCGGTCCGGTGTGGCGGTACTGGCCATTGATTTTCGTGGCGATGGGGCTCAGTAAGATCGTTCAAGCCGAGAATTCATTGGAACGGCGGAGAGGATTCTGGTGGACCTTCATCGGCTTGTGGTTGTTCGTTTCGGTGGCGCATATCTTTGGCCTTACGTTCCGCGACTCGTGGCCTATCCTGCTGATCGGCGCGGGAATCAGCATGATTTGGAAATCCCTCATACCTGAACCAGGACGCAATTTCGCAAAGGACTAGAACTATGGAGAAAAGAAGCTCGTATCAGTTCGGCTCTCAACTTGTCTTGGGGTCGATCGTCGTCCTCCTCGGAGTGGTGTTCACTCTCGACAATCTCAACATCTTGGATGCAGGAGAATTCCTACAATTCTGGCCGGTCCTGTTGATCATCTATGGTCTCTACCGGATCGTCGTCTGTGAGACCCCCGCCGGGAAAATTTGGGGTGCACTGTGGGTCCTCATCGGCGGCATTCTGCTCCTCAACAGACTCTATGTGATCCACGTCTATTTCTGGGATCTGTGGCCCCTTATCCTGGTCTTCATCGGTGTCAGCTTGATGCTTCGCAGCACGCGACGCCGGCACGAACTCGCCGTGGGCTCGTCCGGCAGAGCTGCTGACAGCAATTCAACGATCAGCGCCTTCGCGCTCCTGGGGGGGCTCAAACGCACAAATGACTCGCAGGACTTCCGGGGCGGAGAAGCAACGGCCATCATGGGCGGGTGCGAGATCGATCTCCGCCAGGCCTCCATCAAAGAGGGAGACGCTGTACTGGATCTCTTTGCCTTCTGGGGTGGAATCGAGGTGAGTGTCCCGGAAGACTGGTCCGTTGTGGTTGAAGGGATTCCTGTATTAGGAGGATATGAAGACAACTCGCGTCCTCCCAAGGGTGAGGCGCGGAAGCGATTGATCATCAAAGGCTATGCTGTCATGGGCGGCGTCGAGATCAAGAACTAGACAATGCATCCCATCCTCGCAAATCAAGAGCGGCTTGCGATCTACATGCTCGCGTGGCTGATCTTTGGGGGAATGCTCGCCGCAGTGCTCGCGGTGCCGAAGGACTTTCTGTGGACGGAGTCGCTTGCTGTTGCGGTACCGCTGACCCTGCTGTACGGGACTATTTGCCTCTCGTCGTGGTACATGTGTCGGGTGTTCCCACTGCACAAGACGGGTTATGCGCAGCTGCTGCTTCTGTATGTCATTGCCGGGTTCCTCACGAGCTCATTGTGGATCCTCATCGGCAACGGCTGGACTCTGCTCCTCGAGCGCCTCTCGCTGTTCGCGCCTCTCAGCGCTCGGTTCACCGCCAAAACCCCTCTCCTCGTGGGAGTCGGCTTCATCCTCTTCACGCTGACCGTCGCAGTTCACTACCTGATCATCACATTCGAAGCGACAAAGCTGGCAGAGCAGCGCGAGCTCCAATCGCGCATACTGGCACAAGAGGCCGAATTGAAGGCGCTCCGCGCACAAATCAATCCGCACTTTCTCTTCAACAGCCTGAACTCCATCAGTGCCCTGACCACGCAGAATCCCGCCGCGGCCCGCACCATGACGCTGCGGCTGGCGGATTTCCTCAGAAAAAGCTTGCGTGTGGGCACCCAGGAGCTTATACGGCTCGAGGAAGAGGTTTCTCTGACACTGAACTTTCTCGAGATTGAACAGATCCGATTCGGCCCACGCCTCAGAGTGGAGCAATCGATCAGCGAGCCGTGCAAAGACTGCCTTATCCCTCCCCTCATTCTTCAGCCGCTTGTCGAAAACGCTATTCACCATGGCATAGCTCAACTCGTTGGCGGCGGGACGATACGGCTGCTGGCTGACTGGAGCGGGAGCGTTCTCCGCATCCAGTTGGAAAACCCCGTCGATGCTGATCGGACGAAGAGTCGAAGAACAGGGTTCGGACTCGAGAACATCAGGAAGCGATTGAGAGCCATTTATGAGACGGACGCCGATCTCCACACTGAAGAGAAGGACGGTTGCTTCACTGCTGAGCTCTCCCTCCCGGCCCAGACAAGCCGAGCGTTCTCAAACCGCCAGAAAGCCGAAAATGGCAATGGACTGACCGACGTTTCCGGTAAGTAGCCTTCACCTCTCCCCCCCCGTTGATTTTACACAACTCAGTTGTCGGATTTCCGCCGCTTTTTGTATCTTTGAGTATCCATGCAACCGATCCGTTCCGTCATCGTTGACGATGAAGAGCTCGCGCGCGGCATCGTGCGCGAGTTCCTCACCCCGCACTCTGATATCGAGATCATCGCTGAATGCTCGAACGGCTTTGAAGCAGTAAAAGCGATAACCGAGCTGAAGCCTGATCTTGTCTTCCTCGACATTCAAATGCCGAAACTCAACGGATTAGAAGTTCTTGAGCTTGTTGACAAGAACCTCTCCGTCATTTTCGTGACAGCCTATGACCAGTACGCCGTGAGAGCATTCGAGGTGCACGCGATTGACTATTTGCTGAAGCCTTTCACGAAACAGCGCTTTGATGAAGCGCTTGGGCGAGCCCGATGGAAGATTGCACAGAATGAAACGGTGCCGTTCAGCGAGATCGTGGCCGACGCCCGACCGCGGGATGTTCCTCTCGAGCGAGTCCTGGTGCGCGAAGGATCCAAGGTGCACGTTCTTCCCATCGACCGAATCGATTATGTCGAAGCACAGGATGATTACATTGCGATCAGGTCTGAGGGAAAAACGCACCTGAAGCAGCAACGGCTCACGGAACTCGAATCCTCTCTCGATCAGAAGCGGTTCGTTCGAATCCACCGCTCGTACATTCTCAACGTCGATCGCTTGGCGCGTCTCGAACTCTACGCCAAGGACAGCCGGATGGCGGTCTTGAAGGATGGAACGAAGCTGCCCGTGAGCCGGAGCGGATATGAGAAACTCAAAGGGCTGTTGTAATCGAATCATCGATTCATTGAGTGATTGAGCCAGCGAGCCATTGAGTCACCGAGCTATTGAATCATCGCCTCATGTCTTGAGAAGTCCATGCCGACGAAGCCTGAGGAGTTAAGAAATCGTTCCAAGCAATTCGCGATCGATGTTGTCAAGCTTGTTCAGTCGCTTCCCAAGACGGACACAGCTCGTATACTAGGGAGGCAACTCTTAAGATCGGCAACATCCGTGGCAGCCAACTATCGTGCGGTCGGCAGATCTCGATCGCGAGCCGAGTTTATCTCGAAGATTGGGACTGTTGTTGAGGAAGCGGATGAAACGGTGTTTTGGCTTGAGATGCTTGTCGACACCGAAGTTGTTAACAGGAATGACGTTGAAGCGTTGCTCGTCGAGGCAAATGAGCTCCTTGCCATTTTTGCTGCCTCACAGCGCACCGCAAAATCCAATCGAAAAATGACGCGATGATCCTATCATCCAATGACCTGATGTCCCGATCACCCGATGATCCGATGAGTCAATCACTCAGAGGAGCGTCGGGCAGAGGGATAGTTTGATAATCCCACATTATTCTCTGGAGGTCCTACCATGCCACGAACACTTTCACTGATTGCAGCCTTCTGCCTCCTTTTGGTGGCATCCAGCTCATCGCAGGTCACCGCCATCAAAGCTGGCAAATTGATCGATCCAAAGAGCGGCTCGGTCCTCACAAACCAGGTCATTCTGATCGAAGGCTCGAGGGTCAAAGCCGTTGGGTCATCCGTTTCCATTCCCAAGGACGCGACGGTCATTGATCTCTCAAAGCACACTGTCCTTCCCGGGCTCATCGATTGTCACACGCATATCTTGCTACAACCTGAAGACGAGGGAGCCATTCCGCCAATCATCACCAAGTCGCAGGCATTTCGAACGGTGCAGGGTGTCGCAGCCGCAAGGAAGGATCTGGAAGCTGGATTCACGACGCTGCGTGACGTTGATAGTGAGGGTGCAGGCTTCGCCGACATCGCAATCCGGGATGCCATCAACCAAGGAATTATTCCAGGCCCTCGCCTGCTCGTAGCAGGAGACTGTCTCACGATCACCGCTGGTCACATGAACCTTGAGGGAATCAATCCCGACATCCATGTCCCGGACCTCGGAGCACTAACCGATTCGCGAGACGCTATGATTGCCACGATTCGTCGCAACGTCAAGTACGGTGCCGATTTGATCAAGATTTACGCGACGGGGAGAACGAGCCAGATCGATCCCGCAACAATGGAGCCCCTGTGCGCCTTCTCAGTGGAGGAAATCAAGCTCATCGTAGACGAAGCGAAGCGCTGGGGGAAGGATGTCGCCTCCCACGCGTACGGGGGGCAAGGGGCAAGAAACTCTGTATTAGGCGGGGTATACTCTCTCGAACATGGCATGCTGCTCGATGATGAGACCCTGAAGCTGATGGTCGAACGTGGAACCTACTGGTGCCCGACGCTCTCTGTCTACATCGCGGAAGGTCCACTGGGCATGACAGAAATGCGGAAGCGAATTATCCCCCTCCACAAGGCGACCTTCCAGAAAGCGATGAAGATGGGGGTGAAGATTGCCTTTGGAACTGACGTCGGCGCCTACGAGCACGGCACGTCCGCGCGTGAGTTTGTGAAGATGGTGGAGTATGGCATGAAGCCGATGGATGCGATCCGATCAGCAACGGTCACAGCATCCGAGCTCATCCGGATGGAGCGGGAGATCGGCACCATCGAGCCGGGCAAGTATGCGGATATCATAGCCACCGACGGCAATCCGATCGATGACATACGCGCAATCACTCGGGTCGTGTTTGTGATGAAGGACGGGAAGACGTATAAGGGATTGGTTCATTGAGAGATCGAGTCATCGGCTCATCCAGCCATCGGGTCATCGAGCCAATGGCCAGATGACTCGATTACCCGATGTGCCGATGACTCAATAACACAGCCATTGCCTAGCGCAGCATGAACGAAACCCGACTCACTGAAATTCTCAATCGAATTCAGCACTCCTCCATCGGCGTCGTCGGCGATTTCTGCCTCGACGCATACTGGGAGCTCGATCCACACACGCCCGAACTTTCCGTCGAAACCGGCAAGCCAACGCACGCCGTGACGAAACAGCGCTACAGCCTCGGCGGCGCGGGAAATGTCCTGAGCAATGTTGTCTCGTTGGGCGTGCACAAGGTGTTCGCTTTGGGTGTTCGGACCGAAGGCCTCTTTGGCCGAGAGTTGCTCAGGCAACTGCAGGCCTGCAAGGTCGACACGACGGGAATGGTTCTTCAACTTTCGGATTGGGACACCCCCGTTTATGCGAAGCCGTATCTTGGTGCGGAGGAACAGAACAGGCTAGACTTCGGTCGCTTCAATTCGATCTCACAGGAATCTGCAAACCACCTCATCGATGCCCTTGAGGCGAGCTTGCCTCGCCTCGATGCTCTTATCATCAATCAACAGCTCCCAAACAGCATCTACACTGCCGAAGTCATTGTGACTCTGAACCGACTGGCTGAAGAGTATGCTGAGAAGATCTTCCTTCTCGACTCGCGGAACCGTGGCATCGACTTTCAACATATGATTTACAAGATTAACGCACGCGAGGCCGCTCGAGTGTTTGGGAGGTCAGTCGAAAGCAATGAGTCGGTCCCCAGCAGCGACTTGCAGCACTATGCCAGGCAGCTGTATACACGGTTCCTGAAGCCTGTCTTTATCACGCACGGTTCGCTCGGGATCATGCTCTTTGATGGAAAAGAATCGGCTGCAATTCCAGCCGTGCAGCTTCACGGACCAACCGACACTGTCGGCGCAGGCGATACGACAGTTGCAGCCATAGCGTGTGCCCTTGCCGCGGGAGCAACGTGGAAAGAATCCGCGACACTCGCTACGTACGCCGCCGCTGCCACCGTACAGAAGCTGCGGCAAACCGGGACGGCCAGTCCAAGCGAGATTCTCGAGATAGCAAATAGCGCCAGGTAGATGACCGTCATCTGACTTGACCGATCTGTGTGAGATGACGGTCATCTCACGAAAGGAATGCACCCGTGGAATCAAAAATGACATCACGAATCCCGTGGCACGAGAAAATGGAAAGGCCTAAAGAGCCACGAATTGTTCAAATCCAATCACGCTGGCGAAGATGGCAGCAGCAGTATGGAAACGGAACCATGCTCATCGCCACTCCCCGGCTCGTGGAAGGTCTGATGAGGAGGGCGCACAAAGGAAAGCTCCTCACCATCGGCCAAATTCGCGAGCGGTTGGCAAAGGACTTCGGGGCCACAACGACATGCCCCCTTACGACCGGCGTCTTCGCCCGCATTGTGGCTGAAGCCGCCAATGAAGAGATGAACGAAGGAAAGAAGCGCGTCACCCCCTTCTGGCGACTGGTTCGTGATGATGGCGGTCTGATGGAGAAATTTCCGGGCGGAGTTCACGGACAAGCAAAGCTGCTGCGGAAAGAAGGGTGCACCGTTGTTCTAGGAAAAGGGAAGAAAGCGCCTCGCGTCAAGGACTTCGAGAAGAGACTCAGCAAGCTCTGAGAAAATTCGCAGTCCCGCACGCCCTTTGTCATTTCTTGCATCTTCGTCTCCCGGTGTGTACTTTCTTCAAGGAGCCACGTGCACCCTTGACGGAACAGGCATACACCTTCCCTCTCCATCGTGCCAGACGATAAACCCTTCCTTTCTAGTCTCCCTGTTTTTCGTGCCGTGCGCAGCGACAATGTATCCGACCGCTCACGGGCATTTGAACTCATCGTTGTCGTTTCCTGGAAGGCTGTCCACAAATACATTCGCCGGCGTTGGGGAAAATCAAAAGACGACGCGAAAACGATCACGCTCGCGTTCTTTTCGCGGATGATGCGAACCGACTTCTTCGATCGGTATGATCCCGCCAGGATTCGCTTCCGGACGTTTCTTCGAGAGCAAATCGATCAGTTCATTTCCACGGAGGGCGACGTTGCTTCCGAGCCGGAGTCGCTAGCTCTTGACTTCAAGCTGGCTGAGGAGGAGCTGGCACTCGAGCTGATAGAACCCGATCAGCCCTTCGAAGAGTACTTTGATGCGGAGTGGATCCGCAGCCTCTTCACGCTGGCAATTGAACAGCTTCATAACGACCTTGAGGCACACGGCAGGCTGCTTCACTTCAGACTTTTCCAGAGATTCGATTTGCAGGATCGGTCAAGCGGTGGGAACATCACGCTCGAGCAGGTTGCTCAAGAGTTCTCGCTCTCCACATCCGACGCAGCGAGCTGCTTGTCGGATGTCCGCCAATCGCTTAGCACAATTATTCTCGATTTGCTTCGCTCATTCACGTCATCGAACGAAGAACTTCGTCAGGAAGCCCGCTCATTGTTCGGACTGTGAACCACGGTTCATTTCCTCCTGAATGCATGAATGGATTTCGTGGTATTGAAAAAAGATACTTGGCCGGATCGCAAACCGTCGAATACCCTGAAAGTCATTTCTTCGTAACCAGACACACCTGCATAGCCTAGCCCTTAAAGGGCAGGCTACCCCCAAGATAAATTCCAGCGATAGACGGCGTTTATGCCCTTCGAAGCTTGCGGCAGCAACCGATGAAACCTTATCGGTTTCCCTTGCGTTACCGCCGGCAGAAACGTTGCTATCATTCAAACCCTTCAACCTTGACCGGTATCTTAGAGACGTATGGTATTGAGTTCATGCGTGTCAAATCCACTGTGTAACCGAGTGCGGAGGCCGGCCTGGGCGCACAGCCTGACAACGCCCTGTTTTTGACGGAGACGATCCGACGGGCCCAGCGAGGCGACCGGGCGGCGTTTGAGCTGCTCTACCGCGAGCACGTTGGACGCGTCTATGCACTTTGCCTGCGAACCTGCGGGAGTGCCTCTCGCGCCGAAGAGCTTGCGCAAGACACTTTTGTCCGGACATGGGAGATGATCGGATCGTTTCGCGGGGAGAGCGCGTTCTCCTCATGGCTGCACCGACTGACAGTGAATGTTGTTCTCTCAGATTTTCGAACGGAGAAACGAAGAACGGCCAGGGTGATGGGAGCTGAGGACTTGGAGCCATTTGACAGGGCGGAGGATGTCTTGGAGCTCGGCGGTGCCATCGATCTCGAAGATGCCATCGCCAAACTCCCACCCAACGCTCGACTCGTTCTTGTGTTGCACGATATCGAAGGTTACCGGCACGAAGAAATCGCAGAGCAATTGGGAATTGCAGTTGGGACCTCCAAGGCCCAATTGCATAGGGCTCGAAAGCTTCTGCGGGAGGTGCTTGAACAATGAATTGCACAGAAATCCAGAACTCATTGAACGATTACGTCGACGGCGAGCTCAGCCTCGAACAGCAGCGGCTTGTTGAGCTTCACCTCAAGGAGTGCTCCGACTGTCAACGCGAGTTCGCGCTGATGCGTTCGCTCCTGTCGAAAACTGCAACTCTCCCGAAATCGATTACGCCGCACCGTGATCTTTGGAGCGGGATTGCAGCGCGGCTTGGACCTCAGAAGATCATCCCCGCTCAACCTTCTCAAGAGCTGTCAAAGAGGAGAAATGGACTCGCGCCTGATTCACTCCAGCCTCCTCTCAGGAGTTCTGTGTGGGTGAGGCGGGCATTCGCTGCTGCAGCGGTGCTCATCATTGGGCTGGGCGGTCTCTGGCTCGCCCGACAGTGGTCCGAACCGGCCTGGCAGGTTGCACGACTTCAGGGGTCGCCGCAAGTTGGCTCTTCACAGATTACGGGCGAGGGGCAGCTCCGACTCGGCGAGATGCTGGAAACGGACGCTTCGTCACGGGCAAAAATTAACGTCGGCGTCATTGGCAACGTCGAAGTCGAGCCAAACTCCCGCGTTCGCCTGCTGCAGGCGACCACAACCAATCATCGCCTGGCGCTGGATCGCGGCACCATTCACGCAAAAATCTGGGCTCCGCCGCGACTCTTCTTCGTCGAGACCCCCTCTGCGACTGCTATCGATCTCGGATGTGAATACACGCTGGCGGTTGATGACCACGGTGCGAGCATCCTTCGGGTGACATCCGGTTGGGTTGCTCTTGAATTCGGCGGACGCGAGGCGATTGTCCCTGCGGGGGCGATGTGTGTGACGCGCTCCGGATACGGGCCCGGCACACCGTTTCAGGAAGATGCATCGGAAAGGCTCCGTGCAGCGCTGCAGAAGTTCGATTTCGAACATGGCGGGTCTGAAGCTCTGACGACAGTGCTTTCGGAAACGCGCAACGTGGATTCCATCACCCTGTGGCACCTGTTGTTGCGCGTCAGGAACGATGAGCGCGCTCGGGTCTACGATCGCCTCGCGGCCCTTGTCCCCCCACCGGAGAACGTGACGCGCGAAGGCGTCCTGAACGGCAACCCGGACATGCTTGAGCGCTGGCAGAAGCATCTGAACCTCGGCATGAAGAAATGGTGGCAGTTCTGGCAGTAGCCTCGGATTCTGGTAGGCTCTCTGGTAGGCTCGGACTTCAGTCCGAGCTAAGATCCGCGGGGGCAAAAGTGTCTTCTTTCCTGCCTCCAGCCCAACAGACAGTTGTTGCATCTCTCTATTCACATCCCCTTCTGTTTTGACATTCCGTCAGAATTCCATAAATTGACGCGCAAGCAAGCGATTGTTGAAAGCACGACCCTCAAGATGGGAACACGCCAATGCCGACTCGTCCGTACGTCCTCGCCGAAACAAGCTGGAAAACCGTCAAGATCACAGCCTACGAAGTGGTGGTGCTTCCATGGGGTGCTACAGAAGCCCATAACTATCACCTCCCGTTCGGAACGGATATTAAGGAGAGCGACCACATCGCAGCCGAATCGGCCCGCATCGCGTGGGAAGCCGGAGCCAAGGTCATCGTCCTGCCAACAATTCCCTACGGCGTGAACACAGGCCAGCTCGATATCAGACTCACCATCAACATGAACCCCTCCACTCAGGCAGCGGTGCTTCGAGATGTCGTCGAATCGCTCTCGAAACAGGAGATCCATAAGCTTGTGCTCCTCAATAGTCACGGTGGAAACGATTTTCGCCAGATGCTGCGGGAGCTCCAACCGCAATACCCCGACATGTTCATCTGCACGATCAACTGGTGGCAGATCATTGATCAAAAGGGCTTCTTCGATGAACCTGATGACCATGCAGGAGAGATGGAAACGAGCGTTATGATGAGGATCGCTCCGGACCAGGTTCGCCCGCTTGCAGAAGCCGGCCCGGGCAAATCAAAGAAATTCAAACTCCACGGACTCCGCGAGCGGTGGGTCTGGGCTCCCCGCCTCTGGACGAAAGTTACGGAGGACACCGGAGTTGGAAATCCCTCGAAAGCCTCCATCGAGAAGGGGGAACAGTACCTCAAAGCTGTCACGCAGAAGATCGGGAGCTTCCTCATCGAGCTTGCAGCAAGTGACATAAGCGATTTGTACGAATAGATGAGAAAGGCCGCTGAGTTGATTACTAGTTCGCCGCTAGAGAGATGAATATTGAGCGCATCAGATATCGATAATCACGCGAATGGGATCGGCGTCGTTCAGAGCCCCGGACACTCGTTCGGGGTTTTTTTTGTCCCCGGTTTCCAACCTTTTGCCTCTGAGCGGCATCTTATCCTGTGAACGCTCGGTACAAGGCTACGACGATCCTCAAAAAGGAGGTTGCGATGAGCATCAAGAAGATCTTGTGTATTTTCCTTTACGCTTCCCTGCTTACCATTCCCGCGGCCCAAACGAAACTGTATGCTGCCGGATCCGCGTTCGGGTGGATATTCTCCCCAACCTCCTCCAACTGCGAGCCATGTTCGGATGTGAGCGACACATCCTCGATCGTCACGTTGGCATCGGCCGACGAGCCCGGCCAGCACCTCATCATAACGGGAACGGTCTACAAATCGGATGGCAAGACTCCGCTCGCGGGCGCTGTCATGTATGCCTATCAGACGGATGCGGGCGGAGTATACTCACGGGGAACAAACAGTTCGCGCAACCCTCGACTCAAAGGGTGGCTGAAAACGCGTGCCGATGGCCGCTATGAGATCAGGACCATCAAACCCGGCTCGTATCCCGGCAGCCGTAACCCTGCCCACATACACGCATCCATCATTGCTCCCAGTGGCAAGGAACAGTGGATTGATGAGTTCTTGTTCGATGGTGATCCGTTCTTGAAGAAAGAAGACTACGAAAAGTTCGCGAACAAAGGGAGGTTTTCGTCAATCTTGAAAGTGCAGAAGGGCAAGGGTGGCGTTCTCCAAGCCGTGAGAGATATCAGAGTCGACGTCCCGTGAGAGGACATCATAGGAAAAAAGCTCTCTTCCTTCTGATCGCCTCTGCCGCGACAATCCTGACTGTGCTTGGCCAAACCAGGCGAGCCGCAGAACAATCCGGATTACAGTCCGGGCCAAATGTTGGCGACGAATGCCCGGCCTTCGACCCTCAACACGTGGCTGGACCAGATAAGGGAACGCGCGCCTGTCCGATGTGCAAGTACGGCTATCTACAGGGAATATTGATCTGGGTCAATACCGACGACCTCGTGAATATTGCTGTCATGGCTAGACGACTCGAAGAAGAAATAGCTATGAAGGGTCCTAGACGCATCTGCGCATTCATCGTTTACATGAATCCGAACAATGAATCTAAATCCGAGGTTGAGCGTCGCCTTCGGTCCTTTGCTCTCAACGCGGGACTCAGCCACGTCGCCGTTACCTATGTGCCAAGCCCGGGCGATGCTCGGACGAGCGGACTTTACCGCATCAATCCAAGCCCTGAGGTGAGGAACACGGTTATTGTGTAGAGAAGCAGAAAAGTCTTCGACAAATATGTTAACTTTGCAGCGACAGCCGAAGATTTGGATAGACTGATTGCTTCTGTAGAGGAAACGGAAGCATCCAAGTGAAGGGGTGTACGTGCATTGACCAACCAAAAACCGCCGCATTTCATCTTTCGACATCTCGCCGGCGTATTAATCGTCTGTGTTGTGTTTAGCCCTTTGAGCTGGAACGACGGGGAGCATGCCAATGCACAGGTCGGCTCAGCGCAAAAGCTTTTGCCGAATCAAGGAGTCGCGCCTGTGCCTGACCCACTGCTCCCGGTTGCCCGGCGGTATGCGCCATTCATCTATCATGCGACGGATAAGACAGGTGGCAGGCAAGATGTTCTTTCGAACATCGACTTCGATGGTGATCTCATTGGCAACAACAATTGGGAGAACTTCGAAAAATATGAGCTCAAGCCGACGGTCTACTACGCCGTCCTGGAGACGCGCACGCATTACTTCATCTCCTATCACCTTTTTCATCCACGGGATTGGAACCACTTCACCTTCTATCTGCATGACACACACGAGAATGACGGAGAGAATCTTCAGGTTGTCGTGAGGAAGGCGGACGGCCGCGTCATCCTGCTCTGGACGCAGGCTCACTACAAGAGCAAGGTCTACGTCAATCCCGCATCAGGTATCGAAGCAGGCAAGATTGAAATTAGCGGGCGTTTTCAGCTTGTCGATGAGAACGGGATTCCAAGCGATTCAGCCAATCACCCTGCCGTATACGTTGAGGCCCAAGGGCATGGCATGTACGGAACGCTGGATCCGAGCAGCGAGGTTGTGTTGGGCAACAACGGGACCTACACATTCGAGGACGTGAGTGGACTCCTTTTACGGCTGGCGCATGCTGATGAGCTCGTGAGTGAGCCAAGGACGACAAGGTCGGGGATCGTTCCGTATCAATTGGACTCAATCACGATGAAACTGTGGCCTTTGCTGCGCGACGGGAAGTTGACAGGCGACGGCAAACTCCTTGATGGCAGTTACGAGTATCGAGATGAGGTTGTTCATGTCAGAGAAGTCCCGCGCTACTACGATGCAGATAGATTCAGTGGTCCGTTCGGCCCTGACCGCGGCATTTCACCGTTTGCCCTTGATTTCTTCTTCAGCAAAGGAACGCTGGGAGCGCTCTTCTTCAATCCAGCAAAACGCTACGCCGAGCAACTCAAAATCTCCGGTGCATGGTCCCGCGAATACATCAACTATCCTTTCAAGGATTAATCCCATGATGCCAATGCATTTCCTTCAGCATCGGTGTTTTCCTTCACTTGATCTGCGGAGGAAAAACGGGAAATCCTGAAGGCCCCGGGGATGATGTGTCAGAGATGGTCAGCGACGGGCGATGATGCAGTGTCACCGTGTGCTTCGTTGCTTCATTTTATGCTTGAATCTTCATACATTTGCGCTGATTGAGAGCTGAACGACTCGTGAGAATCCTCCCCTGAACAATTCTTTCGATCATCGATGAACTGGAAACTGATCTTCTCGCTTTCCCTTTTCAGCATTCTCATGGGATTTGCGTCTGTGTTCGGGTTGACGCAAAGCTATGAGTGGTTGATGTGGCTGATGATCGGAGTCATTTGCGCCTGGATCTTCGCGAAGAGAGTTGCTGACGACTTTTTCCTTCACGGATTCTATCTTGGCATCATTGACGGAGTCTTCAATTCTATCATTCAGGCCATTTTCTTCTCGACGTACCTGGCGAACAACCCCAGGATGGTTGAAGGGCTCAAGGACATGCCCCAGAGCGTCCCTCCCGCTGTGATTGTTCTGATTATGGGTCCTATCATCGGTGCTCTGAGTGGCGTCGTGTTCGGTCTGTTCACCGTCATCGCCGGAAAGCTCATCAAGAAATCAACCAGCGAATCCTCACGCACCTGAGCATTCGTATCCTCGCGAAGCAGAGGAACCTGCCTTCCTTTTCGATGCTACCACCTGCGAATCGTACTCAGCGGTCCACCCAACTTTCCGGGCAAAATTCGCTATATTTGGTCAGTCTCAGTCATCAAATCAACATCCCAATCTTCGCTGTGCCATCACTTATAGACACGAGAACGCCATGTCCAGATTGACCCTCTCGAGTGCGTGGAAGGCGCTCGGACAGCACCAAAAGGAAATCGCATCGGTGCATATGCGAGATCTGTTCGCCGGGGACCCGGATCGCTTTCAGAAGTTCTCCGTTCGCTGGAAGGATATTCTTCTCGACTATTCGAAGAACCGAATAACGGAGAAGACGATGTCGCTTCTTCTCGACCTTGCTCGCGAGGTCGGCCTCGACACATGGATCGAAAGGATGTTCACGGGCGAGAAAATCAACTTCACTGAGCACCGATCCGTTCTGCACATTGCCCTGCGCAATCGCTCCAACACACCAATTATCGTCGACGGCGAGGACGTCATGCCCGCGGTGAACAAGGTTCTGGACCACATACGATCCTTCAGTGAACTGGTCCGGAATGGTAGCTGGAAAGGATGCACCGGCAAAGAGATGACCGACATTGTCAACATCGGCATCGGTGGCTCCGATTTGGGTCCCGTTATGGTGACCGAGGCATTGAAACCGTACGGCCATCCCCGCCTGAACGTCCGCTTCGTCTCAAACGTCGACGGAACGCACATCGCTGAAACACTCAAAGGGTTGAATCCTGAAACTACACTCTTCATCATCTCCTCCAAAACGTTCACGACACAGGAAACGCTCGCCAACGCTCAGTCGGCAAAGCGGTGGTTTCTCGAGCGCGTGAAGGACGAGTCTGCTGTCGCGAAACACTTCGTTGCGGTCTCCACCAATGCGAAGGCCGTTTCGGCATTCGGCATTGACACGAGGAACATGTTTGAGTTCTGGGATTGGGTGGGCGGCCGCTACTCACTCTGGTCAGCGATCGGGCTCTCGATTGCACTGTACATCGGGATGGACAATTTCGAGGATCTCCTGACGGGAGCGCACGAAATGGACCAGCATTTTCGGACCGCTCCGTTTGAAAACAACATTCCCGTCATTCTTGCCTTGCTCGGGGTTTGGTATAACAATTTCTTTCACGCGGAATCGCACGCGGTCATTCCGTACGATCAGTACATGCATCGGTTCCCGGCATACCTGCAGCAAGGGGATATGGAAAGCAATGGGAAGCGAGTCACTCGCGACGGTAACGAAGTCGATTATTCAACGGGGCCGATCATTTGGGGTGAGCCGGGCACCAATGGGCAGCACGCGTTCTTCCAGCTCCTTCATCAAGGAACGAAGATGATCCCGGCCGACTTCCTCGCGCCGATGCAAACCCATAATCCCATAGGCGATCATCATACGATTCTTCTCTCCAATTTCTTCGCGCAAACCGAAGCATTGATGCGTGGGAAAACCGATGGAGAGGCACGGCATGAGCTCAGAAGCTCTGGGGTTCCCGGGACGGACCTGGAGCATCTGCTACCTCACAAGGTGTTCCCCGGCAACAGGCCGACGAACTCCATCCTGTTCAAGAAACTCACCCCTCGAACGCTTGGATTCCTCATTGCGATGTACGAGCACAGGATCTTCGTTCAGGGGGTAATCTGGAACGTCAATTCCTTTGACCAGTGGGGCGTCGAGCTGGGAAAACAGCTGGCAAAGACAATCCTTCCTGAACTCGCCAGCGGAGATGTTGCCACCTCGCACGACTCCTCAACAAATGGCCTCATTGCATTCTACAAGAACAACCGTCAGTGACGACGATCGCGGTATTACACAGAGTGAGAGACGCGGAAACTTTCTTGGGGTGACTGAGGTTAGAAGATAGATCCCACGTTGACATTTCCTGAAGAACGAGCGGTTCATCATTCGGAGGAACGCAGATCATGCGAAAAGCCATCAAGTGGAGCGGTCTTGCCGTTCTCGTGATTGGTCTTGGAATCCAGCTCATACAGCCGGAGAGGACGAACCCGGCCGTGGATGAGTCGAAGATCATCTATGCGCACATCAACGTACCTCCCGAAGTGAAGGCGATTCTTGAACGGTCGTGCTACGACTGTCATACGCATACGACCAAGTGGCCGTGGTACAGCTACGTTGCTCCCATCTCATGGTTTCTCGCAAAAGACGTAAAGAACGGCCGTGCAAGTATGAACCTCTCAACCTGGGGGGACTACAGCCAAAGGAAGCAGATCGCGAAGCTCGATCAGATCTGCCAAGAACTCATGGACGACGCGATGCCGATCAAGCCGTATCGCATCATGCATCCAAACGCCGCACTCTCGAAAGCCGAGATCGACATGATCTGCACGTGGGTAGACACCGAGCGCGATCGACTTATGGGGTCTGACTCATCGGCCTCTGCTCCCAAGAAGTAACGGGCGGCCTCCTGTTAGGCCTCGAGGTTCCAGCTCTTTCTCTTCCCAAACTGTCCTCGCGCCAATCGGCTTAGCTACCGCAAAGCACATCTTAGGAGCCGCATCAGCGTTGTGAAGCTGAGAGCGTTGTGTGCCATTTCCTGCTCCTTCCCTGCACCGATTTTGTTCCCGCAAAGCACTTTCGCTTGACCTGACTTCCAAGTTTCAAGAATGCTGCAGGAGTGCGAGGACATCCCCGCTCTGGTTTTTGTCGCGAATCTTTCTTAACCTTGCCTCAGCATTTCGAACATTGACGATCCTCCACCGAGAACGAACCCTTCCATGCGTATGGCGCGTGCCCCTCGCAGTCAGGCAGCGCAGAGCTTTTCTGGCGTAGAGAAAGGACTATCTCTATGATTCGACCCATTTACACTTACACCGTTGCTCCTTCTCTTCCGAAAGAACTCGAATCGCTTCACGAACTTGCCTACAACCTCCTCTGGGTGTGGGACCACGATCTGATGGAGCTCCTCATTCGTTTGGACCCTGACCTGTGGGAGAAAACGAACCACAATCCTGTGCTACTGCTCGGGATGATCAGTCAGGAGCGGCTGAATAGTACGGCTCGGGACGATGCGTTCCTGGCACAGCTGGAGCGGATCTATGAGCGGTACAAGAAGTATCTCGATACGAGCTCGTCGTGGTTCCAAAAGTCGTACGCGCAAGTCGGACCCAACCAGATTGCGTACTTCTCGGCGGAGTTCGGGCTCACGGAATGTCTCCAAAACTATGGGGGTGGCTTGGGCGTCCTGTCCGGTGATCATTTGAAATCGGCCAGCGACCTCGGCCTGCCGCTCGTCGGTGTAGGATTGATGTATCAACAAGGGTATTTCCGTCAGTACCTCAACGCTGACGGATGGCAGCAGGAGCGCTATCCGGAAAATGATTTCTATACATTGCCCCTCCACCTTGAGGTCGACAAAAAAGGTAAACCCCTAACGATATCGGTGGATTTCCCGGGTCGGCCTGTTCATGCTCAGATTTGGTGCGTTCAGGTAGGCCGTATCCCTCTGTACCTCCTCGACACCAACATACCGGCGAATTCCCAAGAGGACCAGGACATCGCTGACCAACTGTATGGCGGGGATCGCGAGTTGAGGATCAAGCAGGAGATCCTGCTTGGCATCGGGGGATACCGCACACTCAAGGCGTTTGACATCCAACCGTCCGTGTGCCATATGAATGAAGGACACTCCGCCTTCTTAAGCCTGGAGCGGTGCAGAGATTTGATGATGACCTCAAAGCTCTCGTTCGCTGAAGCGCGAGAGGCTTCCATGGCTGGATTGACGTTCACCACGCACACACCCGTGCCTGCTGGAAATGATTACTTCGCACCCGACTTGATGGAACGATACTTCTCGAGTTACTACAAAGAACTCGGCCTCACGAGCAAAGAGTTTCTTGGCCTCGGTCGACAGGATCCCAATAACGACCAGGAGTCATTCTGCATGACTGTTCTCGCGCTCCGGATGGCCGGATCGAGCAACGGCGTGGCGAAGCTCCATGGAAAAGTCTCACGCAAGATGTGGCAGAACGTCTGGCCGGGTGTGCCGGTGACCGATACTCCGATCATCTCCATCACAAACGGCGTCCACGCTCCATCCTGGATAAGCCGGGAAATGGCGGGTCTCTACGACCGCTATCTTGGACCCCGATGGCGCGAGGATGCAGGCGACTACGGACTTTGGAGCCGGGTCGACCACATTCCGGACGAAGAGCTCTGGCGGACTCATGAGCGGCGGCGCGAGCGCCTCGTGGCGTTTGCCCGTGCCAGGCTTGCTTCACAATTGGAGTCGCGCGGTGCACCACCTTCCGAGGTCGCTCAGGCAAACGAAGTGCTGAATTCCGAGGCGTTAACAATCGGATTTGCACGACGATTCGCCACGTACAAGCGGGCCACGTTACTCCTGAGGGATGCCGAGCGACTGATCAAGATCCTCAATGACAAGGAGCGACCAGTACAGATTATCTTCGCAGGCAAGGCACATCCTAACGACACGCCCGGCAAGGAACTCATACGTCAATTGATACACTTTGAGAGACACTCCGGCGCCCGCCGGCGCATGGTGTTCCTGGAGGATTATGACATGGTGGTCGCCCGGTATATGCTCCAGGGAGCGGATGTCTGGCTCAACACTCCACGACGCCCCTTGGAGGCGAGCGGCACGAGCGGTATGAAAGCCACCTTGAACGGCGCCATCAACCTCAGCATTCTCGATGGGTGGTGGGATGAAGCTTACAACGTCCGCACGGGCTGGGGGATTGGACGAGGTGAGGAATATAGCGATGAGAAGCTCCAGGACGATGTCGAATCCAACGCTTTGTACGATCTGTTGGAGAAGGAGATCGTCCCGCTGTATTACACTCGAGGCGCCGATGGTCTCCCTCGCCAATGGATCAGCAAGATGAAGAGCGCGATGCGCTCCATTGGGCCGCAGTACAACACAAATCGAATGGTTCGTGAATATACGGAGAAGATGTATCTCCCCGCGATCGATCATTACACGACTCTCACCGCAGACAATTTCAAGCGCGCAAAGAAGTTCGCCGTCTGGAAGGAAAATCTGCGCCGGCAGTGGCAGACCATCAAGATCGGGGGGGTGATTGTTGACGACCATATGACTCTGAAAGTCGGTGAATCTCTGACGGTCCGGGCCCGGATCGACCTGGGTCAACTGAAACCGGAAGATGTCTCCGTCGAACTTTACTGCGGGTCACTGAACGCTCGCGGGGAAATCGAGAACCCAAAGATCGCGCTGATGAAGCCGACGGACAAGCCGAAGGGCACGGTCTACGAGTTCATCGGTGTGAACAAGCTCGAGACCAGCGGGCGCCTCGGCCACACGGTACGCATTCTGCCACGGCATGAGGATCTTGACAATCCGTACAAGCTGGGACTCATCTTGTGGGCTTGAGTTGAGCGCAAGAGGCGAGGCAGGGCAAATCCCGATCGGCTCGCGCTGAAGAACTAGAGACGAGGAGGTTAGCGTATGGCCAAGCGAAACACAGTCACGAGAAGATCTTTCGTAAAGTCAGTCGTAGGCGGGGCTGCGGCCACATTCATTGCGAACAAATGCAGCTCGCTCGTATCCCTCGCAGCCGATCAGCAACAAGCAATGGCGATGCCGACACGTCCGCTCGGAGAAACCGGCCACGTCGTCCGAATCTTCAGTCTCGGGGGACAGGCGACACTCGAGAAAAGCGGCACCAAGGATGAGTCGGTTGCCATCATCAACCGTGCAATTGATTTGGGCGTCAATTACATTGACACAGCAGCGGCTTACGGTCGGGGGGTGAGCGAGACCTACATTGGTGAAGTGATGAAGACACGCCGGAAGGAGGTTTTTCTCGCGTCCAAGACGAACGACCGGACGTACGATGGATCCATGCGACTGCTCGAGCGCTCATTGAAGAACCTGCAAACAGACCATCTCGACACGTGGCAGCTCCACAACGTGCGCACGCAGGATGACCTCGATCGCATCTTCGCCAACGACGGAGCCATCAAAGCGCTCGAGAGCGCACGCGAGCAAAAGATGGTCAGGTTTCTCGGCATCACCGGCCACCGCGATCCGTTCATCCTGAAGAAAGGCATCGAGCAATATCCGTTCGACTCCATCCTGATGGCGTTGAACGCGGCGGACAAGCACAACGCCTCATTCATCGACAATCTTCTGCCCACTGCCGTTGAGAAAAAGATAGCGATCATTGGCATGAAGATACCCGCACGAGGTAGGATTTTTCGCGACGGTGGGATCACGACGATGGAGCAGGCGATGCGCTACGTTCTGACGCTCCCCGTTAACACGATCATCGTCGGCATCTCGACTGTCAAGGAGCTCGAGGAGAACGTGCAGATTGCGGCGAACTTCAAGCCGTACACCGAAGAGGAGATGAAGGCAATCGAGGAACTCACCAAGCCCTACTACGCGGACGCAAGTTGGTTCAAGTCTTCGTGGTGAAAAGGAACCTTCCGAAGCTCACTGGTTGCTCCAGAGAACCTTCGGAAGGTATCCATCTTCATCAGAACCCCTGCGCGAACATCCCCCAGAACAGATCCCCCAATTCCCACCATTTCACCATCGCAGCGCGGGCGAGATCATTTGTGTAGTTCGTGAGGTACTCCCTCACCTTTTGATGCCCGGCGTCTGAGCCATCCTTTTTCAAGATCTCCTGCACCCGCTGCTCGATGATGGGAAGATCGGAAGAGCCCTTCTCCTCAAATTCCATCATCGCTTTTTCGATGTGGCTCCGTGTCCTCCCCCACTGAATTGTCGCCAGGCGGTTCGCGCGGCGGAACCACCAGGAGGCAGCATCCTCGCGATACTTTTGCAGTCCGCACACTTCAAAACTCTTGGGGAGTTCGAGGGCCCCTGCAAAAATCGGGAAACGCGGGCTCTGCGCCGGATTGTCAAAGGAAAACCACGCTACTCCCCCGGCCTCGTCGGGCAGCCAGCTGCGGCACTGAACAATCTGAGAGTAATCACACCGGGAAATTGCAATCGTCCGTGTTGGCATGACCGTACCAGGCTTAATGGTGTTCAGAAGCGTCATGAGCTCGCGACTCATCCAACCGTTGGCGAGCGGACTTTTTATCATCTCCGGGCCTTTTCCGGCGATGCTGTCTTTCACCATCTCCTCTCGAGATCTCGGTTTCTGCACCATCAGGTTGTTCGTCATGTCGTACTGCGTCCCCTCGTAGGTCTCGCGATACATCTTAAGTACCTCTTGCAGCGAGACTTTCTTGTTGGGCTTGACGCTGAACGGAAGCTCGTCGGCTTCCATCTTCAGGTTCAGGGACGGGGCGAAGGTCGACAAGACGTAATACTCGCGGATCGAGAACGGCTTCCTGCCGCTGTACGCCTTCCAGAATTTGAACGGTTCACCTTTCTTCGCATCCCACCATCCCATTTCCTGGGCCAGGGAGAACACGTTGTCCGAAGCCATGTAGCGGTCGGGATCTTTCAGGTTGAGCTCGCTGATGCGCGGGATGTTCGCCGACACCCCGATGTGATCATCCGGAATCCGGACAGCTGCCCAGACTGCTCCTTTCTCAGCCGGACCCGCTCCAAAGATCTCAAACTGCCACACCTCCTTCGTGTCAGCTACTGTGAGACACTCGCCCCAATCGCCATAGCCGTATTTTGTCGCAAGGCTGCCCATCAGACGGATCGCGTCGCGCGCCGTTGTGCAGCGCTCCAGCGCAATCGACTGCAATTCCTCGATCAGAAACATACCCTCGTCGTTGCGAAGTTCCTCTCGCCCGCCGATCGTCGTCTCGCCAAAGGCCAGCTGCTTTTCGTTAAGGGACGGGTAGGCAACGTTGAGGTAGGAATAGGTTTCGTCAGCTTCCGGGATTTCTCCTTTGAGGATTTTCCCCCGCATGTCGGAAAAGTATTCCGTGTGGAGGTTTCCCCAGTAGATCTTGCGGACCGCACCTTTGTCGTGCTTCTTGTGCGGCACGATGTTGAGCCAGGTTCGATAGTTGCCGTCGCACGTGTGACCAACCATCACCGAGCCGTCTGTCGTAGCCAGTCGGGCGGCCATAATACTTGTACAGCCTTCATCGGTCTCGATCTGCTTCTTCTGGTATTGCGCTAGCGCCTGCGAGCACAGAACAAAGAGAAGCACCGAGAAGAGAAGCGCAAGGTGCTTTCGGAAGTTGACGGGGACGAAAGATTCCATGGTACTTTGTCCTTTCTCTATGAACGTTATGTGATTTGCTCCTTCAATTCTTCTCATTCGTACCACACACGCCCGGGCTTTGCCTGTGATGGGTCGTGCAGGAAGACACCGATTCCTTTTTCAATGACTTCCGCGTATCGAGGGACATTCTCGCAGAGCAAAGGCTTTTCAGGATGGGCTTCGGTCCAGCTCACCATCGTCTGCAGAACTGCGGACGTATGCCGGCCAACGCGAACATCGATCGGCCATCCTTTCTCATCAATCTTCTCAAAGAGCAATCCGTGCTTGCCAGCCTTCATTACAAACTCGTCTTTTCCCGTCAACAATTGCTCCCGCGTCGTTTTACCCCGAGTGGCGTCAAGAAAAGGCTCCGGCGCCTCAAACAGAAGCGAAATGGCATCGGAATAGTCTCCGATTTCCCTGTGGGAGAGCCCGTGCAAATTCTTGGGAGAGAACTCCATTCCCATCTTGAACCCTTCCATATCGGTCAGCGTCATCGAGACGAATGTCGCAAGCTCCTGACCTTTCTCGTGCGCGACGATCGTGCTGATCACCGGATATTGAAGCTCCGCCTCGTGGAGATCGATCACAATGTCCACCTTTTCCTTCCTGATCATCTCCATCAAAGCATAGCACGTTTTCTCCGTCAGGGTCCCGTTCGGCCTACCGGGCCAGCAACGGTTCAGATTGCGGATATCGACGTAGGCGAGATATTGACCGCTCGGGTAGTGAATATATACCTCGGGATCGGGCCATTGATCGAGCGGATTAGACCAGCGATCGCCAAGGCGGAATATCTGCCCGCCCCACGGCGTGGTAATGGTGAAATCTGGGGGGTACGCGCCGCCAACCCGCGTCACGGTCGTCGCGCTCCGGTTTGCGCTGAGCACGACGATCAGCCTTCCTTTCTTCATCATCGCGTTCTCAGCGAAGAGCCATGCAGCAAGCTGTCCGCCCGGCTCTTCGGGGTGTGTCCCGCCGAGGATGCAGAGCGTCGCACCCGGCTCTGTTCCCTCGAAAACGTACACGTTGCAGTCATTCGCTGTCCCTTCGATGCCGGAAAAGTAGCGGCTGAGCTTCACCACCTGCGTTACGCCTTCGCTGATCACGACAGGTTCCTTCAGATGCCGACTCTCATAGAAGCTCACGCCCGAGGTGATCAGGAGAAGCAACCCCACGATGCCGAAGCCGAGTTTACGAAGCGATGACGTCATAACATTCCCTCACTTCAACAGGAATAAGCGTAGAAGGAAAGGAATCAAGACAATGATGTACAGAATTTCTCTCTGCCACTCCTTCGTCTTGATCAGATTGAAGATGAGCAGCATGCTGACATACCCAACGAGAACATAATAGATGATTGAGATAATGAGGTCCATAGCTATTCTTTTCTTATAATCCGGTCAAGAAACCCAGCTGTTTGCTGTAGACAACCATCAGCGTGCCAATAAGGATGATGATGATTGCCGGCACGAGGCACGCCTTCAGGAACTGTGCGTAGGAATCTCGATAGCCCGTAACATCCACGGTCAGTCGGCCGATGATCGCCGTTGGAGGAAGGGCATCGCCGAGCGGCCAGATCACGCTCATTCCCGCCAGCGCGACGATCGGATTGAGCCCGATCGTGTTGAAGAGCAACACGAGCGGCACGCCAATAACTGGAGCCGCGCCCCACATCAGGACGGCTTCTGAAACCGGAAGCACGATGAAGAGCGATGCGTAGACCACCGCCACCGGCAGCGTCACCGTTGTCACGGCAAGCAATCCTCGAACGCCCGTCAGCGTCATGATCTGAACAAGTACCCCCACACACGTCAGTGTACCGAGAAGGGGGAGGAGCTGGTCAATGGTGTTTCGAGAAATCTGGAGGATGTTGATCTTCTGCGGCGAGAGCACGTAAGAGGTCAGCGCCGCGCAGAGAAACATCAGAGGGAGCCCCGTGACGACCGTCGAATGCGGCCACGTCCTCCCGACGAAAATGAGCCCAAGGAAGACAACAAATGGGAGGATGACTTTCAGCCAGTTCATTCCCGCAGGTGGCGTTGGAAGATCTTCGAATGCCTTTTCCATGTCTGCCGGTTTTCCTTTCCAGCCGAGGAGAAACATCGTCAGTATTCCCGCTATGAGACACGGCAGCAGCAACGGCCAGAAGAATCCGACATACGGCATGTTGACCCCCGCTGCCGTCATCATTGCCCAGAGGCTCACCGGCGGTGCTGCGGCACTCAGTCCGGCAACAATGAACACAATAGCCGCGGTCTTTACCCTGGGCACACCCATTGCCATCAACACTGTCGCCGCCATCCCGCCAGCGATCAGGACCGTCACGCTTCCAGCTCCCGTGAGCGCTCCGGGAATCAGAAGCAAGATCGTGAGCAGCACCAGAAGGATCGCCCGCTGCCGATGAAAGCGCTTGAACACTCCCCGCACCGCATAGGCAACGCCCCCCGACTCCTTCAGAATGTTCATGAAGAGCGTTGCTGTGATGAAGATGAGGTTGATGTCGAGGTACGTCATCGCCCCTTCCGCAATGTGCCGGGCGGGAACCCCGAACCCGCCGGCTACGCTTCCTGCAAGGGCAGCGATGAACACGGAAATCTCGGTCGAGAGCCTCAGCAGCTTCGCCCCAGCGTAGGCCAAGACCATCACGCCAAGAACGATCAAGGCATAGGTGGTGAGATCCATAGACTATTTCTGGTAGAGGTTCTTCAGGACGTCCAAGAGCTCCATGTTCTTCTCAAACGTCACCTGTGGTATCTTCTTCCCCGTTGAGATCGCTGTGAACCGTTTGTCCTCATCACCATCTTTTCTAACCAGAAGCAGATCCGACTGCGGACAGACCGCGTCGATCGACAGCTCATCCGAATTGTCGCCGGGAGCCGCTCCCTGAGCACGGCGCTCCATCCCTTCGACGTGCGCACCCACGACCTTGATCCCCTGCTTCCTCGCCTCTGCGATCAGCTTCTTTGCACGATCCAGCTCATCCTCAATCGACACTTTTGAGGCACCCATGCCTTTGAGACTCGCGCCGGTGACGATGATCAGCGAGTTGAACGGCTTGCCTTCCTTCTTCTTTGCGGCAAGATCGCCTGCTGATGCTTGAAGATCATAAACATAGTCAATCTTCAGCTTGGCGAGGAACACCTTGATCTTCAGCGGGCCCGGGCTTTGTCCACACGACGTGAGGAGGACCGGCTGTTCGAGCTTGATCGTCTGCTTCTGTGCCATTGCCGGAGACGAAGCCAAACCGCCAATGACAAGGAGAAGGATGATGAGCGAAATGCATTTCATGATCGTTTCCTTTGGGATAGTGTCCGAAAGAATGTTTTTCTGTGAAGAACGAAGATTAAAACCGTGACTGAAAAGTAAACTGAGGCGACAATCCCCAAACCAATACTCAGCGTTGAGCGCGCCTGCAATGTTCCATCCCCCGCCTTTGGAAGAGGGAACGGATCCCACGGGAGACCGTACTTCAGAGCGAGTCCTTTGATGTGGAGCAGATGGATCACTGCAATATGGCGCTCGGCCATCGCAAAAACAACACCATGCGACTCTCTCGCTGCTGGAATCGACACAAGCGCGTTGACTCCAGTGTTGAGCTTCAGCACCAGCGGGCTCGCTCCCAAATTGGCATAATTTCCGCCTATGTTCACAAATGCTGCGACTCTCCTATTCCCCGCAGATCCGAGGTAGATCGCCATCCTCTCTGAAACATTCCTCTGAAGGTCAGCCTGGTTCAAGAACCGAAATCCAGACAACCGGATCTTCTCGACTAACCGGGCCTTCATTTCAGCTTCATACTCCTGCCCGACATCTTTGGCCCCTCCAAGCGATACCCCGGCAGGCGAGATGTCAACGATACCACTGTTCTTCAGGACGCCATAGATATCGAGCAACGTGAAGTCATCCCGCGTTGCCCCGAAAGAAGATGCGCCCAGTGAGAGGATCATTACTGGATGCACCCCCACGGCTTTTGAGGCGGCGAGTGTAGCAATCATGAGCGCGGGGAACGAAGCTGAACAGCCGACGGCGATCGTGTCGCCCGGCAAGACGCCCGCCTCTTCCAGCAACTGAAGGACGACACCCGCCATATTCGGATTTGTCGTCGTGCGTTTGGCTTCGAGACTTCCCACCGTGGTTGTGATCTCCGAATACTCTAGGCCGATGAGCCCCGTGTGGTTCGGATCGAGGGCATCGTCAAATTGCATGCCATGGGAAATGCAGTGTTCGCGGACGGCAGCAATTGCTCTTTCCATTATCTGCGCGGCTTCAGTTTTGGCCCTCTGGTCGTGTCGGCCTTCCTCCGGCGACAAGGCACGCGCGGCGACAAATGCCGCAAGGCTGATGATTCCGCACGTGAGGACAACGCGATCCTTTGCCAAGCCGGAGCAGCTCTTGAGTTGGCCTTTCAAAAGGTTCATTGCAAGCTCATTTCGTCTCTGTGATGACCTCACTCCTTCGACTTTGTTCGTCTCGACTGCGTCAAGCCTCACTTCGCTCAGGACAGAGCCTGGCCCTCTCCTGGGAGGAGAGGGCACGAGTCCCTTCCCCTTTAGGGGAAGGCTAGGATGGGTCATAGAAATGGATCGAGTGAGAACCGACTCGTCAGACCCATCTCCGCTGAAAGCGCATTACGGCAACATGCCCAATATCCGTGCAACAAAGTACACTGCCACCGTGACGGTCACAAGAGCAGCCGTCGTCGAGACAATGCCCTGCTTCTGAAAGTTGTTGGCGATGAGTCCGGGGATTACCCACCCAATGACTCTGAATTCCAGAGACGCCGGGTAGAAAAGGGGAAACAGCTGTATCCAACAGAACGTCCAGAGCGCCCCGAGCAAGACCATGAAGACAAACATCCTTCGACCGAAAAGGATCAGGTACCGTGACACGATTTTGTAGCACAGAAGCGTCAACAGCGCTGCGACGAGCGTCCCGAGCAAGCGCGACGGTTGGTTCACGAAGAGAACCAGGTAGCTTGGGACGATGATTCCGCCCGGATAGACGCCGGTGATCCCAATAAACAGCAGCGAAGCGAGCAACGCCACAAAGGCGAGTTCATACTCCATATTCTTCACCTACTCGTTGCCAATGTCCCACGAGTCGCTGCCCCGCTCCGCCGATGTTGCCGAAACCGAAAAGGACCCCTCCTTCCTCTATGTCCGACACGATGGAATTCGTCATCTCTTCCGGCCTCATGCGCTTGATGACCTCAACACCTTTGACCTTTCTCCGGACGACGTTCGCGTGCTCGCCGATGACATAGATACGCTTGAAGTGTCCTGCGAGACCGTTGCTCAGCGCCTCAATCCACTGTTGGGTCCTGTCGCCCCGATCGGAACGGAGGTTCAGCAATCCTATGAACGCGGTCGAGCCGGCCGTAATCATCTCTCGAGCCTTTTCCATCACCCTCATCGTAGATTCCGGATCGTTTGCTGCGAATGCATTGACAAGGAGAACCTCTTTGCCCCCGGCTCGATATGTCCACACTCTGAACTTCCCGATGTCCTGCGTGGCGCCCAGGATCCCCTTCGCGATGGTTGCGTCATCGATGCCAAAGTCTCTGGCTACGCTTGCAACGAGATCAAGGTTTTCTGCAAACTCCTTTTTCTGAAGCTTTGGGTCCTGCCGAAGTAACGGATTGGAGGTTCCACGCGCAACGGAGACAGGGGTAACTCGAGGCACTTGCGCAATCGATGGGGTGAGTTGGTCCCACATCTCCCTCGGGACATAGACTTTGGCACCGGCTGAGATATCAAGCGAAAGGACGCGGGCAATTTCTTCCTCCGTTTCCCCCATGGCATCGGTATGATCGGGCCGGATATTTGTAAGAACAACGATGTTGGGCTTGAGGATTTGGTGAGATTCAACAACGTGGTTTTCCGGGTGGATACTCATGATTTCCACAACGAGATAATCGGCATGGAGCTCAGCGGCCTTCCTCAGCACCTTCTTCTGCTCGAGAATCGAGGCAATCCCCCTCCGCGGAACATCCCGCACGGTGCCATCCGGCAGCACAAACTGGGCCTGTGAGCCCGTAGTTTTCGCCAACACGGTTCGACCGCTTTCCCGAAGAACCGATGCGAGCATGCGAACGACGCTTGATTTCCCCCGCGTGCCGGTCACACTCACGACCATTGGAATCGCTTTCCTGAGTCGGTTCAGCACGATTCTCTCATAAACGAGATAGACAAGGAAAAGCGCAAGCGTGAGAAGGAGGATTGTCACAAGGATCTCTGAAATACGGGGCGTAGAACAGCGGCATATAATCTATTCATTTATTCCCTGGAAGCAAACCAACTCCTTCTGAATTCTGACTTCTGTTTTTCCCTCCCGCTCGCTCCTCCCCACTTTTTCCTTTCCACTTGTTTCTTCCCACATCTTACTTTTGACCTTTCACCTTTCGCTTTTTACTCCTTGCTTTTTACTTTCTACTTCCTGCTTGTTTGCTTCATACTTCCTACTGACTTGCCACCACATTCCCATTTACATTCTCAAGTTTTATTCTGACATTTGACCTTGCTTTCGACATCGAACCTCATGTAATATCAGTCAGATAGTTATGGATCGAATTCCAACATTTTCCGCCTCCCGCCATTTCAACTCCAACCTTCACTTCCCAAGGAGTCATTATGAATCGTATCTTCTTCACCCTCTTTGTCATCGCACTTGGTAGCATCGCCATGGCTCAATCGATCTTTCCCTACAAATATCAGGTTGAGAGGCTTCCCAATGGATTGCAGGTTATCACGATCCCCATGGAAAGCCCGGGCCTTGTTGCGTATTACTCGATCGTGTGCACCGGGAGTCGCGACGAAGTGGAACCGGGGAAATCCGGGTTCGCGCACTTCTTCGAGCATATGATGTTCCGCGGCACCAAGAAGTATCCCGGACCCGTGTACGACAGCCTTATGACCAGCATCGGTGCGAGCGCGAACGCGTACACGACCGATGACTACACGGCCTATCACTTGAACTTTGCCAAGGAGGATCTGGAAAAGGTCGTCGAGCTCGAAAGCGACCGGTTCCAGAACCTGTACTATGAGAAGCGGGAGTTCCAGACGGAAGCCGGAGCAGTCTACGGGGAATACCGAAAGAGCATCACCAGCCCCTTTGCTGTGCTGAACGAAAAATTGCAGGACCTTGCTTACGATGTTCACACATATAAGCACACGACGATCGGCTTCGAGGCGGACATCAAAGCCATGCCCGAACAGTTTGAATACAGCAAGTCATTCTTCGCGCGCTTCTATCGTCCGGAAAACGTGGTTCTCCTCGTCACGGGCGACATCGACCCGAAAGCAACAATGAAGCTGGTGACGAAATACTATAGCCGCTGGGGAGAAGGCTATGTTCCACCGAACATCATCCCCGAGCCGCCGCAGAAAGCCGAACGCTCTACAGAGGTCGCCTACAACGGAAAGACATTGCCGATCATCGACATCGCCTATAAGGGCGATGCATTAGATCCGATGAACAAGGATTTCATTGCAGCCTTGCTCCTCGGCGATCTGGCCTTTGGTGAGAACAGCGATCTCTACAAGAAGCTCGTCATCAACGAACAGAAGGTTCAGTTTATCAGCTCGAGCGTTCCGATGAACCGGGATCTTCCACTCTTCGAGGTCTACTCGATGGTGAAGAAGCTCGAGGACATAAGCTATGTTCGGGACGAGGTCTATCGGACGTTAGAAGAGTTCAAGACGAAGCTCGTGGATGAGAAGAAACTGAACGATTTGAAACGCCGGAACAAGTACGGTTTCCTGATGGGACTTGACACACCGGATAACGTTGCGGGAGGTTTGGCCCGCTTCGTCGCTCTCACTGGCGGCATTGAGGTGGTAGACCTGCTCTACAAGCAGATGGAGTCGGTGACGCCTCAGGATATCGTCAATGCAGCCAAGAAGTACTTCACCCCGGAACGTCGCACGGTTGTCGTGCTGAAAGGAGCCCAATCATGAGAACCATCGCGTTTACTCTGACGATCTTCGTTGCACTCGCTCTTCCATGCACAACCTTTGGAGAACAGAACGTGGAGAAGAACACAACTGTGCTGCTACCCGTCAAGAACGACCCCACGATCGCATTTCGCATCTGGTTCAAGGTCGGTTCCCAGAACGATCCCCCGGGAAAAGAGGGGCTTGGCTCAATCACAGCCTCGATGCTTACAGACGCCTCAACGCAGAAAAACACCTACGCTCAGATCATCGATAAACTCTATCCGCTTGCCGCAAGCTACAATGCGACGACAAACGTCGAGATGACCGTCATTCATGGCCGGACGCACAAGGATAACCTCAAGGAGTACTACTCCCTGTTTACGGACGCCATTCTGCTTCCCGCCTTCAAGCAGGAAGACCTGGATCGTATCAAGAGTCAGGTGCTGAATTACCTCGAGAATACACTGCGGTATGCTAATGATGAGGAATTGGGGAAGGCAGTTCTGTACAACGACATTTTCTCAGCAACACCATACGGACACATCACGCCCGGCACGATCGAAGCGGTCAAGAGTATTACGATCGATGACGTGCGCGACTTCTACAAACAGCACTACACGCGAAACAACCTGGTGATCGGCTTGGGTGGAGGGTACGAAAAGAAATTCCTTGAGACTCTGCAGAAAGACCTGCAAAAGCTTCCCCTTGGAGCGCCGAAATCCGTATCGAAGCCGCAGGCGAAAACGATCAACGGCTTCAATGTAACGATCATCGAGAAAGACGCTCCGGCGACAGCTATCAGCATGGGATTTCCCATCAACCTTCTGCGCGGCACGAAAGACTGGTACGCGCTGGCTATTGCCAACTCGTGGCTTGGTGAGCACCGGAACTCGAGCAGTCACCTCTATCAGGTCATCCGCGAGACTCGCGGCTTGAACTACGGCGACTACTCCTACATCGAGCATTATCCAAACGGCGGCCGTCTGCAACTCCCACCGCAGAATGCCTGCCGGCGGCAGCAGATCTTTGAGATCTGGATTCGTCCGGTTCCCAACGAGGCCAGACACTTTGCGCTGCGGGCTGCGCTGAGGGAATTCAAGCACCTGGTGGAGAAAGGAATGTCGAAAGGCGACTTTGAGCTGACGAGGAGCTTTCTCAAAAAATACGTTCTCCACTACGCTCCGACAACGATGGAGCGTCTCGGCTACGCGTTGGATGACCGCTTCTACGGGATCAGAGGGAGCCACCTCGAGACCTTCCGGAAGATGATGAGCACGCTCAAGCTCGCCGATGTCAATTCAGCGATCAAAAGACATTGGCAGTACGGGAACTTCCAGGTTGCCATCATCACAAAAGACGCCAAGGCGCTGAAAGAGACTCTGGTCAATGACACACCAAGCCCCATCACTTACAGCACACCCAAGCCGGAATCGGTGCTGCAGGAAGACAAAGAGATCAGCGCGTTTCCGGTGAAGGTGAAAGAAGAGAATATCAGGATCGTGCCGGTGGCGGAGTTGTTCCTGAAGTGATGCGCGTGGAAATCCTTCCGAAGGTTTTCGTGTACTCCAACCGACCTTCGGAAGGGTTGCGCTGACGGCACCTCGCTCGTTTTTTGACTGGCGCAAGCCGGGAGGGAACCTTGCCCCCGATCATTACGGAGCTCGCGAGTAGGAACTCCCTCCGAGCAGTTGAAAGCATCGTCAAGTCAGAAGTCGGACATCTTCATTGACGAAGTCAGCCAGAGACTGACCAGCCCGCTGCGCGTTCTGGCGGGTGCCCGCCCGCCAACGCGGTTCGGGCGGGAGCCTTTGGCTCAAAAGGAGAGATCCCATGGTTCTCGCTTCCGAAGTCAAAGAAGGAGCAGCGCTGCAGCTCGACGGTAAACTGTACAAGGTTCTCGAAGTGGTGCGGCATGCGGGGAGCGGACAGATGCACGGGTTCATCGAGCTCAAACTGAAAGACGTCCGCTTCGGCCACATCACCGACAAACGGGTCAAACAGACCGAAAAACTAGAGGACGTCGAGCTCACCAAGCGTCAAATGGAGTTCATCTACTCCGACGCAGACGCGTGCTACTTCATGGATCCGGACACCTTCGAACAGGTCGGCGTGCCGAAGAAGGCTGTAGGACACATCGAGAAGTTCTTGAAAGAAGGGATGAAGATTAGTGTGGAGTTGCTGAGTGAGGAAGCGGTGGCGATTCAGTTTCCGAGGATCGTCGAGCTCAAGATCTCTTCAACCGGAGCCGGCATACGGGATGGACAGGACAACACGATGAAGCCGGCGACCCTCGAGAACGGCATCGAAATCCTCGTCCCGCAATTCATTGAGACGGGTGACAAAGTCCGCGTCGACACAGAAAAAGTGAAATACGTCGATCGAGTTACGATCAAGAGAATCTGAATTCATTTTTTCCCCCTGACAACGCTCGAAGGCTCATCTCGGTAAGGGACAAGAACCTCAGGTTTCTCCGCGATCTCCCCCAAAAAGACTGCCGATATTGGGGAGTTTCCCTTCCCGCCCCAAGATCATTGCAAGACCGGCCTTTTTCTGACATTCTCAAACTTGAGAATGTCATAACATTTTCTCACCTTTGAGCAGGCCCGTACTTCCGAGTCTCCTCCTCATTTGCACTTGTCTATTCGGGAAGGTCAAGTTACTCTCGAGACGGTATGCGACTATTCCAGTACTCCTATCACAACCAATCAAGAAGGGATTCCTATGCCACAGTTCCTCGTCGAATCGCCCCACACGCAAGAAGACTGCGACAAGATGATCAAGATGACGCAGGCGATGGGTTACCTGACACACTATTATTGGGGGTGCAAGGCCGGCGATCACCGCGGCTGGGCGATGATCGAAGCTGAGAATCCACAGGAGGCGCTACTCTCCGTACCGCCGCTCATCCGCCATAAGAGTAAGGCGATCGAGATCGTCCAGTTCAATGCACACGACGTGGAGCGATGGTGAGTGGTTCGCGCTCTTTGCGTTCGCAGAGCGCTCCGGCGGAGATTAGTCGGATCTTAGCGGCAGACGAACTTGCGTCCACTTGAAGCTGTACAGCTCCATAAGCCCGGACGCTGCAAAATAGAGAAAGCCGAACGCGATCACCCTGTACGGGTCCTCGACCCAAAGCCCCTGCATCGTGAATGCCTGCCTCCTGATCACATCCTCCGTAATGCCGAATGATGGCATGGGCAGGAAGGTCGTGGCGAACACAAGCATCACATAGAGAAAGACTCCCGACGCCCACGAGAACTGGAGCATCCGCTTCTCCTGCCCCGTCGGCGCCTTCCCGAGTAAAACTCCAAGCAGCCGATTGAGTGTCAGCCCCCAAAAGGCCCACAGTGGCCACCACTGCTTGAATGCGAGGGAAAACGCTCCAACGAAAAGCGTGTAGAGCACTCCGAGTCCAAGAATAAAAAGAGCCTTCCTGCCCCGTGCGATGTTGCTGATGATAGCGTTCCCCATAAACCCCGCCGCATGCAAGTTGAGGAACTCCATCAGCATGACGAGCATCAGGTACGAAACCATTTTCTCATCGAACGCATTGGGCGAGAACCATGTAATGAGGAAGAGTCCGCTGAGGCCAAAGCTCGGCAGAGCTGACCAGAGATGGGCGAGTGAAAATCCCTGCGGTTCAATGGGTTCTGACATGGGCAGAGTCATTGCAGAATGTGTTCGACATATCTCGCAATGGCAGGCGAAGCGGTCAGCCCCGGCGAGTCGATCTCTATCAAGTTCATAAGCCCGATCAGATCCGCCTGCTCCCCTCCCCGCCAGACCGACCCGTCCGAACGGCACGGCCGGGCGGGCTGGTCTGACCAAGCTCATCCGTGCACAGGAGACGGGACGTGACAGCGTCACCTCCGCTTGCCTTTCAATTTGGGCTTGACAAGTCCCCTCTGCAACGTGGCAGTGTGTGTAAGAGAGAGGGGACGTACTAAGCGGAGTCTCCGAGACCCTCGACTCCTAACTCCTCTCGGTGCGGAGTGCGTCCCGGCATCTACTTCTACACACTCAGGATCTCCTCCACATATCTGGCAATCGCGGGTGCAGCGGTCAGCCCCGGCGAGTCGATGCCAATCAAATTGACAAATCCCTCCAATCCCCTCTCCTTCTCGTGCACGATGACGAAGTCCTTAGGCAGCTCACCGGGACGCTGAAGCTTCGGCCGGATGCCACTCATGTCAGGCGAGATGTCGTCATCCGTGATGGCAGGAAGGATGCGGCGAATGGATTCGCCAAACGCGTGGCGCTTCGAGTCCGCCACGGAATAATCGAATGACGCACCAGGCAGGTACTCGAGGTCCGGACCGAACCTTAGCCTTCCACCTAGATCGAGCAACGCGTGTACACCAAGCCCTTCGTTCTTCGGCACCGGATAAATGAGCCGTGAGAGCATCTTTGCTTTCGATGGGGAAACCGCAAAATACGAACCCTTGGCAAATGTCAGCCGATAGCCCACCCTGTCGACATCAATACCAATCATCGAAGCGATCCGGTCGGAAGAGAGTCCCGCCGCATTGATCACCTTTTCACTCGTAAACGACCATCGCAATCCCATCTCATCGACCGTGATGGCGTAGCCGTTCTTTGCAGGTTCGATTCCGACAACTTCACATCGATGCTGAACCGTGGCTCCATTGTTCACAGCAATATGATAGAAATAATCCATCAACTCGTGGACGCTGAGGATGCCCGTCAGGCGCGAGAATACTGAGCCGACCGTGTTGATATTCGGCTCGAGCTTGAGTGTCGCCGCCTTGTCCAGCATCTCAAGCCGGACGCCGTTCTTGAGACCGTTCTGATAGACCGAATTCAGCTTCTCGAGCTCCCGTTCATTCGCTGCCGTGATGAGCTTGGTGATCTGGTTGTGCGCGATCTTGTTCTTTCGACAGATGGAATACAACTCGTCCCGCCCTTCAACGCAGAGCGTCGCCCGCAGTGATCCTGGCTGATAGTAAATCCCGGCGTGGATGACCTCGCTGTTGCGGCTGGATGTCTCCATCCCGTATTTCTCGTTCTTTTCCAGCAACAGCAGATTGCGATGCTTTTCCGAGAGTCTCGCTGCAATCGCCAGACCCACGACACCAGCACCGATGACGGTTATCTCGGAATCAGGCATAACGAGATATCAAGAATCAGGTATGAAATAGCAGAAGTGAGCAGCGGAAAAATAGCAAAAAGCGACATCAAACAACAGACGAATTCGACTGCCGTTGGTTGGGAGTGGATGTCTGTGCAAACTCCCAGTTACCCCCGGCGGGACTGCATCGCTAAACAGTGGCTTGCAGTCACGGTTGAGTCTACTGTTACTACGATCCCGACTTTAGTCGGGGGAAGCCATCCCGATGTTGCTTCCTCAACTCTCTATGGGATCGCTTTGTAGCTCCGCACTTCGCTATGACATGACGGAACAGCCTCTTCGGCGCGAAATTCATTTTGATTTTTCAATTGTATTTTTGCTATTTGATTCTTGATGTCTGATCTATCTCACTGGGTTCAATCGACGATGAGGGAATGGAATGATGGAAAGGATTGAAGCCAGGCATTTTTAGCTGGGTAGGAGGTTAGAATGAGAACAAAAATGGTTGTTGGTTCCGTGATCTTCTCTCTCATATTGTTCATAAGCTGCATGGTTCGTCCTCTTCAATCTCAAAACCTGAAGGAAAACCGAAGCCTCGATGAAAAGGTCAAAGAGTTTCTTGATAGTCATGCAGGTCAATGGCATGACATGAATGTCCCTGCGAACGATGGAAAGCTGCTGTATGACCTTATCATAAAAAACAAATATACAAAGGCCCTTGAGATTGGAACTTCGACCGGCCATTCGGCGATATGGATCGCCTGGGCGCTCAGCAAAACAGGTGGAAAGCTGATTACTATCGATATTGATGAATCGCGGTTCAAAGAGGCATTGAAGAACTTCAAGGAGTCCGGCCTTTCCGACTACATCGACTCAAGGCTGGCCGATGCCCATGACCTTGTCAAGGAGCTCAGCGGCCCGTTCGATTTTGTCTTTTCTGATGCCGATAAGGAATGGTACAAGCAGTATTTCAAGGACGTGGCACCGAAACTCAGGGTGGGTGGTTGTTTTACAGCCCACAATGTTTCAGGTCGTCGAGCTGGTTACGGCGGCATCAAAGAGTTTACTGAGTACGTGCTCAGCCTGAAGAATTTTGAGACGACGTTCAACAACTCGGGTGCTGGTCTGTCCATTAGCTACAAGAGGTCGGAGAAGTAACTCACCATGGAAAACACTGTTCGCTCGCGGGTAATTCGGATATGGAATGAGGGGGTCAAAAAGCAACGAAGAAATGAAGAGATGGAATGATGGGTAATGAAGTGGTGGGGTCGTGAAGTAGTGGAGTACTGGAGTGGGGGCGAATGGACGCAACGACTCGTGGCGTGTTGACAAACCTGGCTATTTTGGCTAGCTTGCTGGTGCCCTGACCAGCCGCTTAACCTGATCAGGAAAAGAAGCAGCGGAGCGGCTCAGTTCTGGTCCGTTAGTCCGCCTACTATCTGATCACACGGAAAATGGTGCTACCCTCCATATTGTGCCGGTTCCCGCTCTTCATGGCCTTGTTCTGTTGGCCGATGGGCCGAGTCAGCGAGCAGGAAATGATCACAACCCAGCCCGGATATGTCAAGGGTGAACTGTTATTTCCACAGAACCGCAAACCGACGCCTCAGTGTCACGCTTCGACCATTGCAGCCTCGGGCGATCGTCTGGTAGCGGCATGGTTTGGGGGTACAGAAGAAAGAGATCCAGACGTAGGGATTTGGATCTCTCTGTTGCAGGGAGGTACCTGGTCACACCCCGTTGAAGTGGCCAACGGGCGCCAGCCTGACGGGCGGCGACTGCCAACGTGGAACCCCGTACTCTTCCAGCCCAAGGAGGGTCCGCTTCTCTTGTTCTACAAAGTTGGTCCGTCCCCTTCGGAGTGGTGGGGGATGCTTACGACTTCCTCTGATCACGGCACGAATTGGTCTGCCTCTGCACGGTTGCCAGATCGTATTCTGGGCCCCATCAAGAACAAACCGGTTCAGCTCGAAGACTGCACGCTGATCTGTCCATCAAGCACTGAGCATGATGGGTGGCGCATCCATATCGAGCGGACCAAAGATCTGGGAAAGACCTGGCACCGGAGCGAGCCCGTGAAGGATGATGAGGGTTTGGGTGCGATACAACCGACCCTCCTCACGCATGCCGAGGGACTCCTGCAGCTCTTGTGCCGAACTCGCGCAGGAGTGATTGCGGAGAGCTGGTCGCGTGACAGCGGCAGAACATGGAGCGCTCTCGAAGCCACTGCTTTGCCGAACCCCAATTCTGGTATTGACGCGGTGACGTTATCGGACGGCCGCCATCTTCTGGTATACAATCCGACGGGTGGTTCGTGGGGTCCCCGAACACCCCTTCATGTGGCAGTTTCCGACAATGGGAGATCGTGGAAGCCCGTTCTCGTACTCGAGAACGAGCCGGGCGAATATTCGTACCCTGCTGTCATACAGACAGAAGACAGGTTAGTGCACATTGTGTACACGTACCGCCGTCAATCCATCAAGCATGTGGTTCTCGATCCCTCGCACTTTTGACTAAACAAAAACAACTGCTGGATTTCTCTTCCTGAAATATTTTTCCATTTTATCACTTCAGAATGAGGAGCTCATTATGGAAGAAACTGTTCAATTCAAGCTCAACGGCAAGCCCGTGCAGCTCACTGTGGACAGCAATCGGATGCTCTTGTGGGTCCTGCGCACCGATCTTGGAGTCACGGGAACAAAGTACGGGTGCGGTGAAGGCTATTGCGCCGCCTGCACGGTCGTCGTCAATAATGAGGCAGTCCGATCCTGCCAGACGGCTGTAAAAGATGTCAAGGGAAAAGAGGTCCTTACCATCGAGGGGTTGGCGAAGACCGGCAAGCTGCATCCTTTGCAGAAGGCATTTATGGAGCACGATGCGCTCCAGTGCGGGTATTGCACGCCAGGCATGATCATGAACGCCTACGCATTCTTGCGAAGGAACCCTCGACCCTCCCGCTCTCAGATCATCGAAGGAATGGAGGATAACCTATGCCGCTGCGGAGCTCACAACCGGATTGTTCAAGCCATTCAAACGGCGGGCAAAGAGATGAAGGGAGGAGCGTAATCATGAACAACGATGATTATTTGGATCTCGACTTCACGGACAACCCCTCTGGTGTCCAAATGGACCGGCGGGAATTCCTCAAACTGGCAGGCGGTGGAATTCTTCTCTACTTCACAGTCGGCGATCTGTCGGTTCTTGCTCAACAGCGGCAAGGCAGAAGCCTTCCGACCGACTTCAATGCTTTTTTGAGGATCGGGGAAGACGGACGCGTCTCATGCTATACGGGTAAGATTGAAATGGGGCAGGGCGTCATCACTTCTCTTGGTCAAATGCTGGCAGATGAGCTGGATGTTCCACTCGACGCCGTCGATATGATCATGGGGGATACGGATCTCTGCCCCTGGGATATGGGGACCTTTGGTTCGATGTCAACGCGCTTCTTTGGGCCCGCACTCCGCAGCGCCGGTGCCGAAGCCAGACAGGTCTTACTGGAATTAGCCTCAGAACATCTCAAAGCACCCGCAGAAAAATTGGCGACGGAAAACGGCTTTGCCTTCGACAAGACGAATAAGCAAAAACGGGTTTCGTACGCGCAGCTCGCGAAAGGCAAGAAGATCGAACGGCATTCTACCGGAAAGGTGGCTGTAAAGAAACCATCGGAATTCAGGATCATGGGCAAGTCGGTGACTCGTAGGGACTCCCAAGAAAAGGTCACGGGCAAAGCGAAATATGCCGGAGACGTTCAACTTCCTGGGATGTTCTATGCCAGAATATTGCGCCCTCCGGCCCATGGCGCCAAGCTCATCGACGTTGACCTCTCCGAGGCAAGGCAGGTCAAGGATGTTCAGGTCATCAAGGATGGTGACTTCGTTGCGGTGCTGCACACATATCCGGACGTAGCCGAAATGGCTCTTGCGAAAATCAAAGCGAAATTCGACGCGCCCAAATCAGACCTCGACGAGAAGAACATCTTCGACCATTTGCTCAAAGTCGCTCCAAGTGGAAATGTCGTGGCGAAAGATGGCAATCTCCAAGCCGGTGAGCAAGCAGCGGCGACAATTGTCGAAGAGAGTTACTTCGACGGTTACAAAGCACATGCTCCGATAGAACCGCATACGGCCGTGGTGAAGATCGATGGCAACAAGGCAACCGTTTGGGCTTCAACCCAAACACCGTTCAGCGCCAAAGAAGAGGTTGCCCGTGAGCTTGGCTTCCCATCGGAGAATGTGCGAGTCATTCCGCCGTTTGTCGGCGGCGGCTTCGGTGGAAAGTCCAGAAACCTCCAAGTGGTGGAAGCTGCCCGTCTCGCAAAACTCAGTGGAAAACCGGTTCAGGTAGCCTGGACTCGAAAGGAAGAGTTCTTCTTCGATTCGTTCCGGCCGGCTGCCGTGGTGAAGATAAGATCGGGCATCACAGAGAAAGGCCAGATGAGTTTCTGGGATTATCACGTTTATTTCGCCGGCGAGCGGGGCTCGCTGCAGTTCTACTCGATTCCCAACCACAGTACCACCGTTTACAACGCAAGCTGGACAGGCGGTGCGGGCACTCATCCGTTCGCTACGGGTCCATGGCGAGCGCCGGCAAACAATACGAACACGTTTGCCAGAGAATCCCAGATCGATATCATGGCTGCGAAGGCAGGGATTGATCCCGTTGAATTTCGTTTACAGCACCTACGTAACGAGAAGATGCAGCGCGTCCTGAAGACTGCCGCCGAGAAATTTGGATGGAAACCGGCAAAAGCACCGAGCGGCAGAGGATTTGGCGTCGCCTGCGGAATTGATGCGGGCACAACTGTGGCCACGATGGCTGAAGTTGAGGTTGATAGAGCGACCGGCAATGTGCAAGTCAAACGCGTGGTGTGTGCGCAGGATATGGGTTTAGTCATCAATCCGGAAGGCGCAACGATTCAGATGGAAGGCTGCATCACCATGGGTCTCGGATATGCCTTGAAAGAGGATATCCATTTCCATGGCGGAGAGATTCACGACGTCAACTTTGATACGTACGAGATCCCCCGGTTCTCCTGGTTGCCCAAGATAGAAACGGTCATCATTGATAACAAAGATTTAGATCCGCAAGGCGGTGGCGAGCCGGCGATTGTAACGATGGGTGGGGTGATCGCCAATGCCATCTATGATGCGATCGGGGTGAGAGTGTTCCAACTCCCAATGACTCCAGAGAGAATTAAAGAAGCTATCAAGAGGGGGTGAAACCATACTTATCCCTCTCAAGAGCGGGGATTGGGGAATTTGGTGCATCCCGAGCGAGCACGTGCTACCCCCTTTCCTAACGGAATGTCCCAGATAACGGTAGTGGGTTTGCTTTTTGTGGGCTTTATCAAGAACGCGAAATGGCACCTTGATTTTGGGAGTTTAATGTCTTTACTTTCATGTCCAATCAATTGACCAATATTGTTTCACTACCCGCTCTCCATGACCGTTCGCGGAGGGAAACTATGAGTTTAGTGGTCTGTTTGAAATCCTCAGATGGCATAGTTCTTGCCGCCGATAGTCGCGGAACTATTGGTGATCCGCGAGGGTTAACTGCTATCAATGACACCCAAATAAAAATCTTCCCCCTGGGGGCATGTGGCCTTGGATTGGTTGGTGCAAGCGAAATGGGCGCAACCTTGCTCGATGAATATAAGAAAAAGGGAATTGATAAGGCGACCAATATCGAAGAAGCGGTAACACAGGCGGTAGATTTGGGTGCCCAGTTGTTCAGCGGGTGGTTTGGGCAGATCAAACATGAGAACAGACCGCTTATCGCTTTGACAATCGCGGGATATAGAAAAGCCAAAGACGCAAAACCAGAGGCAATGATTTATATGTTGACGAGCCAAACCAATTTCGCTCCGCAGCTATTTGGCCCATCGTGTCTCTCTGGTGTTCCCCAGTATGCTGTGTACCTGCAACACCGTTTGTATGACTCGTCTATTTCATTAGAGAAGGCAGAGGCTCTTGCTGCATATCTTATTAGTGAAACCGCTTCGCAAGATCCAAAGGTAGGTGGACCAATTAAGATGGCAGAGATTAAACCCGAAACCGGTTACCGGGAACTAAGTATAGACGAAGTCGTAGCAATATGTAAGAAGAACGAAGCACTTAATCAGCAACTCAGAGAGTTTTTTCTAAAGGGAGACAAAAAATGAAAAAGAAGATGGTTAAGATAGCGGATGGGGCATTTTTTGTTCCTTCATATCCCGAACTAACTGTAATCACCTACCAGCAAGGAACATTTACCCAAACCGTAGTAACCCGTGACGAGCTAGGGGTTGTTGAAGAACGCGAACCTGAATTTGAATCTGAGGAAAAGATCGGAGATTGAAGCCTAATTCTCTTCAAATGCCATCGGGAACCTTTCTCGATCCAGTTTGATTTAATATATGCCAGTATGACCAGAAAGGAATCACCCATGTCACCGCAAATCACCTTATGCCTAAGCGTTCTCATTCTTCAAGAAGATAAGACTTGGGTTGCACAATGTCTTGAATACGACATTGTTGCACAAGGCGAAACAATAGCCAAAGCAACACAAGCCTTTGAGAAGACTCTTGTTGGCCAGATCATTATTGATGTCAAACACAAGAAGAGGCCCTTAGAGGACATTCCTAGCGCACCCAAGTTTTATTGGGACAAGTTTGAGAACGCCGAACGTCTGCAAGACAAAAAACCGTTTCACCTGCCCGATTACATTCCCTCTGTAAACGCCCGAGCAGAAGATTTGCGCGTCTATGCTTGATAAGAAGGAGGAAATTTGCCGTACCCTTTAGTGCAAGTTCCTACCTTCGCAGAATTTAAGAAGCGGTTGGCAGATGAGTTCGGATGCGAGTTTAAGAGTGAAACGGTTCAAAGCAGAAATAATGGTACTTTCTTTGTAGCCCCATATTTTGAGCGCATCGTTCATGGCAAACAGCTTACGTATAGCGTAAGCATTGAAAATGAAGATGATCGCGTTACTCTTCACCTTATCAGAAGCGTCTGCAGAAGATTGGAAATGGATATGTCTGCGTTTGGCTTGAATCCGGGCTTAGAATCAGACTTATCTGCGTCTACGTAAACCTCGAAAAAGCGCCCCACACCAAGTTTATCCATCATTCCTCAAACGCAAGAGAAATCTTCTACCTTTATCTGGGACATTCCGTTTCCTAAAGGGGGAGGTGTTATCTGAGGCATCTGCAGAAAACAATGTCCGGGTCGTGGTTCTGCGTGAACCCATAATAAGAGGCACAAACGATGTTATACATGTTATGCAAACACAGGGTTGCTGACTTCACCAAGTGGCACCGCGTCTTCGCATCCCACACTGAGGCTCACCGAAACGCCGGCCTTCAACTCCTTCATCTTCTTCACGATACAGCCGACCCCAATCACATCGTTTACCTCTTCAGAGTCCATGATGTGAACAAGGCGAAAGCTTTTACACAAGCCCCGGACGCGAGCCAGGCAGCGCAGGACTCCGGTGTCATCGGCGTGCCAGAACTGCTGTTTCTAAACGATTGACAGAAGGAGAAACCGATGTCCATCTATTCCCCACCCGATACGCGCTACGATACGATGAGGTATAACCGCTGCGGCCGCAGTGGCCTCAAGTTGCCGGCCATCTCTCTGGGATTATGGCACAACTTCGGTGGAGTGGACGAGTTTGAAAACGCCCGCGCAATGATCTGGCGCGCGTTCGATCTCGGCATTACCCACTTCGACTTGGCAAATAATTATGGCCCGCCCCCTGGCTCCGCAGAAGAGAACTTCGGGAAGATTCTGCGCCAGGACCTGCGTCAATACCGCGATGAACTCATCATTTCATCAAAAGCCGGTTATTTGATGTGGCCGGGGCCGTATGGCGAATGGGGATCACGCAAATACCTCATCGCCAGCTTAGATCAGAGCTTGCGTCGGATGGGATTGGAGTACGTCGACATCTTCTATCACCATCGGCCTGATGCCGAAACGCCGCTGGAAGAAACCATGGGCGCGCTCGATGCTATCGTCCGGAGCGGGAAAGCAATCTATGTTGGGATTTCAAACTATCCACACGAACTGACCCGAAAAGCGCAACAGACCTTAAGACGAATGGGAACGCCCTGTATCATTCATCAACCAAGCTACAGCATGTTCAACCGGTGGATTGAGGGCGGCTTGCTTCAGGTGTTGGACGAAGAAGGGATCGGCTGCATCGTTTTCTCGCCCCTCTCCCAAGGTCTGTTAACGGACAGGTATCTCAACGGAATTCCCAAAGATTCCCGGGCAGGCAAGCCGCATGGCTTTCTCAGACCCGAGCACATTACGGAAGATAAACTCGCCAAGGTTCGCCGCCTGAATGGACTGGCACAAGCACGCGGCCAGACGCTGGCGCAAATGGCTTTGGCATGGGTCTTACGACATCGTCAAGTCACTTCGGCACTGATCGGCGCAAGTCAAATATCGCAAATCGAGGACGCAGTTGGAACACTGAAGAACTTGACCTTCACGTCCGAAGAGCTGCAAATGATTGAGAACACCTTGAAAGGATGACCAGTGCAGGACGAGACAATCACGCCCAGGTGGCCTATCGGCACGACGGGCGCCCTCCTTCACGCCCTCGGACTGGCAATCGCACAAGCGCTTCTCGTCTTTGTCCTTGGAATGCGTATCTTCGGGACCATTTTTCTTGGGGAGGGCGCCATCTTTGAGGCCCGGGCTGGCTCTTTCATTCTCCTTGCAGTCATTGGTATCCTCGACCTGGTTCTTGTTTTCTGGCTTGGTGTGTTTAGGCTGGGACGCTTCCGTCTGTCGGATGTGGGTTGGATCCAGCTAAATGTCAAGCGTGATTTCGCATTCGGTTTGTTGGGGGCTGTTGTGTTTGTCCTCGTGTTGTTCGTGGTCGTTGAACTGTTCTTCGGGCAAGCCCGCGAGCTGGCCGCATCGCTGATCGATTTCAGCGCAGAGCAACGCCTACTCTTCTTCCTGATTGGCTGCTTGGCAGCGACGGTAGAGGAGACAATCTTTCGGGGCTACATGCATCCGACTCTCCAGGCAAAAATGGGTCAGTCTGGAGGAATAATCTGCATGGCCGTCATCTTCGCGATGTATCACCTGAACGTGAATCCTGCGGGGCTGCTGGTAAAGTTCTCGGTTGGAGTGACTTTGGGAATCCTGCGCAACCGCAGTGGCGGATTGTGGGCTCCGGCCATTGCTCATGCGCTGTTTTGGGCTATTGCCGGGTCCTCATGAAGAGACTCATGACCACTTCCGGGCACTGGCGCAAATGACTTTGGCATTAGTCTTACGACATCGTTAAGTCACGTCGGCATACATCGGCGCACGTCAAATATTGCAAATCGACGCCGCTCGGTCATTCGCTCGTCACATTGATGGCAATCTTCTGGTTTGCCCGGGCCTTGGAACAGCTCGTGTTCTTCCGACTTCCTCACTGGGGATCGTCGGCATTTCTCATCATCTTCCTCGCAGGCTCCGCCAAGTACGCGTACGCCGCGATGTACTCTACCTAACAAGCTGCCGAGAATCTCAACACACAAACCACCGGCAATCGGAGAAAGGGAGGTTGCCATATGATCAAAGAGATCACTGCAAAGGACCTTAACCCCAGACGCTTCATCGACGAGAAAGTCAAAGAGATCAAAGCCACCGTTGGGGGCGGGATGGCGATCAACGCTCTCTCGGGAGGCGTCGATTCGTCAACGGTCACGATGCTCGGGCATCGAGCCCTGGGAAAACAATTGAAAACCGTGTTCATCGAGAATGGGCTCATGCGCGAAGGAGAGCCCGAACATGTCGCCAGCTTGTTCCGAAAGGTCGGCGTCAAGGTGGAAATCATTGATGCGCGGGAAGAATTCTTCTCGGCGCTGAAGGGAATTACAGACCCGGAACAAAAGCGCGAGGCCATCACCCAGACCTTTTACCGACACATCTTTGGACGCATCGTCATGGAGAGCAGAGCGAAATTCCTTCTCCAGGGTACTATCCTGACCGATGTCGATGAGACCGTCGCGGGGATCAAGCGGCAGCACAACGTCTTCGAGCAACTCGGGATCGACCCGCAGGAGGCATTCGGCTACCGCATCATCGAGCCGCTCATTCAGCTTCGCAAGGACGGCGTGAGGAAGGTCGGCAAGGCTCTCGGGCTTCCGGCCGAGGTCTTCCGGCGCATTCCATTTCCTGGCCCGGCTCTCTCGGCCCGAGTCATCGGCGAAGTGATGCCAGAGCGTATCGAAACGGTGCGCACAGCGACCGTCATCGTTGAGCGATTGCTCAAGGGGACCGGTGCGTTTCAATACATGGCGATCCTTCACGATGACCGCGTGACCGGAATGCGGGATGGCAAGCGTGATTTCGGTCAGCAGATCGAGGTGCGTTGCTGGGACAGCATCGACGCGCGGACTGCAACACCGACACGGCTCCCGTTCAAGGTTCTCGAGAAGCTCGCTCGCGAGATTCTCCGCAAGGTGCCTGGCATCGTCAGCGTCACGTACAACATCGCGCCAAAACCCCCATCAACGATGGAAGCGGTGTGATGTCGAATGCGGGTTGATGCAGATTCAGGACGCAACAGCGGCTCGATCCACCACGCCAGCCAAATGCTCGACAAGCATGCCAAGGCTTAACACTTATCGACGCGCTCTCATCGTTTTGGCC
>Ga0315291_10000079_pt1 | contig 104337 bp, 128 predicted proteins | sample YL17G12_20_MG_FD_203070 | JGI IMG/M metagenome (GOLD analysis project Ga0315291, IMG submission 203070) | Sediment microbial communities from Yellowstone Lake, YNP, Wyoming, USA - YL17G12_20 | ecosystem: Environmental > Aquatic > Freshwater > Lake > Sediment | place: USA: Wyoming | collected... | reverse complement strand
AGAAAAGCAATTAGAAATCCAGAAGCAAGGAAAATTTTAGAGTTTATAGAAGAGGAATATAAAACCCTGCCTTTCTGCGAAAGATGGCTTGCAAAAAAATTTCCTCATGCCTCCTTTTCTCTTTCACTATTAGAACAGGCAGGAATTTTGCATCAATATTCTCAATTAGTAGAAAAAAGCCATGGAAAAGTTTCTCAAGCAGAAACTACTTTGCTTGTAACAGATAAAGTAGAAGTTTTGGTTTAAGCTGCTGCCCTCTCTCCTAACAGAAATCTAACTGTTCTTTCTAAACCTTCTATATTCCAACAACTTGTAATTGGAATAAAATCATCTACCTCCTTGCCATCAACATATACACAATATGCTAAGCAAAATCTTGCACGATAAACCTCTATTTTAACATCTCTGCCATCTCTTAATCTAAACTGATGTTCATTAGTTATTTTTCTTTCCATAAATGATTATAGTACTGTTACTTTTTAAACAAATCTATCCCAGAATATAATTATCCAAGATAAGCAACAGGCTTCTCTAATGCAGCCTTAGCTGACTTCAAATACTCGCTCTCAACTTTCCTATATCTTTCCATAGCTTCCTTGCTGACAGAAGCTTTTACTTTCTTCATAGCTTCATCAAAATTTTTCTTGCTTACTTCCTTAGCTTCTTTATCCTTTCTTAAAGCCAACATAGCAGCTTCTCTGCATAAGCTTTCAATATCAGCTCCAACATAACCTTCACTATCCTCTGCTAACTTATCTAAATCAACATCCTTGCCTAAAGGCATATTTTTTGTATGAATTTTGAAAATCTCCAATCTTCCTTCTTTTCCAGGCGGACTAACTAATGATAATCTGTCAAATCTTCCTGGCCTTAATATAGCAGGATCTAACATATCAGGGCGATTAGTAGCTCCAATAACAATAACATTCTGCAATTCTTCCAAGCCATCCATCTCTGCAAGCAATTGATTCAGAACCTGTTCAGTTACTCTGCTTCCTAATTCTATTCCTCTCCTTGCTGCTAAAGCATCCATTTCATCGAAAAAAATAATGCAAGGAGCAACTTGTCTTGCTCTTTCAAAAATCTTCCTTACACCTTCCTCACTTTTTCCAACCCACATGCTCAACAATTCAGGCCCTTTTACTTGTATAAAATTCGCCTCGCTTTCATTTGCAACTGCCTTAGCCAATAATGTCTTACCAGTTCCAGGAGGCCCATATAAAAGTACTCCTCTCGGCGGTTTAATCCCCATTCTGACAAATGTTGCAGGAAATTTCATCGGCCATTCAACAGCTTCAATTAATTCCTGTTTGATATTATCTAAACCACCAACATCATTCCATTTAATATTTGGAGTTTCAACTAACACTTCCCTCATAGCTGAAGGCCTTACTGTTTTCAAAGCTTCTTCGAAATCTTTTTTAGTTACTCTTAAAGTTTCTAAAACTTCTCTAGGAATTTCCTCTTCCTCATCCATTTTTATTTTAGGTAGAATTTTCCTAAGAACATTCATAGCAGCTTCTTTAGTTAATGCTGATAAATCAGCTCCTACAAATCCATGAGTAATAGCAGCTAATTCCTCTAAATTAACATCTTTGCTTAAAGGCATATTTCTCGAATGAATTTTTAATATCTGCAATCTTCCATTTTTATCAGGAACATTTATTACTAATTCTCTGTCAAATCTTCCTGGACGTCTTAATGCAGGGTCAATTGCATTCGGCCTGTTTGTAGCTCCTATAACAACAACTTTTCCTCTTGCTTGCAATCCATCCATCAAAGTTAAAAGCTGGCTTACAACTCTTCTCTCAACTTCTCCATAACTTTCCTCTCTTTTTGGAGCAATCGCATCTATTTCATCTATGAAAATAATTGAAGGAGCAGCTTTCTCAGCTTCATCAAACTTGTCTCTTAAATTTTTCTCGCTTTCCCCATAAAATTTGCTCATTAATTCCGGCCCATTAATTAAAACAAAATTCGCCTCGCTTTCATTTGCAACTGCTTTTGCTAATAAAGTTTTTCCTGTTCCAGGAGGCCCGTGTAATAAAACTCCTTTTGGTGCTTCTATTCCTAATCTCTCAAATATTTCAGGATGTTTTAAAGGCAATTCTACCATTTCCCTGATTTTTCTCAACTCCTCACTTAAACCGCCAACATCCTCGTAAGTAACTTCAGGAATTTTTTCCTCACTTACCTCAACTGCTTTAGGGCTTAAAACTAATTCTGTATTTTCAGTTATAATACAAGGTAAAGAAGGCTGGGTAAAGACAATAACAAATCTTGCCTGTATACCTGAAAAACCAAAACCGCCCATTCCACTTAAAGCTTCTGCAAAAATATCCTGAAACATGTCCATTTCAGACATTAAATCTCTTCTTCTTGCTGTTCCTCCCAAAACTACAATATCTCCTTTAACAACAGCTCTTCCTAATAATCCCTGCTTTAATAATTCAGGATCTGCCTGTATCATAATTCCTTTTTGAGCAGGTGCAATATTAACTTTTTTTGCTTCTTTAATTTCTGCCTTGTTTATAGAAACAATTTCTCCTATTCCTGTTTTTGCATTTCTTCTTAAAATCCCATCTATCCTTATTATCTGCTCCCCGATATCAGCAGGGTATGCTCTATCGACAATTGCAACTGTCTCTCTTCCTCCTTTAATTAAAATTACATCTCCTCTTTTTAATCCCAGCTGCCTCATAATTTCAGTATCTATTCTTGCAATTCCTTTATATGCATCATCCTGCAATGCTTCAACAACTTTCAATTTTGTTTCTGCCATCTTAAAATTATTAGGCTGCAACTTCAATTTCCTCCTCATTCTCAATGTTAACATGCCCCATTTTCTCTCTTATTTTTTTCTTTTCTTCTGGAGTTAATTTTCTCCCTAATTCTTTTTCCATTTGTCTAATTTTTAATTCGCATACCATTTTATTCTCCTTCAACTTCCTCACCAAACATTAATTTTAATTCTTTCGCATCATTAAAACATAAACTTACCATATTATTCATTATTCTCTCCTGCTCCTTTATAAAATCTACTATTTCTTTTGGAATTGAAACAGCATAACTATTCCCTACAATCCTCATTTTCACTCTAAAAACCTTGCCTCTTAATCCTAAGAATTTATTATACTCCCCTTCATCTTGCGGATGTATAATCTTATTTCCGCATCTCTCGCACATCAATGCTCTCATTTCAAAGCCATTTCTAATTAAGCTTGCTTTCTTCATTCTTATATTGCAGTTCTTGCATAATATCGGGTTTTCGAATATATCCGCCATTTTTTATCCATTAAGTATAAGCTGTCTCGTCTTGCGACGAGACATCAGAAATCCGAAATTATGAGGATTTCTGACTGTGCTCGAGAATCCGAAGATTCTCGACACAGCGAAAGGAGGTATGTGTATACCTAAGCGTATACACAAGAGATGTATATATAAATCTTTCGATTCAAGAGACAATTTAAATTTAAAAAGGACTTTTTCTTATTAATAAAATGGAAACAGGAAAAAATAAGGAAAAATCAGAACCTAAAACTTTACTAGGAAAAGTCTGGCACTTTTTATGGAAAGAAGACAGTATTTGGAGCTGGATAGTCTCATTAGTACTGGCTTTCATAATTGTAAAATTTATTTTCTTTCCCTTGCTCTCCTTGATTTTTGCAACTTCCTTGCCTCTTGTGGTAGTAGAATCAGGAAGCATGCATCATCCAGGCAGTTTTATAGGAAATACATTAAGCTTACAAAGCAATTTTCAGTTATGGTGGAGTCAGTCTGGAAATTGGTATACAAAAAGAGGAATAACTAAAACACAAGCTGAAAACTGGCCCTTTAAAACAGGTATGGAAATAGGAGATATTATATTAGTTTCAGGTTATGGAAAACCAAAAGTAGGAGATGTAATTATTTTTAATGCAAATCAACAGCATCCTATAATTCATAGGATAATAGAAATAAAAAATATTTCAGGACAAACTTACTATTCTACAAAAGGGGACAATAATTCAGATCAATTAATTGCAGAGAAAGACATTCCTTCTAATGCTTTAATAGGAAAAGCTATACTAAAGATTCCTAAATTAGGCTGGATTAAGTTAGGATTTGTAAAATTATTTCAGGCTTTATAGTTTTTTCATTTTTTCTTAATTCTTAAGTGAAAAGTACAAATAGCAAACTTTAAAAATACTAAAAAAATAAAGCCTTATGGAATTTTGTCCAAAATGCGGTTCAGTATTAGTAGAAAAAAATAAGAAGTATGGTTGCGCAAGATGTTCTTATTCTGCGAAAGGAAAAGTAAAAATAGAAGCCTCGGAAAAAGTTAAAGAAAGAGCAAAAGTTGGGATAATAAAAGATAAAGATACAGATGTTTTTCCCACTGTAACTGCTGTCTGCCCGAAATGCGGGCATAGAGAAGCTTATTTCTGGAGTGCCCAGACACGTTCTGCAGACGAAGCAGAAACCAAGTTCTACAGATGCACAAAATGCAAGAATACCTGGCGAGAATACAGGTAATTCTTAAATCAAAGATTTTTTAAACTTCTTAAAACTGATAAATTTAAGGTTCCGTAGCTCAGTCTGGTTAGAGCACTGCACTCTTAATGCAGGTGTCGTGGGTTCAAATCCCATCGGGACCATTTTTAAAAAATGAATTATGGGAAAATTTAACCAACAACTTACAAAAGAGATGGATAAAGCAAAAGAAATGCTGATTATAGTTGAAGGAAAAAAAGATTTTCTGTCATTGCAAGAACTCGGCTTTCAAAATATTTTTGTTATAAATGAAACTTGCAAGTCTCTGTATGAAAAAATAGAGGAAATTGAAGAACTGGCAGGCAGGAGAAAAATCTGCATTCTGACAGATTTTGATAAGAAAGGAAAGCAGCTTTACTTATTATTGAAATCAGAATTAAGCACTAGGAATCTTAGATTGGATAACTCATTCCGAGGGATATTATTAAAATTAAATGTAAGCCATATCGAAGGTTTATCCAGCTTTATTAAATCTCAAAAAGAGAAATTCAGATGAAAAAGCAAATTAATAGGATTATGAAAATCTTAGAGAAATATTACAAATATCATAGTAGAACTACTCTAAATAGAATGCGGGCAAAACCAAATCCCTACAAAATTCTTATCTCTTGCTTATTATCTTTGCGCACAAGAGATGAAAACACAGAAAAAGTTGTCAAAAAATTATTCCAGCAAGTTAAGAAGCCAGAAGACATAATAAAAATGTCGAATAAAAAACTGGAAAAATTAATTTATTCCTCAGGCTACTACAAAAATAAGGCAAGAACAATAAAACATGTTTCTAAAATAATCTTGGAAAAATACAAAGGAAAAGTTCCTGATAACAAGGAAAAGCTGCTTGAAATAAAAGGAATCGGCCCAAAAACAGCAAATGTAGTTTTAAATTTTGCATTTAATAAACTTGTTATTCCAGTTGATGTAAATGTTCACCGCATTTGTAATAGATTAGGATGGGTAAAAACCAAAACAGCAGAAAAAACCGAACCAGCTTTGGAAAAAATACTGCCTAAAAAATATTGGAGAGAACTAAATGCCCTATTTGTCTTGCACGGCAAGACAATTTGCGCCCCAATAAGTCCTTTTTGCAGCAAATGCCCAATAAAAAAATATTGCCCTAGAATTGGAGTAAAGAAATCAAGATAATTATCCAACAACTCTCTGTATTCCTTCTATATGATCTGCAACATCCTGCCCTTTCTTTGTTAACTTAATCAGCTTTATTCTTCCCTGCTTCTCGAATGTAACTAATCCAAGTTTCTCCAAAGTTTGAAGAATCTTGACTGCATGGCTATATGTACAATCAACTTCTTTAGCCAAAACACTTCCGTATCTTGCCTTAGAAATTTTTTTCAAAGCAATCAACATTAAAGCTGGCTTCCTTCTAAAAAATATATCAAAATTGTCTTTCATCTTTCCTTCCCTTAATCTTATATATATTCTCTAAACTATATATTAAACTATATATTTTTAAACCTTTCTATTTAATAAAAATTTGTAGATTAACTATCAAGCAGAGGCACAAAAACATACTCTTCTTTAGTAAAAAATTTCTTCAATTTTCCATTTTTCTTATAAACAATTAAGGGCCCGGATGTATAAGGACAAACTAATATTCCTTTATTCTTCAATAAATTCTCGGCTAACATTTCAATTTTCTCTTCCTCTCCGTTTTCTATTCCTGCTGTAATTATTATCTTATCATACCTCTTTTTCCACGCTTTTCCTTTTTCAAAAATATTTTCAGCATAAAAATTCAATTTTCCAAGTTTAACAGAATCTTGCGGCTTTTTTTGTCTTAAATAACTCTTCAAACTGGCAAGATTTTTTTCAGATTTTTCTTTTAATCTAAAAAATCTTTCTATACTCACAATATTTCCAGGATAAACTAAAAAAGCTATCAGAGAAGCGTTCCAACCTGAGCCAGTACCAATCTCTAAAACATCATCTCCTTCATTTAATTCCGCAAGAAGAAGCATTCTAGCTACTGTTGAAGGCTGAGAAATTGTCTGCCCCTCTTCTATAGGAAGAGCATTATCCCAATAAACTTCATCTCCAGAATAAAAAAATTTTCTGTCTATAATTGTCATTGCAAACAGCATTCTCTCCAACAATTTCTCCTGCTCCTCATCAAGCAAGAAACCAGAATTATAGCTATAAACACTTCCCAGCATCTCTTTCATTTTTCCTGCCTGTCTTACAATTTTTTCTGCCTCTTTCCTGCCAGCCATAATAGAAGCAAGTTAGCAAACTTTAAATAAGTTCCTTGACTTGTAGATATATGCTCGACATTAACTTAATAAGAGAGAATCCAAAGCTGATAAAAGAGAATATAAAAAAGAAATTTCAGGATGAGAAATTGCCATTAGTTGATAAGCTGATAAAATTAGATGAGGAATGGAGAGAAATAAAGCAGAAAGCTGACTCATTAAGACACGAGAGAAACGAGATTTCTGAAAAAATAAATCAGGAAAAAAAACAAGGTAAAAAAGTTGATGAATTTATAAAAAATGCGAGAGAAATTCCAGGCAAACTGCAGGCTATAGAAGAAAGAGAAAATCAATTAGAACTTGGAATAAGAGAGATAATGCTCAAAATACCAAACATTATTTCAAAAGAAACACCAATAGGGAAAGACGCATCAAAAAATAAAGAGATTAAGAAGGTTGGCAAAATTCCAAAATTTAAATTTCCTGTCAAAACCCATGTTGAATTAGCTGAAAAATTAGGAATTGCAGATTTTGATGCCTCAGCAAGAGTTTCGGGAAATGGTTTTTATTATCTTAAGAAAGAACTTGCATTATTAAACCAGGCATTGATAAGATTTGCAATAGATTTCATGAATAAAAAAAATTATGAATATATAGAAACCCCTTTAATGTTAAATGAAAAATCTATTTATGCTTCTATGGACAAAAAAGCAATAGAAGATTCTGTATATTCAATTAAAGATGAAAATTTAAATTTAATAGGAACATCAGAACAGTCATTATTAGCCTTTCATTCAGGACAGATATTACAGGAGTCTGAATTGCCTGAAAAATATTTCTCATACTCTATGTGTTTTAGAAAAGAAATAGGAAGTCATGGGATAAATGAAAAGGGATTATGGAGAAACCACCAATTTAATAAAATTGAGCAGTTTATTTTCTGCAAACCAGAAGACTCTGATAAGTATTATAAGGAATTACTGAAAAATTCAGAAGAGATTCTTAAAGTATTAAAGCTTCCTTACAGGATTATAGAAATCTGCTCTGGTGATTTGGCTGACTGGAAATATAGAAGTGCGGATTTAGAGGTTTACAGGCCGACAACAAAAAAATATGAAGAGGTAATGTCCCTAAGCAATTGTACTGATTATCAGGCAAGAAAATTAGATATAAAATGTATTGATAAAAAAGGAAACAGAAAAGTTATTAATACTTTAAATAATACTGCCCTTGCTACCTCAAGAATAATGGTAGCAATATTAGAAAATTTCCAGCAAAAATCAGGAGAAATTAAAATCCCAAAATGCTTATGGAAATATACAGGATTTAAAGTGATTAAAGCAGGGAAAAGTAAACCTTAAATTCATAAAGCTTAAAAACAAATAAACTTCTAATAAATGATGGTTCCAAAACATATAGGTATAATTTTAGACGGCAATCGAAGATTTGCAAAAGCAAGAGGGATGCCTTCTTTTAAAGGGCATGAAGAGGGTGCAAAAACAGTTGAAAAGTTATTTGATTGGGCAAAAGAGCTTGACATAAGAGAGCTGACTTTATACACACTATCAACAGAAAATTTGAAAAGGGAAAAAACCGAACTAGACTTTCTTTTTAAGCTGATTAAAAAACTTTTCTCTAAATTCAAAGATGATAAAAGAGTAGATAAATACAAGATAAAAGTTAGGATCATAGGAAAATTAAGTTTGTTGCCAAAAGATGTCCAAAAAATATTGGAAGAAGTCCAAAAAAAGACTTCTACGAATAATAACTACATAATTAATTTCTGTATAGCATATGGAGGCAGGCTTGAGTTGCTTGAAGCAATTAAAAAATTAAAGGGAAAAAGAGAGATTACAGAAAAGGATATAACTAATAGTTTATGGCTTTCTTCAGAGCCTGATTTGATAATAAGAACAGGCAATGTAAAAAGATTGTCTAATTTTCTTCCATGGCAGTCTGTCTATTCAGAATTTATTTTTCTGGATAAGATGTGGCCTGAATTCACAAAAAAGGATTTAATTGCCTGCATAAAAGAATTTGAAAGCAGGAAGAGAAATTTCGGCAAATAATATTGCTTATTTAATAAACAACAATAAAAATAACATAACAACAATTTTACTAAATTTACTCAATTGACAATTAATTTAATTACAAAAGGTGTTCATTTATGACATTAACAAACATTAACTTTATTAACTAAATCTATTTTTTATAATTATGGCAGAGAAAAGAAAAAAACTAAGGATTTTAGCAGCAGGAGATATTCACGGAGACACAAGACAAGCAGAATATTTAGCTGAAAAAGCAAGAAAAGAAAATGTAGACCTAGTCATATTAGCAGGAGATTTGACATTTGCAGAAACTTCCACAAAAAACATAATAGGCCCTTTTGTAAAAGCCAGGAAGAAAGTCCTGTTAATCCCGGGAAATCACGAAACTCTAGCTACAGCAGATTTTTTGGCTGAGATGTATCCTGATACAAAAAATCTGCACGGTTATGCAATTAAATCAGGAGATGTAGGAATATTTGGAGCAGGTTCTGCTAATATTGGCTTGTTCCAGATACCAGAGAGAGAAATGTTTAATGTTCTAAAACAAGGATGGGATAGAATTAAAGGATTAGACAAGAAAATTATGGTAACTCATGTCCATCCATCAGGAAGCAAAATGGAAAAATTCACCCAGTTTTTTTCAGGCTCAGAAGCAGTCACAAAAGCAATTAAAACTTTCAAGCCAGATATAGCTATCTGCAGCCATGTTCATGAAGCAGAAGGAATAGAAGAAAAAATAGGGAATACAAGAGTGATAAATGTAGGAAAAAAAGGGAAAATTATTGAGATATAAGAAGGGAAAATTATAAATAGCCTGATCTCAAATAAAAAAGATGAGAAAAAGACCACAAAAGAGAAACCAACAAGAAGAATATATTCCTCTTGATAAAGATGATTTGAAAAGAGCACTGGAAGTTCCTGTAAAAGAAATAAAAGAAGAAGATATAATAACAGTAGAAAAACCTGGGAAGAAGACTAAAAGGAGAAAAACAAAAATTGAGCTGAAAACAAAAACACTCAGGGAAGACGTTAAAATTCATGAAGATAAAGATGAAAGCAAGGGAGGAAAAGAGTATACTCTCATAATAACAGAAAAACCGCAAGCTGCTTTAAAAATTGCCTCAGCATTAGGAAATGCAAGAAAGTACACAGAATTGAATGTGCCTTATTATGAATTAACAAAAGAAAATAAAAAAATAATTGTAGCATGTGCAGTCGGGCATTTATTCACCTTAACTTCTAAGGAAAAGGGTTATCCTATATTTTCAATTAGCTGGGAAGCAGATTTCAAGAGAAATCCCTGGGCAAAAAGATATTACTCTTTGCTGAAAAAATTAGCCAAAAATGCCCAAGAGTTCATAATAGCCACAGATTATGATATAGAGGGAGAAGTAATAGGATGGAATATAGTAAGATTTATAGCAAAAGAAAAAGATGCCAAGAGAATGAAATTCTCAACTCTAACCTCCCAAGAACTAGAATATTCATATAAAAATCTGCAATCAACTATAAATTGGGGGCAGGCAATTGCCGGAGAAACACGCCATTTTTTAGATTGGATGTATGGAATTAACTTATCTAGAGCTTTAATGTCATCAATTCAAAAAGCAGGAAGATTCAAAATAATGTCTATTGGAAGAGTACAGGGTCCTGCTTTAAACTTAATTGTAAAAAAAGAAATATTAATAAGAAATTTCAAGCCAGAACCATACTGGCAGATTTTTATCAAGCTTCAAGGCCATAAACCAGAATTAAAATACGAAAAAGATATAACAAAAAAGCAGGATTTAGATAAATTCAAGAATTTGCAAGGAAAAAAAGGAATTGCAACAACAGAAAAAATTCCCCGCTCTATATTGCCGCCCTTTCCTTTTGACTTAACTTCATTGCAAAGAGAAGCTTACAGGTTATATGGCATTAACCCTGCAAGAACTTTACAATTAGCCCAAAATTTATATTTAGCAGGTTTAATATCTTACCCCAGAACTTCAAGCCAAAAAATTCCCTTTTCAATTAATCCAAAAGCCATATTAAAAAGACTGGAAAGCAGGTTCAAAGAAACACAATTTATTAAAAGAAATAAACCAGTAGAAGGAGGAAAATCAGATCCTGCGCATCCTTCTATTTATCCGACAGGAGATTTTGAAAACTTAAAAGAAGAGGAGGAAAAAATTTATAATTTAATTGTTAAAAGATTTATCTCTTGTTTTTGTGATAATGCAGAAGTAGAAGATAAAAAAATATCTTTTGTTGAAGAAAAAGATAAATTAAGATTTGTAGCTTCGGGCTTGGAAATCAAAAATAAAGGCTGGATGAATGTGTATCCTATGCAGATTAAAGAACTTTTAATCGAGCCAATAGAAGGAGAGAAAGTAATAGAGAAGAGCACAATAGAACAAAAAGAAACACAACCTCCAAGAAGATACACTCCTGCTTCAATTATAACTGAATTAGAAAAAAGAAATCTTGGCACAAAAGCTACTCGAGCTAACATAATCGAAACTTTATACAACAGAAATTATGTTAAAAGTCAGAGTATAGAAGCAACCCCTTTAGGCATAAAACTTATTTCAACTTTAGATAATTACTCTCCTGTTATCATAGATGAGAAATTAACACGCCATTTTGAAAAAGAAATGGATGCTATACAAGAAGCAAAAAAAAATCTTTTACAACTAGAAGAAAAAACAATAAAAGAGGCAAAAGAAGCAATTACAAAAATAGCTCAAGATTTTAAGAAAAATGAGGATAAAATTGGAAAAGAGCTGATAGAGGCTACTCAGGAAATTTACGAGCAGGAAAAAGCTGATAATACATTGCAATTATGTCCTGTGTGTAAAAAAGGCAATCTCAGGATTTTGTTCAACAGGAAATTCAGGAGAAGTTTTGCTGCCTGCAGTAATTATCCAGAATGCAAAACTACATTTTCCCTGCCACCCGGATTAATAAAGAAAACTGAAAAAGCATGTGAAAAATGTGGCTGGCCTAAATTATTAAGAATCCAAAAGGGAAAGCGCCCTTGGGAATTCTGTTTTAATCCCAATTGCGAAACCAGGAATAAAGCTAAACAGGACTAAACTCTCCCTGTTCCTGGGGAAAATCTCTAAATCCTGTCTCAATTAATTCATTTCCATTTAACTCAAATTTTTTATCTAAAGGCAGTTGCGAACATTCTCCTTTAACATTTCCTTGGCATTCATAGTTATAAGTATAAGTTTCTTTTGACAAATCTTTATCAGTAAAAACTAAAACACAAACTCCAGAACTAATAACAGAGGAAAAATCACAATCATAAATACATTCGCCATCAAAAGTGCATGATTTCATCTGCACTCCTCCATTAGAAGAAGATTTTCCAGAACTACCACCACTACCTGCCCCAAAATTTCCAGCAAATTTATAACATTCTAATCTATTATCCTTGACATTTAAAACAACTCCTCCCCCTGCTTCCTCACATTTTTCACTAAAATCTTTATAATCTTGGGTTCCTGTTATATTCTGGCCTTCTTTATTTTGCAAATTAAGTTCATTAGAGAAAATAGGTTTGGGCTTCTTGCTTCCTAAAAACTCAAAAATAGCAAGAGCCAATATCGCAACCGATATTATAATAATTAAAACTAAAATGCCTCTTTTCATATATAAAACAAGCAAAAAAGATATATAAAGTTAATTAAAGCCATCCTCTTTTCCTAACTCCTAGATTAACAATCTCAAAATCCAAACTTTTTTCAGGCAGACTTCTATGCTTCCTTAATATAACTTTTCTTTTTCCCCTATCATTTATCAATTCAATTATACATTTACTCCAATATCTTAAAATATCTCCTCCTACCATCCTCATCTCAGCTTTTTTTCCTGCTTTAAATTCCTCTTCAGATAAAAACTCGCTATATGCCTGATTTGTAACTAGGACAGGAATATTTCTATTCCTTGCAATTTCAGCTAATGTCCTCATTTGTCTTGCTAACTTAGAATTAATCTCGCGGATTTTCTCCTCTTCCCTGCTTTTAATTGCCTCAGCTAACTCTAATCTGTAAAGCATAGTCATGCCATCTACAACAATTAAACCAAAACCTTTGCTCTTAATTTCTTTTAATAGTTCAGAAAATGCTTTCTCCTGCTCATTGAAATTCACAGGCTTGAGAAGCAAGATATTTTTCAAAACCTCTTGGTAATTTTCTCCTGCAATCTGCTTAACTCTCTCAACAGAAAATCCTCCCTCTGTATCTATAAAAATAATTTTATTCCCTTTCTTTGCTTGTGAGATTGCAGCCAACAAGCAGAAATTTGTTTTTCCTGTTCCTGCTGCCCCATAAATAGTAGTTATAATATCTTTTTCATATCCACCATAAAGAAATTTGTTCAAGTCGTAACTTCCTGCAGAGATTTTTCTTTCTTCTTGCTTTTTTTCCATAAAAGAATTAGAATGACAAAGTTAATAAAATTTTGTTTATTGGATATCTGCTGTTATTTGTCTATAAAGTATATTGGCGCGTTGTAAAAAATCGTGTTTAGAAGGAGCCAAATACCTTGTTCCATTAACATTCAAAACTAAACTTAAACCAATTCTATCTAAACTTAAAGAAACTCCGCCTGCAAATATGCTAGAACCAACTTCAAGCGCACTCAATACATCACGAAAGGCTTCCATTTTCTGTTTTCCTAGTGGTTTTCTTAAGTAAGCTATGGCTTTTTTAGTTAAACTTACTGCTAAACGGCTATTATCAGTAACTCCCTCTGGTAATTGTGCAGTAGGCTCATCAGACTCCCAATGAGTTGCTTCAGAGACACTAACCCCTGAACCAAATTCTCTTGATAGAATACCTTCCATATTTCCCCTATTTACTTGCCTATAGAAAGAACTAGCTAATTCCTGACTGCTTGGATAATGCCTAGCTGGATCTGTACCCATTTTTATTTTAAAAAATCTGTATTTATAAACTTTACTCCTTAAAAATCTGGCACTGAAACTTGAATAACTTAAAATTTTTATTCTGCCAGCTGTTATCAGGCAAACCTGCCTTATTGCACAAACATTCTAAAAACTTAATCCTGTCAAATTTATTCTCAGTAGCAACCTGAGGCAACAATAATCCTTGATAACCTAAATAATTGCACATTAATCCATCCCTGCCAACTTTTACATCCTTAACTTCACATTCTTGAGGAATAGTTAAAATTGAAATTTCAATTTTAATATCTTTTAATTCCTCTTCTTTTAATTGAGGAAATCTTGGATCAGAAAAAGCAGCTTGTTTTGCTGCCTGATAAACAGCCTCTACAATAGGATAATTAGGATAAGGAAATCCTATACATCCTCTTAACTCATTTTTCTTATTTAAAGTAACAAAAACTCCTCTTGCCTGCTTAAACTGCTTTCCCTCTAATTTTTCAGGCTTCTTGCCTGAAAAATTTTCTTCTATGCTTTCTCTTGCTAATTTAAGAAGTTTAATGCCATCTTCCTTACTATATTCTCCTATCATAACTTAAGAAGTATCTCATTGTTTAAATTCTTTTTCATATTTCTCTAAATCAGTTCTTAAACCAGCATAATATCTCAACCAATTTCTAAATCCAAAACATCTAGAGAATCTATATTTTCCTTTTCTCCAAGCTTTGTACCACAAACATTCCTCTCCTTTTTCAGGATCTCTGAAACTTTTTCTCCATTCACTGCATAAAGGACACATATAATTCAAATGCCATCTGGCATTTCCTTTCTTGTCCATAAAAGCCCCGGGAATAGAAATTAAATCAAGAACAACAGCTTCTAAAAACCTAACGGGAGTTTTAATTGATACCATTACCTATTCAACTAAGTTTACTTTTCAGCTTTCCCTTTCTTAAAGCCATCAACTAACTTGTCAGCTTCTTTTTCTATCTGCTCAATTGCATCAGAAACAGCTTTCTTGACTGTCTTGCCTTTTGTCTTAATTTTTAATATTATCTCTTTTCTCATAGGATGCTCTCTTTTCCAAGCTGCAAAATCAACCTCATCCTGCTTCATAAGATAAGCTCTCAAAATCTCTGCTATAGTCAGATTATCAAGCTGAATCTCAGCTTCATTTTTTTCGTCCTTCAAAAATTTTACTTCCATGTTAATTTTTGACAGCCTCCAAAAATTTACATTTTTGGGGTTTAAGAAATTTAACTTCCATGAAAGTTAAAGAAAAAATCTGTTTTTAAATCTAACTATTAATTTGCCTAAATTCAATATTCCAATAATTATGCCTTAACTTTTTATTTAAAGTATTAATTTAATGAAAAATCTTATATTGTTTTTATCAGACTATTAATCCTCAAACTCAACTTCCCCGCCAACCAGCCCTTTATCCTCAGACTTTTTCCCTTCCTCTCCTTCTCTTCTCCAAACAACATCATGAACTTTCTCCTCCTCTTTTTCCTTTCTTATTCCCAGCCTCTCATCTTTCATTCTCTTTAAATCAGCAAGCGTAATATTTTTCACAGCTTCTTTATCAAAACTCAACACCCTCATAGGAGTTTTCAAGCCAAGTTTTTCTCTTACAATTTCACTAGCCCTCTCGTCGCCTCTATCGCCTTCTTTAAGTTTTATGCCAAAATACTGCTCTATTTTGCTTATAATCCTAGAAGCATCATCTGGCATCTCCTTATTCTCTATCATTTTTATTGTAATCTCGCTTTCCCCTATCGCATCTGCAAGCTGTCTTCTGTCAATTTTCCTCTTTTTCCTCTCCATCATAATAAGCCAGTTATAATTATCAATCAAGTTTACAGGAATATTTCTTTTCCTTGCCAAAGAAAACTTCTCATCTAAAACCTGCCTGTAATCTTTCGGTTTCCTTAAATTGTCCAGATTTAATTTTTTCATTAATTCCCTGCTATCATCTTTCTCTTTCAGCCCAGCCATCCTATTTAGTCTCTGCCTTACTGTAAAAGGCTTCTCGCTCTCAATTAACTGCTGGCTAGAAGGCTTTCTTACAACAGGAATATTCTCAGTTAATTCACATTCCTCACAGACTTTAACAATCTCGTTGCCATAAACAGCATTTAATAATTTTACCTCTTCCTCTCCTCTTCCGCATCTAAAACACGCATCTTCCTCATCCATCTTCTTGCCTATTTTTCCTTCTTTTTATTCTTTTCTATTCCAGAGAATATATATTTATTTTAGGTAGCTCTCTATCTCTTCCTTACTATGAAAGCCAGCTAAAGTGCTGTTTTCATCTATTATAATAGAAGGCAGATAAGTTATGTTATAAACTCTTAATTGCATATTTACTATATCCAAACCCAAGTCTCCTGCAATAGGTAAAAGTATAACTTTATTTCCCTTCTCATCCTTAACTTGTTTTAGAACATTAGAAATGGTTTCTTGTTCTGCCTCTTTCATCTTATCCTGAGTCTGAGAATACAAGTAAACCAAAGTATGAAAAGGTTTTCCGCATTTATTTTTTAATAAGATACTATTCAGCCATAATTCTGTTTTTAATAGAACATATCTTTTCTTTTCAAGCAGGATATCATCTGTTATTTGATTTGCCTGCTCGTACTTATCTATCAAAAGCCCCTTATTGTAAAGGTTGTCAGCAAAAATAAGATTTTGTTTGATTGCATTATCGCATGATGTATAATCCATTATCTGATAATAATAATTCTGTAATCTCAAATCCAAGGCTTCTATCTCAAATTTTTTATAATTATTAATAATACTATTTGTTCTGAAAGATTCTACATAAAACCCTATTGAAAAACCAATTACTAAGATAGCTAAAGTTATTACTAGAATTTCCAAAAAGATTATGTTCTTGCTCTTCATTACTTTGTATACCAACTTATATCTCCTTTTAATATTTTATAAAATGTAATAACAAAAGGTATTGTATATAATGATCTGTATATAAAAATAAAAATAAGAATAGTTAAAATACTTTTGCTTTTCATGTCCGGGCCCCTAAGTGAAATCTTATACTGGATTAAGCTTAAAGCCAAAAATATCAATCCAAATATTAAAAGCAAGGTTACAGGAAAATAAAAATTAAGAGCGGCAAAGGGATTATAACCGCTGAATATGTAAGGTAAAAGAGAGAGGTATAAAACTGAGTTAAGATAGATAAACCTTAGTAGAAGAATTAATCCAATCAACGCAAGGAAAAAAGCCAAGCTTACATAATTTATAACAAAGTAACCAAAAAGATTTTTTCCTTTGAAAAAGGATTTCCTATATTTATAGATTGTCTGTAATCCTCCAAGATTCCATCTTATCCTCTGCTTTATCCACTGCTTAAAACTGCTTGGAACAGTAGTATAAACCTCTGTAGAATAAGACATTTTCGTTTTGTATCCTGCTGAAAGAATATGCCAAGTAAGTTCTATATCTTCTGTTATATTTTTTGTATTAAAACCACCTAGTTTTTGGACAACATTTTTCCTGTATACACTTAAAGGCCCGTTAGTAACATAAACACATCCTATAAAGTCCATCATCTTTCTTCCCCATGCAATTGTTATGTAATCAACATCTTGAAATCTCTCAAGAAAATTCTTTTTATTTTTCACTAAAACTCTTGAAGTAACAGCTGCAACTTTTTCATCTTCAAAATAGCCTACCATTTTATACAGGCTATCTTCATTAGGATAGCTATCAGCATCAACAACAGCTATTAATTCTCCTTTTGCAATTTTTATTCCTTGATTTAAAGAGTCAGCTTTCCCTGAATTTTTCTTATCTATAAGTTTTATTTCTTTATGTTTTTCCACAAATTTCTTTATAATGCTGGCAGTTTTATCTTTGCTCCCGTCATTTATGATTATTATTTCCTTTCTGCCTTTCGGGTACTTTACTTTTAATAAAGCATTTATAGTATCTGCTATCGAAGCTTCTTCATTATAAGCTGCTGTCAAGAATGAAATAGTAGGAAATTTTTTTGGTTTAGGATAATCAAAAAGCTCTTTTCTATTTTTCAAGTAGGATAATATAAAAAATAATAAAAAATAGATTCCAAAAAAGAACATTATTGTGTATACTAAAGTTATTATATTCATTTTCCCTTATCTTGTTTATTTATTCTTTTCCTTGAATGTGAAAATAATTATAAAAATCTTCACTTAGATTTAATTCGAGGGTATGCCCCAACCTGCTTGCCTTGACTAATCCTAACTCTCTGAATTTCTTTACATGCTCATAAGCCTTATTGCCTCGTATCTTAATTAGAACAGACTGCTTAACAGGCTGCTTGTAAGCTATAACAGCTAAAGTTTCCTGTTCAGCTTTCGTAAACTCACTATTACCTGTAGCTAATTTATTTACCATATTTGTATACTCTTCTTTAACATCCATTTTCCATAAATCATCTTTCTTTAAAATTTCTATTGCAGATTTTTCATCAGAATATTTCCCTTCAAGTTTGCTCATCAACTCTCTAAGCAGAATAGGATTAATATCAGTCAGCATAATTAATTCCTGTATATTCAGCCATTTTCCAGCTATAAACAAAGCAGCTTCTATTTTCTTTAAATTCTTAATTTCACTTGCCTCTTCTATCTCTTCTCTCCCTTCTTGCTTTTCTATAAAGGTTTCATTTTCACCGTTTTCTTCCATAAAATTTAGAAGTAGCTTGGTATTTTAAACTTATTGAACCTCAAATCTAAGCAAGGCTCCAATCCCGCCCAAATTAAGGAACTGCTCTCCCTCAGGTGTCTCATCTGAAACAATCTCTATTTTAGCTGAAATATTTTCAGCTCTTTTCCTTAGTTCAATCAAATCCTTTTTCACAAGCTTTTTGCTCAGAATTAGAGTATCAACTGCACCAAACTTTAAAGCTTTTTCAACATCATCTCTTTTATATGCAACCCTGTCATTTTTTCCTAATCTCTCAAAAAAGTTTTCAAGAAGCTGTTTTTCATGAGTAATTTCCTGTTGAGCAAGAAAATCAGAACTTGCCTCTACTAACAATTCAATTCCATGCTCATCTGCATAACCTATATCTTTCAATCCAATAACTTTTTCTTTCAAGCTAGTAACTAGCTGCCCTTCTTTCAAAAAATCCTCTTTAGTAGGAACAGGCCCTCCAATAATTATGCCTTTTAATTTAGGCATATCAAAATAAACCTCTTTCATTGCATCTGCTATTCTTCTATAGAATTCTTTTGCCGCCCCCTCTCTTAGTCTCTCAAATCGATTTGCACTCTGCCCTCCTGTTTTATATTTCCCAGGAACCCCAGAAGTCATTTTTCTTAAAATCTTAATTTGTTTTCCTTCTAATAAAGCTAAAGTTGCCTCTTTCCTGTCCATAGCAACTAAACCATAAACTTCCTTTACTGCCATCATCTCTTTCAATGGCTCTAACACAAATTCTTTGTCACATCTATACATTCTTACTTTTAATCCCTGTGGAGGCTCAATAGCCCATAATTTCAAATCCTGCTGTCCTTCTTTCTCACTTATATTTCCACAAAAGATTGCCATTCCATTTTCAGGAGTAACTTTATATTTTTTCAACTCCCTGCTTATACTCTCCAAGGCATCAACAACATTTTTTCTATTTACTTTACTTTTTATGTTTGAGGCAGTGGATTTTTCAGCATCTACCTGGCTATTAATAACATTTATATTCTGCCCTGCAGGAATATAAACAGAAACAAGTTCAGTGTGGCTCCCTCTAATCTTCTCAAGTTCTTCTATCAGTTCTTCTAATTCATATTTAGTTATCATACTCATAACAGATTAACTTTATTTATAAAACTAGTGAAAACTATAAATTTTTCGAAATGAATTCAATTCTATCTTTTATAGGCATGTTTTTAACTACAATAGGTTCGTAATCATATTCTCTACATGTTCTAATTGCAAGCTCAAACCATCTTTTTGCATCTTCTTTATTTTTAATAAATAACTCTCTTATACCATCTGGTTCATAATTATCCAATGGCTCAAGAACAAAAACTTTGTCAAATTTATATTTTTTAATAGCATCAACAAACTGTTTCAATATCAGTTTACCATCAAATTTCCTGAAAATCAACGAATCCAAAAAACTCCTATCAAAGAAAACAATTTTGCCTTTTGCATTTTCATAAATTTCCATTCTAGTTTTTAATACAGCTAACTCAAACTCGTCTCCCCTCAATCCTGTCTTCCATATTTTTCCAGCATGCTCCTTTGTAACTTTATAACCTAATTTTTCTAGTTCGCTTAACGTTGTTGTTTTCCCAGAACCACAAGGTCCTGTAATCAAAATTTTCATCTTACAAAAACTCCACCTTAAATTTTCCTTCTTCTAGCTTTTTAGCATTTGTAACAGCTTTCAAGTCACCAATTACAGCTTTCAGCTTCTCCTTATCTTTCTTCTCCAAATGCAAAATTATCTCGGCTTTCATGCTCTTCTGAGCTTTTGATTTTGCCATTCTTATCTTGCTTAATATTTCAATAAATAAATCTCCTGCTTCTTTTATTTTTTTATCTTCTTTAATATCTAATTCAGGCCACAAACTTATATGTATGCTTTTCTCTCCCTCATTTTTCCTATAATATTTCTGATACAAAGCTTCTGTGATAAAAGGAGTAATAGGAGCCATTAATTTTAATGTAGTTAACAAGGAATAATATAATGTATAAAAAGCAGATTCTTTCTCTTCCTTACTCCCATTATAAACCCTGTTTTTTACTATTTCTAGATAATTATCACAGAAATCATGCCAGAAAAAGTTCTCTGCCTCTTTTCTTGCACCAGCAATATCATAATTTTCATATAATTCCTTTGTTTTGCTTGCAATTTTAGATAATTTTCCGAGCATATACAAGTCAATTTGCTCAATTTTTCCCAACTTTCTCGGCTTGTATTTATTTAGATGCATAAAAACAAATTTAGATGCATTCCAGATTTTAGTTAAGAATTTTTTTCCTGCAACCAACTCTTTTTCATTAAAAGGTAAGTCTGAACCAAGAGAAGCTGAACCAACCCAATACCTGAAAGCATCTACAGAATATCTTTCAATTAACTCATCAGCCCAAATAGCATTTCCCTTGCTTTTATGCATTCCTTTTCCATGAGGATCTAAAATATAAGTTCCAATCATAACATCTTTCCAAGGAATTCTGTTGAATAACAAATGACTTTTTAGAATTGTGTAAAAAGCCCATGTTCTTATTATATCATGTGACTGCGGCCTCAAAGACATAGGAGCAAGTTTATTGTATAACTTAGGATTTTCCAGCCATCTGCAAGAAACTTCAGGACTATTAGAAGAAGTCATCCATGTATCAAATACATCTGTATCGGCTTTTACTCTCTGCTTGCATTTAGGACAGGTTTTATTAATTTCCAAAGGATCTAAAGGAAGTTCTTTTTCTTCTGGAAAAATAATCTCTCCACACGCACAATACCACACAGGAATTGGAACACCATAATATCTCTGCCTTGATATAACCCAGTCCCATCCAAGATTTTCGGTCCAGTTTTCAAATCTAGTTCTCATAAAACTAGGATACCATTTGATCTCTCTTGCCCTCTTAATCAACTCATTTTTGTGCTTTAGAGTTTTAATAAACCACTGGTCCTTAACTATATACTCAACAGGAGTTGAACATCTCCAGCAGCTTCCAACTATCTGCTTTAAAGTTTCTTGTTTCTTTAATCTCCCTTCTTTTTCTAGCTGTTCTAAAATTCTTTCCTTAGCTTCTTTAATGCTCAATCCCTGAAATTTACCTGCATTTTCATTTAATTTTCCTTTTTCATCAAGTGAAATTTTTAATTTTAATTTGTATTTTTTCCACCACCTGATATCTGTATTGTCTCCAAAAGTGCATATCATCACAACACCTGTTCCAAAATCCTTATCAACTTTCTCGTCAGCCCTTACCTCAACTTCATAATTAAAAATTGGAGCCCTTAGCTTTTTTCCTATCAATTTTTTATATCTTAAATCATTGGGGTTAACAAAAATTCCTACACAGCTTGATAATAATTCCGGCCTTGTTGTTGCAATTGTAATTTTTTCCTTTCCATAATCAAAATCAATATAATTTAGTTTAGTCTCTCTTTCTAAATCTTCAACTTCTGCTTGTGCAAGAGCTGTCTCATGACAAGGACACCATATCACGGGCTCTTTTGCCCTGTAACACTCTCCCTTTTTGACAAGTCTCAAAAAAGAAGTTTGAGCTATTTTTTGAGCTTCTGGGCTGATAGTTGTGTAAAGTAAATCCCAATCATAACTATGCCCTAATTTTTTGAAAACATTTTCTGCATAATCTTTCTCAACTTTCTTGCTTTCCTCTAAACATAACTCTCTAAATTTTGCCCTATTTGTCTTGGCTTTATTTATACTTAACTTTTCTTCAACATATTTTTCAGTAGGCAAGCCATTATCATCAAATCCTGGAGCAAAATAAACATTATGACCTAATAATCTCATCACCCTGGCTATAATCTCAAATTGAGTATAATGAAGAGCATGCCCTACATGTAAGTGCCCTGAAGAAGCATATGGAGGAGGCGTATCTATACTATAAATCTTTTTCTTGCTTTTATCATCAAATTTAAAAATTTTCTCTTTTTCCCAAAACTGCCTTATTAGCTCTTCAGCTTCCTTAAAATTATATTCTTCCTTTTCTTCCATCTCTCTAATTAGTTATCATTATTTTTAAATCTTAGTTAATAGTAAAATTTAAATATCTACTAAGCTAACCCCAATTATGCCAGATAAAATAAGCATGCCTTCAGGTTTTGGGGGCTTGTTAAGATATGATGAAGAATATAAAAGCAAGTTTAAGCTAAAACCAGAGCATGTAATAATATTTGTAGTTGCCATTATAGCTTTCTATTTAGTATTAAAAATTTTCTTCCCTATATCTGCTTAAATTTTTATGATTTCATTTTTTATGAATAAACTTATAAACTAAACTATATTAAAAAAATCATGTTCGGAAATATAGACCCTAAGAAAATTGCAGGTATGATGTCTAAAATGGGGATTAAACAAGAGGATATCCTAGCAAAAAGAGTAATAATAGAGCAGGAAGACAAAAAAATAGTTATTAATAATCCAAGCATAGTCAAGATAAATATGCAGGGACAAGATTCTTTCCAGATTTCCGGAGAAATAAGCGAGGAAGTAGGAATAAGCGAGGAAGATATTAAGCAGGTAATGGAAAAAACAGGGAAGACAAGGTTAGAAGCAGAAGTTGCTTTAAGAGAAGCTAAGGGAGATTTAGCAGAAGCTATTCTTTCTTTGTCTTAGAAAAATATATTAACTTATTCTTCCTTGGATTCCTGACTAAGGAAAATGGAAGTTGAAGAAAAGTTTCTTATTAGTTTGGAAAAAGCTAAGAAATCGCTAGAAATAGCAGATCATTTAACCTACATGACTTTTCCAATTGTGAAAGAAAACAGGCTATTATTAAAAGTATTAGATGAACTTTATCTTTCTATTATCAATGCAATAAATGCAATTCTCCAGTATGAATATTTATACAAAAGAGTTCAGATATATCAAGATGCAAAGGAAAACTTCAGAAGTTTCCAGAGAATTGCAGTCAGGTATAACATAAACCAAGAGCAATTAAATAAAATAATTGAAATTCTAAACCTTGCTGAAAAGCACAAAAAAAGCCCTTTTGAATTCTCAAAAGATGGCAAAATAGTGATAATGTCAGACAATCTTAGAATAGAAACTATCAATATAGACAAGATAAAAGGTTTTATCCTAGAAACCAAGGATTTTCTTAGGAAATGCTCTCTAACGATAAGGAGAGTTTAGAAAAGTATAAATACTCCTTACCCTTAATAAATTTTGCCCAATTTATTTAAAGAGGTTTAGAGAAATCAATGGAGAAGATAATTCAAGAGAAAACCAGCGCAGACCATCTGTTATATGTCAGTCTTAAGTATACCAAAACAACTGATGTAATGCTTAATCTTTTAGCAAGATGGAAAAGTATGATTGAGTTAGCAGTAGACAGACTATTAGAAAAGGCAAAAAAGCAGAAACTAATTAAAACTATTCCTACAGCACCAAAACTAAGAATAGATGAAACAAGAGAAATTTATAAAAAAAATTATGCAATAATAGAAGCCTTAGATATGTATGATTTCTTCAAAAAAGTTGAAAACTTGGAAAAAATACGAGAAAATGAATTTAGGAAAAATGTAACTTTAAAAATTCTCGACAGGGGCAACTGGATTAATATAGATATGGATAAATTAAAAGGGTATGCAGAATCTGTAGAGAAATTTGTAGCAGCACTTAAGCAAATTCTTTAGAGAATTCGTTTAATAATTTAAGCCTTATAGAAAATAAAAGTTAATTCCACTAAATATTCAAATCAGCAGCAGAAAAGTTTATTTAGTTTAATAAATTTTAATTGAAACTATATATAAAACCAGAAAGATACATAGATTTAAATATATAACAAATTAAAAAAATTATATTAATAAATAAAAAATATTATGGCAAAAATATATACAATTATTTCGGGAAAAGGGGGCGTTGGGAAAACAACAACCGCAGTTAATCTCGGTGCTGCTTTAAATAAATTTAAAGAAGATGTTGTTATTGTTGATGCAAATCTTACTACTCCTAATTTGGGCTTATATTTTGGAGCTCCAATAGTTCCTGTTTCATTAAATCATGTCTTGCAGGGTGATGCAGAGATAGAAGAAGCTATTTACGAGCACGAATCAGGCACAAAAATAGTTCCCTCGTCATTATCATTAAAAGATTTTAAAAAAATAAATCCTAAATTAATGAAAGAGGTTTCTAAAAAATTAAAAAAAATTTCTGAGCATATAATCTTAGATTCTTCAGCTGGCTTGGGAGAAGAGGCAAGAACAGCATTAGAAGCGGGTGATGAGGTAATTATAGTAACAAATCCTGACATCTTATCAGTAACAGATGCATTAAAAGCAATTAAATTAGCAGAGGAACTAAGAAAGCCGGTTAGAGGAGTTATTATAACCCGAGTTAAAAACACAAAAATAGAAATGCCTCTAGAGAATATAAAGGAAATGTTAGAAGTTCCTGTTCTTGGCATAGTTCCGGAAGATGAATCTATTTTAGAATCTTTAGTAAGAAAAAATGCAGTTATTCACACTAAACCAAGAAGCAAGGCAGCAAAAGCTTATATGGATATTGCAGCAAAATTATTAGGCAAACAGAAAATGCCTGAATCATTTTTCAGCAGAATTCTCAGCAGTTTGGGATTGAGATAAAAATATAAAGTTTGATTTCTGTATTAAATTAGGGCCTGTGGTTCATCGGCAGAACGTCTCGTTCACGTCGAGAAGGCAGGAGGTTCAATTCCTCCCAGGCCCATTTAAGAATTATCTTATCCTGCTTCCAATTAGATACCCACCAATAAGAAACCTAGAAATTCTAAAATAATCATCAAAGAATCCAAAATTAGAGGAAGTTATAAAAGAGAAAATTGCATCTAAAATTAAGTAAATACCTACAAACAAGAAATATGTTTCTATTTTAAAAAAATTAAAGATAAGGGATAATCCAATTACTATTCTAATAGCTCTAAAAATATATCCTATATACAAAATAGTTAATGAGTCTAGACCAAATAGATTGTAAGTAATTCTTGAGGGGGATGCAAATATTAAACACAAGATTCCATCAGCAATCAAAATTATTCCTAAAATCACCTCAATTCTCATCTTATCCTGCTTCCTAACTCAATATCTTTTTCAGGAGCAATTAAAACAACCTTGCTTTCATCCTCATTTACAGCAGCTAAAATCATTCCCTCGCTTTTTATTCCTTTCATAATTTTAGGCTTAAGATTACAGAAAACCACACATTTTTTGCCTTTCAAATCCTTTTTATTATAATATTTTTTTAATCCAGCTACAAGATTAACTATGTTGCCTTCTCCCAAATCAACTTCCAACTTATACAGCTTATCTGCCCCTTCTATCTCTTCAACTTTTACAATTTTCCCTACTCTTAAATCTAATTTGCTCCACTCATTAAAAGTTACAATTCCTTCAACCATATTAAAATTTTAAATCATCTATTGAGTTTAAATGAACTATATGTTTAAGCTGTTCGGAATTTATAAAATCATTCCTAATCAGAAAATCCAAAAGCATCTTGTTTTTTTCTCCAATTAAAAATATTGGTATTGGATTAGCTGATTCAGATGACTTAACCAAATTTTCTGCCCATGCATGAAAAAATTCTTCCAAAGTACCGATTTTTCCTTTTAAAATAATTATCATATCTGTATTAAGCAACTCCCTTAATCTTTCTGTTAAATTCTCTTTTATAATTATCTCGCTTAAGAAAGCATTTGGTTTCCCAGCATCAGCTATTTTATGTCCTTTAATGCAAATTCCTATTGTTTTGCCACCATCTTCCAAACAACCTTTTGCAGCAGCTTCCATTGTCCCGCCATATCCGCCATTTTTTAGTATATGTCCTGACCGAGCTATCATTTTACCTAATTCGTAAGCCTCCTTGTAACCTTCTTTATCAGGGCTGCCTGTTCCAAAAATAGTTATTATCATCTTATTTTACTTTCTTTTAATCCTGAAAATTAACTTCTTGCTCTGACATCCTGCCCCAAACTCTCCTGTATTGCTACAGATTCCTCAACCTCTCCATTTATATAAGCTTCTGCTTTATCTGGATCAAAACAAATGCTTCTTGCATATCTTCTTACACTTTTCTTCTGCTGCTCTTGCCTTGGAGAATCACGAATTGGAAGATTGTGTTCTACCTTGTATTTACCAATCTGACGAACTAATCCTCTTCTTCTTTGAATTATATCTCTCATTTCCTGACTATCTTGTTTGCCTTGTGCCAATAAATAAATTATACCTATATTAGCAGAGTCTACATGGTTTCTTAAATCATCTAAGTCTGTCATTTTACCTTTTCAAATAAAATAGGTGCTTTTTTAATCTTTCCCTTGAATACTTTCTCAATCTTTTCTGCAGTTTCAGGAATAAAAGGGGACAATAATAAGGCAATTTTCTTTATGCTTTCAACTAACTCGTACAGCTTTTTCTTGTCCTTGCTCTCCCACAGCTTATTTTCCTGCACATATAAGTTGCAGGAATCAATAAACTCAAATATTAAAGATAAAGCCTTGTCTAACTCATAATTTCCCATAAACTTTTCAATTTCCTTTTCTTTCAACTTGCCAATCAGCTTATTCTCACATTTTTCTAATCCATATCTTTCAGCTAAAGCACTTACTCTAGAAACCAAATTTCCTAATTTGTCAGCTAACTCATTATTATGCCTTTCAACTAGTTTCTCCTCAGAAAAATCCCCATCTTCTCCAAAACTTGTTTCTCTAAACAAAAAAAATCTTGCAGAATCAGTTCCTGCTATCTTTACCAATTCATCTACATTAATTACCTTGCCCCTGGATTTGGAAATTTTTTCTTTGTCAAAAGTCCACCATCCATGGGCAAAAACTGTTTTAGGCAGTTCAATTCCAGCAGAAAGAAGAAAAGCAGGCCAATAAACAGAGTGAAACCATAAAATATCCTTACCAATCAAATGAACATCAGCAGGCCAGAATTTTTCCCTGTCTTTTCTTGTAGCCGAATAATAATTAAAAAGTGCATCAAACCAGACATAAGTAATATGCTTCTTGTCGAAAGGTAGCGGAATTCCCCATGAAAAGCTGGTTCTTGAAATACTTAAATCCTGCAAACCCTCTTTAATCCTGTTGATAATTTCGCTTGCCCGGTTTTTTGGTAAAATAAATTTGGGGTTCTTTTTGTATAATTCCAACAGTTTATCCTTGTACTTGCTTAGCTTAAAAAAATAAGAGGGTTCTTTTAATTTTTCTATTTTTGTCTTATGAATAGGACAGCAGCCATCGACTAAATCTTTTTCTGTATAATATGCCTCGCATCCTGTACAGTAATATCCTTCATACTCTCCAAGATAGATATCTCCTTTTTCATAAACTTTTTTCAATACCTCTTTAACAACATCCTCATGGTCTTTATCAGTTGTCCTGATGAATCTGTCATATTTTATATTAAGTTTATCCCAGGCTTGCTTGAATTTAGGCACTAAAGCATCCACAAACTCTTTAGGTTTTTTTCCGTGAGCAGTAGCTGCATTTTCAATTTTCTTGCCATGCTCATCTGTTCCAGTCAAGAAAAAAACATTTTCCCCTTTCAACTTGTGCCATCTTGCAAGTATATCTGCCGCTATTGTAGTGTATGCATGTCCTATATGGGGTACATCATTCGGATAGTAGATGGGTGTTGTAATGTAAAATTTTTTATTTGCCATGAAAAATTAAGAAAATGAGTTTATTTAAAGTTTACCAGTTACCTCTCTGATTCTTCTATCGATAAGAGTACCTAAACCCCGCCTGTCATACAACTCTCTGTCTTTAAACCAATTGCCCTGATAAATCATTCTTCTATCCAGCTCATGTTTCGGAGAATCTAAAGAAAAACATAAAACTCTGACATCATGTCCTGGTAATGATTCATCTCTATACTCTCTTATTTCCTCCACAGGCCCTAGTTGTTCATATAGTCTCTGCCTAATTCTCGCAATCATCTTGGGTTCGTTTATAATAAGAAGATACCATGTATGTTTTTCTTCAGGAGGATGTTCAGCCCTAGTGTTCCAGATTATTATTCTCTTATCTCTGCTTGGTTTCATATCAGTAGAAAAACAATAATCTTTAAAACAATTATTATTCTCCAATATATATGCGCCATTAGTATACCGGTAGTATGAAGCCTTCCCAAGGCTTAGAACTGGGTTCAATTCCCAGATGGCGCATATTTATAAATATCCAACCTAATATTAATTTATGAAAAGAGGCTGGAAGATTTTTCTCATTATCTTGGCAATATTAATTCTATTAATCGTAGCATTTGCATCTCTTACTATTTATCAGATAAAACAAATTTATAATCTGGCTAGTGATCCAGAATTAAATAAAGATATTGTCGATTTAACAAAAGGAAACTGCTCAAAATTACAAGTATTAGAACCAAAATTAAGCCAAATACAAATATCATTAAAATCTTATTGCATTAATCCTGTAATTAAAGCTTTATCCAAGAAAATAAGAGTATACAATATGGACATTTGTGCTGAAATTATAAGCCCAGAAAATAAAATTCAACAACTTCTAAACCAAGCGAAAACAATGTGCAAATAAATCAAAAAAACTCTTATGAGTTTACCACATCCTAAAGGATGTGGTTTGTGAGTTTTTTGGATGATCAGAAAAATATGATAATTGCAAAGCAATTATCTGCTGTCTAAAGATAGTAGTTTATTTTTCTGACATTAAGAAGTTTTTTATATGCTCTTTTTTTGTTTAATTTATGGAAGAGGCAGAAAAATTAGTGCATGAATTAAAAAAGGAAGATAATGAAAAAGTTCTCAATAGCGTAAAAGAAAAATTAGAGAAAGAAAAAACTTCAAGATTATCAGTAAAAGAAGGTTCTACAACTTCAATAATGTCTGGTTTTGGAGATTCTTATATCACACCCTACGCATTAACCTTAAACGCAAACAACATGTATATTGGTTTTTTAAGTTCATTCACAGGACTAATTTCTCCTCTTTCTCAGCTTCTAGGAAGCAAATTAATGGAAAAATTCTCCAGGAAAAAAATTATTGTTTTATTTGTAACCTTACAGGCCTTAATGTGGCTTCCGATATTGTTTCTTTCTTTATTGCTCTGGAAAAATTTGCTGGCTTTATATCTGCCAATAATTTTAATTGTCTTTTATTCAATTTATGCAATTTTTGGTTCTATAGCAGGGCCTGCCTGGTTTTCTTTATTGGGAGATATTATTCCTGAAAAAATAAGAGGCAAATATTTCAGCAAAAGAAACAGGATATGCAGCACAGCAGCATTAATTTCAACAATAATCGCGGCATTTATTCTAGATTATTTTAAAACAAAAGGTTTGGTTTTAATTGGCTTTTCAGTAATTTTCTTTATTGCATGCATAGCTAGGTTATTTTCTGCTTCTTTTTTCAAAAAGCATTATGAGCCAAGATTTAAGCTTGAAAAAGGTTATTATTTTTCATTCTGGAAGTTTGTTAAAAAATCTCCTTCAAACAATTTTGGTAGATTTGTAATTTTTATAGCTTTGATTAATCTGGCAACAAACATATCAGCTCCTTTTTTTGCAGTTTATATGCTCAAAGATTTAAATTTCTCATATATAACTTATATGATTGTAAACTTTTCTTCTTCTGTATTCTCTTTATTAGCTTTCCCTCTTTGGGGTAAACTCTCTGATAAATATGGCAATAGGGAATTGTTGAGAATCGGCTCTATTTTAATTCCTTTTGTTCCTGTTTTGTGGATTTTTTCAAAATCTCCCTTATATCTTGTATTAGTCCCCCAGTTATTCTCAGGAATAGGATGGGCGGCATTTAATCTCGCAGCATCAAACTTTATTTATGATTCTGTCTCTGTTCCAAGAAGAGGTTTATGTGCAGCCTATTATAATCTTCTAGCAGGAGTAGGTGTTTTTATCGGCGCAAGTCTGGGCGGTATACTTGCAACTAATTTAAAAATAAATTTTATGAACATTCTTCTTTTTATATTCTTGATTTCAGGAGTTATAAGATTAATAATAATTTTCATATTTTTACCAAAAATAAAAGAAATAAGGAAAGTAGAAAAACCAAAATCCCTGCCCTTATATATTCAAGAATTTAAACCTATTACAGGAATCGCGTATGAAATAGTTGATGGCGTTTCAAAATTCAGAAAGAAAATTAAGGACAAAGATTAATTAAACTGCCTGTTTGAAAATTTCTACTCAACTTTCAAACCCTGATCATAAATTAAGATACTTGTTTGAAAATTTCGTTCATAACTTCTTTTGCATATCTTCTTGCAAGTCTTAAAGGTTCTGGAATTTTATGGGGCTCTTTTGTAAATTTTTTTACTAAATTGCAGGCTGTATTTACTGAAATCAAATTCCCAGGACTAACATAAATTGGATTAGCTCCCTCTTTTGTTTTAAGTATCTTGCCGACAACTTTTCCATTCAGGAAAATATCCTCTCCTTTTTCTTCTCCTATTATAAGAGAATCTGCTATTCCTATGCTGGCTATACCAGAAGCTAAAGAAAAATGGCTTGCAATTCCTAATCCCCGGGGATGCATAATGCCATGCCCTCTCACGAAAACAACATCTGGCTTTTCATCCAGCTTTTCAAAAACAGAAATCATACTAGGAAGTTCTCTATAAGCCCTGAAACCAGGAATATAAGGAAATTTTATTTTCTCCTCAACATATTCCTGCTCCACTAATTCAAAATTCCCACTAATGACGACAACCGCAGAAACGATTCTGTTTCTAAAAAAAATATTTTCAATACCTGCTATTCTTTCTACCAGCGAAAAATCAATTTTATCCTTAATCTCAAGATTCTTGGCTAATTTTTTCTGCTCTTCCTCCAATTTTTTCAAGTCTATATTATACTTTTTAGCCAAATCATATACAGATTCCTCTTTTTCCTTATCTCCAAATACCTCTTTTTCTTCTACCATCTCTATCAGAAGAAAATAAGATTAATAAGGTTTTTGTTCTTGGAGGATAGATACACAAAGTATTTAAACAATAATCATTAAAAAAATTTATGTTTACTAAAAAATGTAGGAGATGTAACAGGAAAATAGAGAAAGATTTTGAATTTTGTCCTTATTGTGGTTTTAATATTAAAATAGAAGAAGATGAAAGAAATTTTGGATTCCTGGGAAGAGAGGACGGCTTTTCCCCAAATTTAAATATAGGAATGCCTTTTGGCTTAAACAAGATTTTTGATTCTCTACTAAAACAAATAGATTCCCAGTTTAAGCAATTAGATAAAGAGATAGGAAAAGAATTCAAGGAAGAAAAAGCAAGAAAACCAATTATATCCCGAGGTATTAGCATAAGCATATCAACCTCAAACAACAGAAAACCAGAGATTAAAGTTTCCGGCTTTGGACCGGGATACGGAAATTTAATAAAACAAGTAGAAGAACCAATAAAAACAATTAAAACAAATCCCTCAATAACAGAAGAAGAAGCCAGGAAATTATCAAAGCTGCCAAGAGAAGAAGCTTCGACATCAGTAAGGAGATTAAGCAATAAACTGATTTATGAGATTGATTTGCCTAAAGTTAATAGTCTCAAAGACGTAATAATAAATAAATTAGAAAACAGTATAGAGATAAAAGCATTTAGCAAGGACAAAGTTTATTTCAAACTTTTACCAATTAATCTGCCTCTTATCAATTACAAATTAGAAAAAGAGAAGTTGATTTTGGAATTGAAAGCCTAATATGGCCTTATCTTTTAAGATTATACTTAAATAAGTCATTTCTTATCTCTCCTATAAAAGCTCTGTGCAAAGCAGCCAGGATGTACTTTATTACAATTACAGCAGAACCCTCTTTTTTCAGTCTTCTTACAGAAACAAAAATTTCCGCATCCAAAACCTTGTATTTTGCTCCTCTTCTGAAAGCTTTTCTTGCAAAGGCATGGTCTTCTGCAAATTTTATATCTTCCTCAAAACCGCCAATTTTTTTGAAAATTTTTCTTTTTACAACTATACAGCAGCCTGCTGCATGTGGATCTATTCTCGTAGTTATTTTCTGCCATAAGTTATAGCCTTTATGCAGAAATTTTTCTAATTTGCTTTTTGTTAGAGGTTTCAAAGAAACAGAAGCTATATCTGCATCCTCCCTTTTTATCTGTTCTATAACATTATCTAAAAATTTTTCTGGCAGGATAACATCAGCATCAATAAAAATAATAAACTCTCCTCTTGCATTTCTTGCTCCTAAATTCCTCCCCCTAGCTGGCAAGCCGCCATTAACAACTTGGCACCCTGCTTTTCTTGCTATCTCCCTTGTCCTGTCCTTGCTTCCGGCATCACTTATTATAACTTCATAATCTTTGTAGTTCTGCCTCCTTATACTCTTTAAAAGTTCATCAAGGTTCTTTTCTTCATTTAAAGTTATAATAACTATGCTTAACTCCGGACTTCTCTTTCTCATCCCTGTTTAAACCATCCTAAAGCCTCGCTTATATTTGCAACCTCTACTACTTGTATTCCTGCTTGTTCTGAAACATTTATTTTTTTAGGAATAGTTTCTGTCTGGCATATCTCACTCAACCCAAACTTTTCACAATGTTGACTTGTCTCATAAATAACATCCCTGCTCTGTAATAAAGGCACAAGGAAAGTTTTCGCTCCTGCCTGTCTGCTTGCATTTGCTTTTTCTAAAATTGCTGAAACAGGCCCTATGCTTCCATCATGATTTATAGTTCCTGTAATCATCACGTCCTGTCTTGGCTTTTCTCCATTCAAAGCAAAGATAGTTGCTATTGTTAATGCAGCCCCTGCTGAAGGCCCTCCAATTAAACTTGCATTTGCATCTATGCCATATATTAAATCGTAACTGCTAGAATTTTTAGTATAGTTACTTGCTACTAACCTCGCCATTCTAATTGACTGCTGAGTATCAGCCCAGAATAATAAATTTTCTATGTCTGCAAGTGTTCTTCCTGTTCCTTTGACAGCCTCCACTGTCAATAAAGTACTTACCCCTTTTCCATCGTTATCAACAGCAGGCAGTTTCATTTTCACAATTGTTCCATTTCCTATACTAACAAAAGTATTTTCATTTTCAACTACTTGATTGATATCACTAGTATTTTTATTTAAAACCAGAAGAGCTAATTCTAAAACAATAATAACAGCCACAATTAAACCAATATACCTCATAATTTTTCCATTCTTTTTTGCCATCATATTTCCTATACTAAAAATGAGCCAGTAAAGGCTCTTGTCAACGGACTTTGTTGATATTATTGACTGTTAAGTCAATGTTTGCTAAAAGATCTCAAAAATCTATATGATTTTTGATGACTATCAGAAATCTTTGATTTCTGAAGTTTTCTAAATCTTTTAAATGAGCCCACACAGATTTGAACTGTGGACCCCTGCCTTTCAAACCTGACAAGGAGAGAGCGAACTCTCTTAAACTCACCTCCGAAAAGGAGAGCCTTGTGCAGATATCAGAGCAGTGCTCTAACCAGGCTGAGCTATGGGCTCGCAAAACTTCAAATAGACTAACATTTATAAATCCTACTCTCAAGAATTAAAAATTAAAAAAAATAATAAAGAAAAAAATAAAAATTATGGGTTTATATTTTCACCACTTACAGCCTCTGATGCTCCAATACAAGTTCCATCAGAGCATTTCTCCTTACACATTCTTGTGGTTAAAGAGATTACAGCCTTGTAAGGATTTTTACAATAAAACTCTGCGAGTTTATTAGGACCTAAACAAAAGTCAGAAACATTTGCATGAGTTGTTGTTATAGTTCCTTTAACCGTAAAGTTCTTGCCACCATCAGAATCTGTACATACTACCGGCAATACCTGCGGCGCAGTACATTTTCCTTGTATGCATATATCGCTTTCTGTACAATTCAAAGCAATTGAAGCACTTGTATTCTCGGCTGTACAATAATATTCTCTCACACTGTTCTTAGACAAACACTTGTCTTTATTTACAATTGTTTTTCCTGCTGCATTTGTTGATGTTACTGTTCCATTTACTCCGGTACTCTGCCCATTATCACTATCTGTACATGTTAAAGCTAAAGGGTCACAATAAGCTGCTTCAGTTGGGCCTGGAGCAATATTTCCTACAAATGTAACACTCTGGTTTTTACAAACTCCCCTGCATTTTACTGTTGCTATGCTGGCTCCTTTATCTCCACAATAAGCTTCTTTTATTGTGTTGCCTGAACAAATATCCCATTTCACATCAACTCCATCACCAAATTCTGCTTTTGCAACTCCTGCCTGGCTTGCATTTATTCCATTGTCTGTATCTGTACAATTAAAAGGCTTTATTTTACATGCGCCATTTTTACATTGATAGCTACAGACTATTGTTTGGTTTACTGCATTATTATCTTGGCAATAATACTCTGTTAATGTATTTCCAGAACAAGCATCTCTATGTGCTCCTGAACTGTCTGTTACTGTTCCTGCTACATCCTCGTCTACTCCACTATCAGAATCTGTACATGATGGTACTACACTTACACATGCCCCATCACTGCATCCGGCTATACATACAACTTTTTTTGATTTTATTTTTCCATCTAAACAATAATATTCTTTTAAGGTATCCCCAGAACAAGAATCTGTTCTTTCACTTTTTCCAAATAAGGTTTTAGCTGTAGTTGTACCTCTTGTGTTTATATCATAACCATTGTCTGTTTCTAAACAATTTGCTGATGCATCTGTAGCTTTTCCTGTAAATGGCCAGAAAGCTGTAACTAATGATAAGGCAAGCAAGCTTATAACTAGAAGACTCAACAAAAGATAAATCTTTTTCATTCCAACCTCCTTTCAGCTATTTGATTAATACTAGCATTCTTAACATCCTTATAAATATTTGTAATCAAATATGTTAAACTAAGTGGTGAAAATGCTTGTTTAACACAAGGTTTAAAAACATAATTAGACAAAAACTTTTATGAAAAATGCATATTCTTACATCAAAGAGAACATAAGGAAAAATTTGAGGAGCAAAATGATAGCCTGGAGAGCTTCTAATGCTATAGTCAAACTAGACAAGCCGACTGATATAGGAAAAGCAAGGATTTTAGGCTATAAAGATAAAAAAGGTTTTGTTATAGTCAGAGTCAGATTAAAAAGAGGAGGACATAAAAGGCACAGAGTAAATGCAGCCAGGAAGTCCAGTAAGCAGACAATAAGAAAATCATTAAAAATGAATTATAGGTGGATTGCAGAACAGAGAGCAGCTAAAAAATATACTAATTTAGAAGTTCTAAACTCATATCAAATAGCAAAAGATGGAGTACATTATTTTTTTGAAATAATTTTGGTAGACAAGGAAAGGCCTGAAATCCGGGCTTTAATGCCCTGGATAACTAAGCCTAAAAATACAGGTAGAGTTTTTAGAGGTTTGACAGGCGCAGGAAAAAAGAGCAGGGGATTAAGAAGTTAAATATTAAAACTCTATTTTCTAATTCATAAGATGTACAAGAAAATTTCCCCTAGAAAAATCCTTTTCTCAAGAAAAATGCAGGAATTATGCAAAAATCCCTATCCTAATCATCCTAAAGGCTGCCCGAATTATGGCAAGAGAAAAACCTGCCCTCCAAATGCACCATTAATTGACAAAATCCTGGATTTAAAAAAACCAGTCTACATTATTTACACGAATTTTAAAATAGGAAAATTTGCAAAAAGGATGAAGAAAAAACATCATAAATGGACAGAAAGGCAGATTTATAATCCACTTTACTGGCAGGGAAAAGCAAGAAAAGAGCACAGGCAGGAAGTAAAAAAATTCCTGAAAACTCGCCCTGGCATAGTTTCAATAAAATGTCCTGAAGGTTATGGTGTAAATGTCCATTTGCTTATGAAAAGAGTAGGAATAAGCTTGGAATGGCCCCCAAGAAAAATTACAAGGATTATTTCTTTAGCAGGATATAAGAAATAACAAAAACTTATAAATCTCTTTCTCATTACTCATTTATGAAATATCTTGAATTAGCTCAATTATACTCTAAACTGGAATCAACAACAAAAAGACTGGAAAAAACAGAAATTCTCTCAGAATTTCTGAAAAAACTTAAACATGAAAACCAAAAAATTCCTCCTAAAGTCGGAATTTTGGGGCCCCGAAAATCAGAAGATTTTCGCGGAAACAAAGAGATAGTCTACTTGTTAAAAGGAAGGATTTTTCCAGATTATGATGCAAGAGAAATAGGAATATCAAGTCAATTAACAATTAAATCTTTAGCAAAGGCAACAGGAGTTAATGACAAGGAAATAGTAAAACTCTGGAAAAAGTTAGGAGATTTAGGATTAGTAGCAGAGGAAATTACAAAAAGTAAGAGACAAAAAACCCTGGAATCCAAAAACTTAACAACAGAAAAAGTTCTTGAGAATTTGCAAAAATTGCCAGAATTAACAGGAAAGGGAACAGTCGAAAAAAAAGTAGCATTAATAGCTGAATTACTAACCTCAGCAAGCAGTTTAGAAGCAAAATATATCATCAGAACCTTATTGTCAGATTTAAGAATAGGAATAGGAGATGGTGTATTAAGAGATTCGATTGTCTGGGCAATTTTTGGAAAAGATGACAAGGAAGCTTATTCTTTAGTTCAGGAATCTTATGACAAAACAAACGACTTATCTTTAGTCTTTGAAGAAGCATGTAAAGGCAAATCATCTTTAAAACAAGCAGAAATAGTTCCAGGAAAACCAATAAAAGTAATGCTCGCACAAAAAGCAGAAACAATAGAAGATGCATTTGAAACAGTAGGAAAACCTTGTGCTATTGAATTTAAATATGATGGTTTCAGAATGCTTATTAACAAGGACATTAAGGGCGAAATAAAAATTTTCACCAGACGCCTAGAGCAAGTAACCAACCAGTTTCCAGAAGTTATAGCTTATGTTCAAAAATATGTTTCAGGTAAAAATTTTGTTATTGATTCAGAAGCAGTGGGTTATAATCCTGAAACAAAAGAATACAAGCCATTCCAAGATATAAGCCAGAGAATAAAAAGAAAATATGATATACTCAAGCTACAGAAACAACTGCCTGTGGAGGTAAATGTTTTTGATGTTCTTTATTATAATGGAAAAAGTTTGCTTAAAGAACCTTTCCAAGAAAGACGAAAGTTGATAGAAAAAATTGTAGAAGAAAAAAAATATCATCTTGTTCTTGCAAAACAAATAATTTCAAGCAATAAAGAAGAAATAGAAAAATTCTACAAAGAGGCATTAAAAGACAAACAAGAGGGCGTTATGTTCAAGAATTTAAATGCTCCTTACAAACCCGGCTCAAGAGTTGGTTATATGCTCAAGTATAAGCCCTCAATGAACGAATTTGACTTAGTAATAACAGGAGCAGAATATGGAACAGGAAAAAGAGCAGGCTGGCTGACAAGTTTTGATGTTTCCTGCATCGAGAAAGGAAAATTATTAGAAATAGGAAAAGTATCAACAGGCTTGAAAGAAAAGTCAAGTGAAGGCTTAAGTTATGAAGATATGACTAAAAAACTCAAACCCTTAATTACAAGTACAGAAGGCAAACATGTTCAAGTCAAGCCAGAGCTTGTAGTTATGGTTACATATCAAAACATACAAAAATCTCCTACATATTCTTCTGGATTTGCCTTAAGATTTCCAAGATTTACTAATCTTCGCCCAGACAGGAACATTTCAGACATAGCTACATTAGAAGAAGTTAAAAAAGAGTCTGAAAAGGGAAGATAAAGATTTATAAATTTCTTTCCATCTTTATAATTATGAAAAGAGGTATAATTATATTTTTAGTAGGAATTTTAATATTCGTAGCTCTTGCATTTTTCTTGATGTATCTCTCCATTCCTAAAACAAACTTAACAGGAAATCTTGTCTCAATAGATTTGCCTTCTGATTGTGATAATTCTTCTTTCCAGCAAATATGGGAAACTATATTTAAAGAACCATATTCAAACATTGTAATAAAAACTAACAAAACAATTAGTGGAGGATATTGCCAAAAATTTGAACTTATCAAATATATAGATGAAGATGGTTACGATAAAGTTTTCTTTGTATATGGAGAAAGATTTTATTTTTTAAATAGTTACTATAAGAATTTAGCATATTACTATTGGGAGATTTCAGATTTAAATAGTACATTTTCCCTAAATGCCTCTGAATTCATAGAAAGTTCTATTCTAAGTTTTATGGATTATCTTTTCTTGAGTAAAAGAATGACAACAAAAGAAAGAAACTCTACAATAGATACTATTGAAAAAGCAAGAACAGAATATCAGAATTATTTCAAAAATAACATATCTAAATTAAATCTTACAGCAGATTGGGGAACATATTTTTTTATGGAGAATATTATAGATATATGGAACCAAGATCAGGCATATATATTTAAACACCACGTAGAGAATGTTGTTTCTTTTTTAAGGATAGAAGCGAACCAAACATCACAACCACAAAACTGCACTTCGAACTGGACAGCTATTAATACATCATGTACACAAAATGACAATTATGTAGTTTGGTATAATGATACTCGCTCTTGCAACAATACAACTCCTCCTACATTATTTTCTATAATTCCTCCAGTAAACCAAACCTTAGATTGCGATTATGACAGAAACGGAATAATGGGAAATTTCTCTTCCTTATCTCAAACAAATATAAATTTACAAGTTTACATAAATTCACAGTTAGCAAACATATCTCAAGTATTCAACACAACAAAAACTATTGAGTTTAAAGAAGGAAACCTAACAAGAATAAAATTTAACTATAACTTCTCTCAACCATTAAACATGAAGGCAATTGAAATAATAAAACAACCCTCTTCATCTTCATTTGGCTATTTAATTATAAATGGGATAAATATAACAAAAACTCTAACCTTAGACAAACTAAATGAGAATTCAACTAAAATATGCATAAAAAACACGCATATAGAAGATATTTCAGAAATATCTGGCAATTGTACAGAAGATGATGAATATCTAGTCAACTGCCCCGGAGAATCTGATAATTTTATATGTAACATTATAAATAATAAATTTAATGTCTCTGGCTTAACTTATTCGGGAGTAAAAGAATTTATACAACAAACATCTACAAATTGCACAGCAAACTGGACTTGCACATCTTGGAGTTCATGTATAAATAACTTAAAAACAAGAAATTGTACAGATATAAATAATTGTAATACAACAGAAGGAAAACCAGTAACAAATCAAAGCTGTGTCCCTTGTGTTCCTGAGTGGAATTGTACTTCTTGGCAGTCAGAAGAATGTCCTAAAAATGAAACTCAAAAAAGGATATGCACAGATATTAACAATTGCGGAATTTCAACAGAAAAACCAGCTGAAACCCAAACCTGTATTTATGAAGAAAAAAGAAATTGGCTTTTCATAGCTATTGTAATTATTTTAGCTATATTTATTATAGCAATAATCATACTGCTAATTCACCTTTTAAATAAAAAGCCAGAACAACAATACTCTCCAACAACACAACATGGCTATACGCAAGGACAACCGCCTTACTATGGTTACAGGAGTTAGAATCAAAAATCTCCCGACGAGGGAAACCGAAAGCTTTATAAAGCCACCTCCTTTATAAGCACCTATGACTAAGGCATCTTTAAAAGTCCAAAATATTGTAGCTACAACTTCTTTGAATGTTCCTGTTTCTCTTACAAAACTAGCCAGGAGTCAATCTAACACAGAATATAACCCAGAGACTTTTCCAGGATTAGTACTAAGAATAAAAAAGCCAAAATCAGCAGTACTGGTTTTCTCATCAGGCAATTTAGTATGCACAGGTACAAAAAGCATAGGACAAGTCAAACAAGTAATCCAACAGGTAATAAAGCAGTTAAAAAAAATAAACATAAAAGTAAAAGACAAGCCAAGAATAAATGTCCAGAATATAGTTGCTTCAGGTTCTATTAACTTAATGTTAAATCTTAATTTATTAGCTTTAGAACTAGAAAACACAGAATATGAGCCAGAACAATTTCCGGGTTTAGTCTACAAGCTAATACAGCCAACAGCAACTTTCTTATTATTTACAAACGGAAAATTAGTATGTACCGGCACTAAGAACAGAGAGCAACTTGAAGAAAGCATGAAACAGCTTATCAAAAATGTAAAAGCTGCAATAAAAAGAATAAAAGAATAAACCACTTCTTAGTTGCAAGATAACTTAATAAACTCTTTTTCTGATTGCTTGATGACTATAGGGGCGAGAACTTTCATTTAAGTAAATAAAAAAATAATTGATAAATGAAAGTTTGAGTGAAGTATATATTATTATATAGAAATCAATTTAAAGCATAGCTATCATTTATAAAAATGGCAGAGAAAAAAACAGAGGACTTAATTTTAGAAGCAAGAGGTTTTTTTGATTCTTATAAAAAAGAAATAGGCAAATCAGCAAGAGAAGGCAAAAATATTATTAACTTAAATTTTAATGATCTTGCCCAATTTTCTCACGAGTTGACAGATTACCTGGTATCTCTTCCCGAGGAAATTTTTCAGGTTTTGGAAGTTGCATTAGAAGAATCTGGATTAGTTACTAATCCTCGCATTCGGCTTTTAAGCCTGCCTGAAACATACTCAGAAAAAATAAGAAATTTAAGAGCTAAACATCTTAACAAATTAATCCAGATAGAAGGACTTGTCAGGCAGGCCTCAGAAGTCAGGCCTCAAGTAATAAACGCAAAATTTGAATGTCCTTCTTGTGGAACCATCTTATCTGTTTTGCAAATTGAAAGCAGATTCAGAGAACCTTCAAGATGTTCTTGCGGAAGAAAAGGCGGCTTTAAACTTGTTAGCAAGGATATGGTAGATGCACAAAGAATAGTAATAGAAGAATCTCCTGAAAGTTTGTCAGGAGGAGAACAGCCAAGGAGAATCTCTGTATTTTTGAAGGAAGATTTAGTTGAACCTAAAATGGAAGAAAAAACAACCCCAGGTTCAAAAGTCAGAATTATAGGCATATTAAAAGAAATTCCAAGATTAAGCCAGACAGGAGGAATCTTAACCAGATATGATATTGCCTTAGAAGCAAACAACATTATTCCATTAGAAGAAACTTTTGAAGAGCTGAATATATCAGAGGAAGATGAAAGGCAGATAAAAGAACTGGCTGCAGACCCGAAGGTTTTTGAAAAATTCGCAGAAAGTATTGCTCCGAGCATTTATGGTTATGAGGAAGTTAAAAAAGCATTAGTCTTGCAATTGTTTGGAGGAATTAAAAAAGTAAAGGGCGACGGCACACAAACAAGAGGAGATACTCATGTTCTATTAGTAGGAGATCCTGGAGTTGCGAAAAGCCAGTTGTTAAAATTTATATCAAGCATAGCTCCAAAAGGAAGATATGTTGCAGGGAGAGGGACAACTGGAGCAGGATTAACAGCAACAGTAGTAAGAGATGAATTTTTAAGAGGATGGAGTTTAGAAGCAGGAGCAATGGTTCTAAGCAATAAAGGAATTGTATGTATAGATGAAATTGAAAAAATGGATGAACAGGAAAGAAGTGCAATGCATGAGGCCCTGGAGCAGCAGACAGTTACAATAAGCAAGGCAAATGTGCAGGCAACTTTGCGTGCAGAAACTTCTGTATTGGCAGCTGCCAATCCCAAATTCGGAAGATTTGACCCTTATCAAACAGTAGCCTCGCAGATAGATATCCCTCCCACTTTAATCAACAGATTTGATGTAATTTTTGTAATGAAAGATATTCCAGAAAGAGCAAGAGACGAGGCTATAGCCACACATGTTTTATTAGAGCACCAAAAACCAGAATTAAAATCACCAATAGAAAGAGATTTGTTCAGAAAATATATTGCATATTCTAAACAAAAAATATCCCCAAAATTAACAGACGAAGTAATACAGGAAATAAAAAAGTTTTATGTTGATTTGAGAAATATGCCCCAATCTATAGACCAACCAACAAAACCTCTCCCAATTTCTGCCAGACAATTAGAAGCTTTAATCAGGTTATCTGAAGCTTCTGCAAAATTAAGATTAAGTAAAAAAGTTTTAAAACAGGATGCAAAAGTTGCAATAGATTTAATGAAATATTATTTAATGCAAGTTGGTTATGATTATGAAACAAAAACTTTTGATATAGACAGAATAGCAACAGGTATGTCTACATCTCAGAGAGGGAAAATCCTTATGGTTAGAGAAACTCTCGCCAGATTAGAATCAAGATTAGGCAAGTTAATCCCAATAGAAGAAATTATGAAAGAATTAGAGGGAAAATTAGATAGCAAGAATGTAGACGAATCCCTAGACAAGCTGACAATTTCAGGAGATATTTTCCATCCAAGAAAAGGATTTGTACAAAGGATGTAAAATGGTAGAAGATAAAAAATTAGGTGTAGGAATTGGAGTTATGATTTTGAAAAATGGAAAAGTTCTATTAGGAAAAAGGCACCAAGATTCTGATAAGGCAGATTCTGAATTGCACGGAGAAGGAACATGGACAATGCCCGGCGGCAAATTACATTACCAAGAATCATTTGAACAAGGAGCAATCAGAGAAGTCGAAGAAGAGACAGGAATTAAATTGAAAAAAGTAAAAATTATTTGCATTAATAATGATAAAAATGAATATGCTCATTTTGTAACAATTGGTTCAGTTTCAGAGGATTTTGAAGGAGAGCCAAAAGTAATGGAGCCAGATGAAATAACAGAATGGAATTGGTTTGAATTAAATAAACTTCCAAGCCCTATTTTTTTACCAAGTGAAAAGATTTTGGAAAATTATAAAAAGGGGCTTTTTTATTTAAACTAAAAATGGCAGAAATAATGCAAAGAGCCACAGCCTATAAGCTAAGAATAGGGGACATTTTAGCAGGAAAACCTTCTTTAGATGGCGAAAGATTTAATTTTCTTGAGTTAGGCAATAAGCAGATAATAAGAGTGAATATTGTAGCAAATATAATTGAAAAATACCAAAGTGAAGAAAAGAAATATATTTCTTTTACAATTGACGATGCTTCAGGACAAATAAGAATAAAAATTTTTGGAGATGATATTGAAAAATTTGCAGAAATTGGACAGGGAGATACTGTAACTATAATAGGAATGCTAAGATTTTACAATAATGAACTATACATCAGTCCGGAAATTATCAAACAGCAGGATCCCCGCTATTTGCTTGTTAGGAAGCTGGAATTAGAAAAAGAAACACCAAAACAAACAAGCAAAGAAGAGACAAAAGCAGTGAAAGATAGGATAATAGATATGATTAAAGAAGCTGAGAATAATGGCGGGATAGATATTGATAAATTGATAATGGAAATAAAATCTTCTCCTGAAATAATTAATCAGGAAATTACAAAATTATTGGAAGAGGGTTTGGTATATGAACCAAGGCCGGGAAAAATAAGGTATCTAGGATAATTTTTATTATACTAAGATTTATAAATTAGAATTCTAAATTAGATTATGGAAACATACGAAAAACTATTAGAAGAAGCTTACAAGAAGATAAAACCAATAGAAAGCAAAGAAAGGTTTGAAGTGCCTGAAATAGATAGCATTATAGAAGGAAACAAGACAATAATCTCCAATTTTTTACAAATTGCCTCATATTTAAGAAGGAAGCCTGAACATCTTGAGAAATTCCTGCAAAAAGAATTAGCCGCGCCAAGCAAAATAGAAGGAAGCAGATTAATTTTTGTAAAAAAAATACCAAGCAAGAAAATAGACGAGAAAATAAATTTTTATGTAGAAAAATATGTTCTTTGCAAAGAATGCAATAAACCAGATACAGAATTAGTTAAACAGGGGATATATACATTTATCCACTGCCTGGGTTGTGGAGCAAAACATTCTATAGCTAAGATATAAAAGAAAGATTTTTAAAGCAATTAAATCTAAATTAAATTGTAAAATAAAACAAAGGAGGAGAAAAAACAAAATGACAGAAGCTTATTGTGTTAAGTGCAAAAAGAAAGTGCAGATGAAAGACGGTAAAGAGACCAAGACATCCCGAGGAACAAAGATGATGAAAGGCAAATGTCCAAATTGCGGCATAACAGTCTGCAGAATCGGCGGTTAATTTTACTTTTTATTTTTAATCTTGAATTTTGACTTCTTCTAATATCTATTATAAAAATATATATTTTAATTTAATTAGATTTAAATATTCCTCTTCTCTACCAAAGTCATGTTAGTTAAAATTCATAAATCATACAGGCAGGTTGTAGCTATTTGCGATTCTGAATTGCTAGGAAAATATTTTGAGCAGGGGCAAAGAATCTTGGATGTAAAAGAAAGTTTTTTTTCAGGAGAAGAAAAAGATGAAAAGGAAACGATAGACATAATGAAAGATATGGCCAGAGAAGACGCTACTTTTAATATTATAGGCAAAGAATCCTGCAATGCAGGATTAAAAGCAGGGATAATTGGCAAAGAGGGGGTAATAAAAGTTCAGGGAATTCCTTTTGCCTTGGTTTTACTTTAATTTGTTATAATTAGCTTTATAAATCGTCTCCGCGAAATATAAATATGGAAAATAATCAAAATCAACCAATAGTAAGAGTAAAATTACCGAGAGGTAAAGAGGTTCTAGGAATAATAGAACAGAGAGTTGGAGGAGTAAGAATGATAGTTAAATGTATAGATGGTAAAAGCAGGAACTGCAGGGTTCCTGGAAGATTGAAAAGAAGTTTATGGCTAAGAGAAGGAGATATTGTAATAGTAGAGCCCTGGGAATTTGATGATGAAAAAGGAGATGTATTATTCAAGTATAATCCAACGCAAGTTCAATGGTTAAGGAATAAAGGATATCTCAAATCAATAACAGACGAGTTTTGATATTTAGGTAAAATAAAAATGATTAATAAATATCAAAAGGAGTAGAGTTTTAACATGAGGCAAATTAAAAATGTTATTAACGAATGTTAAAAGGAGTAGAGTTTTAGTAAAATGTTTTTGAAAAAAAATATAATAAAAAAAATTCTTAAGGACAAGAAAAAAATAGAGAGCAAGCTTAATATCAGAATAAAAATTGATGGCTCAAATATAGAAATTTCAGGAGATGAATTAGGTATTTATATTGCAGAAAAGGTAATAGAAGCCTTGGAGAAGAATTTTCCTGTACATATTGCCCTTCTCCTTTCTGAAGAAAATTATATGCTGGAAAATTTGCAAATAAAGAACATAACAAACAGAAAAAATCTTGTTACAATAAGGGCAAGAATAATAGGCAAAGAAGGGAAAACCATAAAATTAATGTCAGAATTATCAGCCTGCTATATAACTTTAAATGATAATGTCGTAAGCATTATAGGGTCTGTAGAAAAAATAAAGGAAGCTGAGAATGCAATTAAAGGCTTAATTCTAGGTTCAAAACAGGATAATGTGTATAAATACCTGGAAAAATCAAGGAAAAAATTTTATGATGAGGATTTGGGCTTAAAAGGAAAATGAAAATCTGTAGTGCCTGTTTATTAGGAGTAAATTGTAGATGGGATGGAAAAAACAAACCAAATGAAAAAATCCTTGAATTGTCAAAAAAAGAAATTTTAATTCCTGTTTGCCCAGAACAATTAGGAGGTTTACCAACACCAAGAGAACCTTCTGAACAAAAACTAGAAAAAGTTTTTACAAAATCAGGAAAAGATGTAACTAAAAATTTTATAAAAGGAGCAGAAGAAGTTTTGAGAATTGCAAAACTACTTAATATTAAAGAAGCAATTTTAAAACAAAAAAGCCCTTCATGCGGTTCTGGACAAATTTATGATGGAACATTTTCTGACAATTTAATTGAAGGCGACGGAGTTACAGCAAGCTTGCTAAAAAACAATGGCATAAAAGTAATTTCTGAAGAAGAAATTTAAAAAGATAAGTTTTAAAAGATATTTAGTTCTAATGTAAATAGGTCCTGGTAGCTCAGCAGGTAGAGCGGCTGACTGTTATAAGTTATAAGAAATCTTATTGACATCAGTAGGTCGCTGGTTCGAGTCCAGCCCAGGACGTTTGTTTGATTTTACTATCTTTAAAATGTAATTTAGAAATCAAACAAACGGAGTTTTTAATTAAGAATTAAGTTTCTCTTAAATATCCCCAATTATGTAATTTATCAGAATCTTCAAACCACCTATCACCTATATCTTTTCTATAATACATGTGAGGAATCATAATATTTTTTATTCTGCTATAAACCTGCTTCTGCGTCTGTTTCATAGTTTGTCCTGTCCCGCATACTATTAAAACAACCCCTGTAACTCCTGTAACAACCCATTCGCCATCTATTTTTTTTACATCTTCTATATGCAAGCCTTCTGTCGGTTTTTTTAAGAATACAACAGAATCTTTTGACTGAATATTAAAAGTTTCCTTATCATTGAAAGGAAAAGGAGAGACAACTATTCTTACACCTATTTGAAATCCGCTTTTAACTCTCCATTGCGGTTTGTTGCCTCTAGAAAGCTCATACAAAAATTCTCCTATTGGAGTCAACATTCCTTCCTGCTGAATGCTTATTGTAGGATAGCCAAATCGTGATGTCCACTCCAAAGGATAAATTCCATTTCCGTTTACAATGCAATTCAAATCAACATAACCGACATAATTTTCTTCAGCTAAGTTAGATTCCATTTTTTTTAATGTCTCATTGAATAGTTTATTGGGGCTACTCCAGAACATGCTTGTTCCCATTTCTCCAGTCGATGGCCCTATCTCTCCAGGAAATAATTTTTTATGTTCAAAATTTATATTTATAGGATAAATAAATTCTTTTCCATTGAAAAAAGCACCGACAGCGATTTCTACTCCAACAACTCTTTTCTGCAGCTGAAAAACAGGAATTTCTTTGGATAAGGCTTTTCGGTAAGCATCTAAAACCTGGATTACATCTTTCCCATCTTCTTCCTCTCCGACAAAAAGAAGTCTTTTTATATTCTGCGCTTCTCCGCTCGGCTTAATGACATATCTGTCAGGATTTTCCTTGACAAAATTGAGTGCTTCTTCAAAAGATTTAAATTCTTTGTAAGGAAGAATTGAAACGCCTGCTTTTTTTAACTCCTCTTGCCCAAAAGCCCTGTCATCCTCTAATTTATCTGTATAAGGTGTTCCTCCAATAACAAATTTTCCCTTGTCTCTTAATTTTTTTGCTTTCTCCCCCTGTCCAAGAACATCATCAAATACAATTACATCAGCCCAGTCAACCTCTTTTTCCCAATTATCAACTTTTGCAACAAAGCCGTCTCCGACTTCTTTTTCTGTTTCTTCCTCGATAAAATACTTTACAGTGTTTCCTTCTTTTGCAACCTGCCATGCAAGGTCTGTTGCAAGAGCATCAATTGTTACGAAAAGAAAATTTTTCGGATCCATCTCTTATCTTCAAAAAAATTTCACAAATTTTTGTAATAATTTTTAATCATTTAAGTTATTAAATCTTTCGCTTTTTTTAAAAAATTTGATTTTTAATAATTTTTTGAAATTTTTTATCGAGGGGAGAATTTTTATACTCAAAGAATATATATTTTTATTTATAGTAAAATGGAAAATGAAAAATGTTATATAGAGAATTTAAAAAAACTTTTAGATAAAAGCATTTCTAAACTGCCCAAAAATAATCTTGCAGTTGCATTTTCAGGAGGGGTTGATAGTTGTATTTTAGCCAAACTTATTAAAAATAAAGCCTGCTATACAGTAGGCATTAAAAATTGCGGGGATTTCAGCTCTGCAGAGTCAGCATCAAAGGAGCTTAATCTTAAATTAAGAAAGATAATTTTAAACGAAAAAGAAATAAAAGAAGCAGTTCCTATTCAAGCAGAGATTTTAAAAAAACTATATAAAAAAATTAATGATGACAGATTAAAGGTTTCTTTTCTTTCAATTTCTTATAATCTCCCTTTGTTTTTTGTTGCCAAATATGCAAAAGAAAAAAACATTGTTGTTGGGCAGGGCCCTGATGAAATGTTAGGAGGCTATAAGAGATATTTAAAAATGAATAAAAATGATGCTATAAAAGAAATGAATAGTGATGCAAAATCCTTATTTGATATAAAATGGCTGCAGAATAGAGAAACATTAAAATATTTTGATAAAAATATTTTTTTACCATATCTTGACAAGGAAATTGTTGAATTTTGTAAAAAAATGTCATATAATTTAAGAATAAACATTACAGGAAAATATATTTTGAGAAAATTAGCAGAAAATCTTGGAATAAGCAGGGAAATTTCTTTTCGAAGTAAAAAAGCTGCTCAGTATGGAACAGGTATAATGAAAGTAATGAAAAAAGCCAACAGGGCAGGATTTATGGTGTATTAGCAATATTTTTATACCTATATAGCTTGTAGTTTAAAGGAGATTGTTAAAGAAACTTGGTGCTTTAAAATGGACTTAGATAAAACAATTAAAGAAAGACATTCTGTAAGAAGGTACACATCAAAAACTCCTGATTGGAGAAAAATAATGGAAGTCTTGGATATGGCGAGGTTAGCTCCATTAGCCGGCAATATTCCAACAATAAAATTCTTGTTAGTAACAGAAGATGATAAAATATCTCAACTTGCTGATGCATGCCAGCAGGATTTTGTAGGAACAGCAAAATATATTTTAGTTGTATGCACTGATTACTCGCAATCAGTAAGAAGTTATGATGAAAGAGCTTATAGATATGCGACTCAGCAAGCAGGAGCAGCAATAGAAAATCTTCTCCTCAAGTTAGTTGATTTAGGATTAGCTACATGCTGGGTAGGTGCATTTTCCGACGAGCAGGTAAAAAGAATTTTGCAGATTCCAGAAGCAGTTTTAGTAGAGGCATTATTTCCAATAGGTTACGAGATGCCTCCAAAAACAAAACAAAGAACCAAGCCTGCTTTAGATAATATGCTATATTTTAATACATGGAAGAATAAGTACATGAAAGCTATCAAGAAACCAGAAGCTGTTTAATTTTTAGAACTCCATTTTAAAATCTAGCTGCTCTCTTGGAATTTTAATAGATAACCCATAATCAATTGCTTCTTTCCAAGTTTCTTTCTTGTTTATATCTAAAATAAACTTTTTATTTTTAAAAAAAACTAGTATCTTTTTATCTTTCCAGAAATGCATATACCATCCATCCTTAATATAATGATGGAGTTTATTAAGCTCTTCTTTTGAAACTAACAAATCATAGATATGCCACCTCTCTATTGGTTTGTCTTCTGAGGTAATCCTTACTCTAACAACCTTTAGATTATTCAAAACTCTATTATCTGTTAAGCTTTCTTCAACAATACAGCCTTTCCACTCATTCATTAAAATCTAGTGTCTAAGAACTATTTAAATTTTTATTTTTTGTAAATCAAACAAAAAATAAAAAAAGGTGGCCTCCCCGAAAGGAGGCCAGAATTAAAAGACTAAGGGAAAGTATGATTAAATGAAGTTTATTATCTGAAAACTTCTATTCCTAAATCAGACATTTCTCTTGACATTGGTTGGTTCTCAGCATAGCTTGGCTTTCCTAATATGAAAGGACTTTTTACTCCTGTCATAATTGTAATAACTCTTACTTTTCCTGTGAATTCCTTGTTGATTCTAGCACCAATAATAACTTGAGCTTCTGCATTCAAATTCTCTGAAACCATCTGCCCTATCGTGCTAAACTCTTCTAATTTCATATCAGGTCCCCCTGTAATGTGTATCAAAGCTCCACTAGCTCCTTTGTAGTCCACATCTAATAAAGGATGACTTAGAGCCTGTCTTACAGCTTCTTCAACTCTATTAGCAGTATCGCTTTCGCCAATTCCTATAACAGCCACATCTCCATTCTTCATAATTGCTGAAACATCAGCATAGTCAAGATTAATCAATGAAGGCAAGGTAATAGTTTCCACTATTCCTTTAATCATTGTACTGACTAGCTCATTTGCAACAGCAAACGCCTGTTCTATTGGCAAATTTCCTGCGATATCAACTAATCTGTTGTTGTCAATTACAATTACAGTATCTGTAACCTCTCTCAATTCCTGCAAGCCAAATTCAGCCTTATCTATCCTTGCTTTTTCACAGTCAAAAGGCATTGTTACTACACCAATTACTACAGATCCTGCTTCTTTTGCTAACTGAGCTATAACTGGTGCTGCTCCTGTTCCTGTTCCTCCACCCTCTCCTGCTATTACAAAAACCATATCAGCTCCTGAAACAGATTTTTTTATTTCAGCAAGGGCTTCTTTAGCCGCCTCTCTTCCTTTATTTGGATAACCGCCGCACCCTAAACCTCTTGTCAACTCTTTTCCTATCAAGATTTTCTCATCTGCCTTAGTTATAGATAAATGCAGAGCATCTGTATTTGTTCCATATACTGTCGCTCCTGTAATTCCTTTGTTAAAAAGCCATGTTATTGTATTGCAACCTGCACCACCAACACCAAAAACCTTAATGTTAGCTTTCCCAGCCTTTAACTCATCAAAGTTTATAGAGTGAGTAGATGCATTTTCAATTGCCTCTTTTGCAAAATCTAACACCATTTTTCTTTTCTTAACCTCCTTTCAGTTATTTTTGCAGAAAACTAGAATTTTAATAGCCTCGAAAGGTTTAAATACTAGTTCTGCTTATATTTTTTTATAAGAAAAAATTTACAATTGAGGAAAAAGATTCACCTCAATTTACCCAAACTCAAAAGATAACTTATTTGCTCGTAACAAATAAATTATTAAGATTATCTAATTCTTGAACTTTATAAATCTTTTGCTGATTTGAATATTATCTTACAGTAGTATATTTTTATAGATTTTAGCAGTTTTCTATTATATTGCCATGCTTTCAAGACAATTTTTATGAAATCTAGATACTCCATAACCTAACCTTATATTAATACAAACACCTTTTATTGACTCGCGGCAATAAAAACATTGCCATCCCCTCTCGCTGTCCTCAATTTCTTCAAATTCGCCTTTTCTATACTTATCTGCGCAGATTTTTAAATATCTCCAGTAACCCTTGCCTATATTTGCTTCTTTTCTCATAGAACTTTAATAATTTTCTACAAATAATTCATAGAAAGCTTGAGGATGCTTGCATGCAGGACATATTTTTGGAGCTTCCTTGCCTTCATGTACATACCCGCAGTTTCTGCATTTCCATTTTACAACCTTATCTCTTTTAAAGACAATTCCTTTTTTAATATTCTCAAGCAATTTCCTGTATCTTGCTTCATGTTTTTCCTCAACCTCTGCAATTTGTTTAAATGATTCTGCAATATCATTAAATCCTTCTTTTCTTGCTACTTTCTCAAATCCTGGATATATTTTTCCCCATTCAGCTTTCTCACCTTCTGCTGCCATTAATAAATTTTCCTCTGTCTTCCCTATTTTTCCAGCAGGATATTCGGCTGTAATCTCAACTAAATTGCCATTTATTTCCTGTAAGTATTGGAAAAAAACTTTTGCATGCTCTTTTTCATTATCAGCTGTTTCTGTAAAAATCCCAGAAATCTGCTCAAAACCTTCTTTTCTAGCTTGGGAAGAAAAATAAGTATATCTATTCCTTGCCTGGCTTTCTCCTGCAAATGCCTTTAATAAGTTTTTTTCAGTCTCACTTCCTTTCAATTTCATGCTCATTAAACTAATTTTTCAAGCTTTTTAACTTTTTCCCATGTTCTTGTAAGCTTCTTATTAGCCTCTTTTACTAATAATTTCAAATAATTTTCATCTACCAACAATTTTCCATTATTTATTATCGGCAATTCCAATTTTTCAGTTGATATCAATTCCAGAATTATTTTCTTATCAGAAATTAATCCGGATCTCATCCATCCTACATCTCTCGCCTTATTTAAAAGTTTTTTAGCTGACTCTAAATCCAAACAAGCAACATGAAGAATACAGGGTTCCTGCTTAAAATAAATTAAACCCTTATATTTTCCAGCTTTTTCTAGCTCTTTTTTTAATTGCAAAAAAGAAATTTTCTCATGACTTTTAAATAAAAAAACATCTTCTGCTTTCTCAGGAAAGCCTTTTACTAAATTTATCCTTCCTGAGCAGCTTGAAGTAGTATAATATTCTTTCCTTGCATTTATTTTCCTGCATAAACCATCAATCTTTTTATCCCAGCTCCCTTCATTGCTTTTATCTTTCCTTTCAAGAACATTTTTCTTATTATTTAAAAAATTCATAGTATAATTAGATTTTCACAAGTTTTAAATATTCTTATTAGTTATTTTAAATATGACTAAGGAAATATTAGCAGTAGACTTTGGCGGAACATTTATATCTAATAAAGCCGCAGACATTGCCCATTACCAATGGTTTAAAGTGATGGCTATGTTATTAAATAAACCAGAAATTGAGAAATATGCAGGAGACAAAGATTATTTTAAATATGTATATAAAATTATGGAAGATTTCACAGGTTTGAATCAAGAAAACGAGGAACATAAAAATATACTAAAAAGATGGGCAAGAAGTTTGTTCGCATTTATAACAATAGGAGAAGTTAAAAAACTAGGAAAAAATATATTATTTAAAGATTTTGCAAATTATTTAAGAGAATTAAAACCAAAATATTCCTTAGCTGTAGTATCTTCTCAACCACAAGATAGCATTTTGCCAATATTAAGTATTCTTGGATGTGAAGATATATTTGATTATATATATGAAAGCTCATTTTATGAAGAACCAGATAAATATTTGGTCCTTTCAAGATTTGTAAATGAAAATGGTAAACCTCTATATTACATAGGTAACAGTAGTGATGATCTAGAAGCTTGCAGGAAACTAAAAATACCTTTAATTAATGTAACATGGGACAAGCAGGATTTGTCTGTAAATTATAGGAAAAAAGATTTAATTGGAGACTTTGTTGTAAATAATGTTGAAGAATTAAAAAAAATAATAAATGATAGTAAGTCAATGCCAAAAGTTAAAAATAAATCTTAATTTATCTCCAGCACCTCAGCATTAACCCCCTGCTTCTTGCATAACTCAACAAATCTCAACCCATCATCTTTACTTCCAACAACTCCTCCAAAATGCATAGGTATAGCTAACCCAGGCTTAATAACAGAAGCAGCCTTAACAGCTTCTTCCACATTCATAGTATAGGTTCCTCCAATAGGCAACAAAGCTACATCTATTTTTCCCAACTTGCTCATCTCAGGAATTAAATCAGTATCTCCTGCATGATAAATTCTTACCCCAGAAACTTCTATAATATACCCATTCCAATACTCTTCTTTACTATGAAACTGCTTATTCACATTATAAGCAGGAACTGCAATTATTTTTATCTCTCCAACTTTTATTCCCCGCCCCGGCTCAATAACCTTCAAATCAATTTTCTCTTCCATATGATTAAACTTGCTGCAGCAATCTCCAGAACATATTACTATTGTCCCATCTTTCACAATTTTTTTTAAATCTTCAATACTGCAATGATCATAATGAGAATGAGTAATTAAAATTAAATCAGCTTTCTGCGCATTTCCTAGTTTAAAGGGGTCAATATAAATTTTCTTTCCTGCATCCAAGAAAAATCCTGACTGCCCCGTCCATTCCAAATTTATATTTCCTATTTTCATTTTTCAATTAAAACTTTTTTTAATTTTTCAATAAAAGCCAAATCAGCTTCAACCATATCATATTTGTCCATTTCTTCTGGTTTAACCCATACATAATCTGCAACCTCTTTCTTTTCTATATCTCCTCCTTTAAAATCGCAGTTAAAAGCCATTAAAATAACCTGCTTATCAGCATCTTCATAAACATGCGAGGAAATTTCAAATATACTATCTGCTTCAATATCAATTCCTAACTCTTCTCTTATCTCTCTTTTTATAGTTTCTCTTGGATTTTCTCCGATATTAACTTTTCCACCAGGAAATTCCCATTTACCTTCCCTATGAACCCCGTCTAACCTTTTTGTTAATAATATTTCCCCATCTTTCTCAATAATAGCAGCAGTAACTAATATCTGTTCCATTTTTCAAACTCCCTCGCTCATTCTCGCTCCTGATGTAGCTCGAATTCGCTAGCAATAGAAAACATCTTTCCCTCATCAAATTTTCTGCAGAAAATTTGTAACCCAACAGGAATATTATTAATTTTTCCTGCAGGCAGACTCAAAGCAGGAATTTCAGCCAAATTTGCAGGAATTGTTAAAGCATCATATGCATACATATCCTCAACACTTATTTTCTTGCCAATTTGATGGGGCAGTTTAGGGACAGTCGGCATAATTATGCAGTCAACTTTTTTAAACGCATTTTCTAATTCTTTTTTAATCAGTTCCTTAGCCTGCAATGCTTTTCTGTAATATCTGCCTTTATATTCGGCTTGTGAAATTTCCTGTCCTCCTAGAATTCTTCTTAAAACTTCTTCTCCGCAAGATTCTTCTATTTTCTTTCCAAATCTTCTCCCATCAAACTTTCTTGTTCCTGAAAAAAATTCAGTATAGCATAAAGGATAATATGTCTGAATTCCTAAGTCAATATGAGGCAATTTAACTTCCTGGATTTTCCATTTATTTTTCTTGGCGATTTCCTTAACTTTATTACTAATGAGATCAAGAATTTTCTTGTCAGCTTTTATCTTAGGCATTCCAATTTTCCAGGATTTATTTTCAACCTTTATTTCTTTGCTTTCATAGGAGGTAGCATCTTTATCGTCTTTTCCTCTAATGACATTCAATAGCAGCAAAGCATCATCCACATTTCTAGCAAAACATCCGATCTGATCCAATGACATGCTCAAATCAATTAATCCATATCTAGAAACCAAACCATAAGAAGGCTTAACTCCTACCACACCGCAATGACTTGCAGGATTTCTTATACTCCCTCCTGTATCACTTCCTAAAGCCATGTCACAAAATCCAGCTGCAACACTAGCTGCACTTCCCGAACTGCTTCCTCCAGGAATTAAATCTAAGGCTTTAGGATTTTTGCATGCACCAAAAGCAGAAGTCTCTCCTGACGAGCCACAAGCAAACTCATCCATATTTGTCATCCCTATAATAATTCCTCCTTCTTTTTTTATTCTTGAAATAACAGTTGCATCGTAAGGGCATTTATAGTTTTCCAAGGTTTTAGAGGCACATGAAGCATTTAATCCCTTTACATTTATGTTAGCTTTAATTGCAATTATCTTGCCAGCTAATTTTCCGTTGCTTTTTTCTGCTTCCTCTAAAACCTTAGGATTAACCTGCAAAATTGCATTTATCTTCTTGCCTTTCTCGTTATTTCTTTCTATTTCTGACAAATAAGATTTAACTTTTTCAATCATCCCAACCACCCACCTTTTTCAGCTTTTATACATTCTCCATCTTTTTCAGGCGCATTCTCAAGCATTATCTCACGAAAATCAGAATCGCAATCAGAACCCTCTCCCTCTTTTCTTCTATCTTCATCTCTTTCTACCCTTGCTTCTTCAACTTTAACTTTTTCTAAAGCGGAAGCAAAATTATCCATAATTCTCTTGGCTTCTCTTTTTATTTCATCTATATCCATAGAAAAAAGAAATAACTAAGATATATAAATTTAATCAATAAATGAAAGCAAACCTCCCATTTGTAAATCGTCAATTATTTAACAACAAATCATTATCATATTTATCTTATTAGAAATAAAAAAATAAAAGAAAAAAAGTTTAGTTATTACCACTCGTTATCGCTGCTGGCTTCACTCTCTTCTTCCTCTTCTTCTGTTTCTTCTTCCTCTTCCTTATCCTCTTCAGTTATTTTTGCCATTTTTATTTTACCTCTTTAACTGAAATTCAGTAAAATTGATTATTTTTAAACTTTTGCTTTTAAGCTGCTTCTTGTAAAAATGCATTGTAAAAAGAGTCTGGAGAAGCAAAATGCACTGACTCCCTCCTAACATATCTTGCGCCCCTTTGTAAACCATCTAAAATAAATCCTGGAAGAGAAAAAGGATCGTATCCTGCATTAATAATAACTTTTGTACTTCTTTCTTCAGCAGCATCATACAAACAATTAAAATCGCCTTTTAAATCGGTTGGATCTAAAATTAAAGTACAACCAGCAAAACCATCATTTAAAGCTGCTACTGCTTTATCTATAGAATTAGGAATCAAAAATTTTTCTACTCTCTCATCTGCAACAAGCCCTTCTAAGGGAATCTCAGCTAGAAATCTTGAACTTTCCCTGCCACTTACAAATACAACATGTCTTTTATCTGTCATTTTAAAATACCTCTAATTAAAATTAGAATTAAAACAGCATACAAAAATAGCCTTTTAAACCTTATGATATCTCAATTTTTCCATTAAAGAGGAATAAAATTTTAAATTATGCATGGTAGCTAATCTTCCTGCCCCATTATCTTTTAATTTAAATAAATTGTAAAGCTCATCAAAACCACAGCCAAAAAGTTTAATCTTCTTTTTTAAATATTTTTTTCTTATGTTTATTGATTTTATTTTCTTTCCTTCAAAAATAAATAATCTTTTATGCCTTGCATCTCTTGTAGGAATAACACAATCAAATATATTATATCCTAATTTTACTCCATCGATAATATCCTTCGGTTTTCCAATTCCCAAAGCAAACTTTGGCCTATCATCAGGTATTAAACTAGAGGTATACTCTAAAATTTCTTTTAAAAATTTCCCATTTTTCACAGGAAATCCTCCAAAAGCATATCCATCAAAATCCATTTCAACTAGTTTTTCAGCACAATATTTTCTTAATTTCTTGCTTTCCCCTCCCTGCACAATTGCAAAAATCATAGGCTTATTTTTCATTCCAGAAGTCAACTTATCAAATTCTTTTTTGCATTTTCTAGCCCATCTAATTGTCCTGGCAACTGACTTTTTCTGCTCAATAATTGAAGCATTTGGATAAGTACAGTCATCTAAGCACATAATTATATCACTTCCTATTTCCAATTGAATCTGGATGCATTTTTCCGGAGTCAATACAATCTTCTTTCCATTAAAATTAAAAATTATCTTATCTCCTGAAATTTTTCCGAGCTTAGGATTTTTATGAATTAAACTCATTACTTGAAATCCTCCAGAATCTGAAACAACAATTCCTAAAAAATTCATAAATTTATGAATTCCTTTATCTTTTATTCTCTCAAGAAGCCCACTTTTAAACAAATGATAAGCATTTACAACAACTCCTTCTATTTTACATTTAACCAAATCCTTACTTTCCAGGCCAATCACATGCCCATATGTTGCATCTGGAAAAAATGCAGGCATTTTCAAATTTCCATGTAAGGTTTTAAGTGTTTTAAGTTTCATAATAACAAATAAAAATCAGAATTTAAATAATCTTTCGTAATCTTTATGACTCATCCAGTCTAAAATTACTGCAATAATCTCTATTTCAGAGGAAGTTAAAGAATACAACATTCTCCAGCCATCAGGAAGATTATAAATCCACAAATTATTAATTGAAAACTTCTGAATCAGCTCTTTTGGAATTAAATTTTTCTTCACATTTCTGCCAGCAAAAGCATCTTGTTTCAAATCATTAATTGCTTTTATTAAGCCTTTTTTAATAGGGTCTTCATCTTTTAATTCTTTAAAAGAACTCTCCAAACTTAAATCGGCAAACTTTACTTGCCCGGGCTTCATCATAGTGCTTTCATATGTTTAATTTTATTAAATAGTGCTGGGTTCCAAATATAAACAACCTTGCCTTCTTTATCATAAACTATCTTATTTATGCTTTCTAAATACTCCATTATAACTTGAAAAGTCTGCCACATTACTTTTCTAGGAAGATTATTAAACAATTCTGTTTTTTTATACTCTCCAGAATGCTCATCAATAAATTTTTCTACCATTAAAACAGTCTGCAAAGTTGGGCTTCTAGCTATCTCATTTGTTTCTATATAGCTTTTCTTAATAACTTCTTCCATCTTAATAATATCAATTGATATGAGTATATAAATCTTACGGTACAAGCCTAATGAATCAAGAAAAAGAAATTAGTTTTTAAGGTTTGTTAAGAAAGAGTTTTCTAATAAAGAGACTTGATTAAAAGATATATTGCAAAAGAAGTTATTATATGCCAAATAAAGTGAGTCCCTAAAACAAAATATCTACAAGCATATAAGTCAATTTGTCTAAAAATAATTGCTGTTAAGAATAGTAAAAAAATTATTATTAGTCTGTTAAATAAAATCCTATTTTTAAAGAATACAAATATCATTACTACAATAAAGAACAATAAAACAAAAATATAACCTTGAGCGCCATTAAATTTTTGAAAAAGCAAAGTTGAAAGTCCTGCCAAAACCACAAATAAAATTGTAACTATAATACTAATCCTCTTATTGCTAATTTTATATATTAAGTTATAAAGAAAGAAAACAAAAAATATGGCAATAGGTATGGAATCAAAAAAGAAGGTAAATTTTGAGCTGTAAATGTGCCATATGAAACTTCCTATCCCAATTAAAAAAACTAAAGCCAGGAAAATCTTTGATTTTGTATCCTTTATTTTATTATCTTTAAAAATTTTTAATATAAATAAAGCAGTTAAAATATAAAATAAATTAGAAAATATATTTAATAGATAAGCAAATTTTGATGAGCAATAACTGATGTCCCATATCATCTTATCTAAGGAACCAGCCTATCTCTATCTCTTGGAAAAAGACAAGCCTCTCTTATATTATCTAAACCCAGTAATGCCTGAGTAAATCTCTCCAAACCTATACTCCAGCCCGCGTGAGGCGGGCTTCCGTATCTAAAGCTATTAATGTAACTTTCAAAATTTCCAGGATTTAACTTCTTAGCTTTTAATCTTTCAATCAGCAATTTTGGCAAATGAACTCTCTGCCCTCCTGAACTTATTTCAACTCCATTAAATAATGTATCAAATCCCTCACTAAATTTTGCATTAGGATTCTCGCCTTGAGGCATAATGTAAAAAGGTTTTATAGAAGAAGGCCAGGAGCTGGTAAATACAATATCTCCTGGATACATCTCGCACAATTTCTTTTCCTGCTCAGGGGAAAAATCCTCTCCTATTTTTCCTTTAACTTTTTTTATTGCCTCTTCATAACTCAAATAAACAGCTTTAGGAATTTTCAGCTTTACTTGCAGCAACTCCAACTCTTTTTTACATTTCTCAATCACCTTTTTCACAATCTCTACAACTACTTGTTCTAACTCTTTCATCACCTCTTTTTGCCCAGAAAAAGCTATCTCAATATCCATTTGTCTTGATTCATTTAAATGTCTAATAGTATTATGTTTTTCAGCTCTCCAAACAGGAGTAATAGTAAAAACTTTCTCCAAACTGCAAGCTAACATCTGCTTGTATAATTGAGGAGATTGTGCAAGATAAGCTTTTTTTTCAAAATATTGAACAGGAAATAATTCTGTTCCTCCTTCAGATGCAGCTGAAATTATCGAAGGTAATTGAACCTCAATAAAACCTTTCTCAAGAAAATGCTCTCTAAACAAATTAGCAATTACACTTTGAATTTTAAATATAGCTTGAGATTTCCTATTATGCAAATCCAAGAACCTGTAATCCAGTCTTTTATTTAATTCAGTTTTGCTAAAATCAGAAACATCAATTGGAAGAGGATGTTCTGCTTCTGCAACCAAGATTATTCGCTCAGGAACAATTTCAACACCTCCAGGAGCCTGCTCGCTTTCCTTTGTTTTTCCTTCTATTTCCAAAACAGATTCTCTTGATTGGGACATAGCCTCAAACACATTTCCTGGAACTTCCTTCTTTACTGCCACAACCTGTATTATTCCTGTAACATCTCTTAACAATAAGAACCTGATTTTACCTAATTCTCTTGTATCATGAACCCATCCTTTTACTAATACTTTCTCTTTTTTTCTTTTCAATACCTCTTCTATATAACTTCTTTCCATATCAAGAATAGAAGAAAGAGATTTATAAAATTAGTGGTGACTGGCTCCTGCCTCTTCTAAACACACACCAGCAAATTCTTCAGCAAATTCAACAAGTTCGTCCAAGGCTTTTCCACTTTTACCATCTTTTGCCTCTTTTCTTGCCTCTTCAACTTTTTCTAAAAGATGTCTCCTATAATGCTCCATTACCGGAAAATGTGTTCTTTGCTCACTTATAACACTAAAATAATCATAAAATACATTGCCTTGTATTAAAGCACTAATTGTTTTTAATGCTTCTAAAGCAACATGCAGTTTTTCTGGAGTGCTAAGCTCACTTCTAGCATCACACAACCATATGGCTGCCCTATCGGCATTAAATACACTCGTAATGTAATCCTCTTAATCACATAAACGTCTCTGTTTATATCCCATGAGAAGAATATTTAAAGTAGGTTTAAAAATATTATTGTAGCAGAAAGATTATTTTACAAGCTTCTTAATAATCTCCATAACTTCTTTCCCATTTACCTTGCCTTTAAACTTCTGCATTACCAAACCCATATAAGCATTTACAGATAATCTTGGCTTTTCTTTAATAATCCTCAAAATTTCCTCTTCTAAATTTCCAATTTTCTCTCTTTTCACAGCTTCCTCAATTTTCTTGCCTTCTGCAACTTCTTTCATAACATCATAAATTTCTGCTTCAGAAATCTTTCCAGATTGAACAGCCTGTAAAATTGTCTCTAAAATATCTAAAGTTAACTTCTTTTCAACATCTTTCTTTAATTTTACATTTAAATCTTTCATCCATATTGTTAACATTTTTGCAATCAAATCAGGCTTATTATAAACCTGCATTAATTCCTGGAACTCACTCATTTTCCCTTCCTGCATTAACTCTTTTACAAGCTCCTCATGCAAGCCATGTTTCCTCAACTCATCTTTTATCTCGCTTCTTAATTTAGGCAAATCTTTCTTAGCATCATTAATTAATTCCCTGCTTATATGTAATAAAGGCAAATCTGTTTCAGGATACATTCTTGCTTTTCCTGGAAGAGGACGCAAGAATGTGGTTGTTCCATCTTCTTCAGCTTTCCTAACTTCTGCTTCTGATTTTTCTTTTTTAATTAAATCTATTTGCCTTTTTGTCTCGCTTTCAATTGTTTTTAAAATTAAATTAGGTTCTTGTACTCCTTTTATCTCAATTCTCTCTCCCCATTTTCCATTTACACCAACAGATAAATTAACATCCTGTCTTATTGTTCCCAAACCTCTTTTAACTTTACAAGCTCTTAAAATATCCCCTAATTTTAATGCAGTTTCCTTAGCCTGCTCCTTATTTTTTATATCCGGCATTGTAACAATTTCTACTAAAGGAATTCCTAATCTGTCTAATCTATAAACAACTTTATCTTTCACTTGTTTAATAATTCTGGCAGCGTCTTCTTCTAAACATATTGACTGAATTCCAATTTTTCCTTGTTCTGTTTCAATCCATCCATTTCTTGCTAACAGCAAGGTTCTCTGGAATCCAGAAACATTACTGCCATCAATAACAGTTTTTCTCATTATCTGCGTATAAGGAATAATTTCGCAGTTTAAAAGCAAGGAAATTTGTAAGGCAATTTTCAAAGCTTCATCATTAATCAAATGCGGAGGCTCTTCATCCAACTCAACTAAACAATTATTGTCATTATAACATTCATATTCAAAATTTCTTTCTCTTCCTGCCTCATATTTAACAGCAACATCTACTTCTCCCTCTTCACCTGCCACAAGATGCAGTTTCCTTTCAACTTTATAATCTGGCTCATCCTGCCTTAAAATACTAGGACAATTGCAGAATAATTTCTTAGTATCAAGCTGCTGATGAATTTCTATTCCTGATTTAAGATTAATTTCCATAAATAAAAGAAATAATTAAGGTTAATAAATTTAAGTCCTCACAACTACCTGTGGATGAGTTTTTCTATATTTCCTTAATTCCCTATCCATCTCAAGTGTTAAAAGTGTTTGTATTTCTTCTATCTCTTCTTGAGACAACATTCTAGCAACAGCAACCCTTCCTTCTGGATTAAAAGTTGATATCTCTATATTTGGTATAGAGTCAACTAAACTTGCAAAAGTAATTCCTCGCCCACCTCGAGCAGGTACAATAGCATAATCTGAAAGCTCTTTTCTTGCTCTTTTAGTGTTGTTTCTATTCTTTATTTCTTTTTTATCTCTATTCTTTATCTCAATCCATCCTTCTTTTGCTCTAACAAAGCTGCAACCCAAATCAACATAGACTGCTCTCCTGCCCCCATTCTCATAGAAAAAATAATTATCCCTCCTGTCAAACACATCACATATCCCTAACAAATCCAAATAAGGCTCTTCCCGCTCTATTATCTTTCTTAATACTTCTGTGTTCTGAGATTGTTCAGCTGGTAGCAACTCTGAAACAAAATAATATCTTCTACCTTCTCCAAAATGTTCTTGTGAACCATCATATTTCACAAATCGCACATCATTATCAGTGTCTATTAAAACATGTGTTTTTGGCGTGTGTAATCCCACATTTCTCGCAAGAACATTTGTTATTGCTTCATATATCGGTTGATTTTTTGCACTTAGATAGCTTTCTCTAGGAAGATGTGATCCAGGACAATGCTTCACATAGCTAGGAATAATTCTGTTAGAAGTTACTATATTGCATACTCCGCCCGGATTTGAACCTTTTCTGCTGGTTAATACTTGAACTTCAAGTGTCATACCTCAACCAGACATTTCTCATCTTTTAAATCTTTCTATCTGTAACTCCTAATAAGTTACAATATATTCGTAGAAAGCTTAAAAACCGATAAAAAACTCACATAAATAACAAAGGAGGGAAAATGGAACTGAAAAAAATAGGAATTTTAAGTTTGGGAAAGATAGCTGGCTTATTTGGAATTATTTACGGCCTGATTTTAGGAATTTTCTATTCTTTTGTCTACTCAAAATCATCTGTTCTTGCTTCATTAGGACAGCAAATACCAGCAGTAATAACTACATTAGGTTATGCATCAATAATAGTAATGCCTATTATTATAGGTATAATCTATTTTGTTGTAGGAATTATAGGAGCTTTAATCTACAACTTATTAGCAAGCCGAGTAGGTGGAGTTAAGTTAGAATTCAAAGAAGAAAAGAAAAAATAATTTTTTATTTGTCTTTAAACAACTCTAACTATTTCTCCATTTTTATCTAATTCAATAAACTTGCTTACTATTCCTAACTGATAATCTACACATTGATTTTCTCCTTTATCATCTTCCTCATTTCTAGGAACATGAACAATATCAACTGCATAATTCCCACATTTTCCTAGACACTGCGAATTAAACTGCATTCCCTCTGAATTTTTCTTCTGCTGATATAAATTTCCTGCACAATCAATAGCATTCTGCTGTTCTGTCACATAACTCGGAGTTGTCGCAGGAGCTCCATGCTTGATCCATATTCCCCTAGAATCTTTAATCCAAGAATCCTCGGGGCTTCTAATTAAAAACAATAAACCAACAATTAATATTAAAGCTATTATCAAAACAACAGTAACTCCCATTACTCTCATCTTACTCTTCCAATCTTTTATTTATTTCTCCAGCAACATTCTCCAACATTTTCTCTTTTATCTTAGTTTTCCAGGCAGTATGTCCCAATACCCAACCTAACTTTACATAAGCTGTCTCTGCTAACATATCTTCTAAGAAAATAACTCCTGTTTTCATCAGCTTTCTTCCAGGAGAGTATACAAGCGGATTTAATCTTCCATAAATTGTTTGTGGAGCAGCACAAACAATTAAACCATTATCAATTGCTTTTTTTATTCCAGGCAATAAATTTTTTCTTGCTTCATCTATAGCAACATGCCCTAAAGCAGCAACCTCAATTACTATTCCCTCATATCTTCCTAAAAAATCAAAAATCTCAGCATCCATACCAGGATAAAACTTAATTAATGCAATTTTATCATTGAATTTATCATCTAAAATTACTTTCCTGTTATTATTTCTTATCTTATAACTAGTAATTTTCTCAATTTTTCCATCAGGAAAAATTTTCGCAATTGGCTTTATATTAACCGGCTTAAATGCATCTCTTCTTGAAGAATGTAACTTGCGAACTTTGCTTCCCAATAATGCATAACAAAAGTCGTCATTAATAGAAGCATGCCCTACTATCATCACTTCAGCAATATCTGAAATTGCGGCATATGCAGCACACTGCAAATTTAAACTTGCATCACTACTAGCTCTATCTGAACTTCTCTGAGCATAAGTCAATACAACAGGTTTATTCAAATCCTGTAAGAAAAAAGATAGGGCAGCAGAGGTATAATGCAAAAAATCAGTCCCATGTGTGATTATTACTCCTTCAACTTCCTTATCATTTAAACTTTCCTCACAATTTTTAGCAATCTCTTTCCAATCTAGATAATCCATATTCTCGCTTGCTTTCATAAAAGGGATTTTTAGTTTCCTTACATTCACAATTTCCATTAACTCGGGATAAAATTTTAACAATTCTTCAGGTTTAGTAAGCCAAGAAACAGCTCCTGTCTCAGGGTCTAATCTCGAGCTTATAGTGCCTCCTGTAATAATCAAGTCAATATTAAGTAAATTTTTTTTCTGTTTTATTTCCTTTATTTCTCTTTTTATCTTCTCGTCTTTTCCTTTAACAGCTTCGATGTTAGTTACATCTTCTTTTTTTATTCCAATATTATAGCCCGAATTTAATTTTACTAAATACAAACCAGCATCAGGACTTTCCAACAAAATTCCCTCTATTACTTCTTTTACTGTGCTTATCTTAACTTTATCTCCTGGTTTTGGTTCCATTATCAGAACAAGAATAAAGAATATAAAAAACTATCCCCAAACTTCAAACCAAATAATTTATTAATTACAAGCCCTATAGAATCTTCATGCAAGATAGATATAAGCTGATTGAAAAAGAATTAATCCCTTTATCTAAATATTGGAGTGCAAGACTTGGCTTTTTAGATATAATCAACAATACAAAATGTTTTATTCCTCTGATTGAAAACAGAAAAGATATTGGAGACGATTTAAAAGTAATGATTAAAATATCAAAAGAATGGAAGAATAAAAATGAGCATAATGTAGGAGAAGCAGGAGCTTTGTTCAGGCTTTTGCAATTTGCTTCATGGAAATTCAAGCTTAATAAAAAGTTCATTAAAGAGAAAACACTAATTAGCAGGAAAATCTGTAATAATCCAGATATTGTGAACTGGCCAATTGATAAACTGCTCGAATTAGACAATAATACTCCTCAATGGGCTAGTGCATCTGTTTTAACAGGAAGCAAAGATAAAGTTCCTGATAATTTTTTTCTAAATTTAAGTAAAGAAGCAATAAATTATTATAACCAAGTCAGGAAGAATGGAGGCTTTTGTGAGTTAAGATATGATGAAACATTATTATTACAAGCTGAGGCTTTTCTCGACTTGCTAACAAATGGAAAAACAGATTTCAAGCCAAAACAGCAAGACGATTATTGTTTTGCCAGAGCTTTTAAACTGATTAATAAAGAAGAGGGAGAAAAAAGATGGACTGAATTAAGAGGACACGAAAGCGACAGATTAGAAGAAATGGAACTTATGATAGAAAGACTTGAAAATGGTGAGGATATAAGTTCAAAAGATCATAGAGTAGTTCAGGCAATTGCAATGCTTGCCCTATTGAAAAATAAAAAAGCAAAATTCTCTTTTACAGATTGTGTCAGTAAGAGTTGGCCGCAATTCTGGGAATTCTTGGAATATGCCAAAAAATTAAAACTTTAAATATATAAAGTACTATTGGTTTATATAAAAATGCCAACTCAACAAGCAAAAATAGGTTTAGAAATCCACGGCTATTTACAAACCAAAGAGAAATTATTTTGCAGATGTAAAGCAGTAAGGCACACAGCCAAACAAAACATAAAGCCCAATACTTTCATCTGCCCTATTTGTTCCGGAATGCCTGGTTGCAAACCAATGTTACCAAATGAACAGGCAATAAAAAAAATCCTGGAAATTGCTTTAATGTTGCATTGCAAAATAAATACAAAAGAGAAAGGAAAAGTTCTTGTATGGAACAGAAAACATTATGACTGGCCTGATTTGCCAAAAGGCTATCAAGATACTATTTCAGGAGCTTATAGCATCCCAGTAGCAGAGCAAGGAATTTTTGAAAAAATAAAAATCAGAGAATGTCACTTAGAAGAAGACCCTGCTTCATGGAATCCAGAAACAGGCTGCATAGATTATAATCGTTCAGGTTTGCCATTAATAGAAATTGTAACAGAACCTGATTTTGAAAAAGCTGAACAAGTTGAATCCTGGTTGAAAGAATTAATTCTTACATTAAGCTACATAAAAGCAGTTGATAAAAATGCAGGAATAAAAGCAGATGTTAATGTTTCAACCAAGAAGACAGGTTTTAAGGAGCGAGTTGAAATCAAGAATCTAAGTTCCTTGGAATCAATAAAGAGAGCAATTTCTGCGGAAATTGCCAGACAGGAGATAGAGCCTATTGTTAGAGAGACAAGAAGATATGATGAAGCAAAAGACAAGACAATAAGAATGCGAGGAAAAGAAGAGGCTGAAGATTATAGATTTATTCCAGACCCAGACTTGCCTATAATAAAACTGCATGAAAAAGAAGTTCAAGGAATAAGAGCAAGTCTGCCAGAAACACCAAAAGAAAAACTAGACAAGCTGATTAAAAAACACAAACTAGACAAGAAACAAGCTGAAATTTTGCATAGGAATTTTGAATTAGTTGAATTTTTTGAGAAAATTGCAAGCAAGTTGCCAGCAGATTTTGTTCTTCCTTGGGTTACAATTGAGCTATTAAGAATCCTTAATTACAATAAGAAAAATCTTGAGGAAGTTAATATTGAGCCAGAACATTTCCTAGAATTACTTGAAGCTGTAAAAAATAAGGAGATAACAGAATTAAAAGCAAAATCCTTGTTAAATGACTTTATTCCTTCATCATTTTCAATAAAAGCAAAAATTAAAACAAGTGAAAGAATAACTAACAAACAAGAAATTGAGAAAATTGTGGATTTAGTGATAAAGAAAAATAAAAAAGCAGTTGAAGATTACAAGCAAGGGGAAAAATCAGCTTTCAATTTCTTAATGGGAGAAATAATGAAAGAATCAAGAAAAAGAGCTGATTTCAAACTTGCGAGAGAGTTATTAGAAAAAATGCTGAAATAAAAACTAAAAACAAAAAATTACTTCAGCGCAAACACAACTGAAACTCTTCCTGAAATTGTCTGTTCTCCTGGTTGTATGTTTGTAGTAGCCGCCTTAGCTTCTGCAACTCCTCCGCCCATATCATTACTATATAAAGCCCATGGATAATAGTCAAAATTGCTTGAAGATATTGAAACAACCCTGCCTACCTCTTTACCTAATCCAGAGGCAATTCCTTCTGCTTTTGTCTTAGCATCCTGTGTAGCTTGCTCTAAAGCCTGAGCTTTATACTCATTTTGCTTTTCCAAGCTCAATTCAAAATTTATGTAGTTTATATTTGCTCCATTGTCAACACCTGCATCTATCACATCTCCTATTTTGCCTGTTTCTTCAGAAGAAAACTCAACTTTCAAAGAGTGAGTTGCCTTGTAATCTTTAAATTCCTGTGTTCCATGATTCCAATTATATTCAGGATAAATGTTAAAAGATTCTGTGATAATCTCTTTTCTTTCAAATCCAAGTTTTATTAAGGCTGTAATTGCATTATCAACTATTTCTGAATTTTTATCCTTAGCTTCCTTAGAATCATTTCCAATAGTTTCTATATTAAAATAAATAGCAACTTTATCAGGCATTGCTTTAACCTCGGCAATTCCATCTACATTAACTGTTTGTGAAGGCTTAATCTGGAAATATACTGCAAGTCCTATCAATGCTAATAAAACTACAGCACCCACAATTATCAGTGTTATCTTAACTCCTGTTTCCATTTTACTTAGACCTCCTTACAATTGTTATAATAATAAATGCTATTACTAAAACCCATATTCCAATTAAAAACCAACTTAATACTCCTAGGTGAATTAAATTTCCTGTAACTTGAGGAGTATTCTCAGCAACTTTTTCAGCTGCAGCTATACTTGTCTGCAGTGCAGGAATAGTAGAATCTGCTACATTCCTAGCTGTATTAATAAATTTATTATACCATAAAATAAAGGCTGTAAATATACCGGCAAGAATAACAACAGGCAAAATTCCTGTTATTTTCCTAGATTTCTTAGGGCTTATAACTATATTCTTATTAGAAATTTTATAAACTGGAATTCTTTTTCCCTTAACACTAAATAAATGCCTTTTTTCCTCAATTAAACCTGCTTTAATCAAATTATCAATATTATATCCTATTGTATTTAAAGGCGAATCTAATTCCTTGGCAATTTCACTTTCACTCAACTCTTTCTCAGCTAGCAAATCCAGAATTTTTTTGCTTGTCTTATTTGAAAGAATGTTAGCTAGCAACTCAGCTTTTTCATCTTCCAAGGAGACTAATATGTATTTTTCTTCTGCCATAATTATTCAATAGAAAACTCGTTTATAAACCCAATGATAGGTTCAAATGTAATTGAACCTATAACACCAACTCACCAATCACAGCCAGAATGAAAACTAAAGATAATAAGGCAATTATCCACCAATTAATCTTAACAGAATACTCTGGTTTTCTATTCCCCAGCTTCTTAGCTTTTATATTCATCAACAAAACTAAAATTCCTGTCAAACCACCAGAAACAATTCCTCCAAATGAAAGTAAATCAATAAAGCTTGCCAGCTTGAAAACAGAAATAGCAAGAAACAGGATAAGAGGAACAAGACTCGCTAATAACCATCCATTAAACCTCCCCAATTTAAAATCAAACCTAAACATATCTCTAATAGCTAACGATAAAGTAAAATAAGCAGTGAACATAGTCAAAACTCCTAATATAGAAAAAAATCTGCCCAAAGACAAAGTAGCAATCTCCTGGACAGTATTTCCAAAATTTCCTACAACAACAAACATAAAAAGAAAATAAACTAAAAAAGGAATTGCCATTCCAATTACTATAACTTTTTTCATCAATTTTTCCTGTCCTGACAAAACTCTTTCAACTTCAGGCATTGCAGAAAATGCTAAAAACGAGAACAAAATTACACCGAAAGGCATAAACAAATTATCTACATTAAAATAGTTCAAATTCTCTATTCTAATGCCTTTAAAAAAGAAAATTAAAATTAATGCAACCAAAGCAAGAACCAGAACCATAGCAATTTTCTCATATTTTTTCAATGCCTTTAACCCAATATAACTAAGAAAACACATTACAAACCAGAAAGCTAAAGAAATTACAAAAACATAATTATAGCTTCCTGAAATAATATAACTTAAACTTCTTCCCTCTCCAATTAAATAAGCAATTAAAGCAGGGTATATTCCTAGAATCATAGCCAAAAACATTAAAACTCTTCCTGGCTTACCCAAATATCTATGAGCATATCCTGTCAACTGATGATTTCCCTTCGTCCTTAAACTTATTTCTCCCAAATATAATTTTACAAGCATAATAAAAAGAAATACAAAAACAAGATACACCAACCCTGGAAAAAACCCAGATTTAGCTACAACATAGGGAATTCCTAGGAATCCTGCTCCAATAGTTGTCCCTACCAAAACAGCCAATGCAGGAAAAAATTTGCTTTTCATTTTCTTAAATCTCGTAAGAGTTTAAGAGCCAGAAAATTTTCAAATTTTCTGGATGCCTCTTTTAACTTAATTTAGATAAATTAAGCACATTTTTAAATATTAAGTTATTAGTAAAGGATGATTATGCTAAAGAAACCATTGGTTTCTTAGCGGGTCTATGATGTAATGGATAACATAAACGGCTTCGGTTTTAAAGCAGAAACCGTTTTATCTGGGTTCGAATCCTAGTAGACCCATGAACAAACATTCATAAACTTAATAAAACACAAAAGACAAGTACAAAAATGAAAAAGCACGTGATTCCATTATATAGCTTAGTAATAATCCTCCTTATTATAGATTCAGTCATTTTCTTATACTTCTCAACAACTATATCCAATTTACAATTAGAACTAAACTCAACAAGAAATTCTTTACAAGATTTAAATAAAAATCAAATTCAAACTCAAAGCCAGCTGAACCAAATAACCTCCTCATTAACAACCCTCACATCAACCCAGCAATCTCTGACAAAACAAATTTCTGAATTAAAAGCATCTGCCTCTTCAGATTTCTCAGGGATAATCGAACAGGCTGTAAAATCAGTTGTAAGCATAAAAACAGATGTAGCCCAAGGTTCAGGCTTTATAATAAGCAAAGACGGCTATTTAGTAACAAATGCCCACGTTTTAGCCCAGGCTCATTATGCGCAAACTTTAACCTCTAATAATGAATTGAAAAATGCAAATTTAATCGGTTATGATTCAGATTTAGACATAGCTTTATTAAAAATTTCAGGAAGCTATGACTCTTTGGAATTTGCAAATTCAGATGATGTAAAAGTCGGGGAAAAAGTAATAGCAGTAGGAAATCCATATGGCTTATCATTTTCAGTTACAGAAGGCATAGTTTCAGCTGTGAACAGACAAGGAGATAATAGATTAAATGCATATATCCAGACAGATGTAGCATTAAATCCCGGAAATTCAGGCGGACCCTTAATAGACACACAAGGAGAAGTAATAGGAATAAATAATTTCAAAGTCGGAGGAGCAGAATCTCTAGGTTTTGCCTTAGAAAGCAATTATGTAAAAGAGGCTATTAATAGTATAGCATTAAAAGTTTTAAATCAAACTTTAGTATAGTTAATTTTTTAAACTTCTAATTCTAACCAATATCATGAGGGACAGAGTTGTCAGTTCGCAAGAGCAAGATTATATTCCTTGTAGGATTTCTTAGTTCTTACTCTCCTAGTTATATCTCAAGACAGGGTTTAGAATATGCTATTCAAACAATGATAGAAGAAAAAGACTTATCTGAAAATGAACAAATACAATTAACAAAAATGCTTGAAGAAAATCCAGAATCTCTTTTAACAGAAAAATGCAGATATTTTGGCATGATAAAAAACTACATCTTGCCATTCATTAAAAGATAATTTTAAATATCAATAATAACTAAGGTGAATATGAAAAAAGAAATAGGAATTACAACAGAAAAAGATGAGTTCTCAGATTGGTTTACTCAACTTATGATAAAAGCGGATTTAGCAGACTACTCAGATGTTTCGGGCTGTATCATTTTTAAACCTACAGCTTACTCAATTTGGGAAAAAATTAAAGATGAATGTGATAAAAGATTTAAAGAATTAGGAATAAAAAACTGCTATTTTCCTATTTTTATCCCAGAAAAATTATTTTCAAAGGAAAAAGAACATGTTGCTGGCTTTACGCCACAGGTCGCATGGGTTACAGAAGCAGGAAATACAAAACTGAATGAAAAATTAGCTGTTAGACCAACATCCGAAGCTATAATGTATCCTTCTTACTCAAAATGGATAAGAAGCTGGAGAGATTTACCTTTAAAATTAAATCAATGGAATAATGTAGTAAGATGGGAATTTGAGCATCCAGTTCCATTTTTAAGAACTCGAGAATTTTTATGGAATGAAGGACATAATGCATTTGCAACTGAAAAAGAAGCGATTGAAGAAGGGGGAAGTATACTTAATGTATACAACGAAGTCTGCGAGAATTTTCTTGCTTTATATGGCTTAATTGGGAAAAAAACAGAAAAAGAAAAATTTGCAGGAGCGGTTTTTTCTGAAAAGATTCATTATATAATGCCAAACGGAAAAGCTATAGAAGGTCCTTGTTTTCATCATGACGGTCAAAACTTTTCAAAAGCTTACGATATAAAATTTCTAAACAAAGAAGGAAAAGAACAATATGTCTGGCAGAATACTTATGCTATATCAACAAGAATGTTGGGGGTAATGTTTGCTATTCACTCCGACTCAAAAGGATTAATTTTGCCCCCAGGTATAGCCCCAAACAAGTTGGTAATAGTCCCTATCTTTTCAAAAGAAGAAAAAGCAAAAGTAATAAAAGAGGCTGAAAAAATAGCTTCTGAACTTGAAGATTATTCTCCAATTTTAGATGAAAGAGAAGATTATTCTCCAGGATTCAAGTTTAATGATTGGGAAATGAAGGGGGTTCCATTAAGAATAGAAATAGGCCCAAGAGACTTAAAAAACAAGCAAGTTGTTATTGCAAGAAGAGACATTAACAAGAAACATGAAGTAAAGATATCAAATTTGAAAAAAGAAGTTACTAAAACTCTAGGAGATATACAAAAATCATTGTTTGAAAAATCTAAAAAATTATTTTTATCCAAAATTGTTAAAACAAAAACACTAAATGAATTAATAAAAGTTATTGATAATAAAAAGGTAGCAATAGTTCCTTTATGCAAAAACATAAAATGTGAAGATATGATGAAGTTTAAGACAAAAGGAACAAAAGCCTTATTTATCTCAGAAGAAAAGATAAAAAATGAAAAGTGTATAATCTGCAACAAAAAAGCAGATTATTATGTTTATGCTGGAAAAAGTTATTGATTTTTCTTTTTTAAATAATCTAAAATATCAGCAACCAAAATAGGAAAAGCTAAAGTAACATCTGCTCTTAAATCACAAACTAATCCCTGCTCTGAAACTTTTCCCCAACTTTTAGCTTCTATAATCTGCATTCCTGAAACACCACCATGTTCGGGCCTGTCCATAGTTATTTGTATAACATAATTTAAAGAATTTCCAGAAGCCTGCATCATTCCAGGAACAAAATGTTTAGGAACTCCGCCTCCCAAAATCAAAAAACCAAAAGTTTTGTCTTTTCTCCAGGCAAAATCAAAGAAATCTCTAATATCTAATTGAGAATTTATTTTCAGACTATGCATTTGAGAATACATCCATACCTGAAATCCCAACATGCTATCAGTTATAGCAGGACAGAAAATAGGAACATTCATATCATAACAAGCCTTTATAATTGAATTCTCATCTTTAATATGTTTTCCTAGCTCATATAAAAATTGTTTAGGGGATAATTCTTCCTGCGGCAGTTGAGGCAGGATTTTTTGTATTTCCTCTTCAAAAACAAGAAACCCTTTTTTCTCCAAAAAAACATCGTAAAGCCTGAAAATATCTTTTTTGTGCAATTCAACATCATCTACTCTAGAAGAACCCTGAAAATGATGAACTCCAAACGCCTCTATTAAATCATGAGTTAAAATAGCTCCTGTAAATAACATAGCATCTACAGCCTTAGCTCTAATCAACTTAACAAAAATATTTCTCATACCTCCAGCAATTAAAGCACCAGCAGCAGAAACAAATTTTATGCATTTTTCATCATCTAACATTTTCTTGTATATCTCACAAGCTTCTGCCATTCTTTTCCCAGCATAACCTGCTCCGGCTAATTCTTTTGTCAGCTCAGAAACTTTCATATCCGGCCAGACATCCATTCTCTTCTCATTTCTCGAACCTTTTTCTGCTTTCATCTTGATTTTTTATGTAATTTAAATATAAATTAAATAATTTGAAAATATAATTAGAATTAATATTTTGGAATTGGTATTTCCTCTAATCTAATCTTAATATCCATATTTTGAATAGAAAAAGTTAATTTAAAAACCTAACTAATCATCTTCTCTATTCTTTCCTTAAACTTAGGCAAATCCTCTAAATTAATTTTAGCTCCTGTGGCCTGTTCATGCCCTCCTCCTGTAGCATTTTCCAAACCTTCAATTGCCTTCAATGTTATCTCCTTAATATTTTTTCCTCTTAACGAAATATTAGCTTTAGTCCCTTGTATATATGCAACAACTATAATTTTTTCAGGAAAATTGTAACATAACTCATTTGCTATATCCGAACTTAAAGACAAATCGCCGCCATATTGAAAATAAATTATTTTTCCTTTCGCAAAATTCTTTGCCTTATCTATAAGCTGTTGATATTTTTTATTAACCTGATTATACCTGAATAAAAGAAAGTTTTTAGCATCATCCTCAAGAATATCTCGAGGAGATTTTGCTTTTAATAAAAATTTTAACATTCTGACAACATTGCTTGTCCTGTCTTTCAAGGCAAATCCTAATATTCTCGTAACTTTTCCTATATCTGTCCCATACAAAGCCTGAAAAGCTGTTTTCACATTTCCCCACATTTCCGGCCAGCTTTCTTTGAAATTATCTTCAAAATCAGGAAACAAATTATCTCCAATACACCCGCACATAGCAATCCATAAATCCTCTTTCCTGCCAGTCAATTTCCAGCAGATATAAGTTACAGGCTCGCAACTTTTTTCTTTGTTTTTTGTAGTATTATAATAATAAACATTTTCAAATTCTTTTACAGGAACATCGTGATGGTCAATCCACACAACAGGAATATTTAATTTTCTCGCTTCTTCTAAAAAACCGTCAGATACTATTGGTTTGTCCAAAATAAAAACATAATCAGGATTTAATTCGTGTAACTTTCTTGCATAACTCTCATTTAATTCAGGAAAACTTTTAATAGCTACTCCTTTCCCTTTTCCATAAGCCCTAGCTAACAACAAAAAAGAACATAAACCATCTGCATCATTGTCAAAGAAAAATATGGGATTTTGCGCCTTTTCCAGATGCTCCTTAATTTCGAAAATTTGTTTCTCAGTTAACATTTTCGATAACTGTCAAACTTTCCCAAGTTTGAAGTCTCAGAAGTCTGTCTTTCACTTAACATAAACTCCTCACCAAATCAAGATTTATATATTTTGTCATCTCGAGGTTTCTTAGATTCTATAGGTAAAAAACAAAATTTTAATCACTCAACCTCAATAAAAATAAGGGGAAAGATTTTTAAATCCAAACCTACTCAAAAAAAGATGAATAAATGGGTTGAGCTTTTACTGGGTTTAATACTTGTAATAGCAGCAATTGTAGTGATGTGGTATTCAGCAGGCTGGGGAGCATTCTGGAATTTCAGACATGCTGCCTGGGAATTCCTTAAAGGTGGAGCTTTCTGGTTTGTCTTAGGAATAGGATTATTGTTGATATTGCTGGGAATTTCAGATTTAAAAGAGTAAACATATAACTAGCAATAACAGAAGCATCTTTTCTAGTATACAAAACTATTAATAATATTTGTGATTTTACTGGATATGGAAAGCATGTTTGATTCTGAAATATGTGCAAGATGCAAAGGCAGAGGTTATTGCGGAAAATCTTGCCCTATATTTGCGAAAATAAAAGAATTTTTACCTAAAACAAAAACTCATTTTTCAGGCTCCTCTCCACCAGAAATTTTTGTAGGGAGATTCTTCTATCCAAATATAAACACAGGTATTCTCTCGCCCCAGGAATATGGAAATACAGAAGAATACAGCATGCCTGAACTTTGGTATAAAAAAAATCTTAGTATAAAAGAAGTTCTAAATTTAAGAGGCAAATTAATTTATGCCCGGTTTAAAAGTAATGTTAAAGATACAAGAAAGAAAAACCGCTTTTTGCAATTAATGCAGGAGATTTCAATGGCAGATAAAAATATAGCAACAGAAATATTTCTCAAAAAACCTCCAAGATATGGTTTTGAAGCAAGCAGGCAGACAGCAATTTTGACTAATCCTGCTCCTCTTCAAAATGCAAGATTAGAAGAAAACCCGCATATTCCTAAAAAAGTAGATTATCTTGTTTCAGATACAGATGTAAAGGCAGCAACAGCAATTTCAGAATTATATAAAGCTGAAATACCTACAAGTAATATAATAAAAATTTTATCAGCTGGCTTATTGGGAACAGGAACAAGAAGAAAACTTGTACCGACAAGATGGAGTATCACAGCAACAGACGATACAATCTCAAAATTGCTCTTGTCAAAAATCAGATATTATCCTGAGATATCTGAAATACAACTTTTTCATGGCTATTATGTAGGAAATCATTATGAATTCCTTCTTCTTCCAGACAAATTTTCATTTGAAGTTATAGAAGCATATTTTGCAGGCAGTGTTTGGAATCCTACTAACCAAGTTTCTATATCTCAAGATTATGAATCTTTTCTAGGCAGAAAAACTTATGCAAGTAATGTGACAGGAGCATATTACACAGCCAGGCTGGCATTATGCGAATATTTAGAAAGCAAGAAAAGACAGGCAAGTTGTTTTGTGATGAGAGAGGAAAGACCCGAATATAACGCTCCATTAGGAGTAGGGATATTAAGAGAACTTTCAAGAGATGCTTTTTCAAAAAAACCAGAAATCTTCAACAACATACAGGAAGCCCTGCAAGCCAGCCAAAAAAGACTTAAACTCCCAATACAAGTTTTCACTCAAAAATCCTGGCTTTTAAAAGAATATGGGAAGCAAAAAAGATTGTCAAACTATTTTAAAATTTAAGAAACAGCCATAAAAGGCCCTTCTTTACAACTTCTTCTTCCTTTATCATCTGCACAACTCCCGCATAATCCAACACCACACCCTGTCATATAATCAACAGAAGAATAAACTTTTTCCGGGCTTGATATTTTTAATTCCAAAGGCAAAACAGCTTCTCCATACTCTTTAGGCATTTTTCTTGTAAAAAACCATGGGACATTCCATGCTCTTCTTGCCATTCCTTCTGCAGTCGCGACTGAAAGAGCAATTCCTTTCTCAGGAATCCCATACAATAAAGTTTGGGCATGGTCGTGCGGAGATAAACTTCCAGAATTAATTATAGCATCTGCGTAAAAATCTCCTAATGCCTGAGTTGATTTTCCATCGTTAAAGTCGCCTATATTAACAAACCATGGAGAAGTTCTTTGACTTTTTAATGGATAATCCCGCCAAGTCTTAAAGCTCCAGTATCAAGTAGAAATTTTATAAAATTCTCTTTATACTTTTCCATATATCAAACTAAAGAACTATCTATATAAACATAATTATAATAGAAAATAATATTTTTTTCACAAATTTAAAGTAGTAAATCTAACCCAAAATAAAAATCAAACCAGCCTCAATTAACCCAGCAATTAAAAGCAAAGGAATTATAACAAACAGGAAAACTCTAAGCGAGTTTTCCAAATCATAAGCAAGCTGCTTTCCCGGCTTCTTGCTAAAAACGAACATTCCTAATTTTAATCCTAAACCTAAACTTATTATTAAAGCAGGAATTTCAAATATCCCATGAGGCAATAATCTTAACAAAATTCCTGAGCCTTCAACTCCTGCAACTTTTCCAGATATGAATCCAAGTACATAACCATTAAACAGGACTAATAGTAAAGGCAACAATCCTAAAATTAAGCCCAGTAATAAGCCTAGAAATGCAGTCATAACATTATTCTGCAAAATAAAAACAAAAAGCTGAAAAAATCCCATACCCTTAGTTTTTTCAGCCAAATTCTCAATTAACTGCTTTATAAATTCCTGGAAAAATACCGGGAATATTACTCCAATTAAAATAGAAATTAAAAATAAGGCAGCAATTATCCAAAAATAAATTCTGCTTTCCTTCAAGTACTTCCAGGCTCTATAATAATTCTCTTTTTTTCTATTGCTTCTTATTTTTCTTGCCATGTTAAAAATCCTCTGATTTTCAATCACCATCAGAAATTTTCATTTCTGAGGTTTTCTCACCTGAACATCCTGTTTAATGCCATAACTTTTCTCTTATACTTGCTCTTTAGATATAAGCCATAAATAACTCCTGCTAATAAGCCTCCAAGATGTGCTGTATTGCCAATAGGCAGTCCTGCAGCATACGATAAAACCCATAATACTCCTAAAAGAAAAATCATAGCAATCCACATAGGCATAGGAATTATAAAAAATACAAGAACAGGCAGCCTTGGAGTTAAAATCATAAGCAAACCGCCAATACCAAAAATAGCTCCAGAAGCACCTACAGCATAAATATTTAAATCACTTTTAAAAATTAAAGATAAGAAAACAAAAAACAAACCCGCAACTAATCCCGAGACAATATAAAACAAGAAATATCTCTTTCTTCCTATTATTTTCTCAACAAAATTTCCAATAAATAATAAAGAAATCATATTTACAAATATGTGAGAAAAACTTCCATGCATAAACATATTAGTTAATAAGGTCCATAAATTCCTGCCTTGCAATATATTGCTAGGTTTCAAAGCAATATAATCTAAAAAATTCTGATTCTGGGCAACTACCAAGCTTACAACTATAAAAACAGCAATATTTGCAAGAATTATCCAGTTAGTCACAGATAAATTAGAAAAAACTGAAATTTTTCTATTCATTTTCTTCTCTTCCTTGCCCTTGGTTTTTTCCTCGCCTTTTTTCTTGCTTTTTTCTTGCTTTTCTTAACAACTTTTTTTCCTGCTTTTCTTTTTTCTTTCTGTTTTTTCTTTAACTTCTTCGCTATTTTATCTCTTTTTTTAGCTCCTTCCTCTTTAATTTTAACTAACTCATCCAAAACACTCTGCCTCTGCCTTTCTAATCTATTTATATCCTTTGTTAAATTTTCCACAACCCTTTTCTTGTCAGATAAAACATAGACTTCCCCGCATTCCTGGCAGGTAAAATCATGAAGTAAAGCAGTTTCCTCACTTACCTCTGTCTTGCATGTATTGCATAAATAAAATCTTTTCTGCTCCCTGCTTTTTAACTGCTGCTGCAATCCCTCCATTTCTTTTTTCAGCCTTTCAGACAACAATTCCAGAGATTTTTCAGTGTTCAAAGTCCAAAAATATGTATACCATCCCTTCCTCTTGTCTTTCTTCCTGGTAAAAGAGACTAAATTATAATTAGAAAGCTTATAGAGAATATTTCTAACCTGATTTATAGTCAGTTTCATTTTTTTAGCTATTAAAAACTCATTGACATCTTTCTTATCAAACAACAAATCAAGTATCTCACTAGCCTGCTTTCCAACTATTTCAGCCACAATCTCATTAAGAAGTTTAATTTGCATTAGACTCAAAAAATTAATTTGATTAAATATCTTTCTATTTTTTAGTTACTACTTTGTAATTTATGCAAACCTATTTATATGCTTTTCCTTTTTAAATTTTATGTTCCCATTTAAAAAGAAAAAAGAGGAGGAAATACCAGAATTACCGGAACTGCCTCCCTTACCCAGCCTGAATTCTCAGATGCCTAGAAAATTTAAAGAAGGACTTCCTCAATTACCAACTTTCCCCTCAACTAAAACCGGTGATGATGTAAGCAGACAGGCTGTAAGGCGCGCAATTAAAGAGCCTGAGGAGCCAGAGGGATATGAAGAATCCTTACCTACTTATCCTATGACAAGAGAGATAGAACCTTCTATGACACAAGAAATGCCAGTAAAAATGAAGCCGATGCAGATAACAAAAGAAATAATACCCTCAATAAGAATGGAGCCAGTATATATAAGAATAGATAGATACCAAGATTCTTTATCGAAATTCCAAGAGATAAAAAGAAAAATAATGGAGATGGAAAATTTGTTAAAAGAGACGAGAGAGTTAAAGGCAAAAGAAGAAACTCAGCTTGTAGAATGGGAAAGGGAAATTCAAGAAGCTAAAAACAAATTAGACAATATAGACAAAACTATTTTTAAGAAATTGGAGGATTAGTATTGGGAAAATGACAGAAACCCTGCATATCAGATTGGAAGTTGGAGAAGCTATAAATTCTAAGAGAAACTTGCTGTCATCAGAGATTAATTTTATTAATATATTAAAAAAAATCCAAAATTACAGGGATTTAAGAAGAAAAGAACTTGCAAGAAAAATTGAATTAAAAAGCATAATGAGGGAAACCTCGGAATTAATGAAAAAATTTAAAGAAGAAATGCCAAAATCAAAAGTTCCAGAAGCAGAGGAAAATGAACCAGCAGCAGGACTTCTCGAAACAACAAAAAAACTAAAATTAGAAGATGAATTGAAAGAAATAAAAGATAGATTAGCAAGATTAGGTTAACCTAATCTTTTACTTTAACTTTAATAAAATATATCTGTATTGTATTAAAATAACCTTAAACTTAGCTTTTAATTACTAAACAAAACAATAGTAGAATTTAAAAATTCTTATTGTATTCTAATAAAACCTCAAAATTGAGATTTTGATGGTGATCAAAAATAGGAGAATTTTTGACATGATAAAAAACAGGCAGGAACTAATAAAAGCATATATAGATTTTTTTAAAGGAAAAAACCATAAAGAAATTCCTAACTCATCATTAGTACCAGAAAACGATCCAACAGTATTATTTACAACAGCAGGCATGCATCCCCTTGTTCCTTATTTACTAGGAGAAAAACATCCTTTAGGAAAAAGGTTAGTTGGCAATCAAAAATGCATAAGAACAGGAGATATAGATTCAGTAGGCGACAATTTCCATCTAACTTTTTTTGAAATGCTAGGCAACTGGAGTTTAGGAGACTATTGGAAAAAAGAAGCAATTGAATATAGCCTAGAATTCCTCATAAAAATTCTAAAAATATCAAAAGAAAAACTTACAATCAGTTGTTTTGCAGGAGATAAAGAAAACAAAATCCCAAAAGATGAAGAAGCAAGCAAAATATGGCAGGATTTAGGAATAAAACCAAAGCAAATAAAATTTTTAGGAAAAGAAGAAAATTGGTGGGGTCCTGCGGGAAAGACAGGCCCTTGCGGGCCAGATACAGAAATGTTTCTAGGAGAAAATGAGATTTGGAATGATGTTTTTATGCAGTATAATAAAGATGAGAAGGGAAATTATCAGCCATTGCAGCAGAAAAATGTAGATACCGGTATGGGAGTAGAAAGAACCCTAGCAATACTCCAAAATAAAAAATCAGTTTATGAAACTTCCTGCTTCTTGCCCATAATAGAAAAAATAGAAAAACTAAGCAAAAAGAAACATGGAAAAGACAAAGAAGAAATAAAAGTAATGAGAATTATAGCAGACCATGTTAAAGCTTCTGTTTTTATCTTAGCAGAAGGCATAGAACCTTCAAACAAAGAGCAGGGCTATGTTCTCAGGAAGTTGATAAGAAGAGCAGTAAGATATGGAAAAACATTGATGATGCAGAATAATTTTACAAGACAATTAGCAGAACTAGTTATCCAAATTTATCCTGATTATCAAGAACTGAAAAAGAACAAAGAGTTTATTTTGACAGAACTTGAGAAAGAAGAAAGCCAGTTTAGGGAAAGTCTTGCATCAGGATTAAGATACTTCAACAGGATAATTGCTGAATCAAAGAAAACAATTTCAGGCAAAGACGCATTCCTTTTATATCAGTCTTATGGCTTTCCCTTGGAATTAACTTTGGAATTAGCAAAAGAAAATAATCTAAAAGTTGATATTAAAGAATTTGAAAAAGAGCAGGAAAAACATCAGGAATTAAGCAGAACAGCAACCCAGGGGAAATTTAAATCAGGTTTAGCTGATAATTCAGAACAAGTAACTAAGTTACATACGGCAACTCACTTGTTAAATGAAGCACTAAGAGCTATATTAAAGAAAAAAGATATTTTCCAGAGAGGAAGCAATATAACATCAGAAAGATTAAGATTTGATTTTAATTTTGACAGGCAATTAACCCAAGAAGAATTAAAAGATGCAGAAAAACTTGTAAACAAAAAAATTTCCGAGGACTTACCGGTAGAATGTAAGGAAATGACATTAGAACAAGCAAAAAAATACGGCGCGCAAGGAGTTTTTGAACATAAATATGGAGAAAAAGTAAAGGTTTACTCAATAGGAAATTTCTCAAGGGAAATTTGTGCAGGCCCTCATGTCACAAATACAAAACATTTAGGTAAATTCAAAATCATAAAAGAAGAATCAGTTGCAAAAGGTATAAGAAGAATAAAGGCAATCCTAGAATAATTAAAACCACAAATAAATAAAAAGTACAGAAGACAAAAATAAATTTTCTTATTATTTGACTACATAAACTTTATCGTGCTCTTTGACTTCCTGCTCAACTTTCATTCCTACTGCATCACCTTTCTTTGCTTTTGTTATTGGTTTATGCTCTACCTGCATGCTTTTAACTTTCTGCTTAAAGTCAGTTGTAGTTCCTTTTATTCTTATTAAGTCATCTACTCCCAAAGCTTTAGTCAATTCCACAACTGCAACACCAATCTTGTCAAAATAGTGAGATACTCTTCCTACTTCTATCCCTAAGTCTTCTATCTCCTCTTTAACTGCCTTCTCAACTTTCTTTACAACTTTCTCAGCTGTTTTTATTTTCTTTGTTCTTGGCATATTTTAGGTATATATTCTTACGTATTTAAATCTAACTAAAAGCATCAATAAACTCTCTAATATCTTGGGCTTTTTTAGAAGCTAAAAAAGCCCTATACTCTTTTAATCCTAAAGCTTTTCTATATCCCCCGCCATATTTCTTGTCTCTATTGTACAAATCTTTAGCCATTTTCAAAGCAGAATCCCAGCCCCATTTATCATAGCAATATAAGACAGACTCTAAAGCCTCTTCTATCTCGCAATCAGGAAAATTCTCAAGAATTCCCTCAGCTTCTTTTTCTATTTTAAAAGACAGCTTATCATCAATTATAGAAAGCAGATATCTCCTCGAATTCTTCATTGCCTGTTTTATATGCTCAACTTCATGCGCAATTATAGGTATTAAAGCAGGTTTAGATAAAAATTCTAATCTTGCTATATTCAAAAATAATAGAAACTCATATCCCTGCTTTTTGGTTCCTGCTAATAAATTTGCTCCAGAATGAGCATCAAAATCATATGGTTTTGATTTTTTATTTAAATAACCTAGAACAATATAAACTTTCCATTTTCCTAACCTTGGCTTAAAATAATTAAAAATCTCATTAGCATTTCCAGGAAAATTCTTTTTATTCTCCTCCCAGAATTTCCTCCTATTCCCAGGAAGTTTCTCCCTGATTGCCATAATCTCTTTTTTAGTTATCATAAAAATAAGATGGAAAAAAGCTATAAAAACCTTATTAAAACTATGTTCCTGAATAAAGGCGTTTTGAAAGGTGTTCAGGAAATCCTGCTTCAGCTATTCTTCTTGCTGCTTCTCTAAAATCATACTCAACTCTTATAATTTCAGTTTTTGTTCCATCAAGAATAACATAACATGCCCTTCTATCATTATCTCTCGGCTGTCCAACAGAACCTACATTAACAATTGCCTTGCCATTTTCGCCACGAAAGATAGTAGGTTTGTGAGTATGTCCTATTAATAATAAGCTTTCTTTTCTTTCACCAAGCTTCTTGAGATTAGACACGACAAAATAAGGGTCTTCCTCTTCATCAGTATAACAAAAGAGTTGGGGCGCAACCAAATTTGCATGAGCCATAACACAAGAATTCAATTCTAAAATATAAGGCAAAGAACCTAAAAATCTTTTCGCTTTTCTATCAACTACATCCCTTGTCCACTCCATAGCAATCAGTGCATGATTATTAAAATCATTATAATCATAATTAACAACACCCTCATCATGATTTCCCCTCACACAAGGTATTCCTCTTTCTCTTACTCTATCTATACACTCATTAGGATTTGCCCCATAACCAACAATATCCCCTAAACACAATACCTCACTAATTCCTCTTCTCTTTATATCTTCCAGTACAGCTTCCAATGCCTGCAAATTGCCATGGATATCTGAAATAACAGCTATCATAAAACCCAGAAAAAATATGCTTATTTAAAACTACCTATTATAACTACAATATACTCTTAACTCACCTTCAAACATAACAGATTCACCTCTAAATGGGCAATAAGGACGAATCTTATTACAAAAAGCTGTTTTTATTTTTGTATTTCCTTGTCTGGCATTTTCCCTACCGTCACAATCTTTCAATGCTTCTTTTACTGCAAAATCTACTTCTTCTAGTTTCATTCTAAAAAACAAATTTGACTCCTATTTAATAATTTTTATGTTTTCTAAAATATATTATAAACTATCGGTTTTATTATATCAGTCATTAACTTTTTTCCATAAATAATTAAAATAATTTATATAAGAATTAGAAATATTTTTAATAACTATTGCTATCAATTTGTTCCAGTCTCATTCTATCAAAATTCCCGGTTTTCCTGGCTGGGCTTTTATTACCTTTCCAGTCTTGCCTGCATCTTTAATATTCAACACTTCAACTTGCATGTTAAATGTTTTTTCTATTTTTTCTTCAACTTGCTTATATAAAGCAAGCTCATTTGGAATTGCAAAAATCTTAATTTTTTTCTTATTTTTTAATTCTCCTCTTGTCTCCAAAATTCTTAAAATATTTCTTATATCCCCTATTAATTTTTCAATCATCTGCTCTTCTTTCAGCAAATTTTCATCTATCTTTCCTGCAACAGGCCAAGATTTCAAGGAAACAAAAGATTTATTTCCCAGCTTACTCCATAATTCTTCTGCAATATGAGGACAAAAAGGAGAAATTAATTTCAATAAAGTTTCATAATTTTTCCTGCTTATTCCTGATGAAAAATAATCCAAAGCTTCTATAATAGCTATAATTGCTTTTGGATAATTAAAATTAGAAATATTCTCTGTAATATTTTTTATTGTAATATTAATTTTATTCTCCCCGCCACCTATCTTTTTAATCTTATCTTTCAAAGCAATTAGCTTGTTTATAATTCTGTAAGCTCCTTCAACTCCCTCATCACTCCACTCCATATCTTTATTAGGACTAGAAACAAACATCAGGAATAATCTGGCTGTATCTATTCCATATTTCTCGCTTACATCTGTCTGATAAACAACATTTCCCATACTTTTGCTCATTCTTTTCCCCCCCTTATATACAATTCCCTGATTAAATAATTTTGAAAAAGGTTCATCAAATTTTAAGAAACCTAAATCTTTCAATGCCTTTGTGAAAAACCGGGCATAAATCAAATGCATTACAGCATGCTCAGCTCCCCCTATATACTGATCAACAGGCATCCAATAATTTACTTTCTTTTTATCAAAAGCTTGTTTTTTATTCTTGCTGTCGCAGTATCTTAAAAAATACCAACTACTATCAACAAATCCCCCCATAGTATCTGTTTCTCTTTTTCCAAGCTCGCCACAATGGGGACATTTAACATTTACAAAATCTTTTGATGATAGCAAAGGATTTATTTTAGCTTTAAAATCAACTTTTTCAGGCAATAATACAGGCAAATCTTTTTCAGGCACAGGAACAATTCCACATTTCTTGCAATAAATAACCGGGATTGGAGTCCCCCAATATCTCTGCCTACTTATTAACCAGTCTCTTATCTTGTAATTAATAGTTTTCTTTCCTAATTTTTTGTTTTCAAGCCAGCTTGCAATTTTAGGAAGAGCTTCTTTATTCTGCATTCCTGAAAATTGTCCTGAATTAAATAAAATACCATCATCAACAAACGCATCTTTGTAATCCTTAGGATTTATGGATTTTCCATCTTTGCTTATAACAAATTTTAAAGGAATATTATATTTTCTTGCAAATCTAAAATCCCTTTTGTCATGCGCATCACACATTACAATTCCAGAGCCATACATTAATGCAAAATTAGCAATATAAATAGGAATTTTCTCATTATTTACAGGATTTACAGCATATTTCCCTGTAAAATATCCTTCTTTCTCTTTTTCCTCATTTGTCCTGTCTTCTATAGTTTCTTTAACCATTTTAGCAATAAACTCTCTGGCTCCCTTCTCATATCTTGTTCCTTTAACTAGCTCAATTGCCAAAGGAAGTTCAGGAGCAATTCCAAGAAAAGTCACGCTATAAATTGTATCACATCTCGTAGTAAAAGTTGGTAAAATTTTATTACTGTTTTCTAGTTTAAAATAAATATCAACACCCTCACTTCTTCCAATCCAGTTTTCCTGCATTATTTTTATTTTTTCATGCCACTCAATTTTTTTCAAATCACCAAGCAGCCTGTCTGCATAACTTGTAATTTTATAAAACCACTGCTCTAAATCTTTTTTTATAACTTCCTCGCCACATCTCCAACATTTTCCTCCTTCAGCTTCTTCATTTGCCAATACACTCTCGCACTTAGGACAAAAATTTACAGGAGCTTTTTTCCTGTAAGCTAATCCTTTTTCATAAAGTTTGAGAAAAAAGTATTGGTTCCATTTGTAATAATCAGGGTCATGGCTATACAACATTCTGCTCCAGTCATAACTATTGCCTAAAGCTTTCTGATACTCCATAATTTTTTTCATAGCTTTTTCAGCATATATCTTAGGATGTATACCTTCTTTTTTGGCAGCTGTTTCAGCAGGCAAACCAAAACTATCATAGCCCATAGGATATAAAACCTTGAATCCTTGCATTCTTTTAAACCTAGCATAAACGTCCCCTATTGTATAATTTCTTACATGCCCCATATGCAAAAATGAAGCAGATGGATAAGGATACATCTCAAGAACATAATATTTTTTACCTTTCCCTTCTTTGGCTTGAAAAATCTTTTTTTTCTCCCACTCTTTCTGCCATTTTTCTTCAATCGCTTTAAACTTATAAGCCATATTCATAAATGTGAAATTTAGTTTAAATTACTTACTATTTTCTCGCTCTTGTATGGTTCTTACTGCTTACTATCTTAGCTGTCTCCTCTGCAAGCGCAGCCAGAGTCCTATAATGCTCCATATTATATGCAACAAAACTCAGCCTACATTGTACACTATTTCCATTTACATAATCTATAAACTTATCTCTACCAAAAACCTCGACATGATCTCCTCTCTCATATTTCACTTCCACATCTCCACTCTCATTAACCCTTCCATGTGCTGTTTCTATCATTTTTCCTCCATTTCAGCCCCCATAGTAAAAGCAAAATAAATTCCGCATCCAGAAACAGGACGCAGTTTAAATTACTAAGACAATGAGAACTAAAGTTACAACTAACAAGCTTTTTATGAAGTTATTAGCTGTTTTCATATGAAAGTTAGAAAAAGGTAATTTATAAATTTTGTCATAAACAACATCTTTAAATATATATTAAACTTTCTAAGATTATGCCAAAGAAAACTACTAAAAAAGCAAAAAAAACAGAAAGGGGCAAGCTAGTGAAAGCTGTATTTTCTGGAGAAACTATTTACAGCAACAAAAAAGAAGCCTTCTCCTTATACGAGCAGTCTCGTTTTGGAGAGCCAAAAGAAGGAAAAATCTATTATTCTTTTTATGAATCCTTATTCCTGATAGAAAAAAACAAATTAGAAATAACAGAGAAAAAGAAAAAGCTGAATTTTGAAAAATTATTAGATAAATTGAAAGAGTTAGATAAGAAAATAGAGACAAAATATTATGTATTTAAAGATATGAGGGCAAGAGGATACATAGTAAAAACAGCTTTAAAATTTGGAGCTGAATTTCGAGTATATGACAAGGGCAAGAAACCAGGAGAAGAGCATGCCCGTTGGATTTTGTATCCAGTAAAAGAGCATGATGTACTGACTTGGCACGATTTTTCTGCAAAAAATCGTGTCGCCCATTCTACAAAAAAGAATTTGTTGATAGGAATAGTAGATGAAGAAAATGATGTTACATATTACCAAGTTTCATGGATAAAACCATGAAAATTAATTATAATAAAGAAGATTTAACAGAACATTATGGTATTGCGGCTGTAATAAAAGACAAAGAAAGCAGAATTCTGATGCAAAATCATGTAAAATATAATTTTTGGACAATTCCTGTAGGAAAAGTTCCTTTAAATAAATCTCCAGAAGAGGGACTAAAACAAGAAATATATGAAGAATGCGGCATTAAAGTCCAGAAATTAAAACAGTTAGCAAAAGAGGAAATGATTTATATTAGAGGTAATAAGAAAGTAAAAGTTATTGAAATATTGTTTGAGGTTATTGAATATTCTGGAGAAGTCAAGAATAAAGAACCTGAAAAACACAAAGAACAAAAATTTATGGCAATTAAAGAAATTGAAAAACTTCCTTATTTATCAAATCAAACATTAAGGTATCTAAAAATTTCAGGGATAAAGAAGCCTTAAATTGCAAGCAACACAATTATCCCTAAAGTATTTAAGGTAAAACTAATTACAGCCAAAATTCCTTGTTTTATATTAGTCAATCCAGCAAGCAAAGAAACCCCAACCTCATCAGGAAGAGGAGAAGCTATAAAAAATCCAGCAAAAGCCAACAACAAATAATATGTTATCTTTTTACCAAAGCTATCTTTAATAAATTTTCTAGCTGCTTTAACTGCCTTTGTTTTATTAATTTGATTGAACTCGCCTTTAAAAGAAACCTTAATTAAATTAAAAATAAACAAATCTCCTAATAAAGCTCCTAAACCTCCTATTATTCCTGCTAAAATTAAATTTTCAGGATTTAAAGTTATGAAGAACCCGACTGAAAAAGGAGCGCTAAATCCAAATGCAAAAAACAAACCTGCAATAAAAACACCCAAATAGCTCAAATTTCCTAAACCACTAACAAATCCCGAAACATTTGGATTCCTAAACAAGATATAAGCCAGGATTATAGCTAAAACCAATAAAGTTAACTTTGGATATTTGTATTTAAACAGCATATTAAAACTAAATCTTCTGATTATAAAAAGTTAACTCTACTATAACAAAATTTATAACCCCCTCTTTATTTTTTTAACCATGGAACAAAATAATAAGAAAAACCCATTAGAAACCAGGAGCAAGATAATATCATTTTTAAAAATAAGAGGCCCCTGCCTTCCCATTCATATATCAAGAGAAACAGGTTTATCAACTTTATTTGCAGGAGCTTTTTTATCAGAATTAGCCTCAGATAATACAGTCAAAATAAGCAACATGAAAGTAGGAGGCTCTCCCTTATATTTTATACCAGGACAAGAAAGTCAATTAGAAAATTTCTCAAATTACCTTCAAAGCAAGGAAAAAGAAGCTTTCTCCATATTAAAAGAAAAAAAATTGCTAGAAGATAGGAAGTTAGAGCCTGCAATAAGAGTAGCATTAAGAAGCATAAAAGACTTTGCCTTTCCCCTGCTGTTAAATAGCCCAGAACAAATTCTTTTTTGGCGTTTCTATTCTCTTCCAGAAGAGGAAGCAAAATTAATGGTTGAAAAATTAATCGAGGTAAAACCAATACAGCTAGAAATAATTCCCCAACCAAAACCTGAAATAAAACAAGAAATTAAGCCAGAAACCTCAAAATCGAAAGATTTTGATGGTGCTCAGAAATTGAAAATTTCTGACATAAAAGTGGAAAAACCAAAACCCCAAATAAAAGAGATTAAGCGGGAAGCGAAACCAGAAATAAAGAAAAAAGAAGTGGAAAAACCATTATTAACAATAAAAGAACCAGGAAAAAAGCCAGAGAAAGAAAAATCAGATTTTGTAAACAAAATTATAAACTTCTTAGGATCAGAAAGCATAGAACTAATAGAAGAAAAAGAGTATAAGAAAAAAGAATACGAAGCAAAAATAAGAATAAACTCTGATATAGGCAAAATCTCCTTCTTATTAATAGCAAAAGACAAAAAAACCATAACAGAAAATGACTTGGCAATTGCCTTACAAAAAGCTCAATCCTTGAAAGTGCCTTCATTTTTAATTTCAACAGGAAGCTTGAACAAAAAAGCACAAGCATATCTTGATTCCTATTCTTCTCTAATAAAATTTAGGAGAATATAGTACTTCAGAAATTTTCATAAATTCAGATTTCTGACAGTCGTCAGAGAATACACATTCTCTGAGATAATAAACTTTAAATACCTCTTTCTCAAGCATATTCTATGGGCAGAATAAAATCTACATTAGCAAAAAGAACATCAGAAAAAGTTATGAAAGAGCAGGATTTTAGTGAAAACTTTGATGATAACAAAAAAATCCTAGGCAGTAATACAATGCCCAGCAAGAGGATGAGGAATATAATAGCAGGTTATATCACAAGATTAGCAAGAAGAAATGCTTCTAAACTCAAGGAATTAGGTTTAGAAAATAAATGACAAGGAGGATAAAAAATGGCAGAAAAAACTGAAAAAAAAGACGACAATGTTGTCTTCATTGGCAGCAAGCCTTTCATGAATTACGTAACAGGTGTAGTAATGCAGTTTACAAAGCAGGGAAACAGTGAAGTGATAATTAAGGCAAGAGGAAAGTTTATCAGCAGAGCAGTTGACGTAGCAGAAGTAACTGCAAAGAGATTCTTGAACGAACAGAATGTGAAAGTGAGTGATATAAAAATTAACAGTGAAGAATTTGAAAACAAAGAAGGCAGAAAAGTCAATGTATCCACAATCGAGATAACTTTAGGAAAAAAGTAATTTGCTTTTTTATTTTTTATTTTTTTATTATTTTTCTTAATTAGAAGATTTTTTAAATTAGTATTATCTTTAAATTTTGGCTCTGTAGCTCAGTGTTAGAGCGCTGCTCTCATGAGGCAGATGTCGGGAGTTAAATTCTCCCCAGAGCCATCGAGCATTTTGACTTTAGTATCTTTAAATTAGATTAAGAAAGTCAAAGTGCGAGACTACCAAACAAGAATTATTCAAAATCTTTCAAAATTTTTCTCTGTTTCCTGATATCAGCAAATCCTTTCTTTTCCCTGATGAGATTAACTAAAATTTCCCTTTTTTCTTCAAAACTTTTGCTCTCTTCCTGGTAAAAAATCCCGTATGGGATTTTTCCTTCATGCCCCAAATGCTCTTCACTTAACTTTAATGCCTGCTCAAAACTTCCAGGATTTACTTTATATCCTTTTTTCCTTATTATATCAGATATATCATGAAACTTAATGCACGGCTGTAGAACATCTATAAATGAAAAGCCCTTATGCTCTATTGCTTTTTTCATAATCTCCAAGGAATTTTCTAAATCAAAAGCATTCATTCTTGCTACAAAACTTGCTCCTGAAACTAAAGCCAGGGCAATAGGATTCAAAGGATTTTCCTTTACCCCTTCAGGAGTTGTCTTGTCTTTAAATCCCAATTCTGTTGTAGGAGTTGGCTGCCCTACTGTCAATGCAAAAACCTCATTATTCATGACAAGCATAACAAAATCAGAATTATTCCTGCATGCATGAATAAAATGATCCAAGCCCTCTGCATATGTTCCCCCATCACCTCCAAATCCTAAAACTTTCAAATTAGGATTTCCTATTTTTATTCCCAAACAAGTAGGCAGAACTCTTCCATGCAAACTATTAATTCCGGAAATGTTCAGATAGTCATAAATCTTAGCATTACAGCCAATATCACTTACAAGAACATATTCCTCTCTTTTATAAGGCAGTTGGCTAATAGCCTTGATTACAATATTTTTAATTAAAAAATTGCTACATCCCGGGCACCATGTTATCTCATTTCCTGTCTCTAATCTTTTTTCTTCTATCATCCCAACCTCTCCAAAATCTCTTTAGTTAAAAACTGGCTGCCATCATATTTCAAAATCCTGTTTTTTCCTGAAATTATTATTCCAAGATTTTTCTGAATTAAATCAGCCAGCTGCCCTATGCTGTTATTTTCAATAACATAAATTTCCTTTCCCTTAATCTCCTCGCCAATAATAGGAAATGGCTCTAAATATCTAATATGTAAATAAGAAAAATCTTTTAACCCGGGAAGAACATCTAAAACAGCTCCTTTTACACTTCCTGTTCCAATTAAAATTTTCTTTCCCTTGCCATATAGCTCATAAGTTTTCATCTTCTTTACCTCTTTCTTTATCTCCTCCTCTTTCTTCAATCTTCTGTCAGCTGCTTTCTTAACTTCTTGGGCAGACTCAACTGTATTTCCTTTTTCATCATGTTCATAGCTAGATGTTTTAAAAATTTCTTTTCCCAGATTATACTTGATTTTAATATCAGGATATTTCTTGTAAGATAAAGAATCAATTGTATACCAGCTTTCTGCAAAATGCTTATCAACTAATATTATTCCCGGACATCTATATTTCTGGCTTAAATAAAAAATTTCTTTTGTAAGTTCATAAGCTTCCTGTAAATCTCCAGGACATACAACTATTCTGGAAAATTCCCCGTGTCCTGCATATACAGCAAGATTAATATCTTGTTGGCTAGTAAAAGTAGGAACTCCTGTTGAAGGCCCAGGACGAGTAGCTAGATAAATAACAATAGGAATTTCAGCCATTCCAGCCATGCTCAAAGCTTCTGTCATCAGGTCAAATCCTCCTCCAGATGTTCCAACCATTGCAATTGCATTAGAAAAACTCGCACCTAATGCTGCATTAATAACAGATATCTCATTTTCAGGTTCATGGACAAGATAATTATATTTTTTCTCATTTTGGGCTAAAAATACCAGCATTGAAGTAGCAGGAGTCATAGGATAACCAAAATAAACTTGTAAGCCAGATTCAATTGCCCCTATTCCAACAGCTTCTGCTCCTGTCATCACAATATTTTTCTTATTTCCTGCTTTTAAGCTAAAATTAAACTTGTAATCCTTGCTATATGCCTTGTCAACAGCTTCCAAATCCTCTTTTAATAAAGATTTTCCAGCAAAAACTTTCTCAATATAATTTTTTAAAATTTCCTTGCCTAATCCAAGAATTTTAAACAAAACAGCTGCATAATAAACATTTTCTATTTTCTTATTTTCAATATTTACTAAAACAAGATTTTTTACTTTATAATCCTGAGAAGCCAAAACAATTGCCTTTTCTGCCAGCTTATGCTTTTTAATTGCATTTTCATCTAAGGCAATTACAAAATCAAACTCTTCTTCATAACCCTGGATTATTGCATCAGAAATGCTTAATATGTTAAAATTATGCCCTCCTGTAATATAACTTCCATAATCCCTGTAATTAAATACATAGAAGCCAATTGAAGCAAGACTTTTAGCTAATATATTTGATATTTCATTTATTCCCTGTCCTGCTTTTCCTGCAATTAAAACATTTAGCCTCATGTTGTCCCCATTTTCTTAGTAAAGATAAGTAAAAGCATTTATAAATTCTGTGATTTTTAAATTCATATGGAACTCTTAGATTTAGAAAACTCATTTGAAGAGATTAAAAGCCTTGATATAGCAAAATATCTTACTTTGCCTATAAACGCAGATTTGGAGAAATTTAAAACAAAAATAGAAAAACTAAAATTTCCTTTATGGATTAAGTTAAATTCCTCAGAGCATAAACTTAATTTAGGCGCAATAAAAAAAATCAGCAACATGGAAGAATTAAAAAAAGTCCATTCCCAGCTACAAAAACAATTTCCAGGCAAGAAATTTATAATCCAAGAAGATGTTTCAGGAACAGAGATAATACTAGGATTAAAACAAGACAAAACTTTTGCGAAAGTTTTGCTGTTGGGAGCGGGCGGTAGTTTAGCAGAACTAATGCAAGATACAGAATTCAGGATTCTTCCATTAGAAAAAGAGGAAATTGAACAGGCAATTAAGGAGTTAAAAATTTATAAAATCTTGCTGGAAAAAAATGCAAATATCAGCAAATTAGTCAGTTTAATAAAAAAATTCTCAGATTTAAAAATCCAGGAAGCTGACTTAAATCCTGTAATTGTAAATGAAAAAGATGCTGTTGTTGTGGATGCAAGAGTGAGTGTAGAGGAATAATTTATCTTCTTCTTTTATATTCTTTTGCTAACAAACTATACATTTCAGCATCATGTATTTTACCAGTAGCTTTGCACCTTGCAGATTCTCTAGTTGTTCCTTCATACCTAAACCCAAACTTCTTGAGCAAACCAGCCGAGGCTTTATTTCCTGCAAATACCTCTGCCTCCAATCTCCTTAACTTTAACTTCCTAAATGCTAAATCTAACATTTTCTCTAGTGCCTCACTTCCATATCCCTGCCCCCAGTAATCTTCTCCTAACCAATATCCTACTGAAGCTGTTCCTTGATATCTATCAATTTTAGTTATGCCTATTCCGCCAATAATGCTCGTCTCTTCTCTCAATTCTATATTAAAACCATAATCTGTTCTTGGCTTTTCTTTTGCCTTTTCAGCAGAATGGCTTACCCACCATTTTGCATCTTTTGTAGTATAAGGATAAGGAACAACTAAAAGCCACTTAGAAACTCTCAAATTATTTATATTTCTAACTAAATCTTTTATATCCCTAATTGTAATTAGTCTTAATATTAGCCTTCTTGTTACAAATCTCATCTTAAACAGCTTTCCCAAAAATCTCCAACTCACTCACATCCTCAAAACTAATTACCCCTTTTTCTTTCAAAAGTTTCCTTGCCTCCAAGAAACTTTTCCCTCCAATATAACATGTAAAAACATTCTTATACTTGCTTAAAACTTCAGCTGTCTCAATAGGCTGGGTCATTTCCTGGGGCGATAAAATAACAACAAAAAAATCAAATAACTTATACATATTCAAAATTCTTAATGTCTTGTCATATCTCTCAGCTAATGCATCTCCGAGTATATCCAGGGAATTTCTTCTGCTATAACCTTTAGGAACAAATTTGTCTAATTCTCTCAACACAACTTCTGGAATATCAGGAAGCAAAATTCCAGCTTTTGACAAAGCATCTGTAGCCAAAACTCCCAATCCCCCTGCATTTGTAATAATGCATGCTTTTTTCCCTAATTTTCCATGCTTGGAAAAAATCTCAGCCAACTTAAACATCTCTTCTAAGCTATTAACTTCAATTATCCCTGCTTGCTTAAAAGCTCCTGAATAAATTTTGCTATCACTACTCATACTTGCGGTATGTGTCTTCGCAGCTTCCTGCCCTTTAGCTGTTTTCCCTGCTTTAATTGCTATAATTTTTTTATTTATTCCAATTTTTTTGCATTTCTCAACAAAATCCTTGCCTGTTTCCTGTTTTAATGACTCAATATACAAAGCAATTACTTCTGTCCTAATATCATTTCCAAAATAATCCAAGGCATCTAAGAAATCCAATCCTAACATGTTGCCTAAAGAAACAAATCCTGAAATTCCTAAATTTTCTTCCAAGCATTTATCTAAAATAGAAGTTCCTACCGCCCCTGACTGGCTAATAAACCCGACATTTCCTTTTTCAGGCATGCCTTGGAAAAATGAGGCATTCATATTTTTATAAGGATTTAATATCCCCAGAACATTTGGCCCTATTAATTTTATTTTATACTTTTCAGTTATTTTCTTCACTTTTTCAGTCAACTCTAAATTTCCAGATTCATTAAAGCCAGCTGAAATAATAATCACATTTCTAATATCTTTTTTTCCGCATTGTTCCAAAACCCCAGGAACAATGCTAGCAGGAACAGCAACAACAGCCATATCAACAGGATAAGGTATTCCAAGAACATCAGGAAAAGCTTTCTGCCCTTCAATATAATCTGCATTAGGATTCACGGGAAATACTTTCAACTCATTTTTCAATAAATTCCTAAATACAACATTTCCTACCTTCTCTCTCTCCCTTGCAGCTCCTATTACAGCTATTTTTTTTGATTCAAAAAAACTTTTCATAATTTACTCCTGATTTTAGTCAAAATTTGTTCTATCTCTCCAGATTTATAAGATTTCTGGATAGGATACTGAAAATTATCTCCATTAAATCTTGGTAAAATATGAATATGGGCATGTCTTATTTCTTCTCCGAAAATTAAAATATTAATCCATCTCGCATTTAATGCCTCTTTTATTTTTGGACCCAATTTATGAACCAAAGCAAAATATTCTTTAACTAAATTTTCAGGCATTACAAAAATATTATCATAATGTTCTTTAGTAATAATCAACGTATGTCCGGGATTTATTGGCCTTATGTCTAAGAAAGCCACAAAATTTTTGTCTTCATAAAAAATTGAATCTTTTATCTCTTTTCTTGCAATTTTGCAAAATACACAATCATCTTTTGCCATAGCTAGATTAAAAGTATAGAGTTTAAAAATTTAGTTATTCAGAAGCATTTTTCTGCCAACTCATATTTTTTCCGGTTTTCAAAAATTTATCTAAGATAACTAATTCGTCATAAATTCCCTCAATTAAATCATAACTCTTAACTTCCTCTAAGCTTACCCACTTATATTCTGTTAATGCCGAACATAATTTAATCTCTCCTTCTTTAGGATTGGCAAATAAACTAACAATTATGCAAGGAATATTATCCGGCCTAATATAAACCATGCTAGTAACATAACTTATATTTTCAACTTCCAAGCCAATCTCCTCTCTAATTTCTCTTTTTAACAAATCCTCAAAAACATTATACCAGTGATGAGGAGTATCTTTTTCTCTTGAAGAATAATCCTTAACCTCCAGTTTTCCACCTGGAACAGTCCATCTTCCAGGAAAAGCTTTCTCCCAATCCGCTCTTCTTGTTATTAAGTATTTTCCATCTTTAACTAAAATTCCTGTTACAGAAACATAATGAGCTTTCTCTTCATCATACTCCATAAACTAGCTATAAAAGCAAAGATTTTAAAGATTTGTATAATCTCGAATATGGGGTACTCAGTATAATGGTAGTAAGATTTAAATAGTCTATATTATTTAAAGAAGTATGAGAATTAAAGTTCCACAATCAAGATTATTCTTTGATGAAATTTTAAAAGAAAAGAACATAAAATTAAAAGCATTATCAAAAATTGTTAAAATAAATTACTCTTCAATAAAAAAATATAGAAGAGGAGAACTATTAATTCCAGAAAAATATTTTAATAAATTATTAAGTTTATCGCATAGAAAAGATTTTTGGAAAAATGAGATTTATAAATTTGAAGATAATTGGGGAGTTATTAGGGGAGGAAAAAATGCAGCAATAAGTGATAAAAATAATAAAAGGATAGAATATGCCAGGAAATTTATTAAGATAAAAGAGCCAAATATAAAATTGAATGAATTTTTTTATGAGTTTTATGGGGCATTATTAGGAGATGGATGTATTTCACAATTTCCAAGAAAGGATGGAGGAAAAAGAATTGTTATTTGTATTGTTGGAAATAAAAGATTGGATTCTGAATATTTGCTTTATTTACAAAGAAGGTTAAAAAAAGAATTTGATATATCTAGTTATTTCTACAAATCAAAAACAAACAATGTTTCACAATTAGTAATAAATAATAAAAAATTTGCATTATATCTAACTAATTTTGGATTCCCAATAGGATTAAAATATGGCAAAATCCAAATCCCAAAAATAGATTCTTCTTGGGAAAAGCAAAAAATGGTAATTAGAGGATTATTTGATACTGATGGAAGTATTTGTGCTAAAAAGAGAGAAGGATACAAATACCCTCAAATTTCAATAAGTTCCAAGGATAGCAGTATATTAAATAGATTAAACCGGATGTTAAGAAGTAAAGGTTATCCTTCATGGGTTAGTGGTCAGAACATATCGCTGAGAGGAGCAGAAGCCACAAAAAAATGGTTTAACGATATTGGCAGTTCAAACAATAGGAATATCTTTAAATATAAATATTGGTTAAAAAATAAGGTATTACCACCAAAACTCGGGCTCGTAGGCTAGTAGTAAACTATTCCCATGGCATGGGAGTGTCCGGAGTGCAATCCTCCGCGAGTCCATAAATTAGCAGTCGAGAGATTCGGGTTCGATTCCCGACAGGTCCATTTTATACTTCCTTCACCCTAGTTTCTACTATTTTCCCAGCTTTCTCAAATTCAATTTCCTCAGAATTAATCAGCTTCCTCAAGACTTCCTTAAGCTCAGAAATTTTAACTCTTATCTGTTTTGTATCGTCGCGATTTCTAATTGTAACATCCCTGCCTTTCGCAGAATCCCCATCAATTGTAATGCAGTAAGGACAGCCAGCTTCATCCATTCTTGCATATCTCCTCCCAACACTTCCTCCAGAATCAAAAATCACATTCCAGCTTTTCTTCAAGTCAAGGAAAACTTCTCGAGCAATCTTAACAAACTGCTCGTCTTTTACAATAGGAAAAATTGCAGCTTTTATCGGAGCAATTTTTCCAGGCAGCTTTAAAATAATATTATCTCTTCTTAAATCATACTCATATGCCTGGCATAACAAAGCTAAAAAAACTCTCTCCATTCCAAATGTAGGCTCTATAACTTTAGGAATAACTTTCTTTCCGGTTTCTTCGTCAAAAATCTCAAGCTTCTCACCAGAAAATTTTGCATGCTGGCTTAAATCAAATTGCCCTCTATTTGCAATCCCTGCTACTTCTTTACTGCCAAAAGGATATTCATAATCCAAATCAAATGTAGCTGAAGAATAATGGCTTAATTCATTTTTCATATGCTCCCTAATTTTAATCCTATTTATATCCAAGCCTAATTCTTTAAACCACAAAATCTGTTCAGCTAGCCAATAAGCATGCCACTCTTCCAGCTTATTTTCTCTTAACATTTTGGCAATTGTTATTTTCCTTAAATCCTCCTTGCCTTTTTCCTGAGTTTCAGCATCTAACAAATTAACTTCAACATTTTTATGCTTATCATCTAATAAATCACACTTCTTTTCATCAGGATGAATAAAAAACTCAAATTCTCCTATTGTAAACTCCCTGCTTCTAAACAAAAAATCTCTTGGTGCAATCTCATTTCTAAAACATTTTCCTACTTGCAAAATTCCAAAAGGTAATTTTGCCCTCGAGACTTCTGCAATTTGCTTAAAATCTAAAAACATTCCTTGAGCAGTCTCAGGCCTTAAATAAGATAATAAGGATTCTTCTTCAACAGGCCCTACTTTTGTAGAAAACATCAAGTTCAAATCCTTGGCTGTATTCTTATCTAACTCTCCTCCGCAAAAAATGCATTTTACTTTTTCCAAATCCTGCTTGTCAACTTTATTGAACTTCTTGCATTTTTTGCATCTAATTGAAACATCTGTAAAGCTTGCTGTATGTCCTGAAGCTTCCCATGTTTTAGGATGCGAGATAATAGAAGAATCAATTCCCAACATATTTTCCTTCTCTTGCACAAAAAATTTCCAGAAATCCTGCTTAATATTATTCATTAACTCAACTCCTAAATGTCCTAAATCCCAAAATCCTGCAAATCCTCCATATATCTCGCTGCTTTTAAACACAAATCCTTTTCTCTTGCAAAAAGTTGCTAATTCGTCAATTGTTAAAGGCTTAATTTCTTTCTTTGCTTTTTTTATTTCTGGTTTCTGTTCAATAATTGGCTTATTTCCTTTTAAGTGGCTAACCATTTTTCCTTTTATTTCTTTTAACATATTTTGCATCTTTTCATCAGCTTCTTTTCTACTCTTGCCCAAATATGCAATTGTCTTAGAAATAACTTTCTCACCTTCTCTAATTGATTTCCTCGCGTAATAGTAATCCCTACCTTTAATTTTCTTTTTTATTATATACATGTTAAATTTATCTAAAATTTAATCAGCCAGAAAATCATCAGATTTTCTGGATTTTCAAAATCCAATTACAACATAGCCGTACTTATCAGCTTCCTCTTTTGTCCAGAATTTCAAATCTCTAGTTTTCATAACAAAATTTACTTTTCTCTCAATTTTCCTTCCTGTATACTCTTTTGTCTCAGGATTATATTCTTCTAAAAGAAGAATATCTCCTTCTTTTATATCTACATCTGCCAATCTTAAATCAAATTTCTTATTCCCGTCTAAAACAGCTTGAAAAAGTTCCGGCCATGCCTTTTTTGTTACAACTGCCATATCTTACCCACTACAAATTAGTTTATAAACTTATTTGAGCACTACAAGAATTGAAATAATAAGCGCGGGAAGGGAGTCGAACCCTTGAAAAGTTGCTCTGCAGGCAACCGCAGTGCCGTTGTGCCACCCGCGCCGAGCAAACCCATCTGGCTATCTGTTAAATTATTAACAGATGCGGTTTGCGAGTAATTTGTCCTGATGGACAATTTTGAAAAGAATTAGTATTTATTAAACTTTCTTATCTTGCTTATTAAATTAATAACTTTCCCTTTAATGATTTTTACTCTCTTTTTTATTCCCTCATAATCATTTTGGCTAGTATCAGAAATTTTCCATACCAAAACTTTTTTATCCAACTTTAATTTAACATCATCTGCCACAATAACAATTAAATCAGCCCAAACAATATCTTTCTTGCTTATCTTCTTAGATTTTTTATCTCTTAATTTCAACCCGAATTCTTTCATAACACTAACAACACTTCTAGCAACATCTATGTCTTTAATTATGCCCCTACTTTTTGCCTTGTCTTTCTTATCAAAAGCCTTGAAAAAAGCCTCAGCAACTTTGCTTCTAAATCTATTATGCTTGCATAAAAATAAGATTTTCATTTTCTCAGCTTATTTGCAATTTTCATAACTAAATTATCCTGTAAATGTAAGGCATGTTCTGGGCATAATTCAATGCAGCAAAAACACCTTATGCATTTTTTAGTATCAATTTCAGGGTAAGGAGATAGGGTAATTGCTCTTTTAGGACAATGTCTCATGCATACTCCGCATTTAATGCATTTCTCTTTATCGCATATTATTTTTTCTTTTGTCATCCCCAATAATGCAGCATTAACTATTGCTCTTTTGAATCTGCTGGGTTTCTCAAATTTTAAATCTGGGATTGTTCGTACATCCCCTGCAATTTTCACATCCCAACCAGCATACCCTCTTCTAACAGCATCTTTTATCATCAATATTTGTCTAGGTTTATATCCCATCATTTTGCTAGCAACAATATCCAGAGCAATTGCATTTCTGCTAGCTAATAAAAATCCTGTATGCTTAGGTGTTCCTGAACTAGGCCCTTCACCTTCCATGCTTATCACAGCATCCATGATATTTAATCCAGGTTTAATATGCGAATAAATATCAACAAGTAAATGAGAAAACTTTTTTTCTCCCACAGCTTCTCTGTGAAGCAGCTGTTTAACTCCTCCTGGAACACATCCATAAAGATTTTTTATTGCCCCTGTCATCTTAGTTAAAGTATGGGTTTTCAGCTTGGGTACATTTATTATCAAATCAGCTTCTTTGACAATTTCAGGAAGATAAAAATTTTTCATTACTTTTAATGTAGCATCTTCCACTTTTACTAATTTTCCTTCCTCAAAAACAATAGGTTTAAATTTCCAGTAGCCTAATTTTCTTAAATTATTTTCAGTATCCATAGCAGAACTTTCCCCTACTCTTGCATTCTTAAACTCTTTTAATAAACTCTGTACTAATGCAGGATGAGTCACAACTGCTTCTGTATTTATCTTGAAATATCCAAGAATATTGGGCTTAATCAAAACTTTCTTATATTTATTAACAGGAAAATCCAATAATATAAGGATTTTTTTAATAGCTTTATCAACTTCTTCCTGCTTATAACTATTACATCTAACTATTACCACTTTTTCCATCTCAAAATAAACCAAATCTGATTTTTAAACCTTTTTTAAAAACCCAAAACCTAACTAAAAATAAGAAAGTGCCTCCTCGAGCCCATACATAAATAGTAAGTATTTTTAGCAAAAAACAATAGATTTATAAGTAATAATACACACATAATAAGTAATGGGAAGGGCTTTGAAAGAGGTGGGTATAGATGAGCTTAAAAGCAAAATTCTTACCTGTGAACAAAATAAGACCAGGATTCTTTCTCGCATTAATGATTTAAAAGAAAAAGTTCTTGCCAGAGAAATAACTTATTCTGAATATGAGGGATTATTAGAAGAAAAATTACAGGGAAGAACATTACAAGAATGGCTCGATTTCTACCAGGATTACATTCAAAAATGCCAGGAATTAATAAGCAAGAAAAATAATAAAAAAATAGGGAAGAGAATTCTTACATATTCTGCAGTTATTTTAATTATAGCAGGCTTGTTCGCATTATTTTTTTATTTAAGTCCGGTTTTAGTTGGTTTTCTTGTAAAAGCTCCTGTTCAGGAATTTACCGAGCAGCTTAATCTAAACTTTAATCAATCCCAAGATTATGAATGGCAGATTCAAAATCCAGGACTATTAAACTCATTGAAAATTTCCGGATATATTTTAAATCAGGGAGATGTAAAAATATACTTAGATGATAAATTAATTTTAGATTCAAGCAAAATAAATCAGAAAGCTAAATTAACAGGTTTAGCAGTCGAAGGAGAGGCAACATCAAGCCCTTCCCAGGAAGCCTCTCCTTCTCCTTCTTCTGAAACCTCACCATCACAAGAAAATCCTACTCAACAGGAGGCGCAATCAATCCCTTCCCAGGAAGCGCCTCCTTCTGAGAACCCACCTCAAGAAACTCCACCAGAACAACCTCCTACAGAAATCCCACCAACTACGCCAGAAGAAAATGTAACTCCAGTAATTCCTTCTGAGAATATAACAGAAGAAAACATAACTCAACCTCCAGAAAATATAACTCCACCAACACCACCAGAAGAAAATATTACACAACCTCCAGAAATTCCTCAAAACATAACCCAAATTGAATTCACAGATATATGTGAAGATACTTGCGACAATCTAAATTTAAATCAATCTTCTTACAAGTTAAGAATAGAAATTACAAACTCAGAATTATTTTTAAAAGAAGTAAAATACGAAATAACACAAGAAATTACAGCTCCAGAAAACATAACAAATATTACTCAAGTAAATTTCACAGAAACAACTCTTCAATATAAAGCAATTATAGGAAAACCTGTAAAATGGGTTAAAAATATTTCTCTAGAACAGCCAGGAGCAGTAATAGTAGATTTGCCAAAAGAAGCTGAAAACATAACTGTAAACAAAATTATAGAAGAAAATCCTACTCAACAGGAGGCGCAATCAATCCCTTCCCAGGAAGCGCCTCCTTCTGAGAACCCAGAAGAAAACATTACAGAAACCCCTTCTGAGAATATTACCCCAGAACAGCCCCCAGAAAACATTACAGAAACTCCTCAAACACCCTCTCAAGAAAACATAACATTAGAACCAGCAAATTCATTAATAACAGGACAAGCTGTTTCATCATCTCCAAATTTCTTAAAAAACTTATTTTCCAGGCTGACAGGAAGAGCAATTACAACAGAAGAAAAAGAGGAAAAAATAGAGGTAAAAATAGAGGATGATGCAACCCAATATCAAATTACATATGAAACACCTGCTCCTCAAGCTTACGAAGAAGAAATTTCTTCTACAAAAAAAGATATAACAATTTCAGCTCCTACTGAATTAAATTATACAGATGTTCTTGCATATACAGAACTTCCAACAGAAGTTACAGAAGATAAAATAAAATTATACTGGCTCAGAGAAGAAAATGGAACACTAACAAGAGAATTAGTAAACATAAGCAAGTATGACGCTAACAACAATTCATTAATAGATTATATTGAATGGATAGTTCCTCATCTATCAAATCAGACATATGAATTAATAATAGAAATAAGCAAAGCCGAACATTTAGATGAAAATAGAACATTTATTTCTGATATATATGAACAAGTAAAAGCCTTGGATAATAATTGGAGTGAGGAAATCCCAGATAAGCATTATGTAAGAATAACTTTCAGAAAAAATCTTACAAAAGAGAATGACATAACTTTATATCCTCATGTTGTTTCAGGCAACCCCAAAATAGAAGTTTATGAATTTAACAAAACAGAAGTAATTGCAGAATTTACTTCTTTAAATGACAATGAATATAATAAAGTTTATCTTACAAATTTGTCAGGAAGCCAGGACACATTTGACTTGCAAATTCAAGGAGGAGCCATAGAACTCGACCATATAGTAGACCCAGTAGTAAATCAGATAGATTATTTTATAGGAGGCAATGGTACAGGAACTGGTACAGGAACACTTAACACAACTGTAGGAACAAAAACAGCAAAATGGACTAATCTTTCTAATAAAAACAATTTAACTTTTATTAGGAAATATACAACAACAAAAGCCATAACAACAGCAGCAATAAATGTATCTTTTTATTGTAATGTAACACTTAAAACCAGTGGCACAACAGCATCAATAAGTGCCATACAGGTGGATGATTGCGGAACATCTTCTAATTGTGCTACTCTAGATGCTCAAATTTGTGGAGGCACAGTTTCTGGTTTAGATTGCGCTTCTACCAGTATTTTATTCTATTCCTATACTTGTACTCCTACAGCATCAAGAACATTAGATGCTAATGATTATCTTGGAGTAAGACTTACAGTAGCTACATCTAAAAATAATATAACTATATGGTTTAACTCTTCAACATATCCTTCTGGTGTTAATATAACAGAAGATACAGTACCAGGAAATGTAACTTTATATATAAACGGCACCCGAGCCAACTTTACTACATTAAACAGCTCTACTACATTGAATATCTGGTTGAATGCAACTAATGTAACA
>Ga0315291_10000074_pt1 | contig 105830 bp, 73 predicted proteins | sample YL17G12_20_MG_FD_203070 | JGI IMG/M metagenome (GOLD analysis project Ga0315291, IMG submission 203070) | Sediment microbial communities from Yellowstone Lake, YNP, Wyoming, USA - YL17G12_20 | ecosystem: Environmental > Aquatic > Freshwater > Lake > Sediment | place: USA: Wyoming | collected... | reverse complement strand
CGGCGTTAATGCCAATACCATTATCGGCTACCGTAAGCACCACCCAGTCACCTTCCTTCTCCAGCTTCACCTCTACCTGAGAAGCATTGGCATGCCTCCAGACATTCGTCAGTGCCTCCTGAAGGACCCGATAAGCCGCAGTCGCTGTGGGCTGACCCACCTTGATGTCAGCGATGGGCGTATCGACGGGGCAGGAAATACCGGTGCGCCGCTCGAAATCCTCAGCACACCATTCGATAGCCCGGACCAATCCCAGACCATCCAGTATCCCCGGCCCGATGCTGGCCGCAATACGGCTCGAAGTGGTCTTGAGACGATCAGCCACACTGGCAATCTCCATAGCCTTCTCTTCAAGCCTCGGCACATCAGTCAAGCTTCTGGCCAGAGACTCCGCCTGTATCTTGAGAAAGACCAGGTCCTGGCCCAATTGGTCGTGGAGATCCCGGGCAAAACGGGCTCGCTCCGCCTCTTGAATCTCAAGCATCCTCTGGGTCAACAGCCGCAGTTGAGACTCAGACCTTCTCAACTCTTCTTCAGATCTCTTGCGCTCCGTGATATCCATGAAAGTGCCCAGAGTGGCCCTTCCATTGTTATGCAGGATGGACGAAACCAACTCTATCACCCACCTTGTCTCGCCATCTTTGCACGTGAACCTGAACTCGTACGGCTCAAAATGCTCCCCTCTTAGCATGGCCTTGGCCTGCTCCCTCACCCGGTCTCTGTCCTCCGGAAAAACAAAGCTGATGGCCTCTGCCCCTATCAGCTCTGCCTGGCTGTATTTCATATACTCCTGGAGTTGGTGGTTAACGAAGCGGAACCTCCCGTTCTGAATAATGTAGACCCCGATGGGAGAGTTGTCGGCCAAAGTGCGGAAGAGCTCCTGTTCGCGTTTGGGCTGCGTGTTGTCCCTGGCTACACACACCATCCCGCAGGGATTCCCATCTTGTCCATACATAAGGCTCACCGTGGTCTCGACCAGAACGGTGGTGCCGTCCTTGCGTATGAACTCCATTTCCAGCGTCCACGACCGCGACATGTCCCGCGGATGACTGTTAGCAAACTTCTGTATCTCCAAGAAGACCGACTCACACATCGAGTAGGTCTCCGGGGTGAGCACTCTCCCGGTCCACCATTCGGGGTCAGGCACCTTTCCGCTGTAACCCAGAAAGCGCCACGCCGAAGCCGTCACGCTGCCGACATTGAAGTTCATGTCCATGACCCAGATGAAATCGGTATCGCTCTCCGCCAACATGCGGTACCGCTTGGCCCTTACCCGGCGGGAGGCTTGTGCGCCCTTTGGCGCCTCGCCCACCACCGACGCGGACGGTGATCCTGGAAATCGATCTCTGGTTTCAGTACTTTCGTCCATCACAGTCTCACTGGCCGGGCTCCCCCAGAGGAAATGCTGGAAGGGGAGGAGGAACACTGAAGTATCGGTGTTATAACGAAGCACTATCGATGATAGACCCGCCTTCGCGTTACGTCAACTTCATTGGACTTATGGTGAGGGCGTCTCTTTTCAACCCCCTGGCCCCCATTCTTGGGGGATGTAAAGAACGCAGAGGGGCTGCGCCCCTCTGCACGCCCCCGATGTATGGCAATGGCGAAGCGAAGCTTGCCCGTGACGCGTGGACGTTGCTAAACCCTCGGCATTCGCCTGTGGCGAACTGAACCTCTTAGGACTTCGTACTTGGGATTTCGAATCTGCTGTTATGGGACACCCTCGGACTCCCGGCAGGGATGACTCCCTGCACCGATCTCGGACGGGTTCAAAGGTCGCGCCGGTCACTGTCAGGCAATTCCTGACAGACAGCCCCCAGGAGCCGTCGCTATTCTTTATGCCGGACTCGGGGGAGAGCATCGACAGTTCCTCAGCTGGCTTGCTTGAATACCCCACGATCAAACAGACACGATTGGCTTGACAGGCCTTCGTACTAGCTTTGGAAGGAGGAAGCCCTATGAGCACAAAGAGACGGGTGCAGATCATCGCCAGTGACGCCGGCGGCACCATGACCGACATGATGGTGGTGGATACTGATGGCAACTTCACCATCGGCAAGGCATCTACCACTCCCCGTGACCAGTCGCTGGGCTTCTGGGAATCGCTCGTTGATGGCCTGGAACACTGGGGGATCGACTTCAACAAGGAAGCCAAGCACATGCTGCCCGATGTTGAAGCTGCCGTATACAGCGGCACCTCGATGATGAACGCCCTCATCACGGAGACCGGCCGCAAAGTGGGAGTAATCACCACGCGCGGCGATGAAGACATCTTCCTGAATGAGCGCAGTGCCCAGAAGTGGAAGGGATACGCCTACCAGGATATCCTCCACCATGTCACCCATCATGGCAACAACCCTCTCGTCCCCCGACGCCTGGTGAAAGGCGTGGAAGGCCGAGTCGACATGTTCACCATGGAGGTCATCCCGATTTACGAGGACATGGCGGTGAAAGCCGTCCAGGAACTGCTTGACGAGGGTGTAGATGCCATCGTGGTCTGCTTCCTGCACTCTTTCGTGAACCCGGCTCATGAGTTGAAGGTGGAACAGATAGCCAACGAAGTCATGGTGAAGCGCGGGGTCAAAGCCCCTGTGTATCTCTCCCACAAGCTCTGCCCGATCATGAGGGAAATGGGGCGTCTTAACACGGTCGTGCTCCACGCTTACGTGGCCGAGCCGGGACGCGAGCAGCTTTTCAAGATCGAGAACAGGCTGAAGGCATCCGGCTACAAACATCCTCTTCAGATCGTGCTGGCACACGGTGGCCTCACCGATATCCGCTACCCAAGGCTCTATGAAGGCTGCTTCTCCGGGCCGATCGGCGGTCTGCTCGGCGCCGGCTATCTTTCCCAGCATATGGGCATAGACAACTGGGTATGCACCGACATGGGCGGCACCAGCTTCGATGTCGGCCTTATCAGGAGCGGGCAGCCCCTTATCGAGCGTGAAGTGGTCATAAACCGGAGGATCTACAACATACCGACCCTGCAGATGGACACCATAGGCGCGGGCACCGGCATGTACGTGACGATAGACCCGATCACCAAGCGGGTGAACATCGGCCCGGAGAGCGCCGGCGCCGATCCAGGACCGGTCTGCTACGAGATGGGCAACGAGACGCCCACGGTCATGGACTGCGCGCTCATAATGGGCATTCTGAACCCGGACAACTACCTGGGCGGGAAGATGAAACTCAACAAGCAGAAGGCGTTCAAAGCCGTCAAAGAGAAGTGCGCCGACGTCCTGGGCGTCGATCCTTACTACTTCGCGGATGGCGTCTACAAGCTCATCAACAGCAGAATGAAAGAGCATATCCGGTCTGTGCTGTTCGCCCGCGGATTCTCGCCGGCAGCCTATCACCTCCTGTGCTACGGTGGCGCCGGCCCCATGCATCTGGCCGGATACTGCGAAGGCCTGCCGTTCCGCGGTGTAGCCACCATGCCCTGGGCCGCGGGATTCTCATCCTTCGGTTGTGCCGCAGTTGACATCAGCCACCGCTACCAGAAGTCAGTCCCTGTACTCATTCCACCCGGAGCGGATGCTTCCTACAAGCTTCTGATGGGGCAGTTGCTGATAAACGTAGGATGGGATGAATTGGAGAAGCAGGCCGCCGCCGACTTTGCCGCAGAGGGTCTTCCGTGGGATCAGGCCAAGGTCCAACAGATAGCCTACGTCCGCTATGGCGGGCAGATGGAAGACCTCGAGGTGACATCCCCGATTTCCCGCATCAACAGCCCCGAGGACATGGACAAACTCCTGGCCGCGTTCGAGAAGCTCTACGAGAAGGTTTATGCCGGTGTGGCCAAGCATGAACGCGCTGGTTTCCAGATCATGGAGCTGGGGATCACGGCCAGTATTCCAAAGATCAAACCCAAACTGGTAAAGCACCCTCTTGAGGGGAAGACCCCTCACAAAGATGCCATCAAGGGTGACAGAGAGGTCTACTACGATGACAAGTGGAGCAAGGCCACGATATACGACATGGACCGCCTGAGACCCGGGAATGAGATGAGCGGCATGGCCGTGATCGAAGCTCCCGCCACCACTTTCTTCATCCCTCCCGGGAGACACGTGAGGGTAGACGAATGGTTGCTGCTGTGGCTTACGTAGAACTCCGCAGGCAGGGAAAGGTGATTAGAGGAGGTCAAGATGACTAAGCGAAAGGGATTGGGAGATGGGGGAAAGACTCTCAAGCAGATGCTTGAAGAGAGCAGGAGACTCCTTAAGGAAACTGGGTGCTATGCCGGCGTCACCAAGCCGCATGTTCTGAAGGACGACCCCATCAAGGCTGAGCTTTTTCACTCCCGCATAATGTCTTCACTCATATCGGGGCGGGAGACCTGCAAGCAAGTCTCCGGATCTCCATACGTCCGAGAGATAGCCGAGCTCTGCATGGGCCTTTACACCCCTGAGGGAGACAACGTCGTTCAGTCGACCGGTATCCAGGTACATGTGCGACTCATGGGAGACAACATCACCTGGATGATCGAGAACAACTATGAAGAAGACGTGGGGATACACGATGGGGATCTCTTTCTGGCCAACGATCCGGTGATAGCCGGGGTGCATGCAGCCGACTGCTACGACCTACTGCCCATATTCTGGGAAGGCGAACTGGTGGCCTGGGTCTGCACCGTCATCATGGAGATGGACATCGGTGCGGTCAGCCCGGGCTGCATGCCGTGCACTGCCGTGGAGCGCGCCGGAGACGGCATGAAGTTCGACTGCGAGAAGATCGGGACGAATGACAAGATAAGGCGCGATTTCGAAATCAGAATCGAAATCGGTTTGGATCTGGCCGACCTCTTCCTCCTGGACAGGAAAGGGGCAGTGGCCGCCAACATCCGCATTCGCGAGGACATGAAGGACATGATTCGAGAGTTCGGCCTGGACTACTTCAAGAAGGCCCTGAGGGAACTCATTGAAGAGGAACGGCGCAGCCAGATCGCCCGCATCAAGCAGCGCACCATCCCGGGGCGCTATCGCGATATCGTGCCCTTCGAGATATACATGGCCGAGGCGCCCGCCTCCTGGCTGCCGGCCAGGAAAGATTCGATACGGCTGATACCCATGCAGATGGACATATTGCCGGAAGGGCGCATGGTCCTCGACTTCGACGGCATTGGCGAGTGGGGATGGCATGCCTACAATCCCACGCCCAAAGCTCTCTGGGGCGGGCTCTCCATATGCGTAGTGCAGACGCTTTCATACGACGGCCGGGCTAACCTGGGTTCGCTTCTCCCCTGCGACATAAAGACCCCGCCGGTGGACTCACTCTTCAATCCCAGCCAGATCAAGAAATTGGCGACGGGCAATCCGTGGCCGGCCATGATAGACGTGTTTAGCCTGTGGTGCGGTATGCTGGGCACTTCCTTCTACATGCGTGGCTTCAGAGAAGAAACCTTCAATTACGTATCCGGCTCGGGCTGGCAGCTCGCCGGTTACGACCAGTTCGGCAACAAGCGGCCCATGCTGGCTGGCGGTCCGGGCACGTTCGGGGCGGGCGCCACTGGTGTGTGTGATGGAGTGGACACTGGCGGATGGGTAGCCACTCCGGAGACCGATGTGGGCAACTGGGAAGTGTGGGAGCTCTTTATGCCGGAGATGTACATGTCGCGGATGCTGTCGCTCTACTCTGTCGGATACGGCCGCTACCGCTCGGGCCTCTCGATGCCGACGATGGACATGCTTCACCGATTGACCGTTGGCATTACCAGCGGTGCTCTCGGGGCCGCCCACGACCGCATCATTCCCAACATCGGCCTGTTCGGCGGATATCCCGGCGGTAAGCGGAACAGCTTCCTGATTCGCTACCACAATTTCCAGGACACGGTGAACAAGAGGCTGCCCCTGATCCACGAGATAGGACACCCCAAAGAGTTCTTGAATTATCCGTACGCTGACATCAAGTATTTCAACCACATGCCTCCGTGCATGGAGGTTCTGGACAAAGACGTATTTGTCTGTGACAACTCCTCGGCGGGCGGACTGGGCGACCCCATTGAGAGAGACCCCGCACTTCAAAAGGCCGACCTGGACAGCGGCCTCACCAACGAAGAGATCAGCCGCAACATGTACTGCATCGCCGTCAACTATGATGAGAAGGCGCGGGAATGGAAGGTCGATGAAGAGGCCACCAAGAAACTCCGCGCTGCCAAACGGAAGGAACGGCTGTCAAGGGGCGTGCCCGTGGAAGAGTACTGGCAGAAAGCCCGCCAGCGACTACTGGAAAAGAAGCTGGATCCCTTGTTGATAGAGGGATACCGGAGCAGCATGAAGCTGAGTGAAGGCTTCACCCGCGACTATAAGGACTTCTGGGCGCTGCCCAACGATTTCGGCTTTTGAGGTGAGAAGATGTCATACAGTAAACAGGATCTGAAAGACCTCTACGATGGCAAGCTCCCCTGGCCCAAGATCAAGGAGATCATGAGCCGGCCCAAGGACGATGACCGGTTCGAGAAGTATGTGGAGATACTGCAGGAACGCCTGCCCTGGAAAGAGAGAATACTCTTGCCCATTGGAGAACACCTGTACATTGTCCAAAAAGGGCAGGAGCGGATTGTGAAGTGCGACTGCGGCCACGAGTTCGGCGACTACCGGCGGAACTGGAAGTTGAGCGCCCTCATCTTCGTCAGAGACACCAAGGAGAAACTGGAGGAGATATACCCGGGCACCAAGTGTCCCTATCCGGAACTGTGTGAAGTGCGCGAGTTCTACTGCCCCGGCTGCGGGGCCATGCTGAAAGTGGAGAGCGTGCCGGTGGGATATCCCATCATCTTCGACTTCCTGCCCAACCTGGACGCGTTCTATCGCGAATGGCTGGGGAAACCGCTGCCAACCAGACAGGAACCCAATGACATGTCGAATGAGGTCACCCTATCCTGGAGGGCAAAGCACACTTGACCTGAACATTGCGGAGTGCGCGACTCCAAGCAACGCGCAGTGCTGAAAGTCGCAGGGTGATCGGGACAGTGTTCCGTTCACCCTGCAGTGTTTTCCGACTGAGCCGAAAAAAGATGTGCGCAACCCGGTGGCCGTCTGACAGGGGGCAATCCGGATCGAAACGCAAGGAGGTCACGATGACACACCACACGAAGCTGAAGCACCTCTTCACACCGATGACGATAAAGACGATGGAGCTGAAGAACCGCATCGCCATGGCTCCCATGGGGACTCTCATGGCTGCTGAGGACGGGAACCCCAGTGAAAGGCTGACGCACTACTACGAACTCAGGGCAAAGGGAGGCGCCGGTCTGATCATGGTCGAGGATGCGGCCGCCCATGTCTCCACCGCATTCGGGATGGGCGAGATTGGTGTGGCCGCCATGTACGACGACAAGTTCATTCCCGGCTGGACTAAGTTCAACGAACGCATTCACGCCGCCGGTGCCAAGACTTCGATTCAGATCTGGCATCCCGGCCGACAGTCTCCGGCCATGGGTCCCGATAAGCCGCCCATCGCTCCGTCGGTCCTGCCCTGTCCCTGTCCAACCTGCCAGGACCTCCCCCATGAAATGAGCATCGCCGAGATCGAGGAGATGATCGAGGCGTTTGCCCAGGCTGCCCGTCGCGTCAAGGAGTCCGGATTTGACGCCGTGGAGATTGGCGGCGCCCATGGGTACCTGGTCGCCCAGTTCATGTCGGCCTACAGCAACCGGCGCACTGACAAGTATGGCGGCGACCTGCGCAGCCGGATGCGCTTCGCCCTGCAGATCGTTAGCTCAGCGCGGGCCGAGGTGGGACCGGACTTCCCCATCATCTTCCGTTTCAGCGCTGACGAGGTCGTTCTCGGCGGGCGCAATCTCGATGAATCGCTGACTATCGCCCCGTGGCTGGTAGCCGCCGGCGTCGACTGCCTGCATGTTTCCATGGGAGTCTACGCCAACGTCAACACCGTTACAGTGGCCCCCTCCTACGTTCCGAAGGGATACATCCTCCGTGCCGCCCAGGAGATCAAGAAGGCGGTCAGCATACCGGTCATGGCCGTGGGAAAGCTGAATGATCCTCTGGTGGCCGAAGAGGCAGTTGCTCAGGGAAGGGCTGACCTCGTCGCTATCGGGCGGGGGTTCTTTGCCGACCCGGATTGGGCCAAGAAAGCGGCGGCGGGAGACCTCGAGGACATCCGGTGGTGCACCGGTTGCCTGCAGGGATGCATCCACACGCTGATGACCGCCTACACCACGAAGTGCCAGGTCAACCCCGAAGTGGGCCGGGAGCAGACAATGGCCATCGTCCGCACGGACAAGCCGAAACGGGTCTTGGTGATCGGCGGAGGACCGGCCGGCATGGAGGCGGCCAAGGTGGCGGCTATGAGAGGACATCAGGTAACGCTCTACGAGAAGGAAGCGGAGTTGGGCGGGCAGTTCCGCCTGGCCTCGGTCCCACAGGGCAAGCAGGAAATCCTGCCCTATCTGAAGTACCAGGCTCGCCAGCTCGACAAGTACAAAGTCAAGGTGGTGCTGGGCAAAGAGGCCGGCGCCTCAACGCTGGCCGAACCGAAGCCGGACGTCGTGGTAGTCGCCTCTGGCGGAAAGCCCAAGGTTCCGGACATACCGGGAATCCGTGGACAGAACGTCGTAACTGCCCAAGACGTCCTGGCTTTCAAGGCAGTCACCGGGAAGAAGGTACTGGTAGCGGGCGGTGGCATGGTGGGCTGCGAGACCGCACACCTCCTGACCTCCTACGGCAGAGACGTGACTATTGTGGAGATGCTTCCGGAGCTGGCCGGCGACATGGTCCCTGGCCCCCGATACTACGTCCTTCAGAGCCTTGCGGAGCACAAGGTCAACGTCATCACCTCAGCCAGCATCCTGGGCATCACCCCGGACGGTGCGACCTACAGCCGCGACGGCAAGACAGACACGATCGGTGGCATGAACACCATCGTCCTGGCCCTGGGCGCCACCCCATCCGATGAGCTCGCCAAGCAATTGGAGGGCAAGGTGAGTCAGGTGCATGTCATCGGCGATGCCCAGAATCCCACCAATGCCATGGAGGCCATCGCCGCCGGAGCACAAGTGGGTCGAGCCATCTGAGCCAGACTGGTGACCCCTCGCCGGGTCGAAGAGGCAACTGGCCCTTTGTCGATGGGGATAGAGCTAGAGAGTTGGACTAGCGGGCAGCCTCCGCTTCGCTCATGCCATCCGGAATCAGTCCAGGCGGATCGCCAAGACCAGTCTCTCAAAACTCGCACAGTCTTCGCTAGTCCTTGACATCCCCGCCACTATCGCGTATGGTATGTATCAGTTGTATTAAACCATTTCAGTAGTCACTGCCTCTGTCACAGTCTGATCCTGGCACGATCTCCTTGACATCCGCCGGACTTCTGAAGACAAGGAGAATCGTGAACTTCACTCAGTTCAACCTAGACCAGCGCCTGCTGGCAACGGTTGCCCGCGCCGGCTACACTACGCCAACGCCAATTCAGGAGGCGGCTATTCCCGCAGCCCTCGACGGGCAAGACCTGATCGGCACGGCGCAAACCGGCACCGGAAAAACGGCCGCCTTCGTACTGCCCATTCTGCACAAGCTGCTCAGCAGCCCGCGCGGCCGTACGCGTGCGCTCATCCTTTCGCCTACCCGGGAGCTGGCGGAGCAGACCCATGAAACGATCCGCGCCCTCGGGGCCGGGACCAACATTCGCAGCGCCTCCATCTACGGAGGCGTCCGGTACCCTTCGCAGGTCAAGGCCCTCAACAATGGGACGGACATCATCGTGGCCTGCCCGGGGCGGCTGCTGGACCTCATCGGACAGGGCTACGGCCGCTTCGACAAACTGGAAGTGCTGGTTATCGACGAGGCTGACCGCATGTTCGATATGGGCTTTCTGCCCTCCGTGCGACAGATACTGAAGCTCATTCCAGCACGACGGCAAACGATGCTGTTCTCCGCCACCTTCCCACGCGAGATCGAGCAACTGGCGAGCCAGATCCTGACTCGTCCGAAACGCATCGCAGTCGGGCTCATGCGCCCTGTCGATACGGTCTCGCACGCCCTCTATCCAGTTGCTGAACCCCAGAAGATGCCTTTGCTGCTGGCGCTGCTGAAATTAGCCGACACCAAGTCGGTTCTCATCTTCGCCCGTACCAAGCATCGGGCGGAGCGGATAACGCAGCAGATCGACCGGGCCGGATACAAAGTCACCAGCCTCCACGGCAATCGCTCGCAGAACCAGCGAGACGAAGCCTTGAGCGGCTTTAGGAGTGGCACATACCAGGTCATGGTGGCCACCGACATTGCCGCCCGGGGACTGGATGTGCTGGGCATCTCGCACGTCATCAACTACGACATGCCCGATACTGCCGATGCCTACCTACACCGTATTGGGCGCACCGGGCGGGCCGAACACACCGGCGACGCTTTCACCCTGGCCACTCCACAGGACTGGGAGATGGTGGGAGCGCTGCAAAAGATCATGGGGCAGGCGCTATCGCGGCAGACGCTGGACGGTTTCAACTACGGCACACCGACTTCACTCAACTATGCCCCCGCCAATATGGAGACGGTGGGCGGCCCAGCCGCGCGGGCACCGAAGCCCCGGACCCGCCACTTCGCGCCTACCCGACAACCCGTCCGAGGATTCTACCGCTGAGGGGCATAGAAGACTCGTTCGGCCTCCGCACTTCCGAGGGTGTCCAGAGCGGTGAATCCCCTTGATGCTGTGCCACAGATGCTCCAAATCCCCCCGAATCCCCCTTTGGCAAAGGGGGAGCCTCCCATGGGTATCTGGTTTCGGACCTGACACTCACCATGGCGGCGGGTTTCGCTTTGCTCTACCCGCCCTGCACTCAGGTTCCGCGGCCACGAAGAAGCGTGGCCCTCCGAGTGCCAACATGCATTTCCTGCTTCCACGGGAATGACAGATGGGGCGCGCAGAGGGGCTTCGCCCCTCTGCGTTTCTTCTATCCCCCAAGATCGAAGATTCGCCCTAGGAGAATCGAAGATCCGCCTCAGGAGGAGTGGGGGACCAAGGGGGTTGACAGAGACCATTGAGAAGGTCTCCGGAGCGTGCCAGTGGGCACCACCTCTCCCATGCCACCCGGCCGCTAGCTTGACCAGATGGCGTCTATTATCTTCGTCCTGATGGTCTGCCAGGCCGGGATGAAGGCGGAGACAATCGCAACTCCGCACAATATGAAGGCCGAAGACGTTAGCTCGGGCACATCAACAGCGAGCAGGACATCCCCAAAAGGGAAATGGAACGGATGTTGCGCCTCAATCGGCACCACGATGTAGACAAAGATCAAGGCTGCCGCCAGGATGCCAAACGCGGCGTAGAGCACAGCGCGGATGATGTAGGAAAGCACGATCGAGGCTGAGGTTATGCCGATGGCGCGCTCGATGCCAATCTGCCGCCTCTTGTTCACCAGGTCGACATAGGTAACGATGAATATGGTGATGGCCGCCACGATCAGGGCAGTGGTTCGCAGGATAGCGATGATCTGATCGAAACTCTTGGTCATGCTCTTCAGGACTCCCAACGCATCCTCCCAGGTCTGGTACTTCAGCCCCTCTCTGGTGGCCAACACCTGTTCCACCACCAGTGCTCGATCAGCGCCTTTCTCCAGTTTCACGTGAATGGCTGTTGCCGTATCGTGGATCTGAGGCGGGACCATGGTGCGGAAGTCGTCCTCAGTTATATAGGCCCTGATGTCACCCTGAACGAACTCCGTGAAGAATATGCCCTTCACCGTGTACTCTCTCTCCACGCCATTCACGTAGTCAATGACTACTTTACTGCCGGCATGGACCGTCTTTAGGGAGCTGGAATATAGCTCCAGTTCCTCCCGGTCAGCACCGGCTATCTGGGCACCCAGGATGATCTGGCCAGTGTCTCCCGGTTCAAGGTATCTGCCCTCAATTACCGTCGCAGAGATCCCGAACACCTGGCTGTCCTTCGCCGGATCGATGGCATAGACCGCTGTCGCGAAGCGCTCGCTCTCGTAGTGGATCTCCGCTCCCAGGCTGTTCCTGGCGCAGGCCGCGGCCACACCGTCCAGCGACTCGATGTCTGACAAGAGTTCCTGAGCCCCAACGATGATCGGACTCTCGCCGGCCGCCTGGAAAACAATATCGGCCGACATCGTGTTCCTGGTCTTGTCATTGATCTTCTGCACTGCGCCGGCCAGGAGCGAAGGCGTGAAAACCAGGTTGAGATACACCAGGATCAGCATGGAAACTGTCAGCAGGAGAACGCGAACGTCCCCCCTTCTCAGAGACTTGAGGGCCATGAAAGCCGCTACCTTCAACGAATTCATAGTTTTCTCAGCAGCCTAAAGGTACTCCGGAACCTGCTTCCCATCCTTGAGGAAGATGAGCCTCTTGGCATATTTCTTGTCGTCCGGGTCGTGAGAGACAAAGAGGATTGTGATGCCGAGGTCTTTGTTGAGCTTCAAGAGCGTCTCCATGACCACCTCGGAAGAGATGCTGTCGAGATTGGCACATGGTTCATCAGCAAACAGGGCGCGAGGATTGTTGATCAGGGCCCTGGCTATGGCCACTCTCTGCTGCTCGCCGCCCGATAGCTCCTTTGGTTTATGATGTATTCGCTCCCCCAGTCCCACCATCCCCAGCAACTCAGCGGCCCTCTTCCTGTGGTCATGAGTCCCACCACCCAGCATCATCCCCGGCAGATACACATTTTCGTGCGCCGTCAACTCGCCCAGAAGCGCAAATTCCTGGAAGATGTAGCCCAGGTAGGTCAGCCGCATTCTGGCCCTGGCGCCGTCGGAAAGCCTGGTCACGTCCTGGCCGTCAAAGACAATCTGCCCGGAGGTTGGGCGGTCGATCAGGCCCAGCTGTCTCAGAAGGGTTGACTTGCCGGAGCCGCTCTTCCCCATCACGCAGGTTATGTCTCCCGCCTCGAGCGTCAGAGAGACGTCCACCAACGCTCTGACTTCGACTCTCCCGAGCTTGTATATCCTGGTCAGATTGCTGACGCTGATCATCTAGACGGTCTTCCTCCTCGCCTCCGCCCAAGACCAGAGAACCTTTCCCGCCTCCAGTGCCACGAACAACGTTGCACTGGCCAGCACGGCGATGCCCCAGTCAGTCCAACGCAGGCTGTAAGTATGGAAATACTGCTGCAAGGCCGGAATGTAGATTATCGGCAAAGTGGCCGCTATCGTGCCCACGATAGCCAGAAGCAACCACTTATTCTTCAAGAAGCCCATCTTCAGGAGGGATTCCTTCTCAGAGCGACAGGCCAGCGCCGTAAACTCCCCGATGACCATCACCGTAACGAAGCAAAGGGCCTGCGCATGTGCCTCAGCCTGAGCCCGAGCAGCTTCCAGATCCATGCCAGAGCTGAGTGCCGCGCTGAGTTCCGAATTCAGCGCCCACTTGAATACCCCAAAAGTGGTCAGGCCCGACCAGACCGCGGCCAGCACGATGAAACCGATCACCCTGGGGACAAAAATGCCCGTCCGCCGGCTTCGCGGCGGCTGATCCATCAGGTCGGGATCCGGTGGGTCAAAAGCCAGTGCCAGCGCCGTGGGACCGTCAACGGCTATGTTCAGCCACAGAAGCTGCACGGCCACCAATGGCAGATAGCGGGGGTCAACCAGCACCGCCACGATCATCAGCACCAGTTCTCCGATGTGAGCCGAAAGCAGGTACATCAGGCATTTCTTGATATTGCCGAAGATGTGTCGGCCTTCCTTCACTGCCGCCACGATCGAGGCGAAGTTGTCATCGGTGAGCACCATGTGGGACGCTTCTTTCGACACATCCGTCCCCGTTATGCCCATGGCAACGCCAATGTCAGCCCTCTTTAGAGCCGGAGCATCGTTGACTCCATCTCCGGTCATGGCCACCACATGCCCTCTCTTCTGAAGGGCCTCAACCACACGCAGTTTGTGAGCCGGCGACACCCTGGCATAGACTTCGATCGTCTCGACGATCTTCTCCAGTTCCGCGTCGTCCACCTTCTGCAACTCATCGCCGCTCAGCGCCAAGCCTCCGCGCAGCAGGCCTAGTTCTTTGGCTATGGCCACAGCTGTGGTCTTGTGATCACCCGTGATCATGACGGCTTTGATGCCGGCCTTCTGGCACAGTCTAATGGCTTCCTTGACTTCCTCGCGGGGCGGATCGATCATGCCCACCAACCCGGCAAACACCATGTCCCGCTCGATCTCCTCCACATCCTGGCCGGACCACTGAACAGCCTTGTAGGCCAGCGCCAGAACCCTGAGACCATCTCCTCCCATCTGCTTGTTGGCCTCCAAAGCCTGGCTCATGTCCGCCGGCAGCAACTCCTTCTCCTGACCATGCATGCAGATGCGATTGCAGGAGTTGATGACTACCTCCACCGCACCTTTGCACAGCGCCTGGCGGCCCTCAGGCGTCTCATGTATGGTTGTCATCCGCATTCTCTCGGAAGAGAACGGTATCTCGCCCACACGAGGCCAGGAAGCCGACAGCGCCTGAGTATCCAGCCCGGCTTTGGCAGAAGCCACTATCAAAGCCCCTTCCGTGGGATCGCCCTTGATGGTCCAGGAGCCGTTGTTCGACACCAGGCCGGCATCATTGCATAGAGCTCCAATCTGCAGAATCCGCAGCAGGGTGGAGTGCTGCGCCGGAATCACGGCATCGTCGTTGCTGCGGAACTCGCCCTTCGGTTCGTAGCCCGACCCGCCCACCTGCAGCATCAGTCCGTCAACATACAGCCTCCGAACCATCATCTGATTCTGGGTCAGGGTACCTGTTTTGTCAGAGCAGATGAATGTGGTTGAACCCAGTGTCTCCACTGCATGAAGCTTCCGGATAAGAGCGTGCTTCTTGGCCATCCGATACACCCCGAAGGCCAAGGTCACCGTCACTATCGCGGGCAGAGACTCCGGAACCACCACAATGGCCAGACTGAGGCCCCACATGAAGATCTCCATGAGGCCTTTGTCGGTGCGAACAAGAATGAGGAGCGTCACCAGGGCGGTGAACGCTATCAGAGCCACCGCCATCATCTTGCCAAACCGGTCCAGCTTCTCCTGAAGAGGAGTCCGAGGCTCCTCGACCTCCTGAAGCATGGCGGCAATCTTGCCGAACTCCGTGGACATCGCCGTGGCTGTCACCACCGCCCTGCCCTTGCCATAGGCGACCGAGGTACCGGCAAACACCATGTTCATGCGGTCCGCCACTGACACATCCGCCGATAGTCGTTCCAGGGTCTTCAACTCCGCCACCGACTCACCTGTCAGTCCCGCCTCGTCCATCTTGAGGCTGGCCGCTTCTATCAGTCTGGCGTCTGCCGCCAACTTGTCTCCCGTCCTCAAGACGATCACATCCCCCGGCACCAACTCCCGCGATGGCTGCATCGACTCTTCTCCCGCCCGAACGACGGCAGACATCGGCGCAATCATCTGTTTCAAAGCCTGCATGGCCCGTTCGGCGCGGTACTGTTGTACGAAACCAAGAAGGACGGAGATCAAGACCACTACCACGATGATTACCGGGTCCCAGACGCTCCCGTTCTCATCAACCAGCGCCATGACCAATGAGATGGCGGCCGCGGCCAGCAGAATGATGATGAGAACATTCTTGAACTGCCCGAGCAGCATCAGCCACCAGGAGACGGTCTTCTCTTTGCGCAGTTCGTTCGGCCCGATCTCCGCCAGTCTCTTCCGCGCCTCTTCAAGGCTCAAGCCGTCCTTGCTCGAAGTCAGAGACCTGAGCGCCTCGTCGACGCTAAGACTGTGCCAGTTACGCTCTTCCATATTCATCAAACACTAAACACCGAAAACCACTCTCTGCTGATCGGACACCATGAATGATGCCTCTAAACCACAGGGTTGGTCAGCAGGAGAAGGTAGTACTTCGGGGTTTATTCCCAAGGCAGGTCCTCCACAAGCTGAGTGAAGCCGATGTGGGGACCGAAACCTGATGGTGGCACAGCCGCTGACAGCAGCAAAGCCCCTTTGAGAACTTGCCATTCCAGACAATTCTACCGCAACCAGAGCAGAGGCGCGCGTCTTGGCTTCATCGGAACAAACAAGGCGAGTATGCTCACAGCCAGTTCTACTCGTTCCCACGGTCAAGCGGGCACTCAAACGGCAGGCTGCCTGCCAACAACTGTGCGATTCGACACAAGGTCTAGCGGGAGACGCCCTAGTCCATCATCCCCGGCACCAGGGCCAGCAGCACACCGGCCGCCACCGCCGTCCCAATGACTCCGGCCACATTAGGCCCCATGGCATGCATCAGGACAAAGTTGCTGGGGTCCTCCCTTTGGACTTCCTTCTGACAGACCCTGGCTGCCATAGGCACCGCCGAGACTCCGGCCGCCCCGATAACCGGATTCACCTTCCCCTTTGAGATCCAGTACATGACCTTCCCCAGGAGAACGCCCCCGGCCGTGGCAAAAATGAAGGCTATGCAACCGAGCACGAAGATCTCTATAGTTTTAATCTCGAAGAAGGCTTTCGCCGTCATGGTGGAGCCCACGGTGATGCCGAGTATGATGACCACGGTGTTCATCAGGGCGTTCTGCGCCGTGTCGGACAGCCTCTCCACCACCAGGCACTCGCGCAGGAGATTGCCGAAGGCGAACATGCCGATCAACGGGGCCGCCCGGGGAACCAGGATTCCGCCCACAACTGCCACGATGATAGGGAAGAGTATCTTGGCTGTCTTGGAGGCACGCCGGGGCGCGTAGGGCATTCTCACCAGTCTTTCCTTCCTGGTAGTCAGCAGCCTGATGACCGGCGGCTGGATCACCGGCACCAGGGCCATGTAAGAATAGGCCGCTACGGCCACCCGCGCCAGGAGGTCAGGCGCCAGTCGTGTAGCCGTGTAGATCGTGGTGGGACCATCAGCACCCCCGATGATGCCAATGGATGACGCTTCAGCCAGATCGAAACCCAGAGCCACCGCTCCCACCAGTGCCACGAAAACACCAAACTGCGCTGCCGCACCCAGAAGAATGGTGTAAGGATAGTTCAACATCGGTTCAAAATCAGTCATGGCGCCCAGTCCCAGGAAGATAAGCAGCGGTATGATCTCGGTATCTACCAGGTAGGTTCTGAAATAGTACAGTACGCCGGTGGCCGTGTCTGCCTCCCCACCGGGAACATCTCCGCCCATATGCACGAATTCATGCAGCGGCAGGTTGGCCACCAGGATACCGAAGCCGATGCCCACCAGCAGCAGAGGCTCGAATTTCCTGACTATGCCGAGGTAGATCAAGACGCAGCCGATGACCATCATGCCCAGGATTTGGGGTTCTTCACCTAATCCCGTGAACCCTTCGAAGAGGTTCTTTACACTATCCCATTCCACGCCGAGCTCCTCCCTCGATCCCTACTGAAACTCGACCAGGATGGCCCCGTGGGCCACGTTCTGCCCCTGGGTCACGTAGACTTTCTTCACCACGCCATCGGCACCGGCCAGTATGTTCAACTCCATCTTCATGGATTCCAGAAGGACCATCTCTTCGCCGCGCTTCACCCTGTCTCCCGCCTTTACTCTCACCGCCAGAACCACACCAGGCATGGGAGCAGAAAGAATCTTCCCATCGGTAGCTGCTAGTGGCTTTGCCGGAGCCTTCGTCAGAGGAGAGGGCATCGCCGATGGCAGTGTGGGAGCTACCGGATTGGCGGCCATGGATATGACGGGGGCAGGCCCCCGGTCCATTTCCGGGGCATCGCTTTCCAGCCTTACACTGAACATCTCACCGTCAACGCGCACTTCGATGGTGGACTGGCTGAGGTCCCCCATCTCTACGCTGTACGTCTTGTCGTTGACGGTCAGTCTGAACGTTTTCCCCATTGCCGTCCTGCCTTTCGTCCTGAACGCATCGCCTGTTCTCTGCCCGACGCCGCCCACCGGCTGGGCTCAGCTGACGGCCCTAGCGCGCTGGTCGTCCCCTGCTCCGGAATGACCTCCCTCTCCCTCTCCATGGCCTTGGCCAGAGCCACAGCCAAGACAGCCACCCTCTCTTTCTCGGATTGCTCAGACATGATAGCCTCGGCCAACGCCGGTCCTTCCGTCTTCTTGCCCTTGTCCGGGAACAACCTGTTCATGATCATGATGGCCACCATCAGGATGATGAGCGCGGCAAAGACCACCAGCATGCCCACCACGATCAGTAGTGCTCCTTCTCCCATAGCGTGACGCCACTCTTGATCCATATCCTACTTCCATCGCCTCTGCCTGCAGGCTATTTCACCAACAGGCTTTCCCGTCATTCGACTAGCGACCCAACCCCACCCACTGCCACACGCATTGGCCACTGAAGGCGCGACATCTCGCGCAGGTCGGTGTGGGAAAGAGAATGAGGCAGACAGCATAGTCCATGGACAAACTGACATATTGAATCTAAATATTACCTGATTTCTTTATCAAGGGCAACGTCTCTCGTGACCCGCAGGTTTGCATTGAGAAATCCCTTTCGGTAAAATGACTCAGTCTCGGAAGGCCTCCGTGCACAATCGGGGGTGCGGTTGCCTGGTAAGCAGCACATCACCTCAGGTCGGACGGAAGAGCATCCGGAAGGAAAATGGCACCAGTGAATCTGACCAATGTCCCGGTGCTGGTCTTGAACCAGAACTTCGAACCACTCAACATATGCCGCGTTCGTAGAGCCGTCGTATTGGTCCTCGACGGCAAAGCAGAAGTGATCGAGAACGGCCGCGGTGAGTTGCACGCCATAAGCACCTCTGTCCCCATACCGTCGGTAGTCCGCCTCACCCAATTCGTCAAGCGCCCACGCCTGCAGAAGCGCCTCACACGCTTCGAGGTGTTCAATCGCGACAAGTACACCTGTCAGTACTGCGGACGTGAAACCAAGGACATCACCCTCGACCACATCCTGCCCAAGAGCCGAGGGGGTACTCATGAATGGTATAACGTCGTCGGTTGCTGCTTCTCGTGCAACCTGAGGAAGGCCGGCCATACACCGGCAGAAGCTGGAATGAGACTACTGCGGCAACCTCTCCCTCCCCCACCCACAGCCTTTTCCGTCCCCTACCACTACCTCCGCGCCCATGGCGAGTGGCAGAAGTTCGTCGGCAAAGCGAACTAGCGCTTTTGAGGCTTCTGCTGTCCCTTCTTTGGTGCCTCGCTTGCCGGCTTCCACGTCACCTTGCTGGCCGGAAACTCCACTGCGGCCTGGCTCTCCATCTGTACCATCACCGTCTCTTTTATGGCATTCACTCCTACCACAATTCCTTCGCCCAGTGGACTTGTTACCTGACGCCCCATGGCAGGCAATTTGCCCTTCATCGACCGATAGTACTCGGCCTCGTAGCCCAGACAGCAGAGCAAACGACCGCAAGTGCCGGATATCTTCGCCGGCTCAAGAGACAGACCTTGCTCCTTGGCCGTCTTGATAGATAGCGGGCTAAAATCGGTCAGAAAAGAGGCGCAGCACAACGTGAAGCCGCAGCGGCCTACGCCCCCCATCAACTTGGCTTCGTCTCTCGGACCAACCTGACGCAACTCTACGCGCGCCCTCAGAGCAGACGCCAGTTCACGAACCAACTGCCGAAAGTCAACCCGTCCCTCAGCACTGAAGAAGACGGTGACATGGCTGCAATCGAGGCTGCAATCGGCAGTGAGCACCTTGATGGGCAGGCTGAGCTTGGTGCTCAACTCGGCACACGCGGACAGGGCCTCGCGCTCTTTCGCTCGAACGCCCTCCAGCCTTCCCGTGTCTTCGGGGGTTGCCAGGCGAAGAACAGGTTTCAACGGCTCGGTCAGTTGGCTGGCCATGACCTGCTTGGGGGCAATCACCGTACGGCCGATCTTTAACCCGCGCTCGGTCTCCGCCACAACCTGGTCGCCCACCTTCGGATCCAACCCCGCGGGAGCAAAGTAGTACACCCTGCCGGCCCGCTGGAAACGTATGCCGACAACTTCTCTCGGCTCATCAGGTTTGATCTCTATCGGCTTGGGCGGCTCTTCCCTGGGCACCTCTGCTACAACATCACCTGCCTCGATTTCTTCCGCTTTGAACACCTCCATCGGAGGCAGATCTACCACAGAAGCATCAAACTCGTTGTCCTCAAGCGGACGTTCCATTTCAGTCATTCTTCTTCCTTCGTCTCCTAGCCAGTCTCACTTCCACAGCTTGTGAATGCGCGTCCAGTCCTTCGGCCCTGGCTATCGTGGCCGCGGCCGGACCAATCTTTCCCAGGGTCTCTCGGTCTATGGCTACCACACTGGTCACCTTCAGGAAATCGTCCAGAGTGACCGGCGAACTGAAATGCGCGGTGCCGCCGGTGGGCATGACATGGCTGGGACCGGCAACGTAATCTCCCACGACTTCTGGCGAGTCATCGCCGATGAAAACGCCACCGGCGTTCCTGACCTTCTCGGCCCAAGTCCAGGCATCTTTGACCATCAAGGAAACGTGCTCCGGAGCATAGTCATTCACCAGGCCTACCGCGGTGTCCATGTCCGGAACTACCACGATGCCTCCCTTGTCCTTCAGAGACTCGCGAATAACAGAACACCTCCCAAGTCGGGCCGCCTGCTTGTCCACCTCCCCACTCACCGCATCCGCCAGTCTCTCGGACGTCGTGATAAGTATGGCGGATGCCATGGCGTCATGTTCCGCCTGGGCTAGAAGGTCGGCGGCGCAGTAGGCCGGGTCTGCGGTGTCATCCGCGACCACGATGGTTTCTGTTGGCCCGAAGAACCCGTCTATGCCCACTGTTCCATATACCGTCTTCTTGGCCAACTGGACGAAAATGTTGCCTGGACCGCATATCTTGTCCACCTTCGGAATCGTCTTGGTGCCGAATGCCATGGCCGCCACGGCCTGTGCCCCACCCAACTTGAACACGCGGTCTGCCCCAGCGATCTCCGCCGCCAGCAGGGTCGCCGGCGAGATCTCGCCGTCAGGACCAGGAGGGCTGGTGACGATAATCTCCCTGACGCCGGCCACCCTGGCAGGTATGGCCGTCATGAGAAGGGTCGAAGGATAGCTGGCCTTGCCACCAGGGACATACAGGCCCACCCTCTCCAGCGGCCGGACCCACTGCCCCAGGCCGCCTTCGCCAAAGTCCACCCAGCTCTGCCGTCTGCATTTCATGTGGAAGGACCTGATCCTCTCGGCAGCCAGTTCCAGAGCAGAGGCCAGGCCGGAATCCACGTTGGAGCGAGCCCTGTTAATCTCCTTTCTGGTGACTTCCAGGCGCTTCAGCTTGACTCCGTCCAGGCGCCACTCGAGGTCCAGGAGAGCCTGATCTCCCCAGGCGCGCACCTCAGAGAGAACGTGCTCCACCACCTCTTGCAGGCTCATCGGCTTGCCGAAGGTCTCGGCTATCCTTTCTCTGAGCCACGGGGGCCCCTCCTGCGTTTCCGGCGGGGTGCGCTTCAGCAGGGTCGCCCTGGCCTTCTTCACATCACGGATTATCTTCAATCACTACTCCATATCAAGGGAGATCGCTGCGTCGACGCGGTGGTTACTCATTCCCAGAATACTCCATCTGAGTTCTAAAGCGCATGCTGAAGGACAATCGTCTCTGTCTCCGACGGCAGCTTTTCCTTCTTGATCTCCGCCTCGCTGGCAGCCACTCGGCTGACGTTCTTCCTGCCCTTCAGGAAATCCTCGACTCCGGTGATGGGGTAATCGCATTTCGCCGTCTTAACATGCATCGGAATCACCACTTTGGGCTTCAGGGCCTCGCAGACGCCAGTGGCTTGTCTGGCATCAATCGTGAAGAATCCGCCCACCGGAATAAGCAGAACGTCCACAGCGCCTATCTCCTTCACCTTTCCCGCATCCATCTCATGCCCCAGGTCACCCAGATGGCAGACGCGTACTCCATCGATGGTGAAACAGAAGATTATGTTGTTTCCGCGTTGAGATCCCTTGGCGCCATCGTGATAGCAGGACACCCCCAGGAACTCAATTCCCTTGACGTTCTTGGCCCCCGGCGCATCAACCACAGCCGGCTTGCCCTTCACCACGCCCACATTGTTGTGGTCCTGGTGTTGGTGGCTCACAGTCACAATATCCGCCGTCTCCTGAATCTGGCCGTACTCGATGCCCCCACCCCGGGAATAAGGGTCAGTGATCACCCTTACCCCACTGTCCGAAGTTATCAGGAAAGACGCATGCCCCAACCACTTTATCTTCATGCAGATCCCCTCCCTTCACGTCTCTGGGAAACCCGCGTCATTCCCGCGCAAGCGGGAATCCACAACGTAGACACGTGAAACGGGTCGCCTAGTAGATGCGTCTTCAACCCCCTTGATCCCCCACTCTTGGGGGGAAAGAAGAAAAGGGAATCTCGGGGACACCCCGAACCCCGGCAGCATCCTGCTGCACCATCACGGCGAATCCCTGTAGGGGCGCATTGCATGCGCCCGGGACGCCCCCTAACCGCCGGCATCCGGCTGAGGCGGACTGCACCTCTTCTCTTCCCTGCTCTGACAAGTCGGGATTCCTCTTTCTCATGCCAGCAGGACCGCGCCTACTCCGCCGCCAGACTCATTACCAGATTGACCAGAGTCCGGACGGTCACCCCCGTCGCCCCTTTCACCACATAGCCCTTCTCCTTGCTTGTCAGAGAAGTGCCGGCTATGTCCAGGTGTACCCAGGGGGTGTCACCCACAAACTCGCCCACGAAGAGGGCCGACGTTATGGCACCCCCAGGCCGGCCACCGGTGTTCTTGAGATCGGCCACCTCGCTCTTGTACTGCTCCTTGTATTCCTCAAACATCGGCATCGGCCACATCCGCTCGCCTGCCTCCGTAGCCGCGGCTATGACCTTCTTCGAGAACTCTTCATTATTGCTGAACACGCCCACCGCCACATCTCCCAGCGCCACGCGAATGGCACCGGTTAGCGTGGCCACGTCCACCAGCGGAGACAGTCCATTCTTCACCGCATACGAGAGGGCATCGGCCAGAATCAGCCTGCCCTCAGCGTCGGTGCTGATGATCTCGATGGTCTTACCGTTCATGGCCTTGATGACATCGCCCGGCTTCAGAGCGCTGCCGCCCGGCATGTTCTCCGTCGCCGGTATGATGGCAGTGACGTTGATCTTCGGCTTAAATTTGCACACTGCGCGCAACGTAGCCATGACCGTGGCCCCGCCAGCCATATCCCCCTTCATATCACCCATATCATCAGACGGCTTGAGCGAAATACCTCCAGAGTCAAAGGTGATGCCCTTCCCCACCAAGCCCACGGTCTTCTGAGAACCAGTGTCACCCTTGTAGGACAGGACAATGAACTTGGGGTCCTGGTGGCTGCCCTGGGACACCCCCAGCAGTCCCCCCATCCCCAATTCCTTCATCTGCGCCCGTTCCAACACCCTCAACTCCAGGCCGCATTCACCGGCCAGGTTGCTGGCTATGTCCGCCATGATGCCAGGAGTCATGAAGTTGGCCGGCTCATTGATCATGTCGCGGGCAAAGCTGACCGCCTCTGCTATAACCCGGCCGACAGCGCAGCCCTTCTCCAGTTCGCCGCGCCTAGCCTCGTCTCTCTCGATGATGAGAAACTCCTGGAGATCACCGTTCTCCGGTTCCTTAGAGATGTGCTTGCGGAACCGGTAGAGGCCCAGGATGGCACCCTCAGTGATGGCCTGCGCCGCCTTCTCCGGCTCGATTCCACCCACACCAGCCCCATGCACAATGGTGGCCACCTTCCTGGCCGCCTTGCTCCGGGCGAAGCGGCCAGCCTCGGCGCTCACGCGTCGGACGGAATCAATGTTGAACTGGGCCTGCTTTCCCAGGCCGGCCACTACGACGCGTTTGGCCGGTATCTTACCCAGACTATGAACCAGGGCAAGCTCACCGGTCTTCCCCTTGATCTCGCCGGCAGCTATGAGATGCGAAATGGCGCCGTCAAGCGCCTTGTCCACCGCACCCGTCGCCCCACCAGGCTGGGTCACGCCTTCAAACAGGTTCACGATGAGGGCGTCAACTTCCAGTTTGGTGCAATCGCCGATAATTACCTTGACTTCCAGGTCCGGTCTCCTCTCTGCGCCTGCCTCAGAATCCCTTTTCAACCCCTTGCCCCCACTCTTGGTGGGATCGGAGAATGCTTCTGAGGGACACCCTCAGACTCCCGGCAGGATGTATCCCGCAGCTGTCTCTACGCCCATCCTAGTGGTTCACCAGGCGCACGATCTTATCGATAACTGGGGCGATGTCCTTCGAGCTATCCACTGCAAAGTGATTGCGGCCTATCTTCTCTACCGTTGACTTCATCTTGCTGTATACGTTCCAGTCCGCATCCGAATGGTCTGACTGGCCCTCACCCCTCACCCGCCGCTCCAGGCGCTGCCGCACCACCTCCGGCGGCGCCTCCATCCGCACAATGATCAGCCTCGCTCCTGTCTGATCCGCGATATGGTAGAGCCGCTGCCGATTGTGCTCCTCCAGGTTGGTGGCATCGAGCGCCACGTCGATGCCCCTCTTCAGCAACTCCTCCACCAGCCCGTGGCAGGCCCGGAACAGTTGGGTGCTCTCTTCCTTGCCGTAGGTGGGAGAAGAGAAGAGCTGCTTACGCATGCTGTCGCTCTCGAGGATGACCAGGTCCATCCTCTCAGCCAGCTTGCGGCAGAAATGCGACTTGCCCGTGCCGGGCAGTCCGCTCACGACTATGAGACCCGGATCGGCTACCGGCTCCGGCAGCTTCGCCAAGCCCTGCCTCAACATACTGACGTCGTCAGCCAGTCGGCTCGCGTTCATCATGGCCAATTATATGGCATTTCAGCACGTTTTGAAACGAGCGTGCGATGTCATGGGCTATTTGAGAATGCTATGGGGGGCAAGTTGGCATCGTATCTTCACATCTACTCGAAGAATTGCCTCGGATCATAGTTCGTGACACGATTTGCCAGATCATAAGGAGAGACCCCAATTCTGTTCCTGCCATGTCTGTCGGCTTCGTATTCCAACAGGAGCCTAACTACCTCTCCACTCCGCTCGACCCCGGCACACGGGTCTATAGGAAGACAGGCACGCGTCGTCCAGTCTATTGAAATACGGAGATGACTCAGTAAGCAGTGAATGACAGTAACCAAAGCGCCTGCTAGATAGAACTGCGGTCAAAGAGGAGCCGGTTCACCAGGAGGCTGGGCTTGAGTCCTTCCTTCTTGATGTCATCCGTCAGCCCGAAGGTCAGTCTCTTCATGATTATGAGTACAAACAGAGCGATTCCGGCGGCGGTCCTTTCCCATCCCGCATCCATAACCCAACACCCCACCGGAAACAGGGCAAAGCCGAAGAACATCCCCAGGGGCAGGCTCAGGCTGGGGGGGCCACCCAGTTCCATGCGCTTATCCATCGTCTGGCCCCGCTGAAAGAACCTGGGAACCGTCCGGATAAGAGCGCCGAGCACAATCGGCGCCAGTAGAAACGGGATAGCCTTATAGACCAGCGCCGCCGCCATGCCCAAGCCGGTGGTGTTGGCCTTCTCGCCTCTGAACCTGAGAAACACCGGCCACATCTCGCCCAGAATCGCCGCCACGCCCACCCCAGCCACCACCCATGCCTCCAAATGCAGGGCCCGATCGACTATGAGCACAGCGATTGCGCCTTTGATTATGTCCCAGCTAATACCGAAGAATCCCTCGACGCGGCCAACCTTGTGCCAAAGGCTGATGTGCATATCCTCTTCCTTTGAGAGATCCACACCGCTCAGCCGGCCGATGAGATAGACCACCGGCACCGCTCCGTACAGGTACGCGCCGATGATCCATAGAGTGTTGACTAGCATACGAATCCCTGACTCGCTCCGCTGCGCGCTTGGCCGCTACTCGTGAGAGGGCTTCTCCAAGGAATCCGCCCACCCGTCCTGTTCTCGAGGGCCCATTCGGCGGTCAACGAGCGCCGGGCCTAGGATGACGGCCAAGGCGATAATGACCAGAACTACCAGATTGGCCAGGTTGACACTCCCCCCGCTGGCAGAAGTCATCATGGTAAGAACAACCAACCCGGCGACCAGCAGCACGCCGACCCTCAACCAGCGCTTCTTCAGTCTGGTGAAAATGATAACTATGCCGGCCAGTGCCAGGAAGCTCAAAGCTACCCACGGCTCAAGACCGCGAAGAAGCCCACCGCCACCCTGCATGAGTCCACCATTCCACCGGTCTGTCAGGACCCAGCCGATCACGGCCAGGAACGGCAGAACCGACAGTGAGCCAAGCAGCCAATCCCGCCTCCACGTATGCGCCAGTATTATGGTGCATATTGCCGTCACTATCGAGAAGTAGACTATGACGGAAGCCCACAACCACCAGGAGCTGGACAACACCCCCGCACCCAGCGCCTTATCTAGGAGCAGCAAGCCAACGACCAGAAGAGGAGTCATGGCATAACCCAACCACGTGAAGAACCAGGTCGGCTTGTTGTGATTCCATCCGTACGCCACAGCGCCGAACACGGACATGATGATGATTGACAGCCAGAAGGCATTGGTCCACTGGCGAAAAGCAAAGAGAAGCCCGAAGAGCACGTGAGGCAGGGCCGCCATGACAGCCTGAGGCCAATTGCTGATGCTGTGCACCTCGTACAGTTCTTCAGCCACCTTCTTCGATGGCCCGAACTCCCGGGAGGCTACCGAAGTGGCTTCCTCTTCAGTCAATCCTGATTCTTGCAGATCCTCGACTCGATCCTCAAAGTGCGCATACAGCTCAGACAGGATCTCCTTTTCGGAAGACGGATCCAGCTTCAATTGCAGCCTGACGCTATTGAGGAAGCTCTTGACTTCACCCAGCATGTCTCAACGATCCTTCAGCTAGCCGGCTCCATGATGAGCTTAACGGCTGACGAGAAACCATGCCACTCGACCACCTTCTGTTCTAGAAGTCCCAGACCCTTCGCTGTCAGTTGATAGTATCGCCTTTCCTTTCCGGACGGAAGCTTCTTCCAGATCCCGCTGACCAACCTGGCTGCCTCCAGTCGATGCAGCGCCGGATAGAGCGTTCCCTCCCGGAACTTGAAGTAGCCTCGGCTTCTGCTGTCCATCTCCCTGATGATCTGGTAACCATACATCGGCTGGTCCTTTAGCAGGGAGAGCAGCAGCGTGTCAGTGCTCCCCTTCAGGAGCTCTTTCCCGTATTCCATAGCACCACCATCCCTTGTCTTCGTACTTCAACTCCGAACTGGACTCGTCAAACCAGACTTGAACCTCACCTCGATAACTCCTCGGCAATCCACCTGCCTAGAATCTCATTTCTCAGCATAGAATGCAAGACCCAAAGCCCCCCTCCCGGTGGCATAACCCATTATCGGGCTGAACTCCGTCAGCCATAACTCGACGCAGTCGAACTCCTTCCCCACCCTCTCCTTCAGCTTCTCTCCCTCCTCCTCAGAGTCAGTGTGATGAACTGCAACGTGCACCCGCTTCCCCCAAACGCGATTGTGCATCAAGCCTACGATTTGGTCGATCCCCTTATCTTTGCTCCTGGTCATACCTTTGAATCGCGCCGCGCCGTCTCGCCAACCCAGCACCGGTTTCACATCGAGCAGGGAACCCACCTGAGAGGCAAACTTGGGAACTCGGCCCGTTCGGTAGGCATAGCGAACAGTATCCAGCACAAAGAGCAAGTCCACCCGGTCGCGCACACTCTTGGCAGCACCGATGGACTCGGCCAAGTCTTTTCCCTCAGAAGCGGCTCGAGCTGCACCCATAACCACAAATCCCTCCGCACCCGTGCATGTGCGAGAATCCAGGACCTCTATCGCGGTGCTGGACAACTCGTCCTTCACCAACTCCTTGGCGGCAACAGCCGCATCATGGAGAGTGCTGACCTTGGAGGATAGAGTGATGCAGAGCAGGCTTTCGGCGGTCTGGCTTACCTTTCGGTAGACATCTGCCAGATCGCCCGGAGACGGGGCCGCGGTAGAGAATGCCTCCGAGTCCTTCTGCAGCAACTGGTACGCCTGGGTCGGGGTGATGTCCAGCCAGTCACGATACACGGTGCCGTTCCAGTAGATATTGGGCGCTACTACCTCAATCCCGTAGGTCTCGATCATGCCCCTGGGAATGCAGCCAATGCTGTCCGCAATAACGGCCACTCTTCTCACAGCAGGGTCTCTTGTGACGCATACATCGTAATACTATGTATCATACTAATGTTCGACCCAGCTGCTGTCAAAGAACTCAGTTCACCCTCGCCTCCGCGCCGGAGGCGACCCCTGGTAGCGGGTGTCTCAACACTCGCTTTCCACCCCCAAACCCCCAGCAGAGCTTATCCCCCTTTGGCAAAAGGGGATGACAGGGGGATTCAGACGTGGGACACAAAAGACGGCAAATGGTTACTCCTGAAGAGCATGGGCTAGAGGGTTGACAGAGTGTAGTCCAGGCTACCCATGCCGAGTTCCTGGGCCACTCTAAGCTGCACCAGGCTGTCCACCTGGTGCCACTTCCCCAGCTTGTCCGGAGCGCGCATGCGGGGGCTTCCGATCATGGAGGCTTTGTCTATCAGGTCCAGCGAGGCCTTGTCTAGAGCCACCGGATCAACTGAGGCCAGAACACCGATGTCCGGAAACAACGCCCTGCCGGCTGGCGCAGCACAATCGCAGTGGGGTGTCACGTCCTGGACAAAGTTGATGAACCCGACTTTATGCTCGAATCCACGCATCACCGCCGCCGCCGCATGGGCCAGATAGACCTGGAAACGCTCCTTGCCTTTTCTCTCCCATGCCAGGGCCTTACGGGTGCAGGCAAAAAGGCAGGTACTGCAGCATATGCACCTCTCCGACTCCCGCTGTGGCCTGCCGCTGCTCATCAACAAGGCATCAACCGGACACGCCTCCAGGCACTCTTCGCAGCCGTCGCACTTGGAATCATCCAACAGGGCTGGGCATACCCGGTGCTGTTCTCTCTTGGATCGCTTCGTTACACACCCCATGCCCAGGTTTTTCACCCCTCCGCCGAAACCGGTAATCATGTGGCCCTTCACATGAGACAGCACCAGCAGGAAATCAGCCTCATAGATTCTGGCGGCCACCTCTACCTCTTTCAGATCGCATCCCTCAACTGCCTTCTCTACGGTCACCGCCTGTCCCTCGTCGCCATTGCCGTCAGCGATCACAATCGGCGCTCCCAGGCCCTCTTTGACGAAGCCGTTGTACGCCGCGGTCGAGAGGTACTTGCTCTCGGTGTCTCTGCCTCCGGGGTACAGAGATACCGTATCCGTGACAAACGGCCTAGCACCCCGCTTCTTCACCAAATCAACCACTTTGCGCACAAACGCGGGCCGGAGGTAGGTGACATTCCCCAGCTCACCCATGTGGAGTTTCACCGCCACCGAGTCGCCCTTGGATATGGCGCTGAGGATCCCCGACTCGCGGCAGAGGCTCCCGACGCCCGGCAGGACGTCAACTTCCTTTGAGTAGTCCAAGAATAGGACCTTGGACATCATCGCTCCTTGCCGGCGGCGCCAGAGTCTCCCCATGCTCTCTGGACCTCGGAGTAAACCATGCTCAGGGGTACCTTGTGCGCTCTGGCCGCCTTCTTGCAGTCATCATACTCGGGAGTCACGGTGCTGGCGCCATCGCCTCTCAGGGCTACCTTTATCCTGATCTCGCCAAATCTAGTGTTGACCACGCCAGCGGATCGCGGCAGGGTAACCCGCCGCGTCTCCGTGATCCTCACCCCCAGGGTGGTGCTCTCCCTTGTCAGAACTCCAATAAGGTCCCTCGCTTCTTCGCTGCGGCTGATCACTGTGAGCAGAACACCCGGGCGGTTCTTCTTCATTTGCACCGGCGTCAGGAATACGTCCAGAGCGCCCGCCTGGAGCAGGCTCTCCATGATGTGATCGTAGAATTGCGGATTCATGTCATCGATGTTTGTCTCCAGTACCATGACCGCCTCTTTGGCGAAATCGTCGGCGGTGTGGATCCGTTCGCCAGTGAAGACCCGCAGGAAGTTGGGAATCTCCGGGTCCATCTTGCCTGCACCATACCCCACACCCGCCACCTTCATCAGCGGCATGTTGCCGAAGCCTGCGGCTACACCGGTGACTATGGCCGCGCCGGTAGGCGTGGTCAACTCGCCTTCCGTCTTTCCGGTATACGCCGGAACTCCTCGAAGAAGCTCCGAGGTGATCGGGGCAGGAACAGGCAACCATCCATGACTGCACTGTACCAAGCCGCTGCCGAGATTCAGCGGAGAGCAGCGGACCTCTTCAATGCCAAGCGCCCTCAGTCCTATCAGGCTGCCAAACACATCCACCAGGGTATCAGTGGCGCCTACTTCATGGAGGTGGACTGCTTCCACACTCCGATCGTGCACCCTGGCTTCCGCCTCCGCCATCCGGGCGAATATCCGCTTTCCGGTATCCTTTATGGCATCATTGAGTCGACTCATCTCGATAAGGCCGAAGATGTCTTCGAGCGTCCGCGCCTGGTCCGGGTGATCCGTGACCACATTCACGTATGTGGCCCTGATCCCTCGTTTGGTCACCTTGCCGGATTCTATCCCGAACCCGCTCAATGCCAGCTTGCTCAACTCTGCCCGCAACTGCTCCAGGTCCAGCCCCAGATCCACCAAAGCACCCAGGATCATGTTCCCGCTGACTCCGGAGAAGCAATCGAAATAGGCTATCTTCAATGCTTCGCCCCAGTCCTCCGGTTTATCAGGCTGGCCATGTATCCAGCCCCAAAGCCGTTGTCGATATTGACCACAGCCACCCCCGGGGAACACGTATTGAGCATCCCTAGAAGCGCCGCCAGTCCCTGGAAGCTGGCACCGTATCCCACGCTCGTCGGGACCGCGATGACCGGTGAGTCCACCATGCCCGAGACGACGCTGGCCAGGGCCCCCTCCATTCCGGCTACGGCTACGACCACATTGGCCCCCAGCAGCTTGTCCTTGCAGTCCAGCAGGCGGTGCAGGCCTGCCACCCCGACGTCATAGGCCCTCTCCACCCGGCTCCCCATGGTCTCAGCTGTGACCACTGCCTCTTCAGCCACTGGAATGTCGCCCGTGCCCGCCGTGACCACCAGGATGTATCCCTCCGCCACTACCGGAGGCGGGTCTCCGATGACGATCAGGCCGGCCAACTGATGGTAGCGGGCGCCCGGCGCCACCTGCCGCACCGCATCGAATATCTCAGGGCTGGCCTTGGTGGCCAGTGTGGTTCCCGTGGACGCCGCCATCCGCTTTGCGATCCCCGCCACCTGGTCCGCTGTCTTCCCCTTGCACAGAATGACCTCCGCGAAACCCCTCCTCAGCGAACGGTGATGGTCCAGCTTGGCGAAGCCGATGTCCTCGTAGGGCATGAACTTCAGCTGGTCCAAGGCCTCGCTCACGTCAATGTTGCCCGACTTCACCTTCTCCAGCAACTGGCGCAATTGCTCAGCATTCACGACAGCACCCCTTCGTTAAGACTTCCCGTGCGGTAGCCAGCGAGATCAAGCGCAACATAAAGATAGCCCAGTCCCTTCAGGTGATCCACAATGCGCTGCCGGGTGGCTTCACCCGCCAGGCTTTCTATGTCCCCAGGCTCCACCTCTATTCTAGCCGTGTGGCCATAGTGACGAACCCGCACCTGGGCGATCCCCAGGCTGCGGATGAAGGTCTCTGCGGCATCAATCGATGCCAGAGTTTCAAGCGTGATCGGAGTACCGTAGGGGATCCGTGAGGCTAGACAGGCCAGCGACGGCTTGTTCCAGGTTGGCAATCCCATCTCCTTCGAGAGAGTCCTGATCTCCGATTTGGTCAGTCCCGCCTCCCTCAGCGGATGCCGGATTCCCAGTTCATCGGCTGCTCGTATGCCGGGCCGGTAGTCTCCCAGGTCATCAACATTCGATCCCTCGACCACATTGGAGACTCCCTGCGCCGCAGCGATCTCCTTCAGTGCCCGGAAGAGGCCCTTCTTGCAGTGATAGCATCGGTCAGGGGAGTTGGCTTTGAATCTGGGATTCTCCAGTTCCTGGCTCTGAATCACCAAGTGCTTCACCTGCAGCAACTCAGCCATCTTCACCGCATCGCCCAACTCGTGAGCGGGGTGTATGGGAGAGTCCACAGTCACAGCCACTACCCTTCGTCCCAGGACATCGCAGCACATCTTGAGAAGAAGCGTGCTGTCCACACCACCGGAGAACGCCACCACCACGCTCTCCAGCCCCATGAGTGACTCCCTTAGTCCCTTGAGTTTCAGATCCAAAGAGTTCATCCTGCCGTCCCCGGTCCCCACGACTTCAGTATCATTCGGAACGCATCTTCTGTCAGAGATTATATGTCAAGGCGGAAGAACCCACCATGTCTTCGCCCGGACATGGCCATGAGGTCATCTGAGAAGTCTCGTTTCAACCCCTAGCTCCCGAAAGTCGCTCAGTCCCCCTTTGGCAAAGGGGGATTCCGGGGGATTTGCCCATACACCACCTCCAAGACTCCGGCCGTGTTCTCCAACACGTCCTGGTTGGAAAACCTCAGGACCTTCAGCCCTTGTGCCCGCAGGTAATCATCCCTGATTGCATCGCTCTCCACTCCCCGTCCTTCGTAGTGCTGAGCTCCATCGATTTCAACAACCAGCTTGGCCTGAGGGCAGTAGAAGTCGACTATGAAGTTACCGATGATCTTCTGCCTGTAGCACTGGGCACCACTTAACTGCTTCCCTCTGACCCTTGACCAGAACAGCCTTTCCGCCTCGGTCATGTTCTGCCGCAGTTGCCGGGACGTCTCTTTCAGACCCTTGTTGTATGACAACATGGCGTTACGGGCTACTACAAATCCCCTTATGTTCCCCTTTCGCAAAGGGGAAGGGCTGCCGCGTCTATTGGGCAAAGAGTACCCAGTCTCCGCACTCTCCCCACCACCATAGTCTTCTCCCCCTTTGGCAAAGGGGGATTCAGGGGGATTTCGAAGGCGGGGGATACTCCCTAGCCGTTGGGGAAAACTTGCCAACTGCCAAGGTCTCTCGGCAGGCCAGTTCAGATATCCAGGTTTCTGACGCTCTTGGCATGGGCCTGGATGAAAGCTTTGCGAGGGGGCACTTCTTCTCCCATAAGCATGCGGAAGACTTCGTCGGCCCGGGCGACGTCCTCAATCTTGACCTGAAGCATTGTTCTACTAGCCGGATTCATGGTGGTATCCCACAACTGCTGCGGACTCATCTCGCCCAGACCTTTGTATCGCTGCACCTCTACTTTCTTGGCCTTCAACTTGTGCAGGAGGTCGTCCTTCTCTTTGTCCGAGTAGACCCAATGATGCTCCTTCCCTCCCTGGACGCGATACAGGGGAGGTTGAGCAATGTAGAGATATCCCTGCCAAATCAGGTCATGCATGTGTCGGAAGAAGAAGGTGAGCAACAAAGTGCGTATGTGGGAACCGTCGACGTCGGCATCGGTCATGATGATAATTCGGTGGTACCTCAGCTTCGTGAGATCGAACTGCTCAGCTATCCCGGCGCCCAGGCTGGTGATCAGGGCCCGGATTTCCTCGTGGGACAGCATCTTCTCATAGGAGGCTTTCTCCACGTTGAGGATCTTGCCCTTCAGCGGCAGTATCGCCTGGAACTTGCGATCCCTGCCCTGCTTGGCCGAGCCACCCGCAGAGTCACCTTCCACTATGAACAGCTCACACTGCGCCGGATCCTTCTCAGCACACTCCGCCAGCTTCCCCGGCAGAGTAAAACCTTCGAACTGTCCCTTCTTCAGGATCAGATCACGGGCCCGGCGGGCGGCCTCCCTAGCCTTGGCCGAAGTCAGGCACTTCTCAATGATCGCCCTCGCCTCGTTGGGATGTTGTTCGAGGTAGAAGGTCAACTGCTCGGCCACCACCGACTCCACATAGCCTCTGGTCTCAGGATTGCCCAATCGGCCCTTGGTCTGCCCTTCGAACTGAGGCTCGTTCAGCCTAACGCTGACCACGGCCGTCAATCCACCCCGCACGTCCTCCCCCAGAAGGTTCAGGTCGCTGTTCTTGTCCTGCTTGATCTTGTGCACGAAGTCGTTGAGCACGCGGGTCAGCGCTGACCGGAAGCCCGTTAGGTGGCTGCCACCGTCAATCGTGTTGGCGCAGTTGGCAAAGGAAACAATCAGTTCATTGTAGCCATCGTTGTATTGCATGGCCACTTCGACACTGGTGCTGTCAACCTGCTGGGACATGTAGATAACGCTGGGGTGGATTTGGACCCTGCTCCTGTTCAAATAGCGGACAAAGCTGGCTATGCCCCCCTCGAAATAGAAAGCCGAGTCCTGGCCGGTCCTGTCGTCGTGTATGGATATCTGCACATTCGGCTGCAGGTAGGCCAGCTCGCGCAGTCTCTGGGCAACATAGTCGAAATCGTAGTCCCAATCCCCGAAGATGCTTCGGTCAGGTATGAATTCGGTGATTGTCCCATTGCCTTGCGCGGGGCCATCCGGCTTGACCGGCCCTTGAGGAATACCGCACGTGTACTCCTGAACATAGCGCACCCCTTCACGCTCGCTTACTACCTTCATCCATGAGGAAAGAGCGTTCACCACCGATGCGCCAACGCCGTGCAATCCGCTGGAAACCCGGTAGGCCTTCCCGCCGAATTTCGCTCCGGCGTGAAGGATAGTCATCACGGTCTCCAGCGCCGAGACCCCGGTTTGGGGATGGATGTCAACGGGTATGCCGCGGCCATTGTCCTCGACCCTGACCTTGCCGCCCTCAAGAATCCTCACATCGATGCTGCTGCACCAGCCCGCCATGGCTTCATCAATGCTGTTGTAGACGATTTCGAAGATGAGGTGATGAAGGCCGACGTGGTCAGTGCTGCCGATGTACATCCCGGGGCGACGGCGGACTGCCTCTAGCCCCTTCAGGACTTGGATATCCTGAGCTGTGTAGTTACTGTTACCGTTGTGGTTGTTGTCGCCTTCTGCGGGACGGTCTACCATGTGCTCATATTATACCATACATTCCTTCACAATTCGCTTCACATTATGCATGATTGAAGAAGTCTTGTCTATAGCTTCCGCCCAATCTCGCTCCCGCTCCGGATGGCCTCCAATCCCCGCCGGGCTCTGGCCGCATCGCCAATCACATAGACTTCCTTCACCTTCCCCTGAATCTGCTTCGACAACTCGTCCTTCGGCCTGACGCCGCAAGCCAGCACTATCGCATCAAAGGCATCCCACGTCTCCTCGGCGCCGTTTCCCAACACCACCACGACGCCTTTTGGCCGGATCTCCTTGATCTGAGTAGACACAAACGTTTTGATGTTCAGCTTCTTCGTCCTGTTCATCAGATGCCACCTGACCGTGCCGCCCATGTCAGCACCAACGCGTTTGAGCATCTCCACCACCACCACTTCCTTGCCCTGCTCGGCCAGGAACTCCGCTGTCTCCAGCCCCGTCAGGCCGCCGCCAACCACCAGCACCCGCCGCCCCACCCCTCGACCCTCCAGCACATCCCAGGCCGTGACCACCTCTTCTCTTTCCACGCCAGGAATCGGCGGCACCAGCGGCTTTGCTCCCGTGGCCACCAGCACCGCGTCGGGCTGGGCCTGTTCCACCAAGGCAGTAGTGACCTTCACACCACGCTTCCGTTCCACGCCCAGCTTCTCCAATTGGCCCAGCATGTATCCCAGGAGCATCATATGATCCTGCTTGTGCGGCGGCTTAGAGGCCAGCAACCACTGGCCGCCTAGATCCGCGTCCTCTTCGTAAAGGGTGACCTTGTGACCTCTCGCGGCAGCCACCCGCGCCGCCTCCAGGCCGGCCAATCCTCCGCCGACTACCATGACACTCTTCCGGGGCGTTGCAGCAACTATCACCATCTCTCGCTCTCTGCCCGCCTCCGGGTTGACCGTACAGGTGATGGGCGACACCGGAGTCGGATCACCGTCGATGCAGATATTGCAGGCGATGCACCTGCGTATCTCCTTGAAGTCCCCCTTGGAAGCCTTGTTGGGCAACTCCGGATCAGCCAGAAGCCCTCTGGCCACCGCTATCACATCAGCCTTTCCCGACACCAGCACCTCATCTGCCACCAAGGGATCATCGAGCCGGCCAGCTACGGCTACCGGCACCTTGACCAACTCCTTGATCGCCGCGGCCAGAGGCACATTGCAGCCGCGCGGCTGATCATACGGAGGCACTATGACCGGGTACGAGCCGTAGGCCCCACCCGAGACCCCGATCATGTCGGCACCTGCCTGCTCCAACAGCTTCGCCGTCTGCCGCGCCATGTCCACAGTCACCCCACCCGGCATGTAGTCCGAGCCGTTCATCCGGACGCTGACGGGAAAGTCTCTCCCCACTCTCTCCTTGATGAGGTTCACAATCTCCATGACGAATCGCGCTCTGTTCGCCACGCTACCGCCATACTTGTCGCGGCGCTGGTTGGTCAGCGGCGACAGGAAGCCGCTCAAGAGATAGCCATGACAACCATGAAGCTCGACCATGTCAAAGCCAGCGTCCCTGGCTCTGCGCGCCGCCTCGGCAAATCTCTCTACCAGACCTTCAACCTCGCCAGCGGTCAATTCACGTGGCACCTCGTCCTTAGGCGTCAGAGGTATCGGTGACGCGGCCACCGGCCTGTACCTCTTGATCTCGCCACCCTGCCGCCCCAGATGCATCAACTGGATGCCCATCAGTCCGCCGCAGGAATGGATCAAATCGCTGAACTGCTTGAGTCCGGGAATGAAACTGTCGTCGTATATGCCAAGCTGAATTGTCGAAGCCATACTTATGTCAACAATGCCGGGCGTCAGGACGATGAGGGCCACTCCACCCCGCGCCCTGGCCGCGTAGAACTCCTTTACTGCGTCGTTCGGCGCGCCGTGCGTGGCCAATCGATCAATCATGGGCGGCATGATTATGCGGTTCTTCAGCTCCAGCTTTCCTACCTTGATCGGAGTGAAAAGCCGCTGGAGTTTCCGATCGTTTGGTTGCTTTTCTGCTTGGGTCTCTTCAGCTTTGCGCGACATCTGGCTCCTTCTTCTCAATCGCTATTGGGCTTTCTTTCAATGTATCACTGCAGCTGTCGCCTCTGCCACCCCGCACCTCATCCCTCGCCGAGTCTCACGTGTGGCGAGAAAGCCTTCCTTCGAGAACCTTCTTTCAACCCCCTGGCCCCGACTCCTCCTGAGGCGGATCTTCGATCTTGGGGGTAAGGAAAGAAGAAACTGAGGGACACCCTCAGACTCCCGGTCCGTTTCAGGCGGACTGCATCCTCTTTCCTAGGGCGCCTGTCCAAAGAACACAGCCTTGAAAAAGGCTGCCACCTTCTGAGCGATCTTGCCCTCGAATCCCCACCAGAAATGGTCCGCTCCAAACACAACCTCACATTCGCTCGGCGGGACAGCTTCTCCAACCAGACGCTTCACCTTGTGCGGCGAAATAAAACTGTCTTCGCTGCCACAGATGAAGAGCTTGGGGACGGTGTAGGCCTTCAGTTTCTGCCAATCCGCATCGTCCAGGAACGGCGAAACCAGTCCCACTGCCCGCACCCTCTGCTCCCGCAGCGCTACAGGCATGGCCGCTTTGGTTCCAAAAGAGTAGCCCGCCAAGCCTATCCGGCCTCGATCAATCCCCTCTCGGGACTCCAGAAAATCCAGCGCCGCGCTGACGTCGGCCTGCTCCCCAACCCCTTCCTCATGGCTGCCCTCACTCCGGCCGACACCGCGGAAGTTGAACCTCAAGGTGGCGATGGACTCCTGGGCCAGAGCCTGACATATCACGGCGACGACGTTGTTGTACATATCCCCGCCGTAGAGCGGATGCGGATGGCATACCGCTACCGCCGGAAATGGGGCTTCTGCTTTGGGTCTCTCGAATATACCTTCCAGCACGACGCCCGATGCGGAGAACCTCACGTGATCCTGTACCGTCTTTCCACTCTCGACCATTTCTCGGCTTTGTTCAACCTCCCTATAGTTGACGATCCGTTCGAATCGCAATCGTGCAATCAATACCGCCACACACTGGCATTAGAGCCGTCCCAGCGCTTCACGGCAAGATGTCCCCCAGGGCCACTTCGGCCTCAGCGAACCGGAAGGCATACCCCATCTGCGTAAGATGCCGCGGCACAGCCTTCTGGCCCGTAAGCAACATGCCCGCCATCTCACCAAATAGCAGTCGCAACAGAAACGCTGGCGTTGGGACACACGCCGGACGTCTCAACCTACGCCCCAACAAACGGCTGAGATCGGCATTTGTCACCGCATTGGGTGCGCTCAAGTTGAAAGAGCCTTTGGCCTTCTCGTTTTCCATCAGAAAGCGAATCGCCCCGACCTCGTCGGCAATGTGAATCCAGGGCAGCCACTGCCTACCACTTCCCAGACGACCCCCAACGAACAGGCGAAAAGGTAACATCATGCGGGGCAACCCACCACCGTTCTTGCTGAGCACGATTCCGGTACGGATTATCGCCCGCCGCACTCCCATGGCTTCAACTACGGCCGTGGAGGCCTCCCATTCAACAGACAAACGTGCCAGATAGTCCTGGCCCGCTGGTGCACTCTCGGGAACCTCTTCTTCTCGACAAGGTCCATAGTAACCGACTCCCGAGGCCTGTACCAAGACCAACGGCTTCTGCTTCGCTAATTCGATGGCCTGAACAACGGCACGCCCGGCATTGAGCCGGCTCTCTCTTATCCGGCGCTTGCGCTCAGACGTCCAGCGACCCGCGGCTATAGCTTCCCCAGCTAGGTTCACCACAGTATGGGCACCATCAACCAGCCCACCCCACCCCTCAGCAGTTCGCGCATCCCACCGCTCAACACCCACGTTGGCCGGCAGGTTCGTGGCCTGCTCCGGATTGCGGCTCAGCACAATCACCTCATAGCCATCCCCTGCCAGGCTGGCGCTCAGTGCACGGCCGATCAGGCCGGTCCCACCGGTGATCAGAACGCGTTTGCTCAAGTCATTCTCCCGGACTACTTCTTCCCTTTCCACCAGTCCTTGATTCGGACTTTGATGTCCTTCTCATAGCCCTGGTCGCTGGGATGGTAGTACAGTCTGTCTTTCAGCACATCGGGCATGTTCTGCTGCTCCACGAAGTGCCCCTCATAATCATGGGCGTACTTGTATCCCTTGCCATAGCCCACGTCCCGCATCAACGAAGTCTCCGGATTGCGCAGGTGCAGCGGCACTGGCTGGTGTCCGGTCTTCCTGATATCTCCCTGGACCTCCGAATAGGCCCGGTACAGCGAGTTGCTCTTGGGAGCGGTGGCCAGGTAGACCACCGCCTCGGCCAGAGCCAGGTTCCCTTCGGGCATGCCCACGAAATGCACGGCCTGCTGCGCCGCGACGGCCACCGTCAAAGCCTGGGGATCAGCCAGGCCCACATCCTCAGAGGCAAAACGTATCAGCCGCCGGACAATGTACAGAGGGTCTTCTCCGGCTTCCAGCATCCGGCCCAGCCAGTACAAAGCCGCGTCAGGGTCGGAACCCCTCAGCGACTTGTGCAAAGCGGATATCTGGTTGTAGTGTTCCTCGCCTGCCTTGTCGTAGAGCAGAGCCCTATGCTGCAGGGCATCTTCAATCGTCGCCAGTGAGATCCGCCTCTTCCCCTCCTCATCTGGCTTGGTGGTCATGGCTGCCAGTTCCATAGCGTTCAAAGCTATTCGAGCATCGCCATTGGCCATGGACACCAGGTGCTTCAGGGCATCCTCGTCCAGTTCCACCTTGAGCTTGGCCAAGCCCCTGTCGGAGTCCTCCAGCGCCCTCTTGACCAGAACGCCCACCTGGTCATTGGTCAGAGCGTTCAGAGTGAACACGCGACTACGGGAGAGCAGAGGGGCAATGACCTCGAATGAAGGATTCTCCGTCGTGGCCCCAATCAAGGTTATCGTGCCATCCTCTACATACGGCAATATGGCGTCCTGCTGAGCCTTGTTGAAGCGATGGATCTCATCAATGAACAGGACGGTCCTCTGTTGATTCATCCCGCGCCGGTTCTTGGCTTCTTCGACCACCCGGCGCAGGTCCGCCACGCCCGAGCTCACCGCCGATACCGGACTGAAGTGCGACTTGGTGATGGTGGCAATGACATAGGCCAGTGTGGTCTTGCCGCTGCCCGGCGGCCCCCACAGTATCATGGAGGAAAGCTGATCGGCCTCTATGCTCTTCCGCAGCACCCGGCCTTCACCCACCAGATGCTCCTGCCCCACAAAATCGGCCAGAGTCCTGGGGCGCATCCTGGCTGCCAGAGGCGCTTCCTGGCTCAACAGACGTTCGCGCTGATGCTCAAAGAGATCCACTATCCCAGCCCCTCCCCATCAACGGGAGAGTACGGTACCGTCTCCATACTTCCGCATCAACCCCCTTTGTCCCCCAATCATGGGGGAAGATAGATAGTGGACTGAGGGACACCCTCAGGCTCCCGGCAGGAGGGAACCTCCTGCACTTCCCCATGGTCATTCCCGCGGAGGCGGGAATCCACGTTGGTCTTCGGAGGGCCACACTTCGTCGTGGCTGCGGAGCTCAACCACGTAGGGTGGGTGGAGCAAAGCGAAACCCACTGGTATTGTCTCCACACTCTCGTCGTCAACCCCCTTTGCCCCCAAATCCATGGAGAGAATCGGGAGAGTTGGAAGCTGAGGAACACCCTCAGACGCCCGGCCTCTCCATTCGGTCATCAGGCCCGCGATCGCCGGCCGAGGCGCCTCACCTTCTCCAACTCCACGTTCGCCCGGGCAAAGACCAATTCACGATCATCCCGTACCTTCCGGTCCTTCTGCCTGGCTCTAGCCCAGTCATCGATCGAGGCCAGGATCTCATAGTGGACCGCGCCGTCGGCATCCACCACTGGCACTCTTTCCAGCGGAATGCCCAGCGTCCTCAGGCCGTTTTCAAAAGCTGCGTCCCTCGACGGGTCATAGACCCGCCACCCGCCAAGGTAGACTTCACATTGAACATGGTCCTGCACCGGAGGCAGGTTGCCAAACTGAGCCGCCACGCCCTTGTTCTGTTCGATCACCTGCTTCAGTAACCGGCGTTCCGCCTTGATCTTGAATATCCGGTACCTGGCCGGAACCGACAGTGCCCGGGACATGGCTACCAGCAGATTGGTCTTGCCGCTACACATTCCCCAGCCTTTCCTGAGCGTCTCGGAGGCCTTCACATCCCAGTCCTCCAGCCCATAAGGCAGCTCTTTCACAAACTCGTACACCCGCTGGAATGTCTGCCGGTCATCCGCACACTCCCTCGCCAGGCGGGAGGCTCTGTCGCGGATACTCGCACTGGCATTGAAGTCACAGAGTTCTGTGGCCTGAAGAAACTCCTCGATTCGCTCCATAATCTGATTATGAACAGTCCGGACGCAATTGTCACGGCGGCGACTTGGAGGCTGTCTCACAACCCTCTTTCAACCCCCTTGATCCCCCACTCCTCCTGAGGCGGATCTTCGATCTTGGGGGGAGATTAGGGGGTTCTCAGGCACCTCCTTCATACAGCAGGAGGCAACAGAGGCAGACGCCTTGCGTCAATGGACTCCGGGTGATGACGCCAGGCAAGACCGGTATGAACGCAAGGAAGCTGTCGCCTAGTGTTTCGAGGACATGCTGTTGACAGTGCCGCAATGGGGACACCTGATGGTGTTGCCCTTGAAGTTCGGCGGTACCCTGATCTTAGTGCCGCACTGGCAGTTGACCAGGCCCCAGTTGCTGAACTTCCACATGAGGTCAGACGTCTCCCTTACGCGCTCGACCTTCTCCGGCTGAGGTTCGGCTGCCGCCGCCTGTCGCACGGCAATGGTCGGCTCACCCACAAGGGCAGAGCGAGGGACAACGCCCCTTCCGGACTTCGTCACTTCGCTATAGGCCAAGTTGTATGCCGCCAGCGAAGCGCCTCCGGCCATGGTCCGCAGGATGCGGATACGCTCGCTGGTAGGCGGATGTGTGCTCGTGAGATCGGTGGCCGCCCTCCCCTCCTTGCGGAACGGGTTGGCGGTATACATCGGCGCAAATGCCTGGTTGGCCGACTTCAGTTGAACCGTTGAGCCCGCAATCTTCTCCAGCGCAGAGGCCAGTCCCTCCGGATACCGGGTGTACAGCGCCCCCGAAGCGTCCGCGAGGTACTCTCTCTTCCGAGAGACCGCATAGTAGATGAGCTGTGCCAAGATGGGCGCCAGTATCGCCAGAACAAGGGCCACGATCATGATGATGGCCGCGCCGCTACCACCATTCCGCCGTCTGCCGCCGCCACTGAAGATCATCACCCTGGTTCCATACCAGGCCAGGATGACGATGGTCCCCAGTGTCACGCTGCAGAGCGTCATCAGGAGCACGTCCCGGTTCTTGATGTGGGACAACTCGTGAGCTACCACGCCCTGCAGCTCATCCCGGTTCATCTTCTGCAGCAATCCGGAGGTAACCGCCACCGCCGCATGGTTGGGGTCCCGCCCGGTGGCAAAGGCGTTCAATGCCGGATCGTCGATAATATAGACATCCGGCATCTTCGGGAGTCCCGAGGAGATCTTCATCTCCTCGACGACGTTCCAGAGGCGGGGGTGGTCGTCCGGCCCTATCTTCCTGGCGCCGGATATGGCGAGCACCATGCTGCCGCCCTGGAGATAGGCGAAAAGGTTCATAAAGAACCAGATGATGAGAGCTATGATGAGGCCGGCTATGCCATTGTTCATGAAGGCCCAGCCAATAGCATAGCCCAATACCAGCAGCAGCAGCCCCAAGGCCACCACCAGTATCATGGACCGTATCTGGTTAGACCGTATCTGTTCCCACATACCTGGGCTGTTCTAATCTACTTGAAGCTTACCTTCGGAGCCTCTCTCTCCTCTGCCGCTGCGACCTCGAAGAATTCCCCGGCCTTGAAGCCGAAGATGCCCGCCACTATGTTGGAGGGGGCCATCTGGATCTTGTTGTTGTAGTGGAGAACTGAGTCGTTGTAGTACTGGCGGGAGAAACTGATCTTGTTCTCAGTGGAGGTCAACTCTTCCTGAAGTGCCAGGAAGTTCTGGTTGGCTTTCAGATCGGGATAACTCTCGACCACAGCCAGCAGTCTGGAGAGAGCCCCGCTCAGCTCACCCTCAGCCTTGGCCTGCGCAGCAACGCCGGTACCCACCGCCTTCTGGGCCAGGTTACGGGCATTGGTCACGGCTTCCAGCGTCTGCCGCTCGTGAGCAGCGTAGCCTTTGACCGTCTCCACCAGGTTCGGGATCAGATCATGCCGTCTCTTGAGCTGGACGTCGATCTGCGACCAGGCGTTCTTGGTCTGGTTGCGCAGCCTCACCAGCCCGTTGTAGGTGGCGAACAACCAGACTACGAACAGGAGCAGGACAACCCCTATGACAATACCGACGATAGCACCGACACCCATAAACACCTCCTAACTATGTATCTACTGTTTCGCTTTGAAGGCTTCCCCCAGGAAACTGATCACCCGTCCGTGCTTCCCCGCCGCCGGCCCCTTGCTCTTGAGCTGGCCCAGCACCTGGCTGACCTCACCGCTGTCGAACCAGATCCCGTCCTGCCTGGGACAGACGTCGAGCAGCACCTTGGGTTCGTCACCAACATGAACCTTCCTCATCTTCTTCGCGCATATCGGGCACCGCCGGGCCTTCTCCGACACCTTAGCCTCGGGCAAGGCCATAATGTCGCGCAAGGAGAAAGCCTCCCCGTCAAGCGACAGCCGCTCCGCCAGAAGTTCCAGCTCCCCGGCATCGAACCAAACACCGGAGCAATTGGTGCAGTAGTCGAGCTCAATCCGCTCGTATTCCACTATCGCCACGATGCCCTTACACGCCGGACAGTTCACGGTGTTCGCCTCCGATACCAATATACCACGCCCAACATATTCAAGATGGAAGTATAAGGCCCGCTGTCAAGTCCGGCAAGCAGCCGGATCCTCCTCCCCAACGCCATTTCAACCCTCGTCCTTCACCATCCTCCAACCTGTCATTGAGAGCCATTATCCAAGCCAAGCAGGGGGAAGGCGCGGCAACCTCTCGCTCATGGGCTCGCGTCCCACCACCCCGAGATTGGCTCGTCGCTTCACTCCTCGCTATGACAGCACAGCGGGGCTGAGGGACACCCCTCATCCTGAGGCGAGTCTACGACCGGAACCCTGGTCCGCCCCAGGCGGATCATTCTCGCGGAACTTCTCTTCATGAAAACGGGGAGCGGGAATCCACTTGTAGGGTGGGTGGAGTCCGCCTCAGGCGGACGAAACCCACCAGCCCCATTCTCATTCTTCGATTCAACCATCTGGCTCCAAATCCCCTTAGTCCCCCTTTGTTAAAGGCGGATTCCAGGGAGTTCTTCTTCGTACAAGTTCCCCTTCTGAACCCCGGCACATTCTCAATGGCATCTGACACCATCAGACTGAGGCCGTCTCGCCACGGCCCGGTCAGAACGACTCGGACCCCCAGCGATTCTCTCGGGTTTGACATTCACCGTATAATGTATCTGCGATCGACATAACGTTTCCATGTCGCGGGCAGGAAGTCCCGTAATTGAATGCTGTCCATGCCTAGATGCGCAAAGCGGTGTCTGAGATACCGAATGATAGCTGAATCGATATCGCAGACGGCTGATGTGAGCACCAGGCCGTCGGTGTCATAGAGGGGCGAATGGATAGCGGGTCAGACTTAGATCCCTACAAGCGTCTCTTCGAGACAATGCTCGATAGCGCGGTGGTGCTTGACGTCACGACCGGCCAGATAGTGCTGGCCAACAAGGCCGCCGCCAGAATCTTCGGCTTCCCCTCACCCGAAGAGATGGTGGGGCTGAATCCATTGGACTACGTTCCCCAGGAAGATCAGGAACACGTTGTCCAAATGATGGCGGAGAGCTTCGAGGGAGACCGGCAAGCCCCGGCCGAAATGAGGATCCTCACCAGGGACAAGAGGCAGGTATGGGTTTCAGCCAGCGGAACCCTCATCGAATACGAGGGCAGGAAGGCCACTCTCACCACCATAAGGGACATCACCTCGGAGAGAGCCAGAGATGACGCCCTCAGGGATGCTGAGCGCCGGTATGAGCACCTCTTCGATGGCATGCTCGACGGCGCCGTGGTGCTTGACATCTCGACCTTCCAGATAGTATTGGCCAACAAGGCCGCCGCCGAGATGTTCGGCTTCTCTTCACCGCGAGAGATAGTCGGGGAGAATCCGTTGAGCTATATCCCGGAGGAGGACAGGGATGCAGTTGCCCGCGAGATTGCCTTGAATTTGCAGGGGGAGGGAAGCAATCCCGCTGAGGTCAGGGTGATCACCAAGGACAAGAGAACCCTATGGGTTTCGGCCACCGCGACCACGATCGACTATGAAGGCCGGACGGCTACCCTGACCACACTGAGGGACATCACTGCAGACAAGGCCAAAGACGCCGCCCTCAAGGCAGCCGAGGAAAGCAAGCTCCGGTTGATAGACGCCGCGGCTGAGTCCATCTTCATTCTCCAGGACGCGAAGGTGGTCTACGTCAACCCCGCGGGAGCCAAAATGGCCGGCATTTCGCAGCAGCAGATGATCGGGCTTCCGTTCGCGGATTTCGTCCATCCCGATGAACGGCCGGCCCTTTTGGAGCGCTACGACAATTTGATCAAAGGCCAGTTCTTCGCTGGCCACACCACGGTGAAGGGAATTGACGCGACCGGCCAGACGAGGTGGGCTGAAATCCGGGAGATCCCCTACTCGTGGCAGGGAAGGCCGGCGGTCATGTCCCTCGTCACTGACATCACTGACAGGGTGCGATTGGAGGAGGAGCGCAGAGAGAAGGAGGAACGCTTCCGTAGCATCATAGATAACGCCTGGGACGGCATCACCATCCTGGACGAGAACTACAGTGTCATCTTCGAGAGTCCCTCGCTGGCCAGAATCTCAGGATACACACCGGAAGAATGGATGGGCAGGCCGGTGGGTCAAATGGCCATCCATCCGGACGATTTGGTATGGCTGGCAGCCCGGATGGAGACTTTGAAGAGCCAGCCGGATTCAGTGATCCGGGATGTCGTGGTACGGTACCAGCACAAGGATGGTTCCTGGCGATGGATCGAGGCCACCGGCCGCAACCTTCTCCACGATCCCAGAGTGAAAGGACTTGTCGTCAACTTCCGCGATATCACCGAGCGCAAGCGCACTGAGGATGAAGGCAAGCGACTGTCAACCGCAATTGAACAGGCGGCCGACATCGTGGTGGTTACCGACAGGGAAGGCGTGATCCAGTACGTCAACCCGGCGTTCACCAGGACCACGGGCTACACCAGTGACGAGGCCATCGGGCAGAACCCCAGAGTCCTGAAGAGCGGCCGGCACGACCAGGCGTTCTACAAAGATCTGTGGGACACCATCACCGCCGGGAAGACATGGACGGGCCATTTCGTAAACAAGAAGAAGGACGGTTCCCTCTATAACGAAGAGGCGACTGTTTCCCCCATACGGAATGCTTCCGGTGAGATCACCAACTTCGTCGCCGTGAAACATGACGTCACCGAACGCTTGAGGACAGTGGAGGCGTTGGAGAACAGCGAGCAGCGATTCCGTGCCTTAATAGAGAACGCCACAGATGCCGTCGCCATAATCGGCCCCAACGGGGAAATCCTCTACGAAAGCCCCGCCGCCAGGATAATTTCAGGGTACACGTCAGAAGAGATGGTGGGGCACTACGTGACGGAATACATCTCCCCCGAAGACCTGGGGAAAGTGGCGGATCTATTCGTTGACCTGAAGGGCCATCCCGGCAAGACTGTACCTCCATTTGAAGTACGTTTCAAGCACGGAGATGGTTCATGGCACACCGCCGAGATGACGGTGCAGAATCTCCTCCATGTACCCGGCATAGGTGGCGCCGTTGTCAACTACCGGGACATCACCGAGCGTTTGAAGACTGAGGAGGCACTGAAGAACAGCGAGGAGCGCTTCCGGACACTCATAGAGAAGGCCACGGATGTCGTCATAGTCCTGGATGCCGGCGGCAAGATAACCTACCAGAGTCCCTCGCTGGAACGGGTCACCGGGTATGGGCCAAACGAATGGTTGGACAGGTCTTTGGGCGAGTTGTTCATCCATCCGGATGACCTGCCGTCCCTGGTCTCTCTCCTCGAACGGGTCTTGACCCAACCCGGCGCAACGTTCGAGGGCATCACCGCCCGTTACAAGCACAAGGATGGTTCCTGGCACCCGCTCGAAGCCACGGTGACCAACATGCTACATGACCCGAGGGTGAATGGCCTCGTGGCCAACTTCCGGGACATCACCGACCGCAGGGCAGCACAGGAAGCGCTGGCAGAAAGCGAGCAGAAGTACCGGGCGCTGGCTGACAGGTCGTTGCAGGGAATCGTGGTCGCCCAGGGCATCCCACCGCGGATTGTCTACTGCAACGCCGCCATGGCCAATCTTACCGGCTACACATGCGGGGAAATGCTTTCGATGACGCCCCAGCAGATAGCCGGCCTGATACACCCTGATGACCGTGATATGTTCTTCAGTCGCTTCGCTGACCGCCTCAAAGGTCTGCCGGTTGAACCTCGCTACGAGTTCAAAGCCGTTCGACAGGACGGCGTGGCGATGTGGCTCGAGATCTTCGCCACCTCTATCGAATACCAGGGACAACCGGCAGTTCAGGCGGCCTTCGTTGATGTCACCGCCCGGAAGGCAGCGCAGGACGCGCTGAAGGAAAGCGAGCAGAAGTACCGGCTTCTGGTGGAGAATTCCCGCGACGTGATCTTCTCCGTGGACACGCAGGGCAATCTCACCTATGTCAGCCCGGCCATCGAACTCATCTCGGGCTACCGCGTCGACGAGGTCATCGGTGGTTCCTTAGTGCGCTTCGTCGTGCCGGAGGACCTGCCGGCCCTGACGGCCAGCTTCGAGAAGACCCTGGGCGGGCCCTCCGAGCCTTTTGAGTCTCGGGTCGTGCGCAAGGATGGAGTCATACTCCATGTCCAAACGACGAGCAGCTTGGTGATGCAGGGCGGTCGAGTGGTAGGTGTGACCGGCATCCTCACCGACATCACCGACCGGAAGGCAGCGCAGGAAGCGCTGAAGGAAAGCGAGCAGAAGTACCGGCTGCTGGTGGAGAATTCCCGCGACGTGATCTTCTCCCTGGACACGCAAGGCAATTTCACTTATGTCAGCCCGGCCATCGAACACGTCTCCGGCTACCGCGTCGACGACGTCATCGGCACTTCCTTCGTGCGCTTCGTCGTGCCAGAGGATCTGCCGGGCTTGATGTCCAGCTTCGAGAAGACCCTGGGCGGGGCCTCCGAGCCCACAGAGTTTCGGGCCGTGCGCCAGGATGGAGCCATACGCCATGTCCAAACGACGAGCAGGCTGGTCATGCGTGACGGCCAAGCGGTAGGAGTGACCGGCGTCATGTCGGACATCACCGAGCGCAAGGAAGCGGAAGCGGCGTTGCGGGCATCGGAAGAGACAAACCGCCTTCTGGTCGACAACGCCAATGAGGCTATCACAGTGATTCAAGACGGGGTGATCAAGTTCATCAACCCCAAATTCTCGACGGCCTCTGGCTATACCGCCCAGGAGGTGCTCCTCAAACCATTCATAGAACTCGTCCATCCTGATGATCAGCGGATCCTAGCCGAATACTACGTCAGGAGGCAGAAGGGCGAGGAAGTCCCCCAGGTCTATCAATTCAGGTTCCTTGACAAAGCCGGCAATACGAAGTGGGCCGAGATAAATGCAGTCTTGTTCGATTGGGAGGGAAGGCCGGCTACTCTGGGTTTGCTCAGTGACATCACCGAACGCAAGCAGGCAGAGGCGGAAATAGCCGCACTCTCCAATGCTTTCAGGGCAACTTTGGACCCTGTTCTAATCCTGGACATGGAGGGCGACGTCAGGAATAACAACGAGGCGGCCAGAAGGCTGTTTGAGACAGAAGAGCTCGGGACTAATGCCCTGGAATACGTCGTGCCGGAAGATAGGGAACGGGTCGCTTCGGCCATGCAGAATCTGATAACAAGCGGACGTGCCACCGTAGACCAGTTCAGTATTGTCACGAGGAGTGGACGAAGGGTGCCCGTTGAAGCTTCCGGAAGCCTCATGCTGGACGCGGACGGAAAGCCGGTCGGGATCGTGGTTGTGGAAAGGGATATCACCGAGCGCAAGCAGGCAGAGGAGGCGTTGAGCAAGAAGACAAAAGAGCTTGATGGCTTCTTCAGCGTGGCGCTTGACCTGCTTTGCATTGCGGACACCCACGGCCGGTTCCACCTCATGAACCTGGCCTGGGAGAGGACCCTGGGCTTCACCCGTGAAGAGCTTATGGCGCAGAGGTTCTTTGACTACATACATCCCGATGATGTGAAGAGCACAAAGGAAGCGGTGGCCCGACTGGCATCCGGACAGGAAGTCATCGCCTTCATCAACCGGTATCGCTGCCGCGACGGCTCCTACCGCTGGCTGGAGTGGCGCTCGGCTCAGTCAGGTGACTTGATCTATGCCGCGGCCCGGGACATCACCGAGAGCCGGCTCGCCGAGGAAGCCGTAAAGGAGTCAGAGAAGAAGTTCCGGACCCTGTTCGACAGCGCCAATGATGGTGTTTTCATCCACAATCTTGAGGGCCGCTTCCTGGAGGTCAATGAGATCGCCTGCCGGCGGCTCGGCTACACCCGGGAGGAACTGCTGCGCCTGACCCCCAGGGACATTGACTCACCGGAATACGCCGAGCAGGTCGCGGACCGGATCGGGCAGATAGTCAGAGACGGCCAGGCGATATTCGAGACTGCCCAACGGACGAAGGATGGCAGAGTCATTCCAATTGAGGCCAGCTCACGGATAGTGGATTTTGGCGGAAAGCCTGCTGTGCTGACCATAGCCCGCGACATCACCGACCGGAAGAAAGCCCAAGAGGCGCTGATGGCCAGCGAGACGAAGTACCGGAACCTCTTCGAGCACACGCTGCTCGGCATGGAGGTTATCGACGGGGAGACCGGCAAGGTGGTGCTCTCCAACCATTCCATGGCCCGGATGTTCGGATTCAAGTCTCCGGAAGAAATGGCCGGCACCAACCCCATGGATTATGTTCCGCCGGAGGATCTGGAGTGGGTGACCAAGGAATTGGCCCAGGTCATGGCTGACCCTGAAAAGCGCGACGTGGCCACACTCAGGGCCAAGACCGAGGACGGCCGGATAATATGGGTCCGCGCTTCGGCCACATTGTTCGAATATGAAGGGAGGCCGTCAGCGCTCCTTTCCTTGATAGATGTATCCACCGCCAAAGAGGCGGAGGACAAGTTGCGCGACTCGGAAGAGAAGAACCGCCTGCTCATCGACAATTCCATTGAGGCTATTACCGTGGTCCAGGACGGGGTCATCAAGTTCGCCAACCACAGGTTCGCAGAATTGGTTGGATACTCCACACAGGAGTTGGTGTCCAGATCATTCGCCGACTTCATACACCCCGACGACCGCCAGAGGGTGGCGGAATACTACTTCAAGAGGATGAGCGGTGAGGAAGCCCCCTCCAGCTACCAATTCAAATGGATTGACAGAAAAGCGGCAGATCACTGGGGAGAGGCCAGCGTGGCCATCCTCAGCTGGGAAGGCCGGCCTGCGACCCTGTGCATGCTGAGCGACATCACCGAGCGCGTCAAGGCCGAGCAGGCGCTGAAAGACAGCGAGGAGCGATTCCGGGCCCTCATCGAGGAAGCCACTGACGCGGTCGCGATCCTGGAGCCAAGCGGAAAGACCATCTACTATAGCCCCTCCATGAGGCGGGTCACCGGCTACACGCCGGAGGAATGGGCCGGCAAGTCCCTGGGCGATCTCCTCATCCACCCTGACGATCTCGTTTCCCTGGCATCTTTGCTCGAGGAAATGAAGAAGCCGAACTCCACGGCTGAGGGGGTCAGGGTCCGCTACGTGCACAAAGATGGCTTGTGGCACACCCTGGAAGCCACGGTGCGGAACATGATCCATGACCCCAAGATTGGCGGGATTGTCGCCAACTTCCGCGATGTCACCGAGCGCGTCAAGGCGGAGCAGGCGCTGAAGGAAAGCGAGGAGCGCTACCGGCTGTTTGCCGACAACGTATCAGACGTCATCTGGGTCACAGACATGAACTTGAAGCCGATCTACATCAGTCCTTCTGTCGCCCGGATGCTGGGCTACACGGGCGAGCAAGCCATGTCCGGTGCGGCGGAGACACGACTGACTCCAGCTTCCGCCCAGATTGCTCTGCAGGCCTACGCCGACGCGATGGCCAAAGAGGCTCAGCGCCCAGGCTCCGAGTGGGATGCACCCCCGCTCGATTTGGAGATGGTCCGCACTGACGGTTCAACAGTGTGGACGGCCGCCAAGTTCAGCTTCATCCGCGCCGATGACGGCAGGCCTTTTGCCATCCTGGGAGTGCTTCGCGACATCACGGAGCGCAAGGGGGCAGAGGATTCGCTTCGCAAGAGCGAGGAGCGCTTCCGCGGCCTGGTGGAGACCACCAGCGACTGGGTGTGGGAGATCGACCGCAACAGCCACTACACTTACGTCAGCCCCAAAGTGCGCGACATCCTGGGCCACGAACCCCAGGAGCTCCTGGGGCACACCCCCTTTGAATTCATGCATCAGAGGGAGGGACGTCGAGTGTCCAAGATCATGCGGCGTTTCGCCGACGCGCACCTGCCATTCTCGCTGCTGGAAAACACCTGCACCCATAAGGATGGCCACTCGGTAGTCCTGGAGACCAGCGCAGTCCCTATCCTTGACAACGATGGCGGTTTCCTCGGCTACCGCGGTATCGATCGCGACATCACCGAAAGGAAGAAGGTGGAACAGGAGCTCCAGCGCAGTCTCAAGAGGCTGGAGAAGACCATGGAGTCCACCATAGAGGCTATCACGACCACCATCGAAACCCGCGATCCCTACACCACCGGACACCAGATGCGCGTGACCGATCTGGCCTGCGCCATAGCCAAAGTGATGGAGGTCCCGCCCACTCAGATCGAAGGAATTCGCGTCGCGGGTTTGCTGCACGATATCGGCAAGATCGCCATCCCCACTGAAATACTCAGCAAGCCCGGCAAACTCACCGAGGTCGAGTTCTCCATGATCAAGACTCACGCCAAGACCGGCTACAACATACTGAAGAAGATCGAGTTCGCCTGGCCGGTGGCCAAGGCGGTGCTCCAGCACCATGAAAGGTGGAACGGCTCCGGGTATCCTCACGGCATCCGGGGCGAGGACATACTTCTGGAGGCGCGGATTCTGGCTGTCGCCGATGTCATGGAGGCCATGGCCTCTCACAGACCATACCGGCCATCCGTGGGCTTAGACAAGGCCCTCGAGGAGATATCCAAGAACAGCGGCATCCTCTACGACCCGGCTGTGGCCAAGGCCTGCGAGACCGCGTTTTCCCGGGCCGGCTTCAAGTTTGCGTCGGCAGTACCGGGTGTTGTGGCTGAGTCCGGAAGCACGTCTTCCGACCGCCCCGTGCACTCACCGGAAGACCGCTGACGCCTTCCTCTCGACCCTACCAGGAATCGGCCGCAGTCCAACCAGCATGACGGCAATCGTGAAACAGAAGCGAGGTGAAGGATGCCTCCTGCCGGGAGTCTGGTCGTAGACTCGCCTCAGGAGGAGTGGCGGACCAAAGGGGGTTGAATCGAAGAATGAGAACGGCGCCGGTGGGTTTCGTCCGCCTGAGGCGGACTGCATCTAGATGGGGTGCGGGGACAATTCCCCACGCGGCGGCCTTATGGTTTCTGCGTATCACGGGCAAGCTTAACTTCGCCCATGCCACCCATTGCCGGAAGGACAAAGCGGGTGCAGGGACTCGTCCCTGCCAAGGGTTTGGGGGTGTCCCCCAATCCCTCCTAATCATCCCCCAATCCGCCTCAGGCGGACGCCTCAGGTGGAGTGGGGGACAAAGGGGGTTGATATAGAATGAAATCCTACCGCAAAGAGCTCTGGTTCAACGTATCCCAGCGAAAAGCCTTCATCAACATCACGCCCCAGATCGCAGAGTGCCTGAGCGAAAGCGGCATCAAGGAGGGGTTGGCCCTGGTGAACGCCATGCACATCACCGCCTCTGTCTTCATCAATGACGACGAGCGCGGCCTGCACAAAGACTTCGATGAGTGGCTCGAACAATTGGCACCATACGCCCGCAGCAGATGGCAGCACAACGAGACCGGCGAAGACAACGCTGATGCCCATCTCAAGCGGCAGATCATGGGCCGCGAGGTGGTGGTGGCTATCAGCAACGGGCGGTTGGACTTCGGGCCGTGGGAGCAGATATTCTACGGCGAGTTCGATGGCCGCCGCCGCAAGCGCGTCCTGGTGAAGATCATTGGGGAGTGAAGCTGGCCAAAGGCGGTGGGTTGCGCACACGCTCCACCCACTTTGCTGATCTGACCCTCAAAGCGACCAGCAACGTAGGGTGGGTGCAATGAAATGGAACCCACCACAGCTCTCCTCCAACTTCATCGCTTGCACTTCCGGCGAGACTCTGCAGCCCCAATCGGGTGGATACACTCCTATCCAGACAAATCGGTCCGAGGTGGTGGGTTGCGCTACGCTCCACCCACCCTACCGATCTGTGGCCTTCACGAGCATTTCCGGAATTACGATGGTGGACTTTTGCACCGCGTCATGGCAAACTTAGGTCGCCAAAAAACTATCCAGTCACCAGTCTAAGGAGGCCACATGGATGCCAGGGATTCCGGATCCCGTCGGAACAAGGATAAGACCGTTCCGAAGCGCAGCAGGTACGAGGACGCCGTTCAAGCCTTAGACGAAGCATTGAAGATAGACCCCAAGGACGCCGCGGCGTGGATCAGCAAGGGCATAATACTCATAAACCTGGGCAAGAACGATGCGGCTATTGTGGCTTTGGACGAGTCGCTGAAGCTGGACCCGAAAGACGCCGTGGCCTGGGCTAGCAAGACGACCGCCCTCATCAATCTCGGCCGGAACGAAGAGGCCCTGCAGGCCGTGGACAGCGCCCTGCTGATCGAACCCAGGGATGTCGCCGCCTGGAGCAGCAAAGGCGTAGCCCTGGCCGGTCTCCACAGATACGAAGAGGCGCTTCAGGCCCTCGAAAAGGCCTTGGGCCTTGATCCCAAAGACGGCCTGGCCTGGGTGACCAAGGGTACCGCCCTCATTAACCTGGGCAAGAACGATGCGGCGCTGGAAGCCATAGAGAATGCGCTGAGTATCCAACCGAAGGATGCCACGGCCTGGAGCATGAAGGGTGTGGCCCTCGCCAATATCCACAGATACGAAGAGGCCTTGAAGGCCCTGGACAAGGCCCTGGATATCAATGCCAAAGACCCGCTGGCCTGGACCAGCAAGGGCACGGTTCTCATCAACCTGGGCCGGAACAGGGAAGCCGTGCAAGCCCTGGACAAGGCCCTTTCGATCCATCCCAAAGACGCGGCGTCCTGGGGCAGCAAAGGCGTGGCCCTGGCCAATCTCGGCCGCAACGAAGAGGCACTGCAGGCACAGGACAAGGCCCTGGCTATCCATCAGGAAGACGCCGCAGCGTGGACCAGCAAAGGAGCCATACTATCGAATCTGTCCAGGTACGAAGAGGCTTTGGAGGCCTTGGATAAGGCCTTGTCTATCGATCCCAAGTATGGCATGGCCTGGACAAACAAGGGAGCGGTGCTGATCAATCTCGATAGATACGAAGAGGCTCTCCACACACTGGACAAGGCGCTGGATATGGACTCTCGCCATGCCTCAGCCTGGATGAACAAGGGTACCGCCCTCATCAACCTGGGCAGACACGAGGAGGCACTGCAGGCTTTGGGGAAGGCATCGGACCTTGATCAGCAAAATGTCAGTGTCTGGATGAACAAGGCTGCGTCCCTCATGAATCTGAGGAGACCGGAAGAGGCACTGAAAGCTCTGGACAGGGCACTGGAACTCGATCCCCGACATGGCACGGCATGGAGAAGAAAAGGCGTTATCCTCATCAATCTGGGAAGAGACAAAGAGGCCCTGAAGGCCTTGGATGAAGCACAGGCCATCGACCCCGGAGACACCACAACCTGGTCCGGCAAAGGCACTGCCTTGGCCAATCTCGGCAAATACGAAGAGGCGCTGCAGGCCCTGGACAGAGCGCTGGCCCTCGATCGCAAAGACGCGACGACCTTGATTAACAAGGCCACGGTCCTCATCAATCTCGGCAAAGAGGAGGAGGCGCTGCTGGCGCTGGACGAGGCACTGGCCATGGAGCCCGGAAATGCTCTGGCCTGGCGAAGGAAGGGTTCCGCCCTCATGAACCTTGGCAGAGGAGAAGAGGCGCGCTAGGTCTCCGGCAGCGAGTCACTTCACCGTTGCCGCCATAACCATAAGGCATGTCACTCCGTGCTCGACCCCGAATCCACTCAAAGTCACCGCACTATCACACACGCTGTACCAGGCAAGCTGGAGCGTGAGCGGTCCTATTCAAAACACCATTGGATTGCGGAGGCATGCCGTGGCCGGCACTTTGGAAACGGCCTCAGCAAGTAGAAAGCCACAGAGTGCAATTGGATAACCCTGAGCATTTGGGCCGGCAGGCTACGCCGCAGGGCCGGGGCCGCTCACAGCCCGGTGACACAGGTAGATCAACTTGCTGTTGATCTCAATCTCATCCTGCGGAGTGGCGAAAGGCACATCCACCTTGAAGTGCCTAGTCAGCCTGCCATCGAAGACCGCCGCGGGAAACGTGCTGCGCAGTTCCGCGACAACGATGTTTATGTTCTCCAGAGATGAAAAACCCTTCTTCTGGTCTAGAGACGAGTAGTCGAAGTCGTTCTGGAAGATCTCCACCACGGGCTCCGGCGACGTCCAGCCGTAGAGCCTCACAAAGTCCTCCGTCTTGCGGGATTCGTCCTTAGTCTTCTCCTCGACTTTGCGCATGACAGGAATGCCGCCGGTCAGCACCGTTGCCGCCATATTGAGCTCTCTTCTGGTCCTTGTTGTCTCTTTCAGGACTTGAGTCTGCACCGTTCCCTTGAGTATGAGAAACACTCTCTCCGCCGCTATCGTTCTCTCCTGGCGACCCCTATCCCAGAATGTGATCTCTCCCTCCTTCAGCTTCAGAGTGTGGGCCCTGAACCTCATCGAAGAAGACTGGCGAAGCTCTGAACCATTGCACACGATGGCCACAAGCCCCAGTGCTTTCAAGCTCTCGGCGACTGATTCTGCAGCCGGGAGGCTTTGGTAGTGGCCGACTATCCTGGGAATCTTCCACCCTAGGACAAGGCGCGTCTCATGCAGGTCTTTCTTGACTATGGCTGCCATCTTTTCTACGATACCCGCCTCAAGAGGCTCTTTCGGAGCCACAGCCACGCATACAAGGTCACTGCCAGCCATCATCACACCTTCTCCGAGTCAGCAATTATTGTGCCACCATACCACTTTTCCGGCAAGATCGTAAGGGGTAGTGCAGCGCAGCAATCACGGAGTCGGTGGCTTTGCCGTTCTCGCCCAAAGTCTCTCGCCATCTGTGGCAAAAGTGATGGTCCCACATTGATCGGTGCGGTACACCTCCACGCCATTCAACCTGGCCAGCGTCTCATTGCTGGGATGGCCGAAGGTGTTGCCTTCACCGACAGAGATGACCGCCACCTGAGGATCGACCACGGCCAGAAACCCGGAAGACGTTGCATACTTGCTCCCGTGATGACTCACCTTGAGGACAGTGCTGTCCAGGTCGCACAGCACGCCTCCGTACAGTATGTCCTGTTCGGCTCCATCGTCAGCATCGCCGGTGAAGAGAAAACTCACCTTGTTCCACACCAGCCGGAGCACCACGGAATTGCTGTTGGCCTCCGACTCCGTGCCCGCCAGAAATTCGTCGCACGGATAGATGACCTCCAGTACTAACCCCTCCCCCAGATCGATCCCCTGCCCAGCCCTGGCTATGGTCCAGCCGATCTCCTTCTCCTCTATCTGCGCCAGCCACTGCCGATAGACAGGGCCTTCTCCAAAACCCGACTCCAGCACCTGTCCCACCTTGTACCGCTGCAGCACCCCCATCAACCCGACAAGATGGTCATCGTCAGAATGCGTCAGCACCACCATGTCCAGGCTCTTGTCCCAGAAAGGCAGCCTCTTGCCCAACTGCTGGCACACCGCGTCCGGATTCGGCCCGCCATCGATCAGGATCTGCTGGCCCGCCGGCGTCTTGATGAGAATGGCATCCCCCTGCCCGACGTCCAGAAAACTGACCTCCAGCTTCGTGTCAGGCACCGCCAAGACCGCCAGCCAGATCAAAGAGGCACAAACAGCAAGTGCGCCCGCAGTCCGTTTCTTGGGAAGGCGATAGGCTTTCTCGCCCAGCTTGTCCACCCACTGGCGCCCCAGGGTCAGCGGTGCACTTATCATCGATCGCAGCCGTCCTCTGGAGATAACGGCGAGAAGCACGAGATAGTACACCCATACCACCGCACCATTCATGGAGCCAACTTCAACAGAGGCCAACGGCAAGCGCGCGAACCACTCAACGGTGGCTATGATGCAAATCAGGAAGAACGAGGCCACCCACCCCACCATCCACGCCAAAGGCGTGGCAAACAGACCAAGCAGTGCCGTAAGGCCGGCCAGCATGGTCGCCGCTGTGACAAAAGCAGAGGCCACCACGGTAGCCGGCAAGCCCACGAGTGAAACCGATTGGAAGTAGTAGACCATCAGCGGCAAGGTAGCTACAATCGCCGCCAAGCCGACGGCGAAGCTATCGAAGACCGGCTTCACGATGGATGAGACCCATTGCCCTTCCGGGATCACCCGCTCTCCCCACTGCTGCAGAGGCGGCTGGATCAGAATGAGCCCCGCCACCGCCATGAAACTCAGTTGGAAGGAAATGTCCCACAGCACCTTCGGATTGAGGCCAACCATGACGGCAGCGGCAAAGACTAGCGCTGGCAAGGCACTGCCCGGACGGCCCAGCCCCAGCGCCATAAGAAGAAGGCTGAACATGATGGCTGACCGCAGGACTGGTGGCTGCAATCCGGTGAGCGCCGAGTACAGCCAGACAATAGCCAGAGTCAGCACGAGATAAAGGGGGCGCTGCCGTCCAAACACCCAGGCGGCCGCTCCGAGGATGGCGCCGCCGATGACCGCCAGGTTGAAACCGGAGATGGCCAGGAGATGCGATGTGCCCGTCCTGGAGAAATCGCTTCTCAGTTCATCCGGCATGTGGCTACGGATGCCCAGCAGCAGCCCTTCCGCGAGCGAGGCCTGAGGTTCAGCCAGCGCCGTCGAAATAGAATGAGCCAACCGGTTTCTGAAGCTGAACAGCCAGCTCCTCTGCAGCAATTCGATTTCTGCCGAATCACTCACCGTTCCCACGAAGCCCTGCCGCACCAGAAAAGCCCGGTAGCCGGAATTGCGAATCTCGGACAGAGGTTCGATCTCGCCTGTTATCCTCAACACATCGCCCTGGCTATAGGCAGGGAGGGGATCCGTGTATACCACCACCTTGCCTGATACCTCTTCACCAGAGTCACCCACAGAACCGCGCTCCGCCGAGAAGCCCAGCCAAGCGCCACCGTCACTGTACTGGGTGTCACGGACGACCTTGCCCTCCATCACCACTCTCTGTCCACTGAAATCCTGCAGGTTGGGTTCGCTCACTGCGAAGTCGTACCAAATCAGGCCACCCAGAAGCATCACCAGGCACAGCCCACCCCAAAGCAGGACCGCCTTCCGTCGACGCAAGAGCGCAGCCACCAGCAGGAGTACCGAAACCAGGATCAGGGCATATGCGGGTGGCGACACCAGCGAACCCAGGTATACGCCAATGACCCAGGCAATGCTTAGCCGGACAAGTTTCATGACTTCTGATCTACCATCTCTTAGGCTTGTTATATTCTATGCTTTATGATTGCACGACTCTATCTACTAGTCTACATATTTGGTTTGCGAATTACCCTGCCTCATATAGTCCGTGGATTCGTGGGAATTGCGTGTGAGCTGCGCTTGATCTACAGTTGTGCCATGGCGAATCTAGTCGCCGGTTCTGCCAATTCTAGCCGATAACCGTGATCTGGTCTCTGATCGTCTCCAGGGTCTTGAGCCCTATGCCGGCAACATTGAGCAGGTCGTCGATGGTGCGAAACGGGCCATTCTGGTTGCGGTAGTCTATGATCGCCTGGGCTTTGGTAGGACCGATCCCTGATAGTGAATCCAATTCGGCGGCAGTAGCGGAGTTGATATTGATCTTCCCGGTCTGCTCTTCTTCTGGGGTTGGCGAAGACGGGCTATCGTCAGGGCCGAGAACGGTTACCTTGAGTTTCAGCGGGCCCTCACCAGGCGGTATGACGCCGGCCCTCTGCAAGATGTCGTCCAGTGTGGCATCTTGACCGACGGTGTAGATACCTTCCTTGTCCACTGCGCCGCTGAGATACACTTCAACCGGGGAATCGGTATCGGCCGAGGCTACCACTATCTCCACAGGCTGGGGTCGGGCGAGATACCGCACTGCGAATACCGTCCCACCAACCACAGTGGCTGCCGCCAAGAGGCCGAGGGCCAGCAGCCACCACCTCTGTGAACTGCCGCGCCAGGTCATTTGATGGCGTCCGGCTCAAGTACCACCCTGGCATCCACGGCCACCGCACCCTTGTTGTAGGCAAACACCGGGTTGAGATCCAGTTCCTTGATCTCCGGATTCTTCTCCACAAACGCCGAGACCTTCATGATCATATTCTCCAGAGCCGCCACGTCTGACGGAGGCTGACCGCGATACCCTTCCAGCACCGGGTATCCCTTGATATCGCGAATCATCTCTTTGGCATCCTTCTTCTCCAGAGGAACGATTCTAAAGGATACGTCCTTGAGTATTTCCACCAGGATGCCCCCCAAACCAAACATGAGAACCGGACCGAACTGAGCGTCCTTGGTCATGCCTATGATTACTTCGACGCCGGGCTTGGCCATCGGCTGGACCGAGATCCCGTGGATACTCGCCTTCGGCTGCTTCTTCTTGACCGCCGTCATTATCTCTTTGTAGGCTTTGGTCACCTGTGTGGCATTGTTGAGCCCCACCTTGACGCCCCCGATGTCACTCTTGTGAACGATATCCGGCGAGGCGACCTTGAGCACCACAGGAAAGCCGAACTCCTTGCTCATGGCGACAGCTTCCGTCACAGAAGTCGCCAGCTTCGCCTTGACAATGCTTATGCCCGCCTTCTCCAGCACCTGCTTGGATTCGACTTCGGTAAGGAGTGTTCTCTTCTCCTTCTTGGCTCTCAGTAGAATAGCCTTGTCCATTCGGTCGTCCTCCGTCTTCATAGGAATGCGTTCCAGCCCTTAGCAGGCTATTATACGTTCCGGCCTGAGACACGGCAAGTTTGGGACAGGTTGTACTCATCAAGCTCAAACCGCCCGGGGGCAACCCGAGAGTTCGGGGCCAGGAGCCCTGTTGCCAGAGAGTGATGGGAGCCTGTTCGAGAGTCCTTCCATCTGGTCACTCAAGGACGTGCAGAGGGGCGAAGACCGATTGCCGGGGGTTGGGTGGTGCCCCCAATTCTATTCTCCCAAAGAGCGCGTGCCCGGGGGGTTGAAGGCGACTCCTGATGCCCTCTTGCATCGTGACCTGCCCGCACGACAGGTCAGGCCGGAGATCTGACACTCACGAGAAAGAACGTGCAGGGATTCTTCCCTGCCGGGGGTTTGGTCGTAGACTCGCCTCAGGATGAGGGGTGTCCCCCAACTTCCTATTCCCCCCCCAATCCGCCTCGGGCGGACGCCTCAGGAGGAGTGGGGGCCAGGGGGTTGACAGAGCTAACAGATGACCTCATCAAAGCTGCCTTTGACACTCCACCTTCGCCCAGCGTAAACTTTTACACTAGAGAATTGCATCAGGGGGTCGTATGGAGTTTACGTTCAGCCAAGAAGACCAGGCATTCCAGCAAGAAGTGCGTGATTTCATAAAGAAGGAGCTTCCGCCTACCTGGACCGGAACGGGTCTCATGCAGGAGGCCAAGGACGGCGAGGAATGGGAGTTCGCCCACAGCATGTTGCTCAAGGTGGGAGAGAAGAACTGGCATTCGCTGGCCTGGCCGAAGGAGCATGGCGGATGGGACTCTGTCACCAAGCAGTTCATTTTCAGCCACGAGATGTACTACAACGAGTTGCCCGGCGCCGACCTCCAGGGCGCTCTCATGTGTGCCCCCACCGTCATCCAATACGGCACCGACCAGCAGAAGAAGGACCATCTGCCCAAGATCGCCCGCGGACAGGAAGTCTGGTGTCAGGCCTTCAGCGAGCCGGGAGCCGGTTCCGACCTGGCTTCGCTGTCCACCAAAGCCGTTGACAAAGGAGACCACTTCATAGTCGACGGACAGAAGGTGTGGAGCACGGGCGCGCACCGCGCGGAATGGGGCTTGACGCTGGTCAGGACCGACCCAGATGTTCCTAAGCACAAAGGCATCACGTTCCTCCTGGTGAACTTGAAGGCCCCCGGCGTGACCGTGCGCTTTCTGCCCAACATAGTAGGCACGTACTGCGAGATCTTCTTCGACAACGTCGTTGTGCCCAAGGAGAACATGGTGGGAAAGAAGAACGACGGCTGGAGAGTCACCGGCGCCACCCTCGGCTACGAGAGGTCGGGCATCCACCGCATCGCCGCTGCCCGCCGCAACATCAACCGCCTTATCGAGTTCGCCAGGGAGACTAAGCGCAACGGCGTGCCCCTGTTCAAAGACCCGCTTGTCCGCAACAGGTTGACTCAGCTAGCCATTGAAGGCGAGATCGCGAGGCTGCTGGCCGTCCGCATCGTCTGGCTGCAGAGCACTGGCAAGCCCATGGATCACGAAGCCTCGATGTCCAGAGTGTTCGGGGCTGAGCTTCAGCAGCGCGTGGCGCAGGCCGGCCTGCAAGTCACCAGAGGCTTCGGCCTGCTGAATGAGGGCTCCAAATACGCTCCACTGGCGGGGTTCTTCCAGCGCCAGTATCTCTACGCCGCAGCAGCTACAGTGGGCGCCGGGACTTCTGAGATCCAGCGGAACATCATCGCTCAGAGGGGACTGGGACTGCCGAGAATCTAGCGCAGCATCCCAGAAGAATAGGTGCAGGATTCCTCCTGCCGGCGGTCTGAGGGTGTCCCCATCTGTCATTCCCGCGCAGGCGGGAATCCAGGATCAATTGGCTTTCCGGTCACTGTCAGGTACCCGACCGAGCGCACGGTGACTTGCCCACTCGGCACACGTCAAGTTGAGGATCTGACACTCACTTCGGATTCTTGAGACATTACTGGTGGGTTTCGCATCGCTCTACCCACCCTACGCCCAGGATTCCCGCCTGCGCGGGAATGACACGGCTAGCTCGATTCTTGATGTCCCTTTGGAGATGTCACACCAGACGCAAGGCTAGTCGAATACGCCTTCATTGAGCAGCCTGACGAATTCATCGTCGCTCAGGCCCAGGACATGTCGGTAGACGTATTCGTTGTGCTGCCCCAGGCACGGTGCGGGCATGCTCGGCCCGCCGGGCGTCTTGGACAATCGAAAAGGCGGCATCAGGTAGCGATGGGTGCCGATCTCCGGGTGGTCTAGCTCCTTGTAGAATCCTCTGGCGTTGAGGTGATGGTCCTCGTTCACGTCCCGTCCGTTCGACACTACCCCAGCCGCTACTCCCGCTCCCTGCAACAGCCTCATGACCTCCTCAGCCGCGTGCTCCATCGTCCACCGTTCTATCAGCCCGTCCAGCTCCTGTCGATTGCGCAGCCGCGCTATCACAGTCACAAACCTTGGATCGTTGGCCATGTCCGGTTGGCCCATCACACAGCATAGGCTCCGCCACTCCTCTTCGGTGAAGGCGGCAATAGCGCACCACCTCTCATGCCCTCGACATCGATAGACACCGTGCGGCGCCACGTCCGAACATCTGTTGCCGGACCTGACAGGCTGGCGCCCATGTACAACCCAGTCCATCACCAGCGGCGCTACGAAGTGGACGCCGGCCTCGTACTGCGAGATCTCGATGTACTGCCCTTTGCCAGTGCGACGCCGATAGTCCAGAGCAGCCATCAAGGCCGAAATAGCATAGTAAGGCGAGATGAAATCGGTGTAGGCCCCCGGGGGCGAAACCGGCGGACGGTCGGGCCAGCCCGTGAGGTTGCCGAATCCAATGAGGTCGGCCAACTGTGATCCCAGGCCGGGATGCTTCGCCAGCGGCCCGCTGTGCCCAAACATCGGCAGGCTCACCATAATGATACCCGGATTCGCCTTCTTCAGCTCCTCGTAACCCAGTCCCAGCCTCTCCATCGTGCCCGAGCTGAAGTTCTCCAATACGACGTCCGCCCAACCCACGATCCGCTTGGCGATCCCCACACCTTTGGGATTGGCCAGGTTCAAGCTCACGCCATACTTGCTGCTGTTGTAGCGCGCAAACGCCGCCGACCGATTGATGCCGGGGATATTGTCCTTCATCGGCAAGGTGCTTCTCATATTGTCGGGCTTGGTGCTCGATTCTATGTGGATCACCTCCGCCCCGTAGTCGCCCAGGAACTTGCCCACCAGCGGCCCCGATATGAACCACGAGAAGTCCGCGACCTTCAGCCCGTCGAGAGCCTTTGCACGATCGCCCACAGCTATATCACTCCCCGCCGTCTGAAGGCCAAGAGGTCCTCCCTGGTAAGGCCCAACTCTCTGTACACTTCCACGTTGTGCTCTCCGACTTGCGGGGCTCTTCTGGAAACGCCACTGCCGGTCTCCGAAGCCCGAATGCAGGAACCTGGATACCTGATGCTGGCCCCCAGCGCCTCGTGCTCCATTCCCACCCAGAATCCCCGCTCGTCCAGTTGCCGGCTCGTGGCCACATTCCCCAGCGTGGCCACCGGATAGATGCAGCACCGCCGGGCCACCCCTCCCCACAGCAACTCCTCCCGGGTGCGAGCGGCGAAGAATTGACCGATCGGCTCGGCGATCCTCTCCACCAACTCCGGCGGAGCGGCGAAGTAGTCAAAGGTGTTCCAGTCGATCTCCTTCAGGAAATCCGGCGCCGCGCCCTCTTCCGCCATCCAAGCCACCAGAGGCGTCATGAAGTTCCGCGCCAGCCGGGCCCCGTACATGTCAAAGCTGACGTACCCGTCCCGGCACTGCCATATCCGCTTCATGCGCGCGCCGGTGGTCGGACGCACCCGAACGCCGCCATGCCTCTCCTCCAGAACCTGGTTCATCTCCCAGTAGATGGCAGAATCGGTGGGTATCCAGGCGCAGGCCTCCTGTATGGAGACATCCACCCACTGCCCTTCGCCGGTCAGTTGTCGATGAAAGTGAGCCACCATCGTCCCGGTAGCCGCGGCCATGCCCGCATGGAGAAAGGCCTGCGGGAACCCGATCCTTACCGGAGGCCGGTCCGAGTCGCCGGTCAGGTAGACGTAGCCTCCCAGCGCCATGCTCACCAGGTCGCAGGTCTTGTAGTCGCGATAGGGGCCGGTCTGGCCGAACGGCGTGATGGAGGTCAGGATGACGCGGGGGTTGATCTGGCTCAACGCCGAGTGGCCAAGTCCGAGGCCATCCAGATGGCCCGGGGCAAACGACTCTATGACGAAGTCGGCTTTCGCCACCAGCTTCCGGAACAGGTCCTGCCCGTCGGTCATCTCCAGGTTGAGCGTGATGCTCCTCTTGCCGGCGTTGTAGGCAAACCAGTAGAGGCTCTCATCGCCGTTGGGGACATCGCGGTAGAAAGGGCCGATGTCTCTGGCAGAATCGCCGCCCCGCGGCTCGATCTTGATGACGTCGGCGCCCAGGTCGCCAAGCGTCTTGCCGCAGATCAAGCCCTTCTCGTCAGTGAGGTCCAGCACCCGGTAAAGGCCGAGCATAGTCTCCCGATCTTGGCGTCCTGTGTTGTTCATGCTCATCCATTGTGTCACCAACGCTCGCCGCTTTTCAAACCGACCCATTCTGTCATTCCTGCGAAAGCAGGAATCCCTGTTCGTCGTCGGAGGGCCACGCTCTGTCGTGGCCGCGTAGCCCAGGCCGCCGTCAGCGTCTCCGCGTTCGATATCAACCCCCAGACCCCCAATCTTGGGGGATAATAAGAAACGCAGAGGGGCTTCGCCCCTCTGCACGCCCCCGGGCGGCGACGCAATCTCCTCTCCCACTTTGGCAATGGGGGACTCGATGGGGATTTCGATGATCTGTAGACAGAATGCCAACGTTGCTGAGGAACCCCAGAGACCGGCTACCGTGCCTGCTTGGGCTGCGGAGCCTTGGCTGCCTTCGGCGTGCCCTGCGCTGCGAGGTGCGATCGCACCAGGAACGGGAAGGACATCTTCCTCAGCTCCAGAAGGATGGTGCATTCCGCCGATATGATACCCGGTATCCCGCCCAGTTCCTTCTCCAGAAACGCAGACAGGTCTATGGGCGTGGGGAACATGGTCCAGATAATGATGTCATGCCGCCCGGCCACGATGACCACCCCGTTGACGTTCGGCAGGTAGCGCAGCTTGTCGGCTATGGCATTGATATCGCTCGGCAGCACCTTTATGCCTATCATGGCGAAAACGTGATACCCAAGGGCCAAAGGGCTGGTGTGGGCCACGATCCGCGCAACGCGCTGATCCAGTATCCTTTGCAGCCGGGAACTCATGTACGCCCGGCTGGTGCCCAGCTTCTTGGCCAGGTCCGACACCGGCTGTCTCCCGTCTACCTCCAGTTCATTCAGAAGCTGCAGGTCGAGTTCATCAATGCTGGCATCTGATATCGGCTCAACTGCGTGCTCCAAGCTAGGTGTCTCTACATGCCGGGGCTTATTGGCCACCAGCCCGGAGGAGGCCAGGTAGGAGAAGGACATCTTGCGCCACTCGAGAACCGTCGTGGTCTCGGTGGACTTGATCCCAGGTATGCTGCCCAAATCCCTGGTCAGGAGGCCGGACAGTTCCTTTGGGTCGCTAAACATGGCCTCAACAATGATGTTGTGCGGACCAGCGGTGATCATCACCAGATGCACGCTGGGCAGACCGCGAAGTTTGTCCGCCGCGGCGTGCAGATCAGCCAGTGCCACCTGGATGCCGACTATGGCCATGGTCCGGAACCCCAGCACACGCGGGTCCGTGAAGGTCACGATTCTGGTGACATCTCGATCCAGCAAGCCCTGCAGTCTCTTGCCGGCGTAGGCCCGGCTGACGCCCAGCTTCTTGGCCAGAGCGGAGATGGACTGCCTTCCGTCAGCTTCCATCTCTCTGAGAATCCTCAGATCGAGATCGTCAAGGGGAATATCCGTGTGTTGGACCATGATTAGGTCTATTCCCTCGTTCCTTCATGAACAGAGTAGTCCAGAAACCCGAATCTGCCTGCCAGCCCCATCCGTTCTCTTCAACCCTCTGGCCCCCAGTCTTGGGGGATTGTGACCAGCGCAGAGGGGCTTCGCCCCCCTGCACGCCCCATGTTCGATGTTGTCATCCAACGTGGTGAAAAGTCTAGGGCATCGGTTGTCGCCTGTCAACCAGTGTCATGTCACTCTGCTCTCTCTGGATACGCCTCGATTGCGATATGTAGTCTATAGCTGCCCTCCTTGCAGCCAGTATGCATAAATATCTGTTCAGCCAAATTGACACATTGCCACCTTGATGCTAGAATTCGCCGAAAAGCAATCCAGAGAAGACCACAGGGAGGATCGTGAATGTCTCGTAAAACACTCCGCACCAGTCTGTGCGACCTGCTGGACATCGAGTACCCCATCCTGCTGGCTGGCATGGGGGGCGCGGCCAACGCCGAGCTGGCCGCCGCAGTATCGGAGGCGGGGGGTCTCGGCATCATCGGCGCTATCAATCTGACGCCTGATGAGCTGGACGCCGAGATCAAGAAGCTGAAGAAGCTGACCAGCAAGCCATTCGGCGTGGACACCATCGCCCCCACCAACATGGTGGATGGCGCCACCATCGACGAGCTGCGGAACTACATTCCCGATGAGGCGGTGGCCTACGCCTCCAAGATGGCCCGGGAGCTGGGGATACCGGTGCCGCCGGGAACTAAGATCGGCAAAGAGGGGGGCACGGGGTGGGCAGCGGGTATGACGCCGAAGCAGATCGAGGTGGTCTACGAGCACAAGGTGCCGGTTTTTGCTGCCGCTCTGGGCAGCCCGGCTTTCATGGTTCCCGAGGCTCATTCCCGAGGCATGAAGGTCATCGGGTTGATCGGGACGGTCAACCAGGCCCGGAAAGAGGCAGAGGCCGGAGTGGACATCATCGTGGCTCAGGGCCATGAGGGTGGCGGGCACACCGGTCATGTGGGAACCTTCCCGCTGGTGCGGCTGGTGGCGGACGCCGTGGCCCCGACCCCGGTGGTGGCGGCGGGGGGCATAGTGGACGGGAGGGGACTGGTGGCCTCGCTGGCTCTGGGTGCCGCCGGAGTCTGGTGCGGCACCGCTTTCCTGTGCACCTACGAGGCCGGCATAGAGCAAGTGGCCAAGGACCGGATAATCGCCGCGTCGGAGAGAGATACGCGGGTGACCAGGGTCTTCACCGGCAAGACCTGCCGCCTGCTAAACACCAAGCTCATCGAGAAGTGGGAGAAGGAAGGCCCCATGATGCCCTTCCCTCTGCCCATCATCATGTCCACCAGCCTGCAAGAGTATTTGGGCAAGGCCAAGATGGCGGATAACTACTTCATCCCTTGCGGCCAGATCTGCGGAGCGGTCCACGAAATGAAGAGTGGGAAGCAGGTAGTGAAGGAGATGGTGGACGAGGCTGTGCGCATTCTCGAAGAAGACTTCCCCGCCAGGATCAAGTTCGGGGGATAACCAACGCCCGATCGCCCCATATGAAAACGCGTGCTGGCCTGCGACAGCCAGCACGCGCCAGAGTTAGATAAGCCCTTCTCGTGACTACCCGTAAGTCCTGGTGTACTTCTCCATCAGCTTGGTCGGCTTCCACCATTTCTTGAGCCCCATGTCCTCGGCCACCTTGTTGGCGGCGATGTAGCCCGGTCCGCCGGTGACCATTCCACCAGGATAGGTGGACGCACCACACAGGTAGAGACCCGGGATGGACGTCTTGGTCGTGGAGCATTCGATGTTGGGCCGGTTGAAGCCGATCTGCATCGGAGTGTAGTCGCCGTGCTTGATGCCACCGCGCCGCATGTTCGGGAAGCGGATGGCGATGTCCTCCGGCGTCTCGCCGAGGGTCATGATGATGTTCTCTTTCTTCATGTTCGGGGCTGCCTTGCGCCATTTCTCGAGCACCGCCGCCTCGACTTCTTTGTTGTGCTTCTCCCAGCCGCCTTCGATGCCGTAGGGGGCGTGCATCTGGAAGAAGGACACATGCCCTCCGGGCTTCCGCACCAGGTGCGGGTCCCAGTAGCTCTCGCAGGTAACGTGACCGCCCATGAGCTTGTGGTCGAGCTTGCCCTTCATGACGTGCTTCCAGTGTTCCAGGATCTGGTCCGTGCTGTCGAAACCGACGACGGTCATGAAGCTCTCGTCAGCCCAGGGGTCGTCGCACTTGTACTTCGGCATCTCCTTCGACACCGTGTGCAGTGTGTAGTAGCTCCATTTATCAGGCTTCCAGGCCTCGGCGCTATCCTTCAAGAAAGTCCCCGGCAGGCTCTTGGGACCGATGAGATCCAGGAACGTGCTCTGGGGATCGAGGCTGGATATGACGACCTTGCTGTGCAGGGTCCGGCCTTCCCAGGTGTCAACGCCGGTGACCTGGCCGTTCTCTATTATGATCTTTGTGGCCTGGGTGGCGTCCAGTATCATGCCACCGTTCTGCACTATCTCCCGGGCAAAGGCGCCGGCCAGCTTGTGCGACCCGCCCAGCAGAACCGCCTTGTCCATGGCGCGGGTCAGCAGCAGAGGCACGAACAGCCCGACACCGGTCTCATTGGGATCCAGGCCCCACATGCAGGTAGCATAAGTCAACAGGGCCCTCAGCTTGTCGTTCTCAAAGGACTCCTTGATGACAGCCAGGGGGCTCTTCTCGTTGAGTTCCAGCAGCTCCCGTCCGAGTTCGGTCTTCTGGAAACCCACGATCAGGTCCAGGGACGGCTTGGGAGGGAAGAAGGTAGCCGGCCCCACTATCTCGTCCATCATCCGCTGCCAGGTCCGCATGTGCTTGCCGAAAGCCACGGCATCCTTGGTGGAGTACTTATGGATGGAGTCGATGGTGTCTTCTATCATCTTGGTCAGCAGCAGCGTGCTGCCGTCGCTGAAGACCATGGCCATCTGGAGGTTGGGCTTGATAAAGGTCAGAGCGTGGACATCCAGGTTGAAGTCCTTCATGGCCGGCATGTAGTCCACCATCAGATGGTAGATGGCATGCATGTTGGAATAGTAGCAGGGGAAGAGCACTTCTTCAGTCGCCAGCCCGCCCCCGACTTCATAGCGCCGCTCCACAACACAGACCTTGGCTCCGGCCTTCGCCAGGTAGGCCGCCGTCATAAGGCCGTTGGGTCCGCCGCCTATGACCACTGCGTCCCAGTTACTGTCCGCAGGGAACTCGTCAAACAGCTTTCCGCAAATCCCGTCCATTATGTCCTCCTTCTTTCTACGGACGCTTCGCCGAAATCTTGCCGTCTTGCGGGATGTACCATGGCGACGGATACCACCACGGCCCGGGTTTGGCGATGCCATCCTCGATCATGGTGTGCATCAGGTTGTAGCCGCAGGCCATCAGGCACAGACCGCCCGGATGCATGGACGACTGATGGCAAAGGTACAAGCCGTCAATCTGCGTGCGGCCCCGGGCCAGTTCCGGCATAGGACGCGTGTTCCACCATTCATCTTTGGAGTGCCGAACGCCATACCAGGAACCACCCAGCAACCCGGTATTGCGGAGCTCCGAGTCATACGGCGTGTTCACAAAGGTCTTAACGATGTTGTCATGGTCAAGGTTCTCGCAGATCACACCGGCCAATTCCAGGTTGTAGGCATCCATCTCGGCCTTTATCTTGTTTAGGTTCTCAGGGCCTTCCGGATCGTACTCGGGTGTGGACACGATGGTATCGAAAGGACCGCAGATCTGTTGTCCAGGCCTGGTGCACTGGGGGTGAGACTCGTCGTAGTTCTGGTTGCCCACCCAGAGGAAGAGGCCTTCTTTCGCCGGTATCCTAGGTCTGCCTTTCCACCCCAGGGCCTCTGCCATGTGGGCGAAGTATTCCTTCCTGGTGCCCGCGCCTCCCACGAAGGGGCCACCGGTGAAGACGCCCTCCCCGGCCATGGCGGCGGCGTAGGCGGGGCGGAACTTGAGCTGCTTCTTGGTCAGCCAGTGGGTCACGTACAGGCTGCCACCCTTCAAGCTCAGGTCATTAATCCGTTGCAGGAAGCCTCTATCCAGGTGGCTGGGCCCAATCAGCTTGTTGAATGTCATTCGAATATCGGTGGCGCTGATCACCGCCTTGTTGGCCCAGATCCGCTTCTCGCCGCGTGGGGCGGTGTCCTTCAACCTAACGCCCACTGCCGTGCCGTTGTTGATAATGATCTCCTCGACCGGACAGCACGTGCGGGCCACCACTCCGTGGGCTATGGCACAGCGCAACAGCGCATGGTAGTAGCCGTGGATGTTGCCGCGCGGGCCAACAGGACGGGGTATGAACGGCGGTGTGACAGCTATGACGCTGCACAGCGCCGGGACTGCCTGCCCCTCGTGGTGTCCGAAAGCTCCAGACACCGCGGCGACATAGGCCATGACCGTCTTCATCTGTTCGCCGGTCTTGAAATGCTCATCCATGAAGTCGAACATGGTCCACCGGAGAAGCTCCTCGGTCCACATATCAGGTGCATGCTTCTTGTACACCTGCATGAACGGGATGTTCTCCGCCGTGAGTTCGACCTCGGGGGGATGCGGAGGGCACCAGAAGGTGGCCCTCAGCAGCTCCTGGGTGAATGGTGGTGAACCAAGGTAGCCGGCTATCTTCCCAAAACCCATGGCTGACGCGTCGTCTACCTGGTACATACCTTCGCCAGTCATGAATCCCGTCGCCATCGGCCGGTACTCGGGACGCCGGGCATGAAGGTCCATGCGGAAGCCGTACTTCCACAACTCCAGTTGCTCCCACCCGGGCGCTGCCCCGCCGTAATTGGCGATGGCATGAGGGGCGATGCGGGCGCCGGCAACAGGCTCGGTATTCTCCTGGGCGCCGCCGCACTCCGGCCTCTCTTCAACAATGCAGACACTGAGTCCGCACTTCGCCAGATAGGCCGCGATGGTGGTGCCGTTGTGTCCTCCTCCTACGACTACTATGTCATATCTTTCGTCTGCAGCCATAGTATCCTCCTGCTAAACAATTTGCCTGGTGAACAACGTAGCCCACGTCCAAAGCTGTGTGCAATGCCAGAGACTGCCACGTTCGCTGTCTCACCCCCCCCCACGACATCAACCGCGCCGTATCAGGCGCGAGATGAGTCAGGTTAACTCAGGTCAGGCGCTTTCAGTGTCGGGAGTCTTCTGATTCTTTTGTCAGGAATTTCCCTACGTACAGGCTCTGGCCTCTCTGGCCACTGCCTGCCCCATCTTGCTGGGTTTCCAATCCAACACTGATACTGGCTGCATCCTTGGGGCTGGGGTCAGATAGGCTGCCCAGATTAAACCACACTGCTTACTGCCAGTCAATGGCCGCGGGAGTGATTGGTAAAGCGCGATCATCCGGTCAAGCGTCATTCAGGCGAACTCAGTGGGAAATCACGGAGAAGGACAAGATGAAGTGCATAATCGTGACCTGGGCTGCCAACATCAGCTTAAACAGAGAGCAGCCCGGCTTGCTTGGCACCCTGACCAGCCGCTGTTGACATGACCGTCGGATAATGATATTGTCCCAGCAGACACCCGCTTTCGGGTCGTTGTGGTGCGTTTCTATCCCTGTAACAAGAGTGTTCTGCCTATCTTGCTCCAGAATCAACAAACGAGGGAGGGTCAGAGAATGGCCAAGGTAATGATCAAGTGCCCAGATACAAAGAAGCTCGTATTCACGGGTGTTATTGGTGACAAGGTCTTTCTGGAGAGACTTCAGATTAAGCAGAACAAGATGGCCCGCTGCTCGGCCTGTGGTAAGGAGCACCTCTGGACGAAAGAGGATGCTGTTCTGCAGGAATAGCGGATCTCCGCGGTTACTGGTTGGCATTAGCCGTCGGGGAGCTGTTCAGGCAAATCACCATTGATTAGGTCCCGGGCCAGGGGTACAACACCGCATGCCGTGGTCGTAACCAGTTCATGAAGTGGACCTGTCAGCATTTCTGACTGACTTGTCAGAGGTTCCGCTAGGTACAGGCTCTATCCAGGCTGATCCGAAGTTGCACGCTTAGGCATGCTATCGATGAGACCGTGCTGAATGGCGAACTGGCAGATCTCAACATCATTGCGCAGGTGCAGCTTGTGGAGGACACGTGAGCGGTAGGTCTCAACAGTCTTGACACTGAGCTCCAGATCCGCCGCTACCCCCTTGAGCTCCTGTCCTTGTGCCAGAAGGCAGAGGACTTGAATCTCCCGGTCGGACAGGCTCTCCAGCAGCCCGAATCCCGACTGGCTGGACAGGAGCTGAAGATTCACCACATCCTGACCATCCTCGGACAGGAAACGCTTCCCACGGGCCACTGCGCGAACCGCATGGTGGAGCTGCTGCGTTGAAGAACCCTTGGTAAGGTATCCCAGGCAGCCCGCCTTGAGGGTCCGAATGGCGTACTGTTCCTCGTGAAATCTGGTGAGCATGAGAATCCTCGCCTTAGGATACAGGGAAAGGATACGCTTGCTCGCCTCCATGCCGTCCAACTCAGGCATGGAAATGTCCATCACCACCACGTCCGGGCTCACTTCCTGGAACTTGTCCACCGCCTCTCGTCCGTCGCAAGCCTCAGCTATGATCCGGATATCCGGGGCCTGCTCCAGGACACGCCTCAGCCCGGCCCGGACCAGACTGTGGTCATCGACCAGGAGTACTCTGATGGCGCTCCTGTCCCAGGGCTTCGATGCCCATGTCTGGGCCGATGAAAGCGCGGCATTGGCTCCGGTTCCGGTCTGGGCCACACTCACAGGCAGATGGGCGGCCACTCGAAGGCCACCACCCCGATTGCGCCTGATGGTGATCTTCCCCCCAACGAGGCTGGCTCGCTCGCGCATACCCAAAAGTCCCAGAGAGGTCCCTTCAGACAGCCGCCTGAGGTCCATGCCCACACCGTTGTCGGAAACACAGATGTTCACCAAGCCGTGACCGCTGGTGACCTTGATCTTGGCCTGTGAAGCCCGGGAGTGTTTCCAGACATTGACCAGCGCCTCCTGCAGGATGCGATAAGCGCAGGTGGAAACTGCCTTCGGCAGCACGACTTCATCGTTGGGAGCTTCGACGGGACAGGAGATGCCGCTGCGCCGCTCGAAGTCCTCGGCGTACCACTGGATGGCCTTCACCAGTCCCAGTTTGTCCAGGATCTCCGGCCTGATGCTGACGGCGATTCGATGTGTCGTCGTGTCGAGCCTGTCAATCAGATCCAGCACTCCCCTGGCACGTTCACGGAGCCTCGGCGAATTCGCCAGCTCTTCCATAAGGACCACGGCCTCTATCTTGAGGGCCACCAACTCCTGGCCAAGCTGGTCATGGAGCTCCCGGGCAATGCGCGCCCGCTCTTCCTCCTGCACCTCGAGTATGCGCTGGGACAGAAGCCTGAGCTGAGATTCCGAGCGCACCAGGGTCTCTTCAGACTGCTTGCGCTCCGTTATGTCCATGAAGGTCCCCAGTGTAGCTGGCTTTCCGTTGTGCTGAATGGAGGCCAGTTGCTCCATGGCCCACTTGATGCGTCCCCCACGGCCGACAAACCGGTATTCGTAGGGGTTGGGACGTTCCCCTTTCAGCATCGCTTCAGCCAACTGCTTCACCGTGCCTCTATCCTCCGGCAGGATAAACCTGCTGGCATCTGTACCCAGCAGTTCGGCTTCGCCAATGCCGGCATGGTGTTGAAACTGCGAATTGACGAATTGAAGCTTGCCGTCCTGTGCGATGTAGACGGCAATCGGGGAGTTGTTGGCCAGTGTCTTGAACAGTTCTTGCGCCCGGCGGCGCTCAGCGATATCCCTGACTATGCCGATGAAGCCAACCGGCTTGCCTTCGGGACTATGCAGGATGCTGACCTTGCTTTCAGTCCAAATAGTGGACCCGTCCTTGCGAACGAATTGGAGATCCATGGTCCAGGACTTGAATGTCTGGTCTTGGCCTTGAGTGACGCTTTCCCTGATCTCCTTAAAGTCCTTGGCGACAATAGCGGCGGACGTCGGAGTAAGGGCAGTCTCTATCCACTGCTCCCAGTATTGCCCCAAACCTTCATCAACCGAGTAGCCAAGGACGTGGGTGACTGAGGGGCTGACGTAGGTGACGCGCATATCCAGATCCAGAGCGCAGATAACGTCGGCTACATTTTCAGCCAGCAGCCGGTACCGTTTCTCGGTCTCGCTCTCTGGTCGATTCTCACCACGTCGATGGCCGCGAGGAATCGGCGTAACCATGGTTTGGCTGCCTTCACGGGCTTTAGCCCTCTGAGTCATTTTCCCCCCGATAGGTCTGAAAAGGCCGTTTGGAACCGAAGGTTGCGGAGCCATTATACTACACGCTCTGCCAAAGGCCACTGCTGCCAAACGGTCAGTCGTGCGACCTGACGCCGCTAAAAAATGTAGGGTGGATCAAGCCTGCCGGAGGCGGACGGATCCACCACCATCTCCATCAGCCAATCCGTGGTGGATCCGCTTCGTTTGATCCAACCCACGTCGCTACGCCCTCTCCACCATCTTCTGATAAGGCTTGACCATCTCAACCTTCGTTCTGCGTCTGAACTCATCTCTGAATCTGGGAATCCTGGTCAACAGCATCATCACGGCGACGACTGCCCTGGCCTTGTATTTCTTCTGCGGGAAATCGTATACCCCATGCTTGGCATAGAACCGGTGGTCGGCCTGAAAAACGAAGCGAAGGTTTCCCCAAATCTCATCCCTGAAGATCTTCCTCCCGCCAACGCTGAGGTAGGTGACCGGCTTCTTGTAGTCCTCAACCGCGAACTGGATGAGTTGCCCCGCCAGCCCCTGCAATAGAGCATCTAATTCGGCCGAGTCTTCGCCTTCATCGGTGACAAAGCCCGCCACATTGGCCTGCTGTCCCTCGGCCCATCCTTCGAGTATCTCCCTCAAGTTCGGGATTTGCCGCAGAGGACCCGATATTACAAAACCGAGCTGCTTCCCCATCAGGACCGGCATGTGCGTATTGAAGAAACTGCGGTCGAAGAACATCTTCCATCTGGAAGAGAGATAGCGGTCTTTGATGGCGCCGGCCAGCACCAGGACATGGGCAGTCTTCACTTTCGAGTTGAAGAACTCCATGTATCCGTCCTTGCTGCCGTACGCGCACTGGCCGTTATATCCGCATTGAAGACAGCCCAGGCACCCGCCTTTGATGTCCACATCATGGAGATTCACCACCTCCGCCTGGCCCGCGAAGGACTGACTGATCCTTTCCACCATCCGCTGCAGATTAGCCTGACCATCCTGACAGTCAGTGATTATCACGACCTTCTTGTCTTCCACAGGAACCGGAACCTGCGCCGGCCCAGGCCGGTACTCAAAGCCGCTGCGCAGCAGCGGCGCGAAGCTCTTCTGGGTTGAGGCATCGGCCTCCATGGCCCGCAAGAAGTGCCGGGCGAAGAGGATCAGCCTTTCCCGCTCCTCTTCCTTCGCCATGTCATGGTAGTGAGGCGAGAACGCACCCACGTATCTCATGTCGAGGTCATCGCAAATGGCATTGATGTAGTTGTGCGCCGTGTGGTCGAAGAAGTGGATCGACGTGCTCAGAGAAGCAGCGTGCTTCTTCCTGAAAGCGTCACCGGCGCCCCTTTCGAAAACGAGCTCGATGAATCGCTTGTAGTGTGAATGCACCAGGAGATAGTAGAGAGGGAAGGCCCAGAGCACCCCGTCTGATGCCCGAACCTCATCGATGATCTCTTTGAACGCACTCTCGTCTCTCTCCAGCTTCCGGATCTCGTGAGCGATGTTGAAGACCTTGAACTCGTGCTCGGGGAACTTCTTCCTGATCAGGAGAACATACTGAAGCGTGATGCTGAGGTCTCCCTTGGGGCTGCCGTTCAGAACAACGATTCTCATCGTGCCACCTCCGGCCAATAGGGCATGTTAGCATCGGCGCCCGCTGCCGGCAATCCCAGGTGGCCCGCGTCAGCCCATTCCCAGCGCAACCAGATAAGAAGAAGGCCGCCCGACGGCGGCCTTCTTCGGCATGCTCGCTTCTGCTAGTAATCGGTTCCCAGAAGGTAGGTTCTCACTGCACCGAGCTTCGGCACCACGCCGGTGGGCCGCATCATCTCGTTGTCTTCGTGGTCGATGATGTGGCAGTGCCAGACGTAGCCATGCCCCCCATTGGGGTCGAAAGGATAGTGCAGAGTAGCCGGGTCTCCTCCTGTGCCGCCAACCGGAATGTCCGTCGGTGCCCAGCGCACCAGGATTCGCGTTACCTGGCCGGGATACATGATGACCGTGTCTTTCCAGCCGGCCTCATGGCCCAACGGCGGAGTGGCTGGAGCCTTTTTCGCGTTGAGGAAGGCCGAGACGGCCGGATTCCCGCCCACAGCCCCATCGGTGTTCAGGGTATTGTAGTTCTTCGGCGGCCCGAAGCCAGGCATGTATGTGCCGGCCGGGTAGGGCAGGCCGGTCATGGGGTCGATTCCACCGCCGGGGAACGCCGTATTGTAGGCGGCGTTGTAGCCCTTCAAGTCAAAAGTCTGACGGTTCATCAACTGGAACTGCACAAGGTGGAGGTGGATGGGATGCGCATCAGCCGTCAGGTTGACTATCTCCCACAGCTCAGTCTCGCCTTCCTTCGGCAGTTCTGAATAGTACGTTATGCTGCCGTCCGAGTTTGTGACAGCAGTGAAGTCCCCATAGGTCCGGTCTGACTCGCCGGTCCACTTGGTGTTATTCACCAGGATCTCCAGCGGGCCACCGGCGCCCACAACCTCGTTAAGGGTGAGCTGGCGGGTCTTCTGGATAGTCACGCCTGTGCCCGGGGTGCCGGTCGCTGGGTTGGCCAGACGAACCATGGGTGTGCGCAGGGCAGCAAGCGTTGACGGGTTGTAGGTGGTGTCTGCCGGCATTGCGGTCGACACCCGGAACTGCATGATTCTGCCCGTCGTGCTGGCTTTGGCCGGCGCCCCGCCGGGGAATGGAGTCTTGGCGGTATTGCTCAGTAGCACACTGACGGGATTGGGAACGGCTATGCCCATCGCTGCATAAGCAGTGTTTATGCGGCTGATCCACGCCGGGTCGTTGAAGTCTATGATGACCTGGTACCGCTCGCCGGGCATGGACACCAGGCTTTTTGCGATCGCCTTGTTGGTGCTGTTGGGATCGACCAGCACCGGCTTGTCCAAGTAGCCGCCGTCGGTACCGATCACCCACATGCGGGGCCCCTTGACTCCCGATACGGGATCGACAAGGGACATGTCGTACGCTCGCGCATTGGAGCCGTTCAGGACGAGGAATGTGTAGCGTTGACGGTCAACGTTCTTGTACGGCCAGACTTCTCCGTTGACGACGATGGTATCACCAACGAACTCCGGTACCCAGTACGGGTGCTCGGGGTTGAGTCCGATGTTGGGGAAATAGAGCTGGCCGTTGGTGTCGAACATGCGATCCTGAATCACCAGCGGGACCAGTGGAGGCAGGTTGGCCGGATCGTTGACCGGGTCGGTAATGAGGTAGGCCCCTGCCAGTCCGGCATAGACGTTGAGGCGGGTCACACCCAAAGTGTGATCATGGAACCAGACCGGCGCTGCTTCCTGGTTGTTTGGATACCGGTAGATGGCGTAATTCTTGGGTGTAAGGTTGTCCGCTGAATAGTAGCCATGTCCCGCCAGAGTGCCGTCACTGGTGAACCAGGCGTCCGGGCCACCATCAAGCACTGGCGGCACTTCACCTCCATGGAGATGGGGTACTGCCGGGATCGGCCCGTCGTAGTGGGCCGTATTGCCCATCGTCATGGGATCGCCGTAAGGATTGGCCCAGTGCAACGTCTGGTCGGTGGACTGAGTGTAAGCGAGCAATTGGCTCGTTGCCGTTGTACCGAGATTGTTCACATACTTGATTTCAGTTGGGGTTCCGCGCGTGGCCACAATCACAGGACCAATGTACGGATAGCCGGCAGGTTGACCCGGCTGGCGGTATCCCCAAACCCATGTTCCCGCGTAGGGTAGCCCGTTCGCCGGAACGAAACCCGTCGGCATGACCGCCGACTGGAATTCGTTCATTTGTAGCTCAATCTGGTTGTTGTCCGCGACTATGGTGTAGATGTCAGGCAGCGGATCGACGAACTGCGCAATCTTGTTGCCGGCCAACGGTTTCTGCACGACCTGGGCCAGTGTGCTGGGTGCGCTCCAGAGTGACAGCGACAACACAAGGACAAGCAGTAGAACTCCAACTATAGCTGATATTCTCCTCATATTGATTCCCCTCCATCTAATGTGTTGTTTTGATGATCCATGTTTCTTTGATCATGCCTGACCGCTGAACACGTCCAAATCGCACCTCCAATTCCCCAGGTATTGATGGCCCTGGGCGGACCTGGCGCGGCCCCCACTCACACTTCTTCATTTCATCACTTCATCCACAGCCCGTCGCAAAACGCTTCTCTTCATCTCAGAGGCTAGTACGATTCGGTGCTGCTTCTTCCGCGCCAGTCCATTCCCTGCAGCCCTCACACTGCGTCCTGTATATAATATAAGACTAATTGAATCATCATAGTCTACATTTGTCAAGTCATCTGTCCGTCGGTCTTCTCTGATTGAGGCCGGCGAACGTGTTCAGTTCCTGCCTTGTGGTCAATTCAGCCACATATCAGCCGATACAGTGAGATCTTCTGCGGCCCTCCGGAGCACATGGGACAGAGACTGTACTGCAATGGCGGCTGACGGGGGACCAGATGAAGATAGTGGCTGCTTGTTCTGTGATCGTCTGGACCAGCGAAGTCTTTCAGAGCCTGGCCAAGGCTTCCTTCTGCAGTTTGATCCAGCCATCGGCCCGGCAGGCTTCCAATATCTCGACGGCCCTGGTGAGGTTCTCTCTCGCCCTCACTGCTTCCCCCCTGCGTCTGAACAGGCCGGCACAAAGGGCGTAGTCTTTCCCCGGCAGAAAGACCCTGCCGTTCTTGTCATCAGCTTCTATGGCCTTCGCTACCCAAGCTTCAGCCTCGGAGGCATTCCCGCTGTCGACGGCCAGCAGAATGTCAGCCACAAGCGAGGCAGAAAAACACATGGCATGACGGGAGGGAAGCCCGAAAGTCCTCGCTAAGGCCGATTCGACCGCAGGTGACCCAGGATTTCGTCATGCACGCGCACAGGTTCCTCCTGAGCCAGCCAGTGGCCAGCATTCAGTTCGGCCAGCCGGTATGGCCCCTTCATGTACTGCGCCGACCGTTCCACGGCGACGCGCCCGATGGCTATGTCCTGATTCCCCCATATGAGCAGCGTCGGATGCTGCACCGGGCCGAACTTGGGGCCCTCACGGCGCTTCTCCAGGAGGACGGAGTTGGCGCGATACCAATTGAGCGCGCCTGTCAGCGCACCCGGCTGTGAGAACACGCTGAGATATTCATCCACCTGTTCCTTGGGGATCGATGACCACAGTGAGCGCAGGACAGCGAAGTCGTCGGCGGCCAGGCTCCGTTCCGGTTTCTCCGGCAACATGAAGAACGCCACGTACTGGCTGCGCTTTCGTTGGTCGGGGTCGTCGGAAATAGCCGAAGCAAAGGCATCCATGTGGGGAACTGACATAGCCGTCCAACTGCGGACACGGTCCGGATGCTGGTGCAACATGGCCCACCCGACAGCGGACCCCCAGTCATGGCCAATCAGATGAAAACGCGCGTATCCGAGCGCATCGGCCAGCGCCATGACATCCGAGACCAGTTTCCGGTACTCGTAGTCCCCTACACCGCTTGGACGAGCCCCCGGGCTGTAGCCGCGCTGGTCTGGGGCGAAGCAGCGATAACCCTCGTCTCCCAAGCGTTCCATGAGGCCCGCCCACATGATGGAAGTCTCAGGAAAGCCATGCAGGAGAATAACAGGCTCACCGGAAGCCCCTTCCGCGCCGGCAGATCGGCCGCGGAAGACCATTCCATTGGCCTCGATTTCACGTATCACGCACTTTCCCATTTGATCTCCCCCAGGTAGCGCAATAGAACCTGATTAGGATGATACCACTGCTCGAACAGGTCCGGGCCCCAAAGTGAGGAATAGTCGGCCACGGAGGCGCGCGGCAAGAAGACAAGTTGAAGAAGACCAGGCTGTTCAGGACTGAAGGCTGACCTAGTTCATGCGCTCTTCGATGTGCTTCAGCAGATCGCCGACGGTGACAAGCGTCTTCAGCTTCTCTATGTCCACTTCCATGTCGAACCGGCTCTCAATGCCCACGATGACCTGCACCCAGTTCAGGGAGTCGAGGTGCAGGTTCGCCAGCGGCATATCGATGGTAATGTCTTGTTCCCCTTTCTTGGCCACCCTGGCGAGTATCTTCTTCAGCTCATCGAATACCTGCAAGTCAGCCTCCTGGTATCAGAGAAACTCGGCTCCGCGCTTGGGTTTCTTTCACTGTCGTTCGGGGGCATCAACCCTCTGGCCCCCACTCCTCCTGAGGCGTATCTCCGATCTTGGGGGTAGAAAAAGAAACTGGGGGACACCCCCAGACCCTCGGCAGGACTTCGCCCTGCACCCGTTTCTGTCATCAACTGGCAGCCCTGTCATTGCGAGCCATTCTCCCGCCCCATGACAAGAAGGCGCGGCAATCTTCGCGCTCTATTCAACCCTCTGCCCCCACTCCTCCTGAGGCGGATCTTCGATCTTGGGGGCAGAGAAAGAACCCGAGGGACACCCCTCATCCTGAGGCGAGTCTACGACCAAACCCCCGGTCCGCCTCAGGCGGACCGCATCCTCTATCCAGCGGTCCCTTTGAGCGCCTTCTCCAACTCTACGCGAAGCGTTCCCACGAAGTCGCTCTCCACGGCCAGCTTGGCCTCGCCTATGGCCGCGGCGATATGATCGGCGCGGCTGGCGCCATGACAGACGATAGCCACCCCGTTTATGCCCCAGATGGGACCGCCGCCAGTCGTGTCCGGCGTGCTGATCAGTTTCATCAGCTTGGAAGTGACACCCTCGACCGCTGGCTGCGGCAGCATGCCCGCCAGTTCTTGGGACAGAAAGCGCCCCACGCCCCTGGCGATTCCTTCCGAGAACTTCAGCAATATGTTGCCCACAAAGCCGTCGCAGACAATGACGTTGGCCTTGCCGTCGGGAATATCCATTCCTTCAACGTTGCCTATGAAATTGAGGCCGCTCTCTTTGAGCAGGCGGTATGCCTCTTTGACCACCTCATTGCCCTTGCCCTCTTCCGCACCTACATTAAGAAGGCCCACGGTAGGATTCTCAATGCCGTGGAACTTCTTGACGAAGACGCTTCCGGCTACGGCGAACTTCAACAGATCGCTGGCCTGGCAACCCACGTTGGCCCCCATGTCCAGCACAAAGGTATTCGGAGCCAGCTTCAAGAACGGTCCTCCGACTATCGGCCGCTCGATGCCTGGCAGACAGCCCAGATGCTGATAGGCATTGACCATGAAAGCGCCAGTCGAGCCGGCGCTGACCACCGCATCGGCCCTGCCATCTTTGACCAGCTTGGTGGCTATGGCCATGGAGCTGTTCGGTTTGCGCATAGCGGCAATAATGGCGTTCTCACCGTCCCTGACAATCTCCAACGCCTCCACGAGTTGAATCGACGAGGCGTGTAAACCATGCTTGGAAAGCTCGGCCATCAGCTCGGGCCTGAGGCCGGTAATGATCACCTCTACGTCCATTTCTTTGACGGCCCGGGCCGCTCCGCTCACCATCTCGGCAGGGGCATAATCGCCGCCCATTCCATCCAGGGCCACCCTGATTCTCCTGGTAGAACCACCGTCCTGCCTGTTCACTCTCTGTTCCTCCTTGCTACTCTGTCCGGCCTATCATCGAGAGCTATCCCAGGTATGGCTTATGGCATTCCCCTGGCACACGCTGTGGCAGTTCGTCTTGATGGATTTGGCACAGGAGCCAAATCCGGGGCAGAGAAGCGACAATCTGTTCCTGGCCTCTTCTCTCACCATCGCTTTAGGTTGGTCGCCGTTTTCCTGGGCAACGTCGAAAATGCTGGAGGGGCACACGCTGACGCATTTTCCACAACCGTCGCAGCGGGCGCGGTCAACGGTGATGAAGTAGTTGCCGGTAGCATCGGCGTAGCCGTACTGTATCTTCAACCCATCGCCATTCCGGCTCTGGCCCCGCTCCCTGGCAAACAGGGCGGCCCCAAGAGCGCCCATGAGTTGGGGATCCTCCGCCAGCAGCGGCTCCAGCCCCGTCTTCTCTCTCAGCTTCTGCACCATCCCCTTGTTCTTGGCAATTCCTCCGCTGATGCTGAAGTCCTTCTCTATGGAGACCCTCTTAAGCAGATTCAGGCTCCTGGTGGCAATGGCCTCGTGAAGTCCCGACAGGATGTCCCCCTTGGACGCTCCCTTCCTCAGATAGGAGATGGCTTCGCTCTTGGCAAAGACGGCACAGATGGTATTGAAGGGGATATTGCCCTTGGAATCCAGGGCCAATCCTCCGATGCCAGACAGCGGCACATCGAGCACCTCCGCGATTATCTCCAGGAATCTCCCCGTGCCGCCGGCGCACTTATCATTCATGATGAAGTTGACCACCCGGCCCTGCTCGTCACAGCGGATGGCTTTGCAGTCCTGTCCGCCCATGTCCAGGATGGTCCTCACGGAAGGAAAGCAATGATTGACGCCTCGGGCATGGCAACTGATCTCCGATACGTTCTCGTTGGCAAAGGGCACCAGGATTCTGCCGTAGCCGGTAGCCACCGTGTACTTCACATCCTTGGGAGCCAAGCCGGTCCCTCTCAGCAACACTTGAAGCGCTGCTTCTGAGGTCTTCACGCTTTCGGGCCCTGTATCGCAGATGGCCGACGAAAGGACCGAGGCCTTGTTCAGCAGCACGGCCTTGGTGGCCCGCGAGCCGATATCTATACCAGCGACAATCATCTGACTGGCTCCTGCATCATGTTCTCTTTCGCTATGAGAGCGGCGCCAATGGCTCCGGCCAGCTCGGGTGCTGGCGGTATCAGAAGGTTGTGGCCTACTTGCTCCGCCAGCATGCTGACCAGGCCACTGTTGGCGGCCACGCCGCCGGTGACGGCCACTTCCTTCCTCATGCCGACCCGCTGCAACTGGGCCATGACCCGGTGTACCATCGAGCTGTAGATGCCGGCCACGATATCCTCAATCGGCGTCGGCGGATCGCGGTGGATGTGGGATATGACCTCCGATTCGGCGAAGACGGCGCATGTGCCCGTGATCTCAGCCCTGTCCTTGGCTTTGGAGGAGACGGTGGCCATTTCCTCCATGGAAAGCCGCAGTAGCTTGGCCATCTGCTGCAGGAAGATGCCGGTGCCGGCCGCACACTTGTCCTGGTTCCCATAGTCAGACACGCGGCCTCGGTCGTTTACCCTGACCACCGTTATGGTCTCCGCTCCCATGTCTATCACCGTTCGAACTTCAGGCAACAAATAGTGCACGCCCCGGGCCAGGCAGGTGGTGACTGCCTTCTGCTGACGGCTGAAGGAGATGCCCTTCCCTCCCGCGCCGGTGGAAACAACATAGATGTCCCCGTCCTGGCCGGCCTTGGCCAGGGCTTGTTCCAGGGCCGCTTTGGCACTGGACTCGGCGGAATCGGAGGACAGGACGACGGCGGACGACAGAATCCCATCGTCACCCATCACCACCGCCTTCGTGCTCAGACTCCCGACGTCAAGGCCAACTGCTCTCATAGTTCCTGCCAAAGCATTTCGTATAGCATACCACTAACGGCGGTCTTCGAGGAGTTCGAAGAACCGCTCCAGCTTCTCTCTCATCTCTCCCTCAGAAGTCACTGTCGGATCGACCACATCACAGTCAACGGTCAGCACCGGAACATCCAGTTCAGACAGTGCGTCCCTGAAAAGCTTGATGGTAGCGCAGGTGTGCCGGCAGCCGACGTCGGCATAGTATATGGCGCCGTCCACCTGGTACCGCCGGGCGCTATCCACTATCTCGCCGATCGCCCTGTCGCTCATCGGCCCGAACATATGACTCTCGGGCAGCATGTACGACTTCCGGGCGATGCTATCCAGAGGCTTCTTTGGGTCCAGCCTGCCTTCGCCCCAGTTGCAGAAGAAGGGCTCGGTAACGCTCACGGCACCGTATTCCCGGGATATCTTCTCCAGGAAACCGATGAGATACATGGGCGGCATGAAGAGCGTCATCAGCCGGTAGCGCTCCTTCGGCACCGCTCCTCTGTGCTCGGCCACCGCGGCGGCCAGCTCGTCCCGCAGCGTTCGCAAATACTCGGTGGCCTTGGGGCGGCCGGGAAAGAGATAGTCCACGGTGACCAATTCCAGGAATCCCAGCGGATGGAAAGGCGATGGCACCGCCTGGCGTAGCCGGTTGATCTCTCTGAAAAGCTCGATCTGCTCGTCCATGTGCCGGACAGTTTCGGAGAGCTTGTCCCAACCCATCTTCAGCCCGGACTGAAGTTCCAGGAAAGCGATCATGTCCCGCAGCTCTTCCACCAAGTACCGCACTTCCGCTTCCGACCGCTGGAACGGGCGATCCAGGAAGAACCCGGGGCTGCCGGTGATCTTCATCAGTAGCTCGCCGCACTTGGCGGTGTTGTCACAGACCATGTTCGACCAGAGGACGACGTCGGGCCGGGGCAGGGCTCCGATGGTCAGAGCGCCAGCCAGACCGCGGTGCGGCGAACATATCTCAGAGCACAGGCCCTGTTCGGAACCTGCTGCCAGGAGGTCGGCGTACTGGCCCAGGAACAGGGCCGTCATCCAGGAGGTGGTCTCGGTGTGCATGGGAACGATGTCCATGGCATAGAGGATTTCGCTGGGGAAGAACACCGTATGGGCGGCGATGAACCGGCCCCGCTGCCGGGCATGGGCCAGTTGCGTGCAGTAGTCGATGAGCATCTCGTAGTAGAGCACTTCGCTCTTCCTGGCGTCCGGACGCGCCCTGTTCATGCGCAGCATCAAGCGGCAGGCCCGCAGGATGGCGCCTATTCTGTCCGGAGTCTTCGCAGTGGTGGTCATTTCCGCCTGGCCTCCAGCATCTCCAGGAAGGCCTGCACCCTGGTCAGGATCTGTCCGGAGCCAGAAGTTCCGTATTCCACATCCAGCGACAGCATCGGTATGCCGTTCCGGTTCAGCACGTCGGTCAGCAGCGGCAGATCGTTAGAATAGGGCGAACAGTACCTTATGGTCTGGCTGATGACTCCGTCCACGCGGAACTCCCGGATCAGATCCAGCATCCGCTGGAACCGCTCCTCGGACGGGTACATGCGGGCGCAGGGAAAGTTGTTCAGATACCGGCGGGCGATGGCCTTCAGGGGTTCATCATGGTCGCCTACGGCCACCGGGTCAGCCCAGTACCTGGTGCCGGTGCACAGCTCATCGGTGACCACGAGCCCTCCGATCTGTTCGATGGACTGGATGAAGTCAGCGTTGTTCAGGGCGCTGCCGGCGATCATCACCCTGGCTCTACCTTTGCCTATTGGCTTCGAGTGTTCCAGGTCCCGGAGAAGCTCTCTCAAGCGGTCATTGAACGTCTCCTTCGGCATGCGGGAGCTGGCGTTCATAACCTCCATGGTCTGGCTGCCGTTGATGGGAGGCTCGTCGAGCTTCCGGAGATCGTTGAGCGCTCTGAGGAGAGAACGCGATTCGTTGTAGAGGCCGATGGATTTCATCAGGGACTCGTCGGCGATCTCCACGTTGAGGTGGGCCTCCAGGCCCTTCTTGAGCCCAACTACCTGGCTCAGGTAGAGGTCAAGGGCTCTCTCGGAGTACTTCCGCGGCACAGTCATCACATGACTGAAGGGCACCGGCACGTAGTGCCGCCACAGATCGTACAGGCGGCGGGCCGCGTCGCACGTCGAGCCGGCCACGAAGCCATCAAGGTAGTCGTAATCTCCTCTCAGCCCAAGCTGCAGGCAGCTCCGGGCGAAGGAGCAATTGTTGACGTAGAAATAGGCCGTGCCGTCCTGAAGGTCAGTTTCCTTCGCGTACCCCGATATCCTCACCGGCAGAGCGCCGGCGGCGTGCAGCAGCTCTTCCGGGACATAGGTGCAAACCCAACCCATGACCTTCTGGCCGCGGGCCTTGGCCGAAAGAATCTCAGGAGATTTGGGGAAGGGCCGGTTGGCTTCTCTGAAGCGTTCCATCACGCCCGGAGACGCGCATTTACTGTCAGCGCACACTGTGCTCAACCATCGGTATCTCGTACATCGTATTACGAGGTATGGTAGAGCACACACGAGGCGCTGTCAAGAGAGGCCGCGAGCAGTCTGGAAGAAGCGCAGGACGTACTTCCTCCGCAATCACAGGTAGTCCGTAGGGTGGATCAAGTCTGCCTGAGGTGGACGGATCCACCACAATCTCCATCATCCGATCCATGGTGGATCCACTTCGCTTGATCCACCCTACGTCGACGGCGCTTGGTAACACGACCGAGCGGACGAGCACAATTGCCGCTCGGAGTTCTGCTTGACAGTCTTGAAGCGGTTCTGGTAGCGTACAGGGTGATGCTGTCGCAGAGCATCGTTGCCTTGCAAGTCACATTCAGACTATCCATTCGTTGGCCTGGCACCGCGCTGTTTCCCATACGAGAAGCAGGGTCCGCGCACCAGTCGCGCTCAAGCGCGCGACAGTGAAGGAATCAAGAATGAAAAGAGCCCTCCTCGCAAGAGCGATACAAAGAGCCCAAGAATCGTTGATTCTGCTCAACTCAAAGCCTGCATAGTGGCTGGTGATCCGCCTGATTTGGTTTCTGCTATTGCTGGCAATCGTGGCACTTGCCATCACGGCGCCGTTGGCGGGATGGCGGATTGACACGTCTGAGTCTACGACCGCCGATAACGCGCATCACATCTCGAAATGGGTGATTTGCACCATGTCAGCCGTGTTTCTGGGCACCAGTTACTCCATACGAAGGGTTGCCATCAATCCAACAGGCTGGGTCTATCGCACCTTCGGCCTCAACTGCCATGTGTACATGTACTTTATGATACCCGTTGTCTCGCCCACATTTACCGTAGGGATCTTTGGACTTGTCATCTATTATCTTGAAGGATCTCACCTCTGGTTGTTTCTTCTTGTCGGCATCTCGATTGCAGCTCAGTTTCTGCTCCGGCCCCGCTACAAGGACCTTCTCGCTTTGGGCATTGGTTAGGAACCGGACTCGTGACGAGAGTAGGCAGCCAGGAACCAGTCCCTTGTCCCGCACGTTCACGTCCGCCCCCCTTGCGATCAACAGTTTGCAGATCTCATACTGGTTGGCTATGACAGCCTCCATAAGGAGTATCCTGCCCATCTTGTCTGTTGCCTTCAACAACCCCTTGTCCTTATCCAACGCTCTGGCGACCTCATTGACATTGCCATCCCTTATTGCCAGAAACACCGAGTCGTACATCACCACCATCCTCCATGGTCCGTAGGGTGAGCTGCGCCCACCAACCCCACATCCGGCATCCTCTTGTGTTCACCGCCATCAGGCAGCCGTCACACTACTAGACGCAGACGACAATATATTATCAGATGTGCAAGGGAATCGCTATCGCTGCTTCAATTGGGCTGCTAGTGAAGGCCCACCTTAGTGACGGTGGGCAGAGCCCACACTACGGAACTAGTAGTGGTACAGCCGGACCTCGTGGAGGACCGGGGTCACCGAGGCATCCGAAGTAGTCAAGGTAGCCCGCCACTGCATGTATCGCCCGGTGGGCAAACCGGAGGTGACAGGGGACGTTCCTCCCACCGATACCCAGGCCGGCAAGACATCGCCAGCAGCAAACAAAGTGTCGCTGGCCCGTATCTCGAAGGTGATGTCGGTGTTGGGTGGCAGGGTCTCATCCCAGAACAGGCCATCCAATCTGGTTCCTGGCGCCCCGGTGTCTCTCACTTGAGAAGCCATGGTCCCCGGGCTCACGTATGTGGTCGCGGCCACGAAGGCCAGAGCGCCTCCGTTCGCCACGTTGCCCGGCGCATTGGCCATGAGCGTCCAGGAGTTGCCTAGAGCGTCATACCGCCAGAAAGCAGCCGTCCCATTCCCCCTGAACGCGTAGACATAACCCAGGCCGTCGCAGGCTAGGGCCCCACCGGCGCCCACCCTGGCCGGCGCAGCGGCCATTACTGTCCATGAGTTGAGAACGGTATCATACCTCCAGAAGGGAGTCTGATTGTTGCCCCGGAAGGCATAGATGTACCGGGAACCATCATAGGCCAGAGATCCCCCGGCACCCACCCTGGCCGGCGCAGTGGCCATCACCGCCCACGAGTTGAGGACGGTATCATATCTCCAGAACGTCGTCGTGTTGTTTCCCCGCAAGGCATAGACGTACCGGAGACCGTCATAGGCCAGGGCGCCTCCGTTGCCAACGGCTGCCGGCGCAGCGGCCCTTACTGCCCATGAGTTGAGGGTAGTATCATACCTCCAGAAAGTCGCCTGGTTGTTGCCCCGGAGCGCATAGATGTAGCCGGAACCATCGTAGGCCAGGGCGCCTCCGGTACCAACGGCCGCCGGCGCAGCGGTCCTCACCGCCCACGAGTTGAGGGCAGCGTTATATCTCCAGAAGGCCGTGGTGTTGTTTCCCCGCAAGCCATAGATGTACTGGACACCATCATAGGCCAAGGCGGCGCCCGGGCCAACAGCATTCGGCGTGCCCGTCATCGATGTCCACAGGTTCGCCGGCATGCCATAGGCCCAGAAGGTGGCGCTCACACCCTGAAAGGCGAAGATGCGGTTGAGCTTCGCCAGCCGCACATCGCCGGGGCTGCTCCTGGTATCAGCTTGACTCGGTATTCCAGCCTCGAAATCGGCCTGTGTGGTCTGCACCCAGGCGGTCGAAGTCCAGGCTTGCAGGGTGTTGGCCAGGGACGTTTCTGAATCCGCGAGGCTGCTAGCCACTTCTCCGATGCCGCCGGCGAGCAGAGCCAGGCCAAGGGTGAATACCGCGATGAGCCACCGCGTACCCCGCATTCCTGCTCCTTTACCCCTGTTTCTCCCCGGTATCAGCCTGGGCGGGCTCCTTCCAGCGCACTTCCAGCATGGTGCTCATCTCAGCCAGAATGAGCGCGATGCCCACCAGCCCCAGCAGTATGAATCCGATCGGCGATTTCAGGTACTCGACGACATAGCCCATGTGAGCGACTTTGAAGCAGACCCTGCCGACCACATTCTGGCTGGGTACCAAGTAGGGATCGGCATCCTCGTTGGCATCGCCCTTGGTCCGGAATTCATATGACCGGTCCTCTTGCACGGCGATGACTCTATGGCTCATCAGCTTGCCGTTGGTAGGGGAGCGGAAGGTAATGATATCGCCCGCTTTGATGTCCTCCGGTTTGACGGGCCTGGTCACCTGGACACAGCCCACGGGAAGCGCCGGTTCCATGCTGCCGGACAGGACAGTGTCCGCGCGCCAGCCGAAGTGCGGCGCCAGCAGCGCCAGCACCACCGTAGTCATGAGCAGGACCACCAGAACGATCCCCACATACTCCGCCACCTTTGCCGTCTTCAACACCCATTTGGGCACCCTCGTTTGCCATCCGTCCTGCCTCTGACCGCTCTCTGGCGACTTCCCCTCTGATTTGGTCGAGGCAACCCACCCTGGTCCCGGCGGCAGAGTTTGGACTGCCGGAGGTCCAGCATCCAGAGAAATCGCCGCATCGCTGACCTGGGGGGCTTGAGGCTCGTCCTCGACAGGACTGTGCTGCGGCCGCGACTCGTTGTACTGCCTCCGCCAGTTCCCCAACAGTGTCCTCACTTCCGGCAGAGTCGCGAAAGCCTGGCCGGCGAGGACTTCATCCCTCAGCCTGGTCCCCAACACCCACGCACCGTCCTCCTCCCAGCCGCTGTCCGGTCCGGCCACTGCGGTTTCTCCCGGAAGATGGCTCAGCCATTCGGCGACGGCCTTTGACACCGATTCTGATCCGCTGCCCAGAACAATGTACTTCGGTGATTCTCTGAGAACCAGTAGATCGAACAACCGGTCAATGGTGTTTTCCGGGAATATCTGACGCTCGACCGATATCGACAGGCATTCCAGCGTGTACCCGTCAAGTATGGCCAAGACCTCGAAAGGCTCGCCATCTGGTGTCTGCGCCTCCACGAACGCGCAGTTCCACACGTGGTCCTTATACTGTGGATGGAGTTTTGCCAGCGAGCCGGCGTCAGACCGTACCTTCTCCGGCCCGGACCGCCTGCGCCGTGTCTTTACAGCTTCAGTCATTCGCGTACTCTAAAACCTGCATCAACCACTGGCTCTTCCTTGGCCGCCTTCCTGTGTTCGTTGCATATAGTCAGAAGACCCGCAGCCTGCCGCCACGTTTTGACGGACGGCTCTGGTCCCCGCGATTTCCCGTTCATGTGTACCTCTTCCCGGTTCAAAAGGCCCTATAAGCCACCTGAGCCGGCCCCTCGGGGACGGCTCATCTATGGGGCTGCCGCTCTGTCAGCTATGACACTATCAAGCTGAGGCGATCCCGGTTGGGGCGACTTCGAGTCGCCCCAACCATGTATTCGATTAGACCTGCGTCAACGCGAACGTGATGTCTATGTTCGCCCCGTCGCTCTGGATGATGTTGTCGTCTACCGCCACATCGTCCGCAGTTCCAAACTCGCCGTCCACACCAGCTCCCACCACGTCAGCGGGAATCTGCCATTCGAGTATGTAGGTGATTGTTCCACTTGCCGCCAGCGTCTCACTCTCGGCATTCAGTGTTCCCTGCAGGAGTGCGAAAGGCACGTAGTTGGTCGCAGACCCAAGAATGTAGTTGCCCGCGTTGCGCTGCAACCTCACTCCCATGTACTCGTCCAGACCACCAACTCCAGCTGCCGTCTCCGGTTCATTGGATCCGTTGTCCGGGAATGTCACTGCTGAGACCATGGTCAGCGTGCCATCCAGTCCACCGTCATTGGTCAGATCCCAGGTAATGGACCCGCTGTCACCGCACACTACCGTGTCGAACGTAATGTTGTCGTTGATGCCATCGGCTCTCTCATTCAGCGTCGAATAGCCGACGCCATCGATAACCGACACAAGGTTCAACGTCCCGACAGTGAAGGTGTTCTCGTTGCTGGTTTCCGTGTCCCCAAAGGCCCCGTACAGACCGCCAATCAGAAGCGCCAGCATAAGCACACCCACTACGATTAGGGCAGACAATCTCAGTTTCCTTCTCATTCTCTGTCTCACCTCCTCTCTGATGCAATATCCAAACAACACATATTCTAGAAGCCAACTTTCACAAACCGATCACAGCTCAATAATCCCGTCTCACATGCTTGTCTCAATTTCAACAAGAGGCGCGATGCAGCACCTAAAGGAGAAAGACAAGTCTGCAGCGACTCTCAAGGTTCCGAAGATCAGAATTTGACAGCTAAAGAAGAGGCTTGCTACCGCCGCAAGGACTCTCCTAGACTGAAGCGGCCCGGAGGTGGCCAGCACAAAGGCAATTCTAGACTGCGGCTTGAGGAGACTGGCGCCGGCCCAGACAATTTGGCTGGGCATGAACAGAAATCTCTGTGGGGACTGCTGTCTGGTTACGCACGCTGAACTGCTAAACGGCGTCGTGAACTTGCCAATAATGAAGAGTGTGGATTCTGGACGCGGGACGAGTCCAGCGCTCAGTCGCAGAATATCTGTGTGGCATAGCCTTCGTGGCATCCAATTCCGGTTCTCCTGTAAGACGGGTTCATGACGTTGTCCCTGTGTCCTTTTGAGCCAAGCCAGCCATCCACGAAGGCCTGGGCCGTGCCATATCCCACAAGTGGATTCTCGCCAACTGTGTGAGCCCCCAACTTGCCGGTGATATCTCTCGCTCTCGCCTGAAATCCGTCATGGCTCAGACGACCTGCCGTCTTCATGTCCCGGCTTTGCCGCAACGCCAGTGCATCCATAGTGCTGTCACGGGTTAGAGACTGAAGGCCTTTGCCAGTTAGTGCTTCGTTTATCAGGCTGAAGATACCCTGCTAGATGGATAGATCTGATGGCGCTGGATTCTTGCTCACCGCCAGACGTTCCTAGCTCTACCAGTCCCAGTACCGCAAGCGAGGCCCGATCAAGTGCCGGTCTGCCGTCTCTTTTCCAGTTGCTTTGCCTTTGCCTCGGCGGGGGCAATTACTCTTTCGTACAACGAGTCAAGCAGATCTGTTACGCCAGAGTAACGGTGCAGGTCCATAACCCAATCGTATTTCCAATAGTCTTTGAACATGCTATATGGTCGCGCTGCGCCTTCCAGTAACGGCTGAACGGGCACGCTGAGCCTTGGGACAAATGCCTCAAGTTCCTTGGGAACGCTGCTGGGTTCTGTTAGGTCGGCAATAACGAATCGTGCCATATGTGCCAGAAGGACCACCGTCTCAGTGAAGTCACGGCTGTCGGCCTTCTCGAAGTCAAACATCAGTGGGACATAGTGATATTGTCGAAGTCTGCGGCGGATTGCGTCCAGTATGGCCACTCTTTCCGGCGTAAAGCGGCCCAAGATAAGCACGGCTCTTGATGTTGTGGCATTGATTAGCTCGCGCAACTTCTCGCCGTCAAGGACCATATACATGAACTGTGCCACCTCAAGATAGTCTGCCGTGATAGTCGGTTCGCCTTCCCGAGTGATCACCAAATCAGACTGGTCGAGGGGGTTGCCTCGAAGACCCCATGCAGAGATCCCATGCACTCTGCACCGACTGAAAGTTGCTTTGTCCACGTCTGCCCGGACCAGTATGGTATCGTACATGAAGGCTTCACTGAGGTCTGCGTTGCTCAAGTCTGTATCAGCGAAATTGGCACTCGTTAGGCGCGCCCGACGCAAGTTTGCGCCTTGAAGGTTCGCTCTCCTTAGGATTGCGTTTTCAAGGTCCGCTCTCTCCAACACCGCTGAAGTCAAATCACCCTCGCTAAGGTTAGCTTCTCTAAGGCTTGCAAACTGTAAGTCCGCCTGTCTCAAATCCACCTTCCAGAGAAGGGCGCGATCTAAATTCGCGTTCCTGAGTCTAGCCTGCCGCAGGTTAGCACGCTCAAGATTCGCGCCGATCGCAAGTGTCCTGTCGAGTCTGGCACCACTCAGATTCACTTTCCTGAGGTTAGCCTCATTAAAGCTCGCGTCACTCAAGTCCGAGTTACTGAGGTCTGCGCCCGCTGCTTCGCTCGCAAAATCAAATTCAATCCCGCCTTGGGACTTCACTCCGAGGGTCGAGCGGTAGAGTAGTGCGTGGCTCAGGTTTGCTCGCGCAAGGTTGGCCCCAGAAAGATTTGCATCGCTGAGGTCCGCATTTCGAAGGTCCGCCTCGTTGAGTTCAGCGCCGCTTAAGTCCGGTATTGTCTGAGGGTTACTCAGTCTCCAGCTATTCCAGGCGTGTACCCCACGTCTAATGACCTCAACATGTATCTCGTTTGCCATCGACAGAACCTTGTTGGCGTGTGCCTAGTACTGCGTAGACCTGCCGCAGCTTCAGGAACTGAGATCAGCGTACTCGTGCGGGTACTTTGGGGTCCAGGCCGGAAGGGCCGTCGCCTCGTACGTGTTGTTCAGGTACTGCAGAAGCATGCGCTGAGCGTTGAAGTATGAGCCATTGATGGCGATGGCCCAGCGCATAACCCGGGTGTAGTCGCCGGGGTTCTGGTAGAACATAGGGAGAATCACGTTCTCTAGCTTGTCGTACAGGGAGGGGGCGTCTAGGGCCGGGTCGCTTTCGGGTTCCCAACTGTCGCCGATAGACCAGCCGGTCACGCCTTCTACGTTGCCTTCAATCCACCAACGATCCAAAACACTCAGACTGGGCACACCGTTCAGGGCTGCCTTCATACCGCTCGTGCCGGAAGCCTCGAAAGGCCTCTGGGGCGTGTTGAGCCATAAGTCAACCCCTGAACACACGTACTTTGCCAGGCCCATGTCGTATTCTTCAAGATAGACAATCTGTACGGTGTCTTTGAGCGCTTCAGCAGCCCCAAAGATGCTGCGTATCAGACTCTTGCCTGCTTCATCTTGCGGATGGGCTTTCCCACCATAGATTACCTGCAGGGGACCGATCTTCTTAGCCATCTTCTCCAAACGATCGAGGTCGGAGAGAAGAAGACCTGCTCTCTTGTAAGCACTGGCCCTCCGGGCGAAGCCGATGGTCAGGGCTTCTGGATCAAGGCAATGCTCTGTGCGTTTCTTCACCTCGGCTATCAGGCCCATCTTGGCGTGCCTGTGGGCCCGCTTTATCTCTTCGAGGGCAATGCTTACTGCGTAGCGCAAGTAAAGGTTGTCCCAGCGCCACTCCGGGATGTGCCGATCATACAGTTCCTTTAGAGACGGCGCCGTCCAGTTGACGGCGTGCACTCCGTTGGTGATGGAGTTGATGGGGTAGTTGGGAAACATGCTGTGTGCGATCTCTTCATGGTGCATGGATACGCCATTGACGTAGTGGCAGAAGGAAAGTGCCAACTGGGTCATGTTCAGAGCGCCATCAAGAAGGCACCTGGTTGACCGGAGGGCGGATGTCAGTTCATCGCCCAATACCTGTGATACCAGTGATACAGGGAATCGGTCATGGCCAGCGGGTGCCGGCGTATGGGTGGTGAGAACGCAGCGCCGCCTCACCGCATCTCGCGTCACTGGAGACAGGTCACGGAGGTTTTGTCCTTCGGCAATCTGCTTCGCCAAAGCAAGAGTCAGCAGAGCGGAGTGGCCCTCATTCATATGATAGACCTGCACCTTGTTGTAGCCGAGAGCAGACAGCATGGCCAGCCCTCCCATCCCAAGTATGACCTCTTGGCAGAGCCTGTATCGTTGATCTCCGCTATAGAGGTGGTCAGTCAGTGCCTGGTCCCAGACGGCGTTCTCTGGAAGGGCAGTGTCTAGGAAGTATATGGGAACGGTGTGTCCTGAGATACCGAACAGTTTATAGCTCCATGCCTCTATTTGCACAGGGCGCCCTTCTACGAGTACCGAGACGCGCTTGTGCATCGGTTCCAGCACCGTCTCTGGTTCCCAGATAGCAGGGCTCTCCGTCTGGTTGCCCTGCTTGTCCAAGTGCTGGCGGAAGAATCCTTTTCGATAGAGAAGAGTCATGCCGACCATGGGAACACCCATATCAGCAGCAGCCGAAAGGGTATCACCGGCTAGCATCCCGACTGCCCCAGCATAGGTGGGCATCTTGCAGTCAACAGCAACTTCTACCGAGAAGTAGGCAACCCCAACGTTCTTGGCGTCAGGGATTGTGACCTTGTCTTTCGTCTCGTCAACCATCCATATCAACCCAAGTTAGCCTTGTGACTCCGCAATGAGTAACGCTGCGGTACCTGTATGCCCCCGAGTCTTGAGGCATCTCCAGTTCATGCAAATCCGTGCAAGGCCTTTTCACCCACAACACCGGCCAAGACCCCACATGATAGGCATCGGTCAGCAGCCGCCAGAGCACTGTTCAGTGTTCCCATGGAGCAGTTGCTGATATCCAACATGATCTTGGGCAACCATCGCTCAAAATCATGTTGCGGGACTCCCATAGAATGAAAGCCGTCTTGACACTGGCCAAATTGTACACCATTGCTAGCCTTGAGAGAAGAGATGCCCATCTCGGTGCAGGAAGCGAATAGTGCCAGAGCAATACCCCGATAGTGCGAAAGTCCATGTTGTGCACATGGAGCTTGTTCCACACGGGAGCTACTGAGGAAGCGAGTATTGGCCACTAAGCATGGCCTACGCTTCTGAACGGAACGAGTACGTGTGGCGCTTGCGTCACGTGCGTATCGCTGGCAGGCAGAGGAGGACTGGTGGCATCGCAGACTGATAACCCACAACTTTGCCCATCATCTCGAAATCTGTATTCCCCCTACCCTTCCAGGATATTCGCCTGCTGGTCCCTCTCACCTCTCGGACACTCTGGCTCCACTACTTGCTCGAACTCTGTGCCTATGTGCGCCGCGCCCTGCTCACTTTCACAGCCGTTGGCGAACGTGGATGACCTAGGCCGGGATGAGGATGGAGTCTAATCGCAGAATATCTGTGTGGCATAGCCTTCGTGGCATCCAATTCCGGTTCTCCTGTAAGACGGGTTCATGATGTTGTCCCTGTGTCCTTTTGAGCCAAGCCAGCCGTCCACAAAGGCCTGGGCAGTGCCGTATCCCACAGCTACATTCTCGCCAACTGTGTGAGCCCCCAACTTGCCGGTGATATCGCTCGCTCTCGCCTCGAATCCATCATGGCTCAGACGATTTGCCGTCTCCATGTCCCGGCTGTGCTGCAATGCCAGTGCATCCATAGTGCTCTCGCGGGCTAGAGGCTGAAGGCCCCCGTCAGCTCGAGCTTCGTTTATCAGGCCGAAGATGCCCCGTTCAAGGGAAGGATCCAATGACGCCGGCTGATCCTCGTTTTGGGGCGAACCGGATGGAGCAGCCTCCTCTGAGCATCCTGATGCTGCCAGGATCAAAGTCAAGCAGAAGACCACCAGACATATCGATCGCAGCCGCCTCCTCCAAACAATCATTCTACCTTCGACCCCCCAGCCCCTGCTTTTCCGGACATGATGTTCAGATATAGAGCCGTTGTGCTGCGGGGAGGCAGCCTTTCCTCGTCCTTCTTCTCTAGCTGTACGGCATGCAAAGTGCAACTCACGACACAGTTGCCGCAGCCGATGCAGCGGTCAAAATCGACTCCGGCTGTGCCATCGACCACAGTGATGGCCGCCAATCGGCACCGGTCGACACACGCTTCGCAGGCGTTGCAGAGTTTCTGGTCCACCCTCGCCCGGTGATTACTGGCGTAGAATTCGACCGGACGGGGGAACTTCTTCAGCATTGTGAGAATGCCGCAGCAATCCCCGCAGCAGCAACAAATGTAGTGCGGCCGCTCCACGTTCTCCGGCTGCAATATCAAACCAGCTTCCTCCGCCTTCGATAAGATGTCGAAGGCCTCGCGCTTGGATATGAGGCGGGCCAGCCCCAGATCGAGATGCTGCTGAGCCATGGCGCCGAATATGAAACAGGTCTCTCTGAGTGCAGTCTGATGGCAGCTCAATCCGGCCACATCCCTGCCCTGCCGGCAGACACAGTTGGCCACCGCAATCTGCCCCTCAAGGTTGTCCACAATCTGCCTGATGTCATCGTAGGTACTCACGTAGCGTTCATATGGAACGCTCTTCCGCACCGGAATCGTACGGAGCTGGGGGACCCTGCTTCTGAACAACTCCCGGGCAAACGCCTCATCCAGATACTGCTGCATGTCCAGGGCAAACTCCTTTGTCAGCCGTTCCACCTGCAATTCGAACATGCCCACTATCAGCATGGCGTTGCTGTAGTACTTCTCTCCGCGTTCGCTTCTCATCAGGACAGTTCCCTTGCGGAACATCCTGTCCAGCGATTCCCCGAGCTCCGGCAAGGACATGCCGGTCTTGCCCCCCAAGCGCATGTGAATGTGGCTCAGCGGCTCCGGAATCAGCGAGAGGTGAGTGGCTAGCGCCGCTTCTTCCGGAGTGAAGAGGTGCTTCAATATGCGGATTTCGACGCCTGATTCGGTTGGGGGATAGCCAACCGGCATGTCATCCAGATGTCTCTGGAGTTCCCTGTAGATTTCGTCACTCGTCATCTTCGTTCTCCACTCATGATAGGGCATTCACGGCTACGCCCCTATCTGTACCCACCACGGGTTCTCCGACCTGGTTCTTATCAACCCCCTTGGTCCTCTACTCCGCCTGAGACGGATCTTCGATCCTCCTGAGAAGGATCTCCGATCTTGAGGGATAGAGGAAACGCAGAGGGGCTTCGCCCCTCTGCACGCCCCGATGGGTGGCACGGGCGAACCAAAGCTCGCCCGTGATGCATCGAAGTTGCTAAGCCCCGGCAGGAGCTTCTGCTGCACTTCTTCAGAGATCCCCGTAACGCACTCCCCCGGCTCGTCCGGTGTTTTCTGGCAGTGTACCACAGAATTCCACCGGCGACCTCCATTGTCTCTATCCGGAGGACAAGACCACCCGGCAACAGAACGTGACAATTATGTAAGGTTCTCGATGGACAATGTCAGGTCGCCAGCTTCACGAGTGTCTTTACCCGAGAGAATAAAGTCCGCCACGACTCTTGACAGAAGGTCGGCACTGTGATATCTACCAGATTGGTGTTATGTTTTTGTTATACTGGATGTTTCCTATCCTGGGTTAGTTCGTCCTTTCGCACGCCTGTGGTCTTGCCTGCCTAACTCCGGCCCAGACTCGTGCCGGGGTAGTTCATAAAAACTCAATAATCGTTCCAGAACCGTCGAGTTGTGCGGGGGGCACACAAAGATGGAGGGGCTGGCTTTCCAGGCGGACAAGGCGATCTTGGACACCGTCTTCGACGGTGTGGCTGTCATTGACCTCAAGACCTTCAGAATATCCCTGGCCAACAAGGCCGCCGCCGAAATTCTGGGCTTCGACGATCCGGACGAGTTGGTCGGCGTTGACCCACTCAGCTACATTCCCCGCGAAGATAGAGACAGCATCAGCACCTCGCTGTCAGGTTTGGCGTCCGGCAACCGTCTGCAGCAGGCCTCAGAGGTCAAGGTTCTCGGCAAGCGGGGCAAGGAGATCTGGATCATGGCCCGCGGCGTCAAGCTGGCGTCCAACGGGACTTCGGTGCTGCTGGCCTCGTTCCGAGACATCACCGCGCAGAAACTGGCGGACATGGCCCTCCGTGAAGCTGAACGCAAGCAGCTGGAGCTATTGGACATCTCCAGTGAGATGATACTCATATCTCAGGACTGGAAGGTGGTCTACGCCAACCGTCGTCTCCGGGAAGCGACGGGGCTGTCGGGTGAAGCGTTGACCGGGCTATCCATCCTTGACATAGTCCACCCTGATGACCGGCAGGCGTTGGCAGAACGTTACGGGAAGATAATGAATGGCGAGTTCATCCCCACTGACAAAGCTTTCAAAGGTATCGGGAAGGATGGGAAACCAGGCTGGGGAGCAATGCGCGAGGTCCCATTCACCTGGCAGGGAAAGCCTGCCGTAATGACCCTGATACAGGACATCACCGAGCAGAGAAGGGTTGAAGAGGAGCTCAGATACGGCGAGGAACGATATCGCCACCTCCTGGAGAACGCCAATGAGTCGATACTCATAATCCAGGACTGGAAGGTCGCCTATGTCAACCGCAAGTTTGAGGAGAAGATCGGCATCCCACGGCAGTCCCTGGCAGGTTTGCACATCCTGGACCTCACTCATCCCGATGATCGGCAGACTGTTTCAGAACGCTATCTGAAGATAGTGAATGGCGAAAGGTACTCCTCCGGCGCTCCGTTGAGAGGCTTGGACAGAGACGGAAAGACAAGGTGGGCAGACGTCAGAGAGATTCCGTTCATGTGGGAAGGGAAGCCTGCTGTGATGACTATGATGGTTGACATCACCGAGCGCATGGAGGCAGAGGAGGCTCTAAGGGAAAGCGAACGGCGCTACCGGCTGATGGCCGACAATATAACGGACGTGATCTGGGCCCTGGACATGAACCTCAACACGATCTACGTTAGCCCTTCCGTGATGCGTCAAAGAGGCTACACCATTGAAGAGGCTATGAGACTGCCGCTGGAGCAGCAGATGTCTCCAGAGACCATGGCCCAGATCAAGACCGCCATACTTGAAGAGCTGATGGTGGAGCAGACCGGCAACGCTGATCCGCACCGATCCCGCACTGCCGAAGGAGAGACATATCGGAAGGACGGGTCCAAGTTATGGGTGGAAATCACGGCGTCATTCCTGAGAGACTCCGAAGGCAAGCCCGCTGGATTGATGGGAATTACCCGCGACATCACCGAGCGCAACAAGGCTGAGCAGTCACTGCAGGCATCTGAAGAGAAGTATCGTCTGTTGACCGAGAAGACGACGGACATCATCTGGACCACCGATATCAGTCTCCGATCAACCTACGTGAGCCCATCGATCGAGAAGGTGCTTGGCTTCACGCCGGAAGAGCGCTTGACACAGGATTTGGAAACCCAGATGACCCCTGCATCCTACGCCCGCGTTCAGGCGCGCCTTCAAGAGGAACTCAGTCTGGAGCAGGGAGGCCAGTACGATCCGGAACGGGCCATCAGAATCGAGACGGAGTACTACCACAAGAACGGTTCCACCGTATGGATGGAGAACCTGGTCAGCGCCATCAGGGACGAAGAAGGACATATCGTTGGAGTTCACGGCCTCTCACGCGATGTCAGGGATCGCCGGCAGGCAGAGGAGGCGCTGAAAGACAGCGAACGCCGCTACCGGCTGATGGCGGACAACTCTTCAGACGTTATTTGGGTTTCGGATGCGAATCTCAAGATCAGCTACGCGAGTCCTTCAGTCACCGCCCTGCTGGGATACAGCGTCGAAGAAGCCAGCGGGATGTATTTCGACAAGTTGTTGACTCCCGATTCACTGGCATTCGTCACGCAAAAGTACGCGGAAGCTCTGGACAGAGAGCAGGGCACCGCGCCGAGCACGACGGCACGAGTTCTCGAAGTGGAAATGGTGCGCAATGACGGATCCACGGTGATCGTCGAAGTTGCGACGAGGCCGATCCACGATTCGGACGGAAGACTTGTCGGTTTCCAGGGAGCTGTTCGAGACATCACAGAGCGGCTCAAAGCGCAGCAGACGCTGAAAGATAGTGAGCGCCGCTACCGTTTGATTGCCGAGAACTCATCAGACGTCATATGGACGATGGACATGAATCTCCGAAGGACCTATTTAAGCCCTTCCATTGAGAAGCTCACCGGCTACAGCGTCGAGGAAGCCACATCTATAGAGAATTGAAGACGGCCTGACTCCAGCCTCCCTGGAGGCGGCGGCCCAGTGCTACTCAGAGGGGTTGAAAGCGTTGGATAGAAACGAAGCCAAACCTAGCACTGCATCGACGGTGGAATCGGAGATGAATCGCAAGGATGGCTCCACCGTTTGGACTGAGGCCCGGATGTCCTTCATGTACGACTCTGAGGGCAAAGTCTTGGGAGTCATGGGCGTAGCCCGGGACATCGACGAACGCCGGCGGGCCCGGAAGGCCCTGGAGGAGAGCGAAGAGCGTTTCCGGACTCTCATAGAGGGTGCTCGAGACGCCATCGCCGTGATCGATCTCAAAGGGAACGTCACGTACCGCAGCCCATCCGCCAACCGCATAACAGGCGGCGCGGTAGAAAGCCTGTTGACCACAAGCCTGCAGGAGCGAGTTCACCCGGACGATGTGGCCAAAACTGCAGACCTCTTTTCGTCACTGTTGAAGAGGCCTGATGGCTCGGTGGTCGACATCGAGCTACGCTACCGCCGCGAGGACGAATCCTGGGGAGTGATCGAGGCCAGGGGAACCAACCTGGTCCACGACCCCAAGATCGGCGGCATCGTGGTCAACTACCGCGACATAACCGAGCGCAGGCAGGCAGAGGAGTCTTTTAGAGAAAGCGAGAGCCGGTATCGGCTGCTGGCAGAGAATGTGTCGGACGTCATCTGGTCCTTGCATTTGAAATCCAGGCAGCGCTTCTTCAGCCCGTCAGTCACTCGCCTCCTCGGATACACGGTGGAAGAAGCGACCTCTCTGAGAATCAAGGAGTTGGTGACGCCGTCCTCCTACCCTGGAGCCATGATGACCTTCTCCAAGCTTTCGGCGCAACAGGGAAACGGGTCAAATGGGAGGCATTCCTCGACGCAAATTGAGGTCGAGTTGATGAAGAAGGACGGTTCCTTCGTCTGGGTCGACGTATCGGTCACTTTGGTCCGTGATGCGGAAGGTCAACCGGCTGAAGTCTTCGGAGTCATACGTGACGTCACTCAGCGGAAGAAGGCTGAAGAGGCTCTCAGGACAAGTGAGGAGTATTTCCGAACGCTGATCGAGAATGCCTGGGACGCCATCGCCATCGTGAACGCCGAGGGCACCATGCTCTACGAAAGCCCCTCCAGTGCGCGCATAATGGGATACGAACCGGAGGAGATCGTCGGGAGAAACCTGATGGATTTCGTCCGGCCTGAAGATGTGGCCGCGAATGTGGACATGTTCAGAAGGTTCAGGACCGAACCCGGGTCTACCGTCATGATAGACGCCGGCTTCAGACACAAGGACGGCCACTACATCGAGTGCGAAGGCACGCTGCAGAACCTGCTGCACGATCCGAAGGTGAACGGCATTGTGGCCAACTACCGGGACGTGACCGACCGCCGGAGGGCCGAGGAAGCCATTCTCGCCAGCGAGGAACGGTTCCGCAACCTGGTGGAAGCCACCAGCGACTGGGTGTGGGAGACAGACCCCAGCGGCAACTACACCTACGCCAGCTCAAAGGCCTGCGAAGTACTGGGTTACGAAGTCAGCGAGATCGTCGGCAGGAGCATCTTCGACTTCATGCCCTCAAGAGAGAGCAGCCGCTTCGCCCGGACCTTCAAGTCCCACGCTGAGAAGAAAGAACCCTTTGCCTTCCTGGAAACATCAAGGCAGCGCAAAGACGGCAAGGTCATCGTAATGGAAACAAGCGGCGTCCCATTCTTCGGCGGTGATGGCAAACTCCTCGGCTACCGTGGCATCGGTCGGGACATCACCAATCGAAAGAACGTTGAAAGAGAGCTCGAGAAGAGCGTGAAGAAGCTCGAGAAGACGATGGAGGCCACCATACAGGCCATTTCCTACACCATGGAGACCAGGGACCCCTACACCACGGGCCACCAGAAGAGGGTGACACAGCTCGCCTGCGCCATAGCCAAGGAAATGGGGCTTGCGGCCTGGCAGATTGATGGAATACGCGTGGCCGGGCTGCTTCACGACATCGGCAAGATCGCCGTGCCGACCGAGATCCTCAGCAAGCCTGGCAAGCTGTCAGATATCGAGTTCTCCATGATCAAGGCTCACCCCAAGGTAGGCTTCGACATAATGAAGAATGTTGAGTTTGAGTGGCCCATCGCCCGAGTCGTGGTCCAGCACCATGAGAGGCTGGACGGTTCCGGCTATCCGTACGGTATACGTGGAAAGGACATCCTCCAGGAAGCCAGAGTCCTGGCTGTCGCTGACGTCGTGGAAGCCATGTCCTCTCATCGTCCCTACCGCGCCGCACTGGGGATAGAGAAGGCACTGGCCGAGGTGGCGCGCGGCGAGGGAACTCTCTACGACCCAGAGGTCGCGCGTGCCTGCGCGAAGGTGTTCAACGAGCGCGGCTTCAAGTTCGAGAGTTGAGCAGCTTTCTGGCTTGGAGACGGCATTCAGCCCTCTTGAGACTGTGTACTGTCATGAACAGCGCCGCTTTCTCGAGACCTGAGGGATAGACAGAGTACTGCAAACCATAGGGGGGCGCAGTCTACCAGCCCTTTCACCAGACACTCCTCTCCTGCCTCGGCGGCACTGAGTCATCGGCCGGATCAGAATCGCTGGCGCTCACTTGCGCGCATGAACCGCACCGAGTACCCTATGTGCCGACATGGAGAACATGCTCTGCCGGCTGGCCAGACAATGAGCGATGAACGCCGACGCCAGACCATCGAATTCCTCACCGCGCTTCTGCAGCCCTGGCATGCGGCGGTCGAAGCCCCGGCAGAGGCACAACGGAACGTGTTGGTCGGCCTGTTGCGGGGCTATGCCCAGACGGAGTATGGGAGAACACGCGGGGCTGAGCAGGTTCAAAGCGTCGACGACTACCGTCATGCGTTTCCGGTAGCCACTTATGATGACTACAAACCACTCATTCGACGTGTGATGGGCGGCGAGACAGGCCTGCTGCTGAGCGAGGAACCGCTCGGTTGGGCCATCACGCGAGGCACGACAGGGAACGAGTCCAAGTTCATCCCCATGACGCCTACGGACATGCAGATGCGGATCAGCGCCGGCCGGGCCATGCTGCACTACGCCATCAGCCACGACTGCCCCGAAATCCTGGAAGGCGCCAACCTGAACCTCAACTTTCCCTCAGTGGTGGGGAAAGTGCAGGCCGGCGCCAAGGAGCTGGAGTACGGCTACAGCTCCGGCATCTACCTGAAGCACGTGTCGGCCTTCACGCCCATTCGCTCGGTCCCAACCCAGCAAGAGGTTGACGCGCTGGGCGGGGGCAAGTCCATCCGTGACTGGGAAGCCCGTTTCGAGCTGGCCTACCAGAAGTGCAAAGGCGAAAATGTCACTATGGTGGGCGGCGTCGCCCCCACTGCGCTTCTATTCGGCCGCTTTCTTCACCGCGAGCACCGCGTCTACCCCAAGGACCTGTGGAAGGTGCGCGTCGTGACCCTGGGCAGCGTGGCCGGGATAAACACCAAGTACGAGCCGGCATTGCGGGCCCTGTACGGCCGGGTCGACATCCGGGAGATATACGGCGCCACCGAAGGGATGTTCGGGCAGCAGAGAGAGAACCGCAGGGCCTGGGTGCCGAACCATGACCAGTTCTTCTTCGAGGTGCAGACCCTTCGCGGCATCAAGATGCTGCATGACATGAAGCCCGGCGAGTTGGGCAGCCTGGTAGTATCGACGCCGGTCCTCGCCCGCTACAAGATCGGTGACATGATCTTGGCCTTCCGGCCTCCATACTTCCGCTGCATCGGCCGTGACCGCTGGTGGATGCCTTTCGACTATGCCTGGAATGAGTTCATGACGCTGAATATGGGACGACTCTAGGGGGTAGGTGCAGAACTCCTCCTGTCGGGAGTCCTGGTCGCAGACTCGCCTCAGGATGAGGGGTGTCCCCCAATTTCCTATTCATCCCCCAATCCGCCTCAGGCGGACGCCTCAGGAGGAATGGGGGCTAGGGGGTTGAAATCCAGTCTTGGACCAATGCCAAGCCATGGTCACCATGAGACGCCGCGGTTTCCTGACGATCCGTGAGACGCGATCTCACCGCCGGGGAGCGAACGCCCGAACCAATATCATGACAGTGATGACGATCAGGATCACTGCCCAGATGGAATCCCACCGCCAAAGTTCGCCGACTCCCACTCCCAGGAACACCAACCCCAGGATCATTGACCCTGAGACTGCCCGCCGGTGCACTGGTGAAATAGCGCGATAGAAGGCCGTGATCAGCAGGACAGCCCCGGCGCCGACAAAAAAGACTGCCCAGCTTTGGCCTTCCCACCACGAATTGACTCATAATAACTGTTACCGAAGTTGGTATCGTTGCCTCAGAACAAGTGTTACCGAAATTGGAGGTGGCGATGACCAGAGTGGGTATCAAGGAGTACGTGGATGCCCTGAGAGGGAGATACTTGAGGGGTTCGAAGAAGGAGAAGGGCAAGGTACTGGATGAGTTCGTGCGTGTGGTGGGGTGTCACCGCAAGTCTGCCGTCAGGCTTTTGGGGCACAAGAAGAAGATGAACCATCGAGGAAAGCGGGGACGCACCAGAATGTACAAGGGCGAAGTGGTCGATATTCTTAGGATAGCTTGGGAGGCGACTGACCATCTCTGCTCCAAACGCCTGCAGCCCTTTCTGCCAGAGCTGGTGCCTATTCTACGCCGATATGGAAATCCGAGAATAACGGCGGAGGTGGAAGCAGAGCTATGCCGGATGAGCCCCTCCACTATAGATCGCCTGCTGGGACCTTGGCGTCGCGCCGGTAGTCATCGTCGCTTCTCTCTCACCAAGCCAGGGACCCTGCTCAAGGACGCCGTCCCCATCAAGACGTTTGCAGAGTGGGAGGACAGCCGTCCCGGCTTCCTGGAGGTGGACCTGGTCCATCATTGTGGTGAAAGCGTGGACGGTTTCTATCTCACCACCCTCAGTGCTGTGGATGTAGCCACGGGGTGGTCGGAGTGCGTGGCAGTCTGGGGGAAAGGCCAGGAGAGGGTGGGAGCAGCTATCCATAGGATGCGCCAGCGTCTCCCTTTCCCACTCTTGGGCTTGGACTCGGACAATGGCAGTGAATTCATCAACCGCCACCTCTTCACCTATTGCCAGAAGAAGCGTATCACCTTCACCCGATCCCGCTCGTACAAGAAGAACGACAGTTGTCACGTGGAACAAAAGAACTGGTCAGTAGTGCGCCGCACAATTGGCTATGACCGTTATTCCTCAAAGCTGGCCCTGGACACCATGAACCGCATATACGAGATGCTGCGTCGCTATGTGAACTTCTTTCAGCCT